>WNGF01005390.1_pt1 | contig 37526 bp, 42 predicted proteins | sample 5400641 | NCBI WGS metagenome assembly WNGF01 (sample SAMN13153371, study PRJNA577476) | soil metagenome | isolation source: 80 cm soil or saprolite under grassland replicate 2 | place: USA:California | collected 2016-06-15 | reverse complement strand
GCCATCAGTCTGTGGGCGGCCTGCCTGCTGGCCGGCACCGCCATCGGCCCGGTCGTTGGCGGCGTTTTGCTCCAGCTCTTCTGGTGGGGTTCGGTGTTCTTGACCGGATTGCCGGTGATGGCCGTGCTCGTGGTAGCCGCGCCCATGCTCCTGCCGGAGAGCCGGAACCCCGGCGAGGGCCGGCTCGATTTCCTCAGCGTGGCTCTGTCGCTAGCCGCCATCCTGCCCATCGTCTACAGCCTCAAGGCCCTGGCCAGAACGGGCTTTGGCGAACCGGCGATCCTTACCCTCGGCGCAGGCCTGGCCTTCGGCCTGGTGTTCGTGCGCCGGCAGCAGACGATGGCGAACCCGCTGCTCGACCTGCGCCTGTTCAGACACCGCGCCCTCACCGCGTCTCTCGGCATCCTGCTGCTCGCCGCGGGGGTCTCCGGCGGGGTTGGCTTCCTCTTCGCGCAGTACCTGCAGCTGGTCGCGGGCCTGTCACCGTTGCGGGCGGCCATGTGGTCCCTGCCCGACACGGCCGGGATGATCGTCTGCTCACTGCTCTGCCCGATCGTCGCGCGGCGGATCCGGCCGGACTATGTGATCGGGGCTGGCCTCGCGGTCTCGGCGGCCGGCTTCCTGGCGCTCACCCAGGTTCAGGCCCGATCCGGCCTCGCGGTCGCGGTAGCCGGTGTGGTCATCGTCTTCGTGGGCGTGACCCCGGCCTGGGTGCTCGGCACAGATCTGATCGTTGGTTCGGTCCCGGCATGCGATGGCGGATCGGCGTCGTCGCTGTCGGAGACTGGCGGCGAGCTTGGCGTCGCCCTCGGCGTCGCCGTTATCGGCAGTGTCGGCACCGCGGTGTACCGCCTCCAGACCGCCCACACCATTCCCATTGGCGTCCCGCGCCAGGCCGCAGCCGCAGCGCACGAAAGCCTCGTCGGCGCCGCGGCCGCGGCAGCGGGGCTACCGCACGGGCTCGGTTCTGCGCTGCTCGACACGGCGCGGCAGGCGTTCACCCACGGGCTGCACGCCGCCGCCGCGGTCAGCATCGTCGTAGCGGCAACTCTGGCCCTGCTCGCCGTGGTGCTGCTCCGCGACACGCGCCCCACCGCTGAGGCGCCCCAGGCCGCGGAGACAGGCGCCATCGCTGCAGCCGCCGGAGGGTGCGGCTAGCGAACACGCCATCCGCCGAGACGTGGGAGAAGCGCAGTGTCACCACGCGCAGCCGTTCGGGATCGTCGATCGGTTGGCTTTTTATCCCGAACGGCTGCCGCAGCCTGTCACCGGCCGCCGAGGTGACGCGGTCCATCGTCTGCACCAACCCGTGCTGAAAGGAGAACGGACATGCTGCTGGAGAACAAGAACCCGGTCATTTATGGCGCCGGAGGCGCTGTCGGCGGCGCGGTTGCCGCGCCCTCGCCCGCGACGGCGCGACAGTGTTTCTCGCCGGCCGCACGCTCGTCGCCTGCGGCGCATTTATCGACCTTTGAAAAAACGGCGACCGTGACCGTCGCGTTGCGGGCGGCCGGAGCTACGGCCAACCGTTACTATTTCTGCACCACATTGTCCGCGTTTTGGCTGAGTGCAACTGCGACGAGACCTCGGCCGGCGGACGAGTGATCACCTTGCGGAGGCTGTGGTGCGTCAGTTAGTTCGTTCTCTCGGCCTGGTGGCGCTCGGCGCCACGCTTGTGACAGCGGCCTGCAGCAACCCTGTCAGCCCGACCGACACATCGCCCGGCGCGCTTGACGTCAGGATCTCGGTCCTCGACGTCTATCCCAACCAGAACGACTTGGCCGTGGTCATGCAGTTCCTCTCCGGCGGCAAGGTCGTCAAGTTCGCCACTGGTGAGACCGTGACCTGCGACAACGTCGCGCTGTCCTTCAACGGGCTGACGTCAGGCTACGCGGGGCGCGTGCCGCAGCTGGCGCCCGGTGGAAAGTTCCAGTTCGTCTACACCCGCAGCGGCACGCAGACCACCGTGGCGGTGACCGCACCACCGCGGCCGGCGATCCTCACGCCGGCCGCCAACGCCAATGTGCCGCGGACCACGAGCCTCACCATCACTTACACGCCGGCCGGCGGTGCGGCGGTACGCGGCAGCGCGAGCGACGCGTCGGCCAGCGCGGGCAGCCCGGGCGAGCAGCCGGACAGCGGCCAGTACACGGGCCTGGACGTCACCTCGCTCAAGGCCGGGCCCGGGTCGGTCGGCCTGACCCGGATCCTGCGCTACACCGACACCAGCACCGCATTCAAATCCGTGGCCGTGGAGTACACCGTGAGCAGCGACCGTCCAGTGACATGGATCTGACACTGGACGAGCGTCACGTATCGTAATCAATCTGTGACAGATTGCTGTCGCGGGTTCTCTGGCTCATACTGGATCACATGCGCGAGGAGGGGCGCGCACACCCAGGGTCGGGGGTTCCTGGGTGCGGCTCGCAGCGAGTTGGTGTGGCTCGGCGCAACTGTGCTCGTAGCGACCGCGACCGCTGTGTCACTGCTTCTCTTCAGCGGCTACGAGAGCAGCCATCGGGCGGCAGCCTCCCGCGCGGTGGCGGCACAACTGGCAGCGGCTCGGATCGACGCGCTTGAGTGGCAAACGATCGCCGAGGGCCGACTGGCACCGGAGACGAGCGCGCGCGTCGTACAGCTGCTCGGTGCGGTCGAGCATCATCTCGGTGCCCTTGGGTCCGACACGGGGGCGTCGCGCATGGCCAACGCCTACGGCTCGGCCATGCGCGAGGAGTTCCAATTGCTGGCGGCCGGGAGAGTCGACGCGGCGCGCAGGGTCGACGAGTCTTTCGTCGACCCGAGGTTCGACGAACTCGAAGGCGTCTTGCGGCGCACGGCGAGCAGGGACAGCCAGGCGGCGCACACAGCCAAGACGCTCGCGACGGCCGGTGAAATCGGCGGCGTCGTCGTCGGCTTCGCGGTCGTGACGACCCTGCTGCTCCGCTTCGCGGCCGCGCGGCGCGCCCTCGTCGCGGCCGAGGTGGAGCGGCGGCTGCTGTGCGAGAACGACAAGGCCAAGAGCGACCTGATCTCCGTCGTGTCGCACGACCTGCGCACCCCCTTGACCGCTCTCGAACGCGCTCAAGTTCACCCCCTCCGCGGGGTCGGTCGATGTCGTCGTCGGGCCGACGGAGCGGCGTGTTCGGCTTGATGTCTGCGACACCGGCATCGGGATCTCGGCGGAAGATCAAGAGCATCTCTTCGAGCGGTTCTTCCGCAGCCCGGACGTGGCGGGCACCCCGGGGGCGGGCCTCGGCCTCGCCATCACGAAGGCGGTCGCCGATGCCCACGAGGCGACCATCAGCGTGCTCAGCGCGCATGGCAAGGGGACGACCTTTCGCGTGGAGTTCCCGGCTTCGAATGGTCGGCCCCTCACGGACCATGATCTCGCTGGCTTGGGCCCCAGCCGCGTGTAGGCAGCGTGGTCGAGCAGAGGTACCGGGATACCGTCGCGTCGACGGTGCGGTATGTGCTGTCGAGCCCGACGTTACATGCGCGCCGTTAGGGCTTCAGTCTCACGACGGCTGACGCCACGACTCTGCCGTCGCGCGTGCCTACCACCCGGAACGCAGAGCGAGGCCCGTTCGGCTCCAGGACAACAGCCGCCGGTAGTCCGTCCCTCGCGTGCGCTGCCTTGACCAGATGCGCTGCTGACGAAGGGATCCACCGCACGTGGCTTCCGTGAGCGCATCCGCGGGCGACGTGGAAGTAGAGCAGCCCGCCAACGCTCACGTGCGGGATTGTTGGCAACCGGCGCGTCGCGTCGTAGAGAACTGGGCCGGCCGCGCTGTCGTTCAGCACCGTGTGGCATACCACGGTGGGTGGTGCGGCCGAGGTGGCTGAAGGTGTGCAGCTCGTCACCAGCGCCGGGAAGGACAATGAGCCCCCATTACGGGACTCTCACGCTTGTTGCCAGTCAAAACTACAGGTCGCGTGAGCCAGTCTTGAGCAAACCTATGAAGCCGCGCCACTGCTCGCGCCTGACGAACAGCTTGGGCCCATCCGGGTCTTTAGAGTCACGGACGGCAATGAGGTGGCCGAGGTCGGCTACCTCGACACAGCTACCGTTGCCGCCGCTCCGGGCGCTCTTGCGCCAAACCGCGCGGGACAGGTCAGGTTCGGTCATCCCGCGCTCCTCTCTGATTACGGTCATGCCAACTCCTCTGCCGCTGAGGCGATCATATCGCCGCTGGCCTGCGGACTGAGAGCAGTGGCGCGGAGATAATCGAACACCTGGACGTAGCGGGCAACCGCCTCGGGCTCCTCCAGAAACAGGGCTGAGGCCATGTTCTCCAGGTAGACCACATCCGGGTCGATGGGCTCAGGGAAGCCAAGAATCTCGAACGATCCAACCATGGCTCCGTGCGCGCCAGCAGCGTAGGGCAAGACCTGGATCATGACGTTGGGCAGGTCGCCAGCCTCGGCCAGGAATCGGAGCTGCGCGGCGGTAACTTCGCGGTCGCCTACGAGCTGATGCACCACACCTTCACCGAGCACGGCCGAGACCTGGAGGGACCGCTCTTCCGTGAGGCGGCGCTGGCGCTCGTGGCGAACGGCTACACGGCGGTCAATACCTTCGGCGCTGTCACTCGGCCGGAAGGCTTGGATGACGGCACGGGCGTAGGCCTCGGTCTGGAGCAGGCCGGGCACGAGCACTTGCTGGTAGGTGCGTAGTGAGGCAGCTTCGGATTCCAGGCCGATGAAATGCGTGTACTCGCTGGGCAGCACATCACCGTAGGAATGCCACCAACCGCGAGTGCGAGCGTCACGAGCGAGCTGGATGAGGGCCTTCCGCTGCGCTTGGTCTGTCACGCCGTAGATATCGAGCAGGTCACGCACGTCGCGGAGGTTGAGCCGGGTCCACTGGCCGGTCTCAATCCCGGCGATCTTGGTGGGGTGCCAATCGAGCCGCGCCGCGCGCCCGGCTTGGTGATCCCGGCATTTCGTGCGTGGTGTCGGTGTTAAAGCAGCCATCGAGCGTGAGGTAACGTTTGCCAGCGACACCATGAATACGGATGGCACGCAATTGCTGGCTGAATTTGATGTCTTTGCCCGGCCGCTAAAAGACGCCATCATTCTCGAGAGGCTCCATAAGCTCAGGTGTACTCGCATGAGCGCGGGGCGTTATGTTCCGATTTCTTTGCTTCTAGCATGCTTTGTGAACGCTCGCCACTCGTCGCGTGAAAGCACGAGTACCGTGCCCTGAGGGTCTGTTGAGTCTCGCAGGGCAACAGCATTACCGAGGTCGGCTACCTCAACGCAGTTGCCAGTATTGCCGGAATAGCTACTTTTTCGCCACTGGGCGCGGGATGGGTCAGGGTACTTCATAGCTCCCGCACCTCCTCTCACTTACAACTCGCGGGCAACGCTCGTGATGAGTGACACCGACGCCTCTGGCGGCAAGGCCAGGGCGCGCAAATGCTCGAAGATGGCAGTGAAGCGCACCACGTCGGTCTCGCTCTCAAGGAACAGATCACCCGCTTGGCTCTCAATGTAGGCGACATCAGCGGCGATGGGTTCACCGAACTGGAGGATGACGAACGATCCGGCCATGCCGGGGTGAGCACCGACAGCGTAGGGCAGGGCTTGAAGCGTGACCTGGGGCAGCTCGGCGGACTCGGCTAGGTGTGCGAGCTGGGCGCGCATAACGCCTGGGCCACCGACTGGCCGGTGCAAGGCAGCTTCGTCTGTGATCGCCCACAGCCTCAGCGGTGGATCGCGGGTGAGTACGGCCTGTCTGCCCATGCGGGCCTCGACCAAGCGAGCTACCTCATCCTTGGTGGCAGGGGGGTTGCCGCGTTGCAGCGCAGCGCGGGCATAGTCCTCGGTCTGCAAGAGGCCAGGCACGAACGAGGACTCGTAGTTGAGCAGCGAGCGGGCCTCACCCTCAAAGCTGATGTACGTCGGGTACGGCTCGGGCAGCTCGGACGGGAAGGACTGGAGCCAGCTTTGCTCGGCCGACTGCCGGGACAGGGCGGCGAGTTCGGCGCGCTGGTCGTCGGTCGCGCCGTACAGATCAAGGAGCGCGGTGAGCGTGCGGGCTTGCGGTCGGGCCTTGGCGGTCTCGATGCGGTAGAGCGTGGCCTCGTTGATGCCGGTGCGGGCGCTGACGTCTTCGCGGGTGAGGCCAGCATCAGAGCGCAAGCGGCGCAGTTCGGCAGCAAGGCGTCTGAGACGCAAGGTAGGCGTTGACCGTCGGGCAGGCATGGCGACGATCTTAGCGAAGCCAGTCCTACGTTAATTAGGTGTTCGCATACCTTGCGTGCGCCTACCTTGCCGATGCAGACTAGGCGTACATAGAAGGACACGGTACCCACCCGAGGGGCCACGGGAGGGTCGAAACCCCCATGGCGGAGCGAACCCATGAGCCACAGGGCGACGTCGTGACAAAGGATCCGAGCAAGGGCGCTCGTGATCTTGAGCAAGGCTCCGACGTCGGCCCTGCTTCCATCCATGACGTCCGATGCTCGCGGCAGGCACGGCCATGACGACCCGGACGAGTAAGCAAGTGTGCTCGGTTTCGCCTCCCCATTACCAAGGAATGAACATGGCCGAGGACTGGCCACTCAAAAGTTTTCTGGAACTTGGCCCATTGTCAACGGCTGTGCCCTGTGCGCGCCTCCATACGAAGCAACTGCTGTGGGAAATGGGGAGCCACAGCGTTTAGCGATCGGGCGGAACTCGTTGTATCCGAGTTAGTGACGAACGCGCTCAAAGCCTCTCGCTCCTTGGACTGGATTTCTCCCATACGACTGTGGGTGCTGTCCGACCGGCAACGGGTGCTCATCCTGGTGTGGGATGCCAACCCGGAGCCGCCAGTCCGGATGGACGTAGACGAGCAAACCGAGGGCGGACGAGGGCTACTTCTGGTCGAAACCTTTAGTGCAAAATGGGACTGGTACGCCCATAACGAAATGGCAGGCAAGGTGGTCTGGGCATTGTGTGAGATGGAGCCACTTCAGTAGCCGCAAAGCAATATCCGCCACCAAGGTAATCATCCTTCATTTTGAGAGGGCACAGGCAATGACTGTACCGCCGCCAGCACAACCACGAAGTCAAAAACGGCGCTGGATGCAGCGAGGTAGCCCACAGGCGTTAGTCGAGGCCTTTACGGCCTTCGGGGTGCAAGCGGAGATACGAGGTGGAGCCGTCCATGCCTGGATTCCAGGGCGGGAAGACATCACGGTCGTGGTTGTTCCTGGCTGGCAGCCAGACCACTACCGGACCTGGCTCAAACGACGGGTGTGGAGTTGGCAACGGGGCACCTCACAGGGCTCACGCCTCCGGGCTGACACAAGCGGTGTCGCTATTGGCGTGACAACGCTGCTCAGGCTTGGTGGCCGGTATTGACTGATGTGGGAGGAGTACAAGAGGACGAGCCGCAAGCTAATGCGTGCGCTTTATACACCATCACGGTTAAGGTCATGCCTGACTGCATTCGCTTGGAGATTAGCGAGCCCTACCACGAATGTGGCGCCGCGCGCTCGGCTTGGTGATCGTCTGGCCCTTCTGTGGTGATCGCCGCAATATGATCTTCTCAGTCTCAGCGACCCGTAGCGCGCTCACGGAGGCACGTCTGTAAAGTCACTCATATGGCTTTCACGTCTTCGTTGCGGCACGCCGGTGCCCAACTCGGCGAACTCGTCGATCGAGCCAGGCGAGGCCACGAAAGGGTCGTGCTCGCGGATCAGGGCGAACCAGTGGCGGTGCTTATCTCTGTCGATGAGCTTGAAGACCTCCAGCGCACCCGCGACGCCGCTGATATCGCCGTCTGCGAGGCCGTGAAGGCTCGCAACGAGACTGGCGTACCGCACGATGAATTCATGGCGGCCCTCCACTGTGAGGACGCGGCGATGCCCCGCATGTAGCCGATGAGGCAGTCGTAGACTGACCAATTGGGCCGCCACGGCACGTCGCCGGGACAAATTCGATGGTTCGCACCGGGCACAGGCCGGTTCTCATAAGCCTGAGGGGACGTCGTGAGTTTGGACGAGCACGCGTTCGAGACCGAGATCGCGGCTTGGCTGACCGATCATGCTGGCTATACGGCGGGTGCGTCCGCGCATTTCTACGCGGATCGGGGCATCGACACCGCCGAGTTGTTCGCGTTCATTGGGGCCACGCAGATTGAGGATTGGAACCAGCTGATCATGCTGCAGGCGGTGACGCGGACACGGCACAACGGGCGTTCGCGGACCGGCTGGCAAAGGAGCTTGACGCACGTGGCACGGTAGATGTGCTGCGCCGTGGTGTGGTCGATCTCGGCGTGACGATCTAGCTCGCCTTTTTCCGCCCCGCGCACGCTCACCCCGGCACTGGTCGAGCGGTACGAGGCGAACCGTCTTACGGTGGCCCGTCAGCTTCGTTATGAGCGGCGAATCCGGGCAACCGCATGGTCGGGCCGCTGGCGGAGCTGCTTTTTCTCGCGTGGGGGCCGCTGCAGGTCGTGGCGGAGGAGTTTTCGGGCCTGCCCGCAACGGACCGGGTGCTGATCTTTGGCTCGTGGGCCCCGAGGTACCGCCAGCAGCAGGGACCGCCGCCTCATGACCTCGATGTCCTCGTCGTCGGGCAGTCCAGCCGGGAGGCCGTCGGCACGAGGGCGGACGGGTCTCCGCTGCTCAAACAGGCGCACCGAACCGTCGCTACCGCTGCCGGGCTGGTCAGCCACGATCCGTACAGCGCCTATGTCCTGGCCTACGACGCCGCACGGTTCGCCTGCGTGGCGCCGCTGGCGCAGCAAGGGCTGGTGATCAGGCTCGTGGCGCTCGCCGAGGCCGCACCGCAAAGCAACCAAACGCCAGCGCCGAACCAGCCACGTGCGTCACCACAGCGCAGCGCTTCAGTGCCGAAGGTGCCCCAGCCCTGTAGCGTCCAGGCCCGTACCTCGCGCCTTTGGGCTGCCGATCGGCTGTTGGGCGCTGAGGCCTCGTCAGGCATCCAATGCCTCGGCGGTCTCTACAGGGCGCATGAGATTGTGGTCATTGTTGATGGAGTTGGCCGAGCGCGGCGTGCAGGAAGGTGTCCCGTCGTGCGGTAACCGTGCGCGCGTCAAGGTCGGTGCGGCCCTCATCGTGGATGACCGGCAGCCACTCGGCCATGTCGGTGGGCGTGCTCAGCGCGGCGACGGTATCCCAGTAGGCGACGTCGCTAGTTCGCATCCCGGATACGTGCTGCCAGCCGGCGAGGACTTGGCCGGCGGCGGGCAGGCCGAACATGGTCGCCACGTCGCAGCGCAGGAAGCCCAGGTCGATCCCGGGCGGTCCCGCCCCGGCGCAGTCCCAGTCGATCATGCCGGTGAGGGTGTTCCCTGCCCATATGGTGTTGCCTTGCCACAGATCGCCATGCACGAAGACGGCGGGCCCAGCCGGTGCGGGCATCCGGCGCACCCGGTCCTCGGCATCGGCCATCAGCGATGAGGTGCCCGGCATGCGATGGCGAGTCCACCATCTCCGCGGTGACAGGCACTCGAGCCGCCGGGGCGCGGCGAAATCCACGTCGGCCAGCGGCCGCCGCCGCAGCGGCAGCCCGGGCCGGGGTGCCATCGCCACGGCGTGCAGCCGGGCCGCTGCGGCCCCAAGCGCTCGCATCCGGTCCGGCGACGGCCAGCGGGGGATGCTGCTGCTGCCCGGCAGTACGGTCGTCAGCACCGCCAGCGCGCCGGCCTGCTGCCCGTCTGGATCGAACGCGATCACCCGCGGAGCCGCCACGCCGTGGCATGCAGCGTGTGCCAGCGCCGCCACCTGGGTGGCGAACCGCTGGCGGTCTGCAGGGTCGCTGGCGTCGCCGATCCGCAGGATCGCCTCGGCGGCGTCCCCGGCGCCCTCAATCCGCACTAGCCACGGGCCGGCACCCCCACGCAGGCCCGCGACACCCACCACCGTCGCGCCGGGCAGCACCGCGCCAGCGGACCAGCTCAGCGCCCGCCGCATCCGTGCCCGCCGCACCCGGCTGGCCATGCCAGCAGGGTAGCCACCCCCACCGGGCAGGGGCCGTGTGCCCGAACCAGCAGACGGTTGATGCCGTGGACTCTCCAGGCGCTGAACGGCCCGCCCGGCACGCGAACGGCGCCTTCGTCCACTCAATTCACCAGTTAGATCCACGGCCAGAAAACATCAATCGTAGACGCGTAATCCAGCTCGCATCTCGAACAGAACGGACGCGAGACAACGTCATAATATCCTGTCGGGCGGCTCGCATTCCCGTCCACGATTTGTTATCGAGCTCTGCAAAATTGGCAAAATGGAAGTCTTCGCCCTCTGCAAGGTAGGCCAGAACCCATTTACTTTCTGCTGCTCGATTCTCATTAAACTCGTCTACAGCTTGATTCAAGCGAGCGTCATCGGCAATGAGGATCTCTAGCCGAGAACAAGCGATACGCCACTCATTATGAGCATCACTTCGTTCCGTAAGGGCCCTTATAACTCGATCGCTTGTGAGTGGTGGAGCATCAGCCCCCTGGAATAACTCATATATACGTTCATGGGCGCCTATCACCCGGCCGCACGCAGCCGCAAGCGCAACCATCGCCTCCAAGCGCCGACTTCGCCACTCACGCGACGTAGCGAACAGTTGCGTCAAGACGGCACCGACCAAGACTCCAGAGAGACCAAGAAGAGCAGGCAACATAGGTCCAACGTAACGGTTCAGCAGGCAAGCTGACGCTCCGTCGGCACATTGACACAGTGTTGACCACACCACCAGCAACGTGACACCACTTCGGCTGACGTGCCGCACCCCCTGTCGGCAACCACCACATGCCCCAACCTGGACGCATATGGATCCGTCGCTTGGTCCACGTCTGGTCCGCGCGGGGCACAGGCCTCTTCGTCCCGAAGCCAATGCGGCAAGTGATGAACCACCTACTGCGTCGATCTGGCCTGCAAGAACCGTCCGTCAGAGTACGCTGGTGTCCGCCGAAAGCAGAGGGCGTTATCACCCGGTTAAACACGCAGCTTGGAGGCGTGCGAGTGGTTTATGCCGTGACCTGTAGATCCGCAGGCCCGCGCTGGTGTTGACGTACCGGCAATGACCGCCAGGTGCGCTGGATAATTCTATGACCGGGCGGGTGACGGGTGTCGGCGTCGTTGCAGGCTTCGGAGAGAATCAGATCATTGCCGATTCCGCCGTCTTGCTCACCTTCGAGCGCCTGGCCGCGCTGAGCTGGCCGCGGTGGCAGCTGCCCGCGGGAGCGCTTCTGCCATGAGTCAAGCATCTGGAGCCCGGCCACAATCCAGGCGATAAAATACCAGGGAATGATCAGACCGAACAATTTGACCAATTGCTCATTATCGGTGAGGACAACGGCCGCCACCATGGCTGGCGGCGGAATGATCAGGACTGCGGCCGCGACTACCTTGCCTATCGGCGGCCGGGCGCGCGCCCGGGCGGGCTTGCGCCGCGGCGGAGCCGCGATCAGCCCGGCGGGAATGTCGGCGGTGAGCGCGGATAGTTCCGCGTAGGTCCGCGAGGCGAACGCCTGGCCCACCCGCGCATCCAGCTCGTCCTTGGTCAGCCGTCCCTGCACGAATGCGGTCTTGAGCGTGTCGATCACGTGCTCGCGGTCGGCGTGCGAGGCCCGGATGTGGCCACGGCCCGCGGTGGCTGCTGCTTTCTCGTCTCCCGGTCCCGCCGTCACCGCCGCCTCCCCGTCAGCACAATGCAGGGAAAGCGTAGCGCGACTGCCCTCTGGCGGCCATCCCCTAACAGCCAGCCCCAAAGAGGCTCGACTCTGGCCGGCTCAATCAGCTTCGTGAAACCTGCCAGTGCTGCGCACAGGGCAAGGATGCGCGGCGTCCGCAGGCTTGAAGGTGGCCACAATTCTATTTGACTGGAGCGATCTTCAGCCGGTTGCGCGGAAGAACGTCGCCAAGGTGTTCAAATCCGTAGCCGTGGAGTACACCGCGAGCAGCGAGCGTGCAGTGACCTGGAGCTGACACGGACTGCTCGCCGTCGGCGCGGCGGTGGCACTTGACCAGGCACCCGCGAGGTGGCGCACATGCAAGTTCCTCCCGCCGATCCGTCTCGATATGATCGTTGCATCGCAGGCGGCGGATCTGGCCTGCAGAGGCGGGGATCAGCATGGAAGATCGGTTAGCGACTCTTGGGATCCAGGTGGCCATGGAGGGCGGGGCCGACGCTGAGGAGGTCGCCGAGGCCACCGCGCAGCTTCGCCGCGAACTGCTCGACCTCGACGTCGATGCGGTCGAGCTGTCGAGGGCGGGCGAGCCGCCGCCGGGTGCCAGGGCGGTGGACGTGGCGGCGCTCGGGGCTTTGCTGGTCTCCATGGCTCAGCCGCAGTTGCTAGGCCCGGTGGTGGCTGCGGTTCGGTCCTGGCTTGCCGGTTCGCAGCATCGCAGCATCAAGCTTCAGCTCGGCGGCGATGTCCTGGAGCTGGCGGGGGTGTCGTCCAGCGAGCAGCGGCGGCTGACCGACGAGTGGCTACGCCGCCACGCTGGCGGGTGAGGGCACGATGGACGACGCTCGTAGCGCCTTGATCGTCGCCAGCGACGACTACACCGATCCGGGGCTGCGACGGCTGCGCGCCCCGGCGAACGACGCGCAGGCGCTCGCAGCCGTTCTGCGGGATCCCGCGATTGGCGGCTTCGAGGTGCGTAGCCTGCGCACGAGGTCAACCTGGCGGTGGAGGAGTTCTTCGCGGACCGTCGGCCAGGCGACCTGCTGCTACTGCACTTCTCCTGCCACGGGGTGAAGGACGAGGACGGCGAGCTGTACTTCGCGGCGTCGAACAGCGTGCTGCGTCGGCTGGGCGCGACCGCCGTGGCGGCGGAGTTCGTTAACCGGCGCATGAACCGCAGCCGCTCGCGGCGGGTCGTGCTGCTGCTGGACTGCTGTTACTCGGGCGCGTTCGAGCGCGGCCTGACGGCCAGGGCGGGCGCGGAGATGGGGATCGAGCAACAGTTCGGCGGTCGTGGCCGGGCGGTGATTACTGCGTCAAGCGCGATGGAGTACGCCTTCGAGGGTGACGAGCTTGCCGACACTCGTGAGCTGGCGCCGTCGGTGTTCACCGGCGCCCTGGTGGAGGGGTTGGAGACCGGTGATGCCGACCGCGACCAGGACGGGCTGGTCGCGCTGGACGAGCTGTATGACTACGTCTATGACAAGGTGCGGGCGGTCACGCCCAATCAGACGCCAGGCAAGTGGACATTCGGGGTGCAGGGCGAACTAATCATCGCCCGCCGCAGGCGCCCGGTTACCACGCCCACGCCGCTGCCGCGTGAGCTGCAGCAGGCGATCGACAGCCCGTTCGCCGCGGTCCGCGCCGCGGCGGTCAAAGAGCTGGTGCGCTTGCTGCAGGGCAGTCATGCAGGGCTGGCGTTGGGTGCCCGACAGGCCATGGAAAGCCTCACCGATGACGACAGCCGCACCGTGTCTGCCGAGGCCACGGCCGCGTTGCGGGCCAACGCGCCGCCGGTGGATCTGGCCGAACCGGTGCGACCTGCAGAGGTCGCGGCGCCGGTGGCGTCGGCGCAGGTGGCGAAGCCGGTGCGGCAGAAAGAACTGGCGAAGCCGGTGGGGTCGGCAGATGTCGCAGAGCACGCGCCACAGGCAGAGGTCGCGGTGCCGGCGGCGGTGCCGCCGCCGGCGCAAGTGGTGCAAGCGGGGCCGTCGGCGGATGCGACCCTCGCTGGGGTCTCACCTGCCTCAGTGGATGCAGCACCTTCGGTTGCGCCGCCGGTCGCGGCACCCACCGCGCCGACAGCACCGACTGCGGNNTGCGGCGACGGAACCGACTGCGCCGACGGCACCGACTGCGGCGACGGAACCGACTGCGGCGAAGGCAACCGCCACGACCGCAGCACCTGCCGCGGCAACCCCGGCCGACGGGAGTGCCGCCGGGTCCACCGCTGGCTCCACACCACCTCCTGTAGATACTGACGACGGCGCGGTGTCTCAGGCGCGCGATGACCGCGCGGGGTGCCAGATGCGTGACGACAGCGCGGCGTCCCAAGCGAAGAATGACCGCCTCCTCCTCATCGCAGGCGGCCTTGCGATCCTGGGCGCGCTGCTGACGTGCGTCGGCTTGTTCCCTGCATTCGTGCCAGGTGTCTCCCTGATTTCCTCTCCGACCAATGCCTGGCAGAACTTCTTCGGGGCTGGCTTGGACGTCGGCGCGGGCATCTGCCTTTTCGCTCCTCGCACGAGGCGGCTGATCGGCCCGGGCATCCTCCTCAGCTCCGCAGCCATCGCAGCCGTCGGACCCGTATACGACATCATCGTGGCGAACGCATATGGGCCCGCTGGCGTCGGCCTCAAGCTTCACGTTGTCGCCGGCGTGATCCTCGTGGTCGCTGCCTGCCTCGCCGGACTCTCGCTCGCACGGCTGGGCGAGGTTCGCGTCGTGCGCATGTTGCCCGAGGGCGCGCTTCCATGGGTCGTCGCACTTCTCGGCGTTGCTGGCGCGGCGGCGTTGTTCTTCCAGGTCCTGGGCGAGCAGGATTTCCCTGGCATGGGCCGGGCGTTTATCCTTGGCCAGGACTTGGCCCCGCTCATCTTGACGACCCTGCTGGCCCTCCTCGTACCGGCGGCGGCGGCGGTGACGCTACCCCGCCGGTTTGGAGTCGCGCTTCTCGGGGCCTGGATCGCGGTCGGCGTGACCGTTGTCATCTTTTACGCGGGTTCGAGGGGCAACCTATTCGGCGTCACGCTGCTCGCGCTCGTGGCCGTGATCATCCCGTTCGCCCGCGCCGCCCCGCCCACAAAGGCCGAGCGCGCGCGACCGGCCGTGGGAAACGAACAATGATCCCGAACGGCTGCCGCACGGGCGCACCCTGAACATCCTCCCGTTCGTGGATCTTGGTCTGCGGCGTCTACCGCCGCAGCCCAGGCCATTGTCTATCCCGTGCTTCTGGGACCCGGCCAGTGACTGAACGGCGCGCAGGTACAGCCAGATGCGACGTCGGGTCATACCTGGAGATGAGCTTGAGCAGGAAAAGTGATTCCTGCGGAGCGGCTTGCGGAGGCGGCGATGTTCGCGGCGGTGCTCGGCGGTGTCTTTGGCTTGATTGGATGGTACTTCGGTCACTGGTACCATCACGCAACCATCGGCCTGTGGGTTGGGCTGTCCGTCGCGGGCCTCATCTATGCTGCGAGCACAGAGGAGACGAGCGGTATAACCTTCGAATCGATCGCGGTCTTTATCCTGGGCGTGCCACTCGTCTACGGCCTGGTCCTCTTCACTCAAATCTCGCTGCTGGTGTTTGGCCTGATCTCGTTCAGTGCGCACACCTTCTTCGTTAGGTCTATCCTCGGCGCATTGGTGGGTACCGGTGTCTGCGCCGCGCTTAATTTGAGGGGAACGGTGTCAAGTGGGTTGGGTGCGATAGCCAACGACGAACCGCCCGAGCTTAATAAGCGATTCTGGACAGGTCTGTCGCTGCGGGCTCCTTTTGCCTTCATGATCGCGGGTACGTTCGTAATACCCGGACACAAGTTTTCAGCCATAGTAGCCTTTGGTGCCGCGTGGGGGATGGTGGCCGCCGCAGCTGTGTCCTTCTTCACCGTGCTGGTCGAACGCAAATCGGTACGTGAGGGATGGTTTTCGATTGCCGTGGCCGAGTACATACTGGTGATCCTTCTTTTCGGCGGAATATTCCACCACGCTCTGCTGGAACTGGCGCTGCCGGCGGCTCTTGCTTGTGCGGCGACCTATGGTCTGATATATCTCATCGCCATCCTGCTGCCAGGCGCAGCCAGAATACCTGCTACGGCACTATTGGAGCGTCGCAGATCAAGCAAGGGCAATGCGCCGCCTCCCAACTGATACTAAGCACGCCCCAAGACCACCGAGAAATACGCGCTGCTCACTGGCCTGTACCTCGTCCCCGGCCTGCGCATGAAACGCCTTGGCCGGCTCCAGGTCCGCGACATCCGCACTGGCTCAACCGGCGGCGCACATGACCTGATCATCGCTGCGCACGCCCTGCAGAGCGACCGGACCGTTCTTACATTCGGTGACCTTCCGGGCGTCAGCGCTTTCGGAGTATGAGACCCGTTGCCTGATGCCGCTGCCACCGGGTCACCTAGGTGCGGCCCTGCGCCCACACCGACGCACCGCTGATGAGACTGGTGATCAGGCCCACCACGACGTTCAGGATGACGGCGGACAACACGCGCTCCACAGCATGCCCGGCGGGTACCAAGGACAGCATGACGGGCCGGTGGGCGCTGGTGACGGAGGCGATGACTCGCAGCGAGGCGTGCTCGGGTCGGTCGTCAGGGAGAGACGACGAGTGCCTCGGGGTGCGCCTTGCGGTAGTGCTCGGTCAACACGGCACTCACCTGACCGGGCCGGTGCGCGATGGTTTGCCGGCAGATATGGCAACGCACAACCGGTAGATGGGTCACGGTCACGGGGAAACGGGTGGCAGCTGAGTTCTTCATCGGTCCCTATTATGCCAGGTCAATGGAGCTGGGCTGGTGCTTGCTAGGCGACGAGGTGCGTCCGGAGCGCGGCATGTCCGTCTTCTGTGGACGAGCCGGTCCGGACCAGGACGTGCAGACCCAGGCCGTCCACCCAGAACCGCTCGAACGCCTGAAGATCGTGACTCGGACGTGCGATACGCAGGTGCCTCGTCGGCAGAGGCTTCATCGCTCGATCATCGCCGACTCCACAAGCCGCACCGCTATGAGTGCAGCGAGCCGTGAGAATGTGTCAGCTCATCCGCTGGCTCCCGGCCTGTGGTGCTGACAGGCCGGGCATAGAGTCGGTTACGTGGCGCTCATTGGACGGAAAGTGCTCCTCCTAGCTGCTGACCAGTTCGAGGACATGGGACCTCGGCGCACCCGGTCGCACAGCATGGCAGAGCTGATCAGCCTAGACTTTCCCCACCCGCCGGGCGCACAAGCGCCTCCACGACAGGGCCAGCACACTCCAGCACCACCCCGACGTGCTGCGCCAGTACGGAGCAGCAACACGCCACCGGACCGGCGCGGCCGATCGCAGTAGCTGCTGCAACGGGGCGAGTGCCCGACACGAGACGAGGACGGGGCCGGGCTCACATTCACAGCACCGCGCGGCCGGTGACGATGGCTAGGCGCTCGTCGAGGTGCCGCCTGGCCTCACTGATGTCCCCCCGGTGACGCCTGCCATGGCCACCGCTGCGGTAACGATGACGTCGGCAAGCTCGGCAAGCAGATCGTCGCGGTTGCGGCAGACTCTCTTGCGGGAGTTGAGACCCTTCATTCCGATGAACGCCTCGGCTGCTTCGCCGACCTCCTCAGTCAGCTTCAGGATCCGGACCTCGACCGCGACATCGCCATGGTGCTCATGCAGCCGCCGGACCTGATCCCACATGATTCCTCCGTTGCGTGTCCGGCCAGACGGTGAGGCAACCTTGGTCGGAGGATGCTGCGCACGGCCCTATGTAGAGATGTCTTGATCACGTCGCTGCAATGACGTCTGCTCGTCGGCGTTCTCAGCCTCGTCGTTCGGCGTCAATCAGGCGGAGCCCGTCGTACTGCGCGAAGTCGGCGAAGTCCTTCGTGTTGAATGTCGCCAGCGGCAGCCCATCAACAAGGCAGCACGCTGCGATCCACGCATCATTGACGGCCGAGGTCGCCCGCGGCGTTGCGCGCGGGCCTGAATCTCCCCCCCAGGTCGTCGCCACCGCGTCGTCGAACCGCAAAAGCACGACGCGCCGACGCCAGCTGGCCAGGTAAACATTCACGCCACATGCGCCGAGTGACAGAACCGGAGCGGGGATCTTTACGGAGCCGGCCCAGCGTGTCGACTTGATCACGGCTGGGATGTCCTGATCATGGTGGTCTGTGACCGAGCTGCCGTCGCCTGCCGCTGGGTGCGCGGCGTGCGCTGCCCGGGACACGGTGATCGCGGAGCAGGGGCGGGTGCAGGCTGAGCAGGGGCGGGCGATCGAGGAGCTGCGGGCCGAGGTCGCGGAGCTGAGACGCCAGCCGGGGCGTAACAGCCGCAACTCCTCGATGCCACCCTCTGCTGATGACCTGCCGGGCAGGGTGCCGCCGAAGCGGGAACGGCGCGGCAAGGGCAGCAAGCGCGGGCGTGGGAAGCAGCCGGGGGCGCCGGGAACGTCGATGGCGTGGGCGGAACCTGATGAGGTGATCGATTACCGGCCCGCCGGCGTGTGCGGGTGCGGGGCGGACTTGGCCGGCGCGGCTGACCTGGGCGTGGCCCGGTCGTATCAGCAGCTGGAGGTGCCGCTGATAACAGCGCGCCGTGTCCAGCATGACCTGCATCAGGCCCGGTGCGGCTGCGGCACGGCGCATGTGGCGGCCCGCCCGGAGGGGGTGGCGGGCTCGGCGGTGAGCATCGGCCCGAATGTGCGCGCCGTGGCGGTGTACTTGATCGTCTGCCAGCACGTGCCGGTGCACCGGTGCGCGCAGCTGATCGCGGACGTGACTGGCGCGCGGGTCTCGGTGGGGTTCATCCACTCCTGCCTGGCCAGGGCGGCCGAGGTGATCGCGGACGTGGTGAAGCTGATCAAGACGCTGATCACCGCCGCGGCGGTGGCCGGGTTCGATGAGACCACGCTGCGGTGCGGGCCCGCCGGGAGCAAGAAGTATGTGCTGGCGGCCGTCACCGAGCTGTGTTCGCTGTTCTTCCTGGGCCGGCGCACCCTGGAGTCGTTCCGCGAGTTCGGGGTCCTGCCCGCGTTCACCGGCGTGGTGGTCTCCGACCGGTATGCGAACTATTTCCACCCCGGCTGGGAGCACATCGCCGGCAACCAGGCGTGCCTGGCCCACTTGCTCCGGGACTATGAGGACGCGGCCGCAAGCTACCCCGATGCCATCTGGCCGGTCCAGGCGCAGCGGGCGCTGCGCGGGCTGATCTGCGCCTGGCACACCGCGCGTGATGCCGCCCAGCCCGAGATCCCCCCGCACATCCGGGACCCGCTGCTGCGTGAGTTCCGCCACGCCGTGCTGGCCGGGCTGTCCGATGTCCCCCGCATCCCGGGCCCCAAGCACACCACCGCCCAGCACCCCGGCCGGGACCTGCTGGAATTCTGCCGTGACCGCCAGGCTGATGTGACCCGGTTCTGCCGCGACACCAGGATCTGGCCCACCAACAACATCTCCGAGCGCGGCGTGCGGCCCACCAAGACCCAGCAGAAAGTCTCCGGGCGGCTCACCAGCGAGGAAGTCACCCAGGACCGGCTGGACATCCGCAGCTACATCGACACCGCCCGCAAGCACGGCCACAACGTCATGGACGTCCTGCGCAGCGCCATGATGGGCGCGCCGTCGCGCCCACCGGTCCCGGCACCCACCTGATCCCGACCGGCGCACCTCACCGAGCGCAATTGCGGTGAATGTTTACCTGGCCAGTTCGGCGAGCCGCTGCGGTCCCCAGCTTCGCAGAACGGTCCACTTTGTCAGTTCACCCAGCGTCACAAAGGTGATGCAGAGCGACTCCCCTGCGAGCCGGGAGCGAAGAGGATCGCTCAAGCGTCCGCGCAGGCTGGCTGACGCTACGTCGGTATGAGGACGACGAAACTCACGTGAGTCCGGCATGCCGGGAGGTATAGAGGTCAGCGAGAAACTCGTCGAGTTCTTCATCTGATTCGAAGGTCCCCGGCCGCACGAGTTCATCGACCGACCTAACAGGCTCGATCCCTTGCAGGCGAGCCAGTTCGGTCACAGGTATATGCCCGCTGTCGTGTTGCCTGAGCAGCCGTTCGGTGTTGTCGGAACTCATCGCGCCTCCCTCCCGGTTGGCTCCATTATCTCATCATCAAACAAACTGCTGCCGCGCCGCTTCCGGTCCTCTGGGCCGCTAGACGGCCCTTCGGTCCGGGTCGGCTTGGCATCGAATGACCTTGCTGAGCCAGCGGAGTCGCCCGCGGTTTAAGCTGGGCTGGCAGACCTGCTCGCCAGGGTGTTGGTGGACGGCTCGCTTCACCGTTCGGGCTGGACACGAAGTTAACCAGCCGGTAGGCGCATGCGCAGCAGCGCCCACAACGTCGATGGCCGCCCTGTAGCGCCTGAGCTGCCCCAGCGGTCCGCGATGGAATCGACGACCATCAGCGTGCCCGGATCGCCGCAGACGTCAGTTCCGGCAGCTTCCGGGACGACCAGCACCAGCCATATCCCCTCGTCGTGCTGACTGACCTCCAGGAGCACACAAGATGCTCCTGTCTTGGGCAGCCCATAGCGCAACATCGCCGCAGCTACCGCAAGCACCTCGTCCTCGCGCACGGAGTGAGCCACGGTCATGTCGGTCGCGTCATGTCCGGCCGCACGTCACCACGCTGCGAGCTGTCGGCCTGGGTTTGCGGCATCTGCTCCCCTGTTGGGGACCCGTCGCCGTCCGGTCGCTTTCCTGCTGTCGGCGGCTTTTCGGTGGCTCGGAATGTCCACGTGCGCCGCCTTGTGTCCCGCTCGGCCGCCTTCTCGTCGCACAGCCAGTTGAGTGCTGCCTCTACCCGGTAGACGGGGATGGCTGTACGGACTGCAACATCCCGGATCGTCAACGCGGAGCCAGTCCGGCGCAAGGCACGCACCACCGCGACGCGGTGAAACGCCCCCTGGCAGCATGAGCGACCCGGATCCTGATCGTAGGCGGCACGGTTCCCAGCCCGGGCACGACCATGAGCATGAGCACCCGCACCCCCCAGCGCAGGGCTGCTGGCCCGGCTGCAGCACGGGCTGCGCCCGCATTCCCACGACGCGGTCGGCAAGGTCGACGCGGCCATGGAAACCAGCGCACAAGGCATGCGGGCGCTGTGGATCTCCCTCGCCGTCCTTGGCGTGACCGCGCTGATCCAGGCCGCCGTAGCCGCGGTGTCAGGCTCGGTCGCGCTGCTGGGCGACACCTTGCACAACGCCGCGGACGCGCTGACCGCGGTGCCGCTCGGGGTTGCGTTCATCCTCGGCCGGCGGCCCCCGACCCGCCGCTACACCTACGGTTATGGGCGGGCCGAAGACCTCGCCGGGATCGCGATCGTCCTGGCTATCGCCGCATCATCTGCACTGGCCGCCTATGAGGCGATCAGCCGCCTCGTCCACCCGCACCCGGTGTCGGACCTGATCGCCGTCGCCGCCGCAGCGCTGATCGGGTTCACCGGCAACGAGGTGGTCGCCGGATACCGGATCCGCACCGGGCGGAAAATCGGCTCAGCGGCGCTGGTGGCCGACGGGCTGCACGCCCGCACCGACGGGCTTACCTCCAGGGCAGGTCCGCCTGCGCTGGATCCACCACCTCCGTGCCGAGTACGAAGTCATCACCGACCCCGACATCACCGCCATCCAGGCCCGCCAGATCGCCGTCAGTGCAGAACACAACCTCCTCCATGCCATCCCCCGCCTGGCCGCAGCGCTCGTCCACGCCGACCCCAGGCCCACGATGGCGCCGGCCACCACCACATCCCCGCCTCCCACCACCAAGCACTCCCTTCAGCCGCCCCCAACACGAGCGGCAACGTGTCGTAGGGCGAACCCGCAAACCTGCGCAGCCTCACGGCCGGCCCACTCTCACCCCGGTGATCGCCGAGAACCGAGAGAACCCAGCGCGCGAGCAGATCGATGGCCGGCAGCACGGCTCTGCGGGCGGACGGGCGGGAACGCGCTCCGCCCATGTGGGTTGACAGCATCGTAAAGGCACACTAGCGTAGTGGCTTGACAGTCATGTAAACCCAAGCTTCAGGCTCTGCACGCTGCGCAGGATGGAAGGAGCCCCAGATGCGAACCTACGACGCCGTGGCCCTGGCCGGTGATGACCGTTCCGCCCGCCGGCGCTGGCTGGCGCTGGCGGCGCTGGCGGTCGCCCAGTTCATGGTCTTCCTGGACGAGACGGTGGTGAACGTCGCGCTGCCGTCGATCAAGACCGACCTGGGGTTCACGCAGGCGACGCTGGGCTGGGTGGTGAGCGCCTACATCGTGGTGTTCGGCGGCCTGGTGCTGGCGGGCGGGCGGGCCGCGGACCTGTTCGGCCGCCGGCGCATGTTCCTGGCCGGGACCGCGGTGTTCGGGGCGGCGTCGCTGGCCGATGGCCTCGCCGGGTCGCAGCAGATGCTGCTCGGTGCCCGGGTGGCGCAGGGCATCGGCGCCGCGCTGGCGACCCCGGCCGCGCTGGCGCTGGTGACCGCGCTGTTCCCGGCCCGGGCCGAGCGGGTGAAGGCGCTGAGCATCTGGGGCGCGCTGTCGGGCCTCGGCTTTGCCGCCGGGATCCTGCTCGGCGGCGCGATCACCCAGGCCGCCTCGTGGCGGTGGGTGTTCTTGATCAACGTCCCGGTCGCGCTGGCGTCGCTGGTGGTCGTGCCGCGGCTGGTGCCAGCCAGCCCGGTGGCCGGGCGGCGGGGCTTTGACCTGGGCGGCGCGGTCACCGTCACTGCCGGGATGACCACGCTTGTCTACGCGCTGGTCAAGGCGCCCGGCTACGGCTGGGGCTCGCCCACGGCGCTGGCGCTGTTCGCCACCGCGATCGGGCTGCTGGGCGCGTTCGCGGTCATCGAGCGCCGCAGCTCCGCCCCGCTGATCCCGGCCGGGTTCGTGCACCGCCGCGCGGCCCTGGTGCCCAATGTGCTGCAGCTGCTGCTTGGGATCTCCGGCCTCTCGACATTGTTCTTGCTGACGCTGTACACCCAGCAGGTCCTCGGCTATACCCCGCTGCAGGCAGGCGTGGCCTACCTGCCGCTGGCCGCCGGGGTGGCGGCCGCATCAGCCGTCGCCAGCCGGCTGGTGGGACGCACCGGGCCGCGGCCGCTGGCGATCGTCGGCCTGGCGGCCGCTGCCGCGGCGATGACGCTTCTGGGGCACGCCACCCCGGCAGCTGGCTACTGGGCCAGCGTGCTCCCGGCGATGGTCATCCTCGGGCTCGGCGCCGGCCTGTCGTTCGTTTCCATCACCACCGCGGCGCTGGAACGCGTCGACGACGCGGCCGCCGGGCTTGCCTCCGGGCTGCTGAGCACCACCGTCCAGATCGGCGGCGCGGTAGGGGTCACGATCCTGGCCGGCGTGGTGGCCACCTGGCGCAGCAGCGGCCTGCTCGCCGCCGGTGCCAGCCCGCTCGCCGCCCAGGCCGGCGGCCTGCAGGTCGCGTTCCTGCTCGCGGCCGCGGTCTCGGCCGCGGCAGCGGCCGTGGCGGTGTTCGCGCTCCAGCGCGGCACGCGCGCGCCCGCGGCCGCTGCTGCCGCCCCGGCGGCTGCGGAGCTGGCGGCGTGAGCGCTCCCGCCGCCGCCCCCGGCACGCCGAACCGGGCCGACGAGCTGCGCCGCCAGCTCGTGGAGCGGAACATCGCGGCCATCCTGGACGCCACCCTGGCCCAGCTGGAACGCGACCCCAGGCCCAGCCTGGCCGCGATCGCCAAGGCCGCCGGTGTCTCGCGGCCCACGCTGTATGCCCACTTCCCCAGCCGCGAGGACCTGGTCGAGGCCACCGCGCAGCGGGCCCTGGCCGAAGCCCAGCGGGAAATCGCCGCCGCCGGCGTCGACGACGGCCCCGCCAGCGACGCCCTGCAGCGGCTCATCACGGCCGGCTGGCGCGCCCTGGCGCGCCACCTGGCGATCGCCCGCCTCGCGCTCGACGTGCTCCCGCCCGAACGCCTGCGCCAGATCCACCAGGAAGCCCTCGGCCCCCTCCGGCGGCTGATCACCCGGGGCCAGCGCGCCGGTGAGTTCCGCGGCGACCAGCCGGCCGAATGGATGGTCACCGTCTTCTACGCTCTCGTGCACGCCGCCGCCGACGACGTGACCAGCGGCCGCCTCGACGTCCAAGCCGCCGCCAACCTCATCGGCGGCTCAACCCTCGGCGCATTCCGGCCACGCGATAAGACACCCGCCGGCACAACCTGACCGCGGCCGGGGCCCAGCCGCCAGCTTGCGCCGAGGCCCCACGCCGAAATGCACCACCAGGCCTTACTTGCGGGCGGTGAGATCATCACCGGCTTCAACCTAGGAGGAACCCAGGAGAAAAGCAGTTTTGGCCAGCGTCGCCATCACCACGCTGGCGGTCGTGGCCGGCACGGCCTCCATCGCCGCCGCGTCGCCGGCGGCGAAACCTGCTACCGTCACATCCAGGACGCTCAGCCTCGATGTGCACTTCAGCCCTTCTCGCCACTTCACCTCAACCCCCATCCCGGCCGCGAAGACCGGGTTCGGGTCTGGCGACGAGATAACCTTCCACGACCTGCTGTTCTCCCACGGCAGCCAAGCCGGCGACGAGGGCGGTTCATGCGTGATCGCCGAGGGCAGCCAGCTCCTGGCGAACTGCACAGAAGTAATCCGGCTCCAGCAGGGCACCATCACAGCCCAGTTCCTGAACGCGCCACCGCCCCGCAAACAGCTCGCCGTGACCGGCGGAACCGGCATCTACCGCAACGCCGGCGGCGAAGGCGCCCGAGTGGAGTCCGGAAACGGGACGGGCAGGCTGACACTCCACCTGCTCGGCTTCTCACACGATTGAATCCCGCAGGCATGGCCGCACCGGCCGCGACGCCCGCCGGGGACCGCAACAGAACCCGGGCGGCGCCCGCCGCTGCGATCCCTGGTTACCCAGCGCGGCGCAGCTGCGCAGCCGCCGGCCAGCAGCAGGCGGCGCGGCGCTGTGGGAACCCCTCGGGCCCGGTGGTGCTGGGCGCGGTCATCGCTGCGCCCACCTCGTCGGCGGCGGTAAACGGCTACACAGTTCCCGATATCCGCAAGCTCACCCAGCCTCCCTTCACAGCGTGCGTTGTGATATTCACGATCTTCCTGCCGCGGACTCCCGGGGCGGGATCACCCAGCAGCTGAACAGGGGCGGCGGCTCCGTCATGCTTGTCCGACAGCGCCGGCAGCCCATCGACACCAGCTTCCGCACGCACGCTCATCGGCGCCATTTAGGTGATCTTCGACCACCTGCGCCCTACAGGGCCACATAATGCCCTGATCGGGCGGCACGGACCGCCACGCTTGCCGACCGGGACTGGCGCGCATATCGGCGGCTCGGGTGTTCGGTAGAGCGAACTGCGTGTAACGCCATGACCAGCAACCGCCTCCGCGGGAAGGCAGCATGCCCGGCCCGGGCCGCATCCGAGGGGCCCGGCGGGCAGGCGACTGCGCCATGCGCCGACCGCAGGCCGCCATACGGTGCGTAAACTCACTTCCATGATCTGCCGCCTGTGGCGAGGCTGGGCTACCCGGGACAACGCTGACGCTTATGAGCGCATCGTGCGGGGTCACGTGATCCCGGGCATCGAAGCGCGGCGCATCCCCGGGTTCCGCTCCATCGACCTGGTACGGCGCGAGCGAGACCATGATGTGGAGTTCATGACCTTGATGTGGTTCGACACCCTGGACGCGGTAAAGGCATTCACGGGCGAAGACTACGAGGAGGCACACGTGCCTGCGGAGGCACGAGCAGTGCTCGTGGACTTCGACAAGCGCTCGGCGCATTACGAAGTGCTCGACCGTCGCGACCAGCCTGGGTGATCATGCCGGCTGCGCGTCCGCCGATCGCTGCACGGTGCTCCTGATGAGCCGGGGCGAGGGCCGGCGCAACCGCGCCCGCAACGCCCGCCGCACCTGCCCGCTGCTCAGGCCCGGATCGTGATCCAGGCCCAGCACCACGAACCGATCCCAGCCTCATCTAGCCAACCGCGTCACTGTCGGCCGCACCGAAGAGGTCCCAGCCCTCCATCAACCGAGCCTCGCACAACGACCGGCCCCACTTCAGACCCGGCGCGTGCCGAATGCCGGAACGTGACGCCAAAGACGATTCAGGCCACCGGATGTCACGCGAGCACGCACCGTCCCGGTGACATCTGGGTGACAAACGATCTTCGTGGCCGGGCCGATCGGCTCTGATGTGCCTCTGACCTGCCGGTTTGGGTGGGCCACCGACAAAACCCTGCTGACCAGCGGCTATGGGATGTTTCTGGGGTGCTGGTGCCGGGTAAGCGGGCCGGTCTCCCGGTGTTTTGCGCGGTTTGGGTGCTTTGGGGTAGTTCGGGTTTGGGGCCCGGGCTGGGCGGGTCCGCGGCGGCGCCGGGGTGCCGGGGGTGATCGTGGCCCGGCCTTCGGCGCGGGCCATCTCTTCCAGCGAGAGGGCTTCGAGCTGGGCGGCCAGTGCGCGCAGCCGCCGGGTGTTGGCGAACCAGGCGGCGTAGGCGCCGTATTGGGCTTGGGTGAGCCGGCGGGTGACGGTTTTGCCTTTGACGGTGCGGGTCCATCGGATGTAGGGGCCGCGCAGGACGGGTGGGTCGGCGGCGCAGGCGCAGCGGGGCTTGCCGCAGCGGGTGCGGCAGATGACGATGCTGCCGGGCAGGCAAAAACCGGTTTGGCCGAGGGTTGCCTGGATCGCTGCCCTGGCCTGTTGTGCGCTGTGGCCGTCTGGCGCCGGCATCGTCGCCTCCGTGGCCAGGATCCCGCGAATCTGCCCGGCGGGCGCCTGCCGCTGGCCGGCGTGTCCCGCGGGCGCTGGGTCTGCAACTGTATTCGCTTACAGGAATCTCTGAGAGCGCTGTGGCGAGAGGGCGGCGATGGGCGATCCGGCGCCAGCGCAGGCGGGACGCTTAGCGGACCCGCGGCGGAAGGCCATGACCGCCACGGCGCTGCGCGGGATATCCCGGTTCGCCGCTACCCGGGGGATCCCCGCCCGCGCGGAGGTCCTGCTGGACTATGACGTGATCGAGGCGTTTTGCGTTGCGGGCCCGCGCGGGCTGGCGTCCCCGACCCGCGGCACGCACCGCTCAGTGCAGCGCCGGCTCGCCGGGCCGGTGCACGGCGGGCCGGGGCACCGGGCGGCGCCAGTTGCGGGCGCGAAGCCGCCGCCGTACTCCGCCGCGGAGCGGGCCGAGCTGGCCGCCGTCGCGGCCGCCCAGCGTGATCCGGTGAAACGTTGCTCGGCGCTGGCCATGGCGGTGCCCGGCGCCGGCGCCGGGCTGCGGCCCCGCGAGCTGGTGGCGCTGCGCGGCAGCGCCGCCGCCCGGCACGGCCACCAGGTTGTGGTTGAGGCCAGCGGACCCGCCGCGCGGGTGGCGCCGGTCGCCTCGCACTATGCCGGGCGGGCAGCCGAGCCGGCCCGCGGCGCGGGAAACGGTTACCTGTTCCGGCCCGGCCCGGCAGACCGCGGCTACAAGAACTTCGTCACCAACTACGCCCGCACCCTGGTGGCGGACCCGGCCGCGCCGCGGCTGTCCAGGAGCCGGCGCCGGTCCAGCTTCATCTGCGGCCACCCCGTGGACGGCGCCCCGCTGGGTGAGCTGCTGGCCATCACCGCGATCTGCCAGGCCGAATCTCTGGCCCGCTACGCCCGCCACGTCGATGGCGCCCCGTCCAAGGCCGCTTTGCGGGCCTGGGACAAGACCCAGCAGGCACGCTAAAGGGCGGCGGGCTGGACATCCCCGAGCCCGCCACGCTCCCCGGTGATGAGACCGCCGCGTTCGCCGCCGAACTTATCGACCACAGCGGCACCGCCCCGGTCATCGAGACCGCGCTCGCGCGCAAGACCGGGCGGCCACGGCCACTGCCGGTCCGCGCCCTGCTCACCGCGCTTTTGTGCCTAGCCCCGGCGACCGGCCCCTGTTTTTAACCGAGGCCACCCGGCCGCTGTTCCGCCAGCTCTCCGATACCTCCCGGGCCGCGCATACTCATGCGACATGACGCGATCAACGCGGCAGTCGCCAATGCGGAAGTCCGCGCTCCCATGTGCGGGCCGCGGGACGTTCGGGCGCGCCGGGCGGCAGCGCGCCCGCGATGCCATGGATCTCCATCGGCGCCACATATCGAGGCGGATCCGGCACGCTCGGAACCGGCCTCCCATACCAGCGCAGCCACGCTCGGTGACAAGCTCGCCGCAGACGGCGGTCCGGCCTGGCCTCAGTCGGCAGACCCCGATCGCGATGACCGTCCACAGGCACTATCCGACATGACCGCGTGGCTGCCGCCCATCTGCGGCCACCGATCTGGCTCGTCAGCTTTGAGCCTGCGGTACTCGCCATCCTTCGGGTAGCACTTGACGAGAAAACGCCTGCCGTCAGCACCAGCTGCGAGATCGACGTCCCTCATCCGCAGCTCGATCAGCATGCGGGCAGGTCCGACAAGCTCGGCACGCCCGCGCAGCGGGCCGGGTACAGCCAGGCCCTCAGTCCTCGCCGAGAAGCCTCATAACCCGCTGTGTCAGCGTCTCCCGCAGGCGGTCTTCTTGAAGGGTGCCATTCTTGAAGCGCGGGACGTAGAGGGTGCGTTCAGCAGCGAAGTCGAACGGGGCAGGTGGGGAGGCGGTTTCGCGCATAGGAATCCATCCGGCTGGCTCGGCGCCTTCAGCGGCCTCAGTGGCCGCTGTGGTCGCGTGAAGCATCCCTGCCTCGAAGACAACGTTCGGGTTATCGATGTAGGAGACTGAATCGGCCTCCCCAGCCTTTACCAGCTCGGATAGGTAACAGATGCCGAACCTGGATCGGGTGATCTCCCTAGCGATCTGTGCGCTGATGTTCCCTGAGTCGGTCATCTCGGTCCAGTCAGTGAACTCGAGCCTATCTGAGAACTGGAGCAGGACCTCACGGATCACGGTCGTGACGTTCCGGTCTGCCCTGTTAGAGAAGGCGACGAAGAAGTGCGGCTTCGCCAGCTTGGGGAACTTGGCTGACTCCAGGTTCTCCTGTAGCTCAAAGATCGCCAAGGCCGTCATCTTGGACTGGGTTCGGTTCACCTCGTAAAGCTCCAACAAGATGGTGAGCGCGCTCGCCAGGGTCAGCAACTCCTCCTTGGCCACATCCGTAATACCGAGGTAGGAGCGTGACTCGAAGTAGAAGACGCCGAGCGGAATCCGGCGCCGCAAAGGGAGGGCGACGAGCGTTCGGAATGGCTGATCGACCGGCGGATAGTACGGCGACAGCTCCGCGCTATGAGACCACTGGTCCTCGAGCTTCTCCGCCTGTCGCAGCGGCTGCCGGTCCTGGGCCACGACCCAGAGAGGCTGGTCCTGGCCGAAAGCCTGCGTCACCAGGTTGGTGTACAGCCTCTCGACCCCGCGAACGCGCCAGAAGTGGTCCTTGTCCTCGTTGCTCCAGAACATCTTCAGCGCGGGCTCGGCATCACCATCGATCACCTGGTCCCGCAGCAGCTCGAAGTACTCGGCACCCAGCTCATTCTTGACGTACTTGTAGACGAGTCCGCGGACGCGGTCAAAGACGTCGTTATCAACGATGTCTACCGCTCGCGCGAAGTGCCTAAGCTGACCAGCGAACGTATTAGCCCTTGCACTCACGGCGCCTTCCTTTCTGTGCCGATGACGAGACCGCATCTACCGCAACGCAGCTCACGCACGCTGGGAAGCCGCCATCCTCGCGACTCGAAGACGCAGCGCCGCCAGCTCTTGACGCCATGCGCCAGGAAGGCGCACCGGATCACTGGCCGCGCGTATAGCGACTGGCCAGTGCAGGCTCATGAAGGTTGCGTCTCGACGCCCGCCGCTTCGTGGAGGCACCCCGCCATGTCGAGGGCACCGCGCTCCCCGGCTCCGGCGTATGCGATCTCTGCCATCAGATCCCCATTCCTCGGCGCAAACTCTCGACCCCCCTGCCCCGCACCGAGGCGTTTGAGTCCAGTATTTACCGAACGTGTTGCAGCGTCGAGACCTTTTTCGACAGAAATAGGCGGCCAACTGAGCGGGCGGATCGGTCCTGGGTGAAGAATGATCAGATGGAGCGCCTCGCGGCAATCACGTGAGGCGCATGGACCACGTCCGTCCTACCGCCGGGGAGGCGTCGGGTCAATCATACGTATGCGCGGATCGCTGGTGCTGTAGCCCAGCCGGTACGCCAGCTCCGAGGTGCTGTCCGGGCTGTCGCCGGTCACGCCGTCCCAGACGGTTGTGAGTCCAGCTGCCGGAGACGTCCACCATCCATTCGTTGGTCCGTGCGGATACCTGGTTGCGGTCGGGTGCCTCATCTACGTCTGGCGAACAGCTCGCGGACCTGGGCAACGGAACGGAAAGGCGGCGGCACCTGTTGCTAGCGGGATCAATGATCCTGCGAATGAGCAACCGCGTTCTTTTGGCTGGCGGTCCACTTGGCGTGCTCTTGAGAGATTAGACCCTCGATCCGCTCCGCGAGCTGGCTGTGCCGATCCTCACCGGCGTATGGTCCCGCCGTGGCCAGGTACAGGTAACGCTCGTGCTTCAGCGCCTCGGCCGTTGAACGGTAGGTGATCCAGTGCTCCTGGAACTGGTAGAGGTGCTGCGTGCCCTCCAAGACGACGATGACCGCGGCCAAGCCGCCGGTCACCCACACGGGACTGTGTACCCCGGCCACAACCGGCAGCGTCGCGGCAACGGCGAACTCTAACAGCTTCAGCCATTTGTAGCGGCGCTGGTTGTCGCCGCTCTTGCGGTCGTACCAGCTGACCTGGTCCTCCAGGCGGTCCCACGCCGGGTGTGCCGCGGCTAGAGGAGCCACGGCCTCGATCGGTCGCCCTGGCCCTGGTTCGTCACGGCGCGCCATCCATTTCCCCTCCGGCCGCTGCGGAATTCTCACCCATGTCACCTCAACGGCGAGAACTCGACAATAACCCACAAGAGGAAACCCGGCGGTGAGATAGGGGAGCGACAGCCGGAAGATCGTGGGGGGTGTTCGGGGCCCAGCACGCGCCTGCGGATCTCGAGCACGGCGCGGTGTTTGGCCTCGGCTTCCTCCAGCCTCCCCAGGTCGTGCAGGTCCGCAGCATGCTGGTCTCGGCTGGCCAGGGTCCTGGAATGTTCGGGGCCCAGCACGCGCCTGCGGATCTCGAGCACGGCGCGGTGTTTGGCCTCGGCCTCTTCCAGCCTCCCCAGGTCATGCAGGACGCTGGCGCGGCCGTTCCGGCTGGCTCCGCCCACCGGTTCGGCGAGCCGCCGACCATAGAAGTCAAGCTCCCCGCTGCCCGGCGACCATGCCGCCTTGTTCATACGACGACCGTGTCCTAGCCGCAGGAGGTGTCATCGCGGGCCTGGAACGGGGACCGCTGCCGCTGCGTGACGCACGGGGCGACGGTCAGATCACGGTCAAACGATCATCACCATGATCGACTAGAGCAGAGAACTGGCTCGTGACCTGCGATTTTGCGTGGAGCTGAGGGGATTTGAACCCCTGACCCCCTCGATGCGAACGAGGTGCGCTACCGGACTGCGCTACAGCCCCAAGAACGCCAGTCAGCGTAGCAAACGTCGGCGGTTCTTGAGGCGACGCATGTGCTATGCGGGTGTCGGCATAGGCAGCGGTCGCGTGCGAAGCTAAGCGGGCCAGCGGCGGGAAGGACCGGCTGGGCGAGCAGGAGGACTGTGAAGGGCGACGGGCAGCCAATGCGGTTTGCGGTACGGGTCAGGCCGGGCGCGCGGCGGGATGCGGTGGGTGGCCGGTGGGACGGCAGTCCGTACCTGCGCTGCGGATCAGCGTCGCGGCAGCGGCGGTGGAGGGCAAGGCCAACGAGGCAGTGCGGCGACTCGTCGCCGAGGCGTTCGGCGTGCGGGTGCGGCGGGTGCGGATCGTGGCCGGCGAACGCAACCGCAACAAGGTTGTCGAACTCGATCCCGCTCCCGCCGACGCGGCGTCGCGCCTCGCCACGCTCCTTGGCCCGCAAGACCCCGACTGAGCGCCTCGCCATGCTCCTTGGCCCGCAAGACCCCGACTGAGCGCGAGATCGGCATCATCGAGGCGATGCTCAATCACCGACCGCCCGCAATTTGGCGTCGGCGTACTGGTCGTAGACCCGTTCGGTGATGTCAAGGATCTGCGCTGTCCCTGCCGTCTCCGTCGAGATGCCAGGCTCTGCCGCCGTACCGGCGACGTTGGCCGCGGGCGCAGCGCGCCGGGTCTCGCGTCTGTCCCTACCTGCATGTCTGGTGGCGCTGCTGGCCTGGTTCAGCTCGGCGTCGGCGCGGGCAGCCTCGCGGAGCAGCGTCAGATAGCCGACGAGCATGCCTGTCGGCGGCACCGCGACCCACCACGCGGCGAGGTGAGCGGCTGCGGCGGCCGCCGCTACCACGGCAAGGACGCCGAGCATGGCCAGGAGCCGTCGGCGGGCGTTTACAACTCGCGCGCGGCGGTCTGCAGCGCCAGAGCGGCCAGTGGTGTCAGACCGCTGGGTGGCATCAGACCGCTGGGCGGCGGCATCGGCGTGCCGCACGCCAGCAGACCGCCGGACCGCGTCCGCGTCCCGCGCGGGGCCAGATCGATTGGCGGCGGCATCCCGGTGGGGGAGCGCTGCTTCTGCAGCCGAGGACTGAGCGCCGGATCCCACGAGCCGGGGATCCGCGCCGCCAGCGGTTAGCGCAACAGACGTCGCCAGCCCACCAGACATCGGCTGCAGACCAGACGCCAACTGCAGGTCAGAGGTCGCCAGAGCGTCCGCCGTCGGCAGCGGATCAGCCATGCCAGCCCGGCGCGACCGCGAGCGCGACGAGGTGTCGCGGTGCGGCTCACGCCTAAGCCACCTTGGGACGAGCACCCCGGCCCAGATGGCGACGATCGCGAGGTAGAGGATCGCGCTGCTCACGGCTCCTCCTCGCGCGCATGCCCAGGCGGGGCGTGATCCGTCCTCTGGAGCATGCCCACGTCACGCACGGTAAATGGCTGCGCGAGCATTGACGAGCATTCGGCCCGGTGTGTCGTAAGATCAGCGGGCACGCCCTGCCAGAACGAGCTACGCGGTATGCCACTGGACGGCGACTGCGCCACCGTGGCCGCGGGTGGCGACCCTAGCGGGCACGTGGCGCTGAGCGGGCGCTGCGCCAGCGCGGCAGCAGGCCGCCGGGAGCATCCTCGATTGTCACGGCGTAGCACAAGTGGTCCCGCCATGCTCCGTCGATGTGCAGGTGACGCCGCCGCATGCCCTCTTCGCGGAACCCGAGTTTCTCCACAACCCGTCGGCTCGCATGGTTTTCCGGCCGGATGTTGGCCTCGATGCGGTGCAGGCCGACGACGAAGAAACAGTGATCGATGGCAATAGCCAACGCGGTCGGCGTCACGCCACGGCCCGCGTACACCTGGTCGATCCAGTAACCAACCTGGCCGGATCGGGCCGACCCCCATTGAATGCCGCCCACGGTGAGTTGCCCAACGAATCGCCCGCCATAGCCGACGACCCACGGCAGCGCGATGCCCTGCCGCGCCTCGCGGCGCATCGATCGCGCCATCGCGACATACGGCCCAAGTCCCGAACGGTACAGCGGCGTCTCCGGGTTCGTCGGCTCCCACGGGCGCAGCCAGGCGGAATTGCGCATCCGTATCGCGCGCCATGCGGTGGCGTCGCGGACGCGGACGGGGCGCAGGTCGACCGGCATGTCGAGCAGCGACGGCTCGATAAGCCTGACCGGCCACCCGCGCATGTGTTGCACCCCTCAATCATTCCTCGGTCACTGACACCGGCGCCACAACGGGGATTGGCCCGGGCGGAGGGAGGGAGGGAGGGGGTAGGCCGGCGGCCGCAGCGGGGGATTGGCCGGCCGAAGGCCGCAGAGGGGATTGGCCGGCCGGCGGCCGAAGGCCGCGGAGGGGATTGGCCCGCCGGGCGCCGCAGCCTCGGGATTGGTCGGCCGAAGGCCGAAGAAGGTGCTGCAGGACGCGTTCAGCCAGGCCGGGGATGATCACCGCCGCGGATCTGGTCGACGGCGTGTGCGAGCACCGGGGCGAGGACAGCCATCCCGTCGCGGACGCCGCCCGCGGAGCCGGGCAGGTTCACGAGCAGCGTGTGCCCGGCGAGGCCTGCGACACCGCGTGACAGGATCGCCGTAGGCACGGCGTTCGCACCTGCGGCGCGGATCGCGTCGGCGATTCCTGGGATCTCTGTTTCGAGCACGCGCAGGGTCATCTCGGGCGTGCGGTCGGTCGGCGCGAGCCCGGTGCCGCCCGTTGTCACGACAACGTCGTAGGCCTCCGCGACCGCTTCATGAAGAGCCGCCTCGACCGGCTCTCCGTCCGGCACGACGACCGGCCCGTCCACAGCACGGCAGCCCGCCGAGCGTAGCAGCGACACCAGCAACGGCCCAGAACTGTCCTCATACACCCCGGCAGCGGCCCGGTTCGACACCGTAATCGCGAGCGCCCTGATGGCGCTGGCCCGATCCCTGCCTGAGCTTGTCACAGCACCGAAGCTGGTCATGAGGGGCGCCGCCATGGGCCGGTCTTGCCGCCCGTCTTCTCCTCAACCTGGATGTCGCTGATCACCGCAGCAGGATCGATCGCCTTCACCATGTCGACGAGTGCGAGCGCGGCGACGCTGACCGCGGTGAGCGCCTCCATTTCGACGCCGGTTCGGTCGGCGGTCCGCGTGGTGGCCGAAATCGACACCCCGGAATCGGTCACCTCAAGATCCACCGTGACGGCGTGCAGCGCGATCGGGTGGCACAGCGGCACCAGGTCGGGCGTCCGCTTCGACCCGGCGATGCCCGCGATGCGCGCGACCGCGAGCGCGTCGCCCTTGGGCACGCTGCCGTCCCGCAATGCCAGAACCGCCGCCTTGGACAGCCGCACCCGCCCCGACGCACGCGCCTGCCGAGCTGTTACCTCCTTGCCCGACACGTCCACCATGTGCGCCGCGCCGGTCTCGTCCACGTGGGTCAGCCGTCCGGAACTCATGGCACCCGGCAGCATCTCGGGGCGGGCGCATGACATCTCAAGGCAGGCACATGACCTCCGCTTCCTCGCCCGCTTCGAGCCGCTCGACCTGCTCGGGAACGACGATGAGGGCGTTGGCGCGAGCCAGAGCGGCGAGCCGATGTGAGCCCTGCCCGGCCAGCGGCGTCACCGCCCCGCCGTTGAGGACCGCCCGAGCGAACGACCGCTTGCCGGCTGGCGAGGGCAGCGGGTCGGTGAGGACGGCAAGCGTCGTGCGCAGCCGTTGCGGATCTGTGCCTTGAAGCGCGCTGAGAGCGGGCCGAACGAAAAGCTGGAAGGACACATAGGCGCTGACCGGGTTTCCTGGCAGGGTGAAGATCGGTGTGCGGTCGTCGCCCACCGTGCCGAAGCCCTGCGGCATCCCCGGCTGCATCGCGACCTTGCTGAACTCGACGCTGCCGAGGCCGCTGAGGGCGTCTTTCACCACGTCGTGAACGCCGCCCATGCTGACGCCGCCGCTTGTGATCAGGACGTCGGCCCGGGCGAGCTCGTCCTCGATCGTGGTCATCAGCTCGTGCGCGTCGTCAGGCACGGTCCCGTGCCGGTGCGCGAGCGCCCCGGCCTGGCGCGCCGCGGCAGTGAGCATGAAGCTGTTGGAGTCCCAGATCCGGCCCATAGTCACGGGCGAGCCAGGCTCGGCGAGTTCGTTGCCGGTTGACAGCACCGCGACACGCGGTCGCGGGCGGACCCGCACGGCACCCCGCCCGGCCGCGGCGAGCAGCCCGATCTGCATCGGCCCGACCACCGTGCCCGCCGCAAGCACCTGGTCACCGGCCTGCAGGTCCTCGCCGCTGTGCCGAATCGCGTGCCCCGCGTCGGCGGCCCTGCGCACCTGAACCTTGGCACCAGGGGGACGACCCCCCGCGCGGGCGTCGCCGGCGTCGGTCCACTCCACCGGGATGACGGCGTCGGCGCCGGTGGGAAGCTGCGCCCCCGTCGTTATCCGGACCGCCGTGCCCGGTATCACCGCGTACGCCCCGGTGTCGCCCGCCACGACCTCACCGACGACCGGGAGGGTGACGGGGTGCCAGGCGGTCGCGCCGGATACGTCGGCGGCGCGGACCGCGTAGCCGTCCATGGCCGAGTTGTCGAACGACGGCAGCGGATGGGACGCCGTGACGTCCTCGGTGAGCACACCCCCTTCGGCTTCGAGCAGGCCCAGCTCGATCGAGTCGATCGGCTCGATGGCCGTAAGGATCGTTTCGAGGTGCTCATCGACGGTCTTCATGGGCCGGTCCGCCGGAGTCACATGGTCGTGGTTCACGGCTGGTCCGCCAGGTACTTGCGAAGCCAGGGGACGAACTCATCGGCCAGGTCCGGCCGCTCGCACGCGAACTGGACGAGGGTGCGCAGGTAGTCGAGCTTGTTGCCGGTGTCGTAGCGCCGTCCGCGAAACAGCACTCCGCGCACGCCCCCGCCGTCCGAACCGTCCGCGGCGCGGCGGGCGAGGACCTTGAGCGCGTCGGTGAGCTGGATCTCCCCGCCACGGCCCGGCGGGGTGTGCCTGAGCACATCAAAGATGGCCGGGTCGCACACATAGCGGCCGATGATGATCCATTGGCTGGGCGCCTCGCCCGGCGGTGGCTTTTCCACCAGGTCGGTGACGGTGACGACGTCGTCCTGCGCCGTCGGGCTGAACGCGGCACAGCCGTACAGGCTGACCTGTTCGGGATCCACCTCCATCAGCGCGACGACGCTGCCACCGTAACGGTCGCGGACCTCGATCATCCGGGTGAGCAGCGGGTCGCGCGGGTCGATGACATCGTCACCAAGCAGCACCGCGAAGGGCTCAGAACCCACGTGCTGCGCCGCGCACAGGACGGCATGGCCGAGACCCTTGGGGTCGCCCTGGCGAACGTAGTGCAGCCTGGCAAGCTGGCTGGACTCGCGGACGAGCGCGAGCCGCTCGCTGTCGTTCTTGGCGGCGAGCAGTTCCTCGAGTTCGTAGGCGCGGTCGAAGTGGTCCTCGATCGAGTGCTTGCTGCGGCCGGTGATCAGCAACACGTCGGTGAGTCCGGCGGCCACCGCTTCCTCGACGACATACTGGATGGTCGGCTTGTCGACGATGGGCAGCATTTCCTTGGGCGTCGCTTTGGTCGCAGGCAGGAACCGCGTGCCGAGGCCTGCGGTCGGCACGACCGCCTTGGTGACGCTGGCAAAGTGAGCCATGCTCGAAACCTTAAACGGTCGGGCGGGCAAGCGGTGCGTAGCCGGCGCGGTTGTGGATGACTGGCCGGACCGCGGGCATGGCTGTGGATAACCTAATAGCTCCTTAACGGCTGCCGCGGGTGCGAACCTCGTTGGGCGTGCGGGGAGTCCCAGCGGAATCCTGGGGTCGCTCGAGGGGGTCCCTGGTGTCGCCCCCCGGCCGGGCACCGCGGCTGCCGCTTTGGTGTCACGCCAGCGTAAGCCGTTAAGGATAGATAGGGAGCTGAGCCGATGCGGGACCTGGCGCAGAATTCGCCAGACGGTGCGGCCGCCGGTGCTGTGGCCGGTGCGCCGTCCGATGCGGTGGCGCGGCAGAAGGCCGCGTTGCGTGGGCGGCTGTGCGCTGCCCGCGTGGCGCTCACCGCGGCGGAACGGTCCGACGCTGGGCGCCGCCTGCGCGACGCGGTGCTGTCCCTGCCCGAGGCCGGGATGGCTGGCACGGTCGCGGCTTATTTCTCTATCGGCGCTGAGCCTGCGACCCGGAGCTTGGTGTACGCGCTGTGGAAGCGGGGCGCCTATGTGCTGCTCCCGCTGCTGCGGCCGGACAACGATCTGGATTGGGCGTCGTATGAGGGGCCCGATTCGGTTCGGCCACGGCCAGACGGGCGCCACGGGCTCGTGGAGCCGGTCGAGCCGCCCCGTGGGCCGGACACGATCGCCCGCGCCGATCTCGTGATCGTGCCCGCGATCGCCGTGGACAGGCGGGGGATGCGGCTCGGCATGGGCGGCGGCTGCTATGACCGGGCGCTCGCCCGGGTCG
>WNGF01002484.1_pt1 | contig 37536 bp, 42 predicted proteins | sample 5400641 | NCBI WGS metagenome assembly WNGF01 (sample SAMN13153371, study PRJNA577476) | soil metagenome | isolation source: 80 cm soil or saprolite under grassland replicate 2 | place: USA:California | collected 2016-06-15 | reverse complement strand
CGAGTGGTACCAGTCCGCTCCCGGCGCCGCCCACTTTGAGTACGGCACCGTCAACTTTCTCAACTGCCCGCGGTCGAGATCGGCCTGCACCCGCTCGGCCGGATCGGGATCGAGACGATCCACGCGCGCGTCGAGATGCTCGCCATATCGTTACTCGACGCTCGGATCGCTCCGGCACGCGAACGGCGCTCCGGCCGCCACGATCTACGGCCCCCGCGACTTCGAGCGACGCGGCGCGACGATCGCCTTCAACTTCCTCCACCCTGCTTCTGCAACCCCGGCGCCGGTGAGGTCGCCTTCACGATCTCGCGCGAAACGCTCGTCGGCGGCGAGTTCGGCGATGCAATGACGATCGACGACTACGTCGAGGCGATCGGGCTTCCCTCCGGCGGCGCTGTCCGCGCCTCGCTCGGACTCGCCTCGAACTTCGCCGACATCCACCGCTTCATCGCCTTCGCGAGCGAGTTCGTCAACCTCACCAAAGTCCCCGACGACCTGCCCCCGCGCAGCGGCTGCTGATGAGCCGGCTGCTTCTTTCCTAGCCGTCTCGATTCGCCCTTCCGAGTCCGCGCGCGACAGAACCGTGCGTTGCGGCGGACCGCGCCTCCGCGGCTCGTGGTCCGATCCACACAGGTTCTGCCGATTGTCAATCGGCGACCGGGCGGGCTCCGGTGAGGAACAGCCGGAGCGCCGTCGAGCTCATGTCCTCCGATCCCATCCCGACCGCTCGTCCTGTCCGAACGCACGCGCCGATAAGGACGAGCAGTGACTCGACCAGGGTCGCAACCGGGACATCGCCGCGAATCTCGCCGTTCGCACGCCCCCGCTCGATGAGCGCAACCAGCGGTGCGGCGAAGCCAGGCTCGGGAGGACGCCGCTCGCGCAGCAGCACGATGAAGTCCTCTCCGACCGCGACCAAGGCCCGGACTAAGCGCGCGAGCGCCTCGTCGACTGGAACCTGCTCGAGGTTCGCCTCCGCGAGGCGTCGCCCCGCCTCCTCGTTTGCCGCCGTCTCGAGCGCCCGGAGAAGCGACTCCCGGGTCGGAAAGTGGCGGTAGAGCGTTCCGCGCGCGATCCCGGCGGCGGCTGCGATTTCCGCCATGCTCGCGCCCTGACGCGCCGCAAGCACACTCGCCGCCGCGGCGAGGATGCCGCTCCTGGTCGTCGCGCGCCCGCCCGCGGCCACTACGCTTACGCCCTGGCTCCGGACAAGTATGTCACCTCAACGAGACAGTGTTGACTTGATCGTGACTATCGTGATCTAATCCGATCGGGCGGGCGATGCGGATCTCTGCGGCGACGGACAACCCCACGAGGAAAGGCTACGACAACCTCGAGCAGCCTCTCCACGACCAGGAAAAGAGCCAGCCTGCTTCCAAGCGGGAGAGCACTCTTTTGTCAGTGCGACTGAGTGCCTTCCGAGGCAGTCGAGGGTTCACGATCGACACCGCAGCTCGGCCGACAACAGCCAGGAGCAAGAACTTTGTCTCAGGCTGACTGCGGGCTTTGCGGCACTGTGGCGAAGGAGGAGAGATGAAGGGGATGACGCGTCGGCGCTTCTTGCAGTACGGCGCGGGAGCCGGCGCCGCGCTGGCGCTGCCGTGGGCGGCACGAACCCCGGTGGCGAGTGCCGCGCCGGGGCTGAAGCTGACGAAGTACCTGGAGCCGGTGCCTTTGCCAGGCGCGGGGATCGTGGTCGCCACCTCGAGCGGAACGAACGAGTACTCGTTCGTCCAGAGGGAGATCAGCAGGCAGCTGCACCCGCAGCTGCCGCCGACGCCGCTGTGGGCCTACGACGACGGCTCCGGGCTCGAGGGCCAGGCGGGCTCGTTCGGGATGGCGGTGGTCGGGCAGAGCGGGACAGCGCTCGACGTCAGCTTCGAGAACAGACTGCCGTCGACGTACCCGGACTGGATCCCGGTCGACACGCGACTGACACCGAAGGGGAACGAGGTGCGGCTGATGACCCACCTGCACGGCGGCTTCGTCGCGGCTGCGAGCGATGGCAACCCGGCGGTGACGCCGGACGGGTTCGGCCACGGGGAGACCCAGACCGTCTACTACACAAATCAGCAGCCGCAGATGCCGGCTGAGATGCTCTGGTTCCACGACCACGGGCTCGGCGCTACGCGGCTGAACGTCTTCGCCGGGCTGGCCGCCGGGTACATCCTCTACGACGAGTTCGACACCGGCGGGGTTGATAACGCAAACGGTCTGCCGTCGGCCCCGTACGAGATCCCGCTGGTCGTCCAGGACCGGCAGTTCAACGCGGATGGAACGTTCCTCTACCCGACCAGCGAGATCTCGGGCGCGACCTGGATCGGCGAGTACTTCGGGGACGTCATGCTCGTCAACGGCAAGGTCTGGCCGTTCCTAGAGGTCGAGCCGCGCCTGTACCGGTTCCGGATCCTGAACGGCTGCAACGCCCGCATCCTCAACCTCGACATCGGCGGCGCGCGGATGTGGCAGATCGGTGCCGAGGGCGGCATGTGGGACCAGCCGGTGCCGGTGACGCAGCTGGTGCTCGCCCCCGCCGAGCGGGCGGACGTGCTCGTCGACTTCAGCCAGATCCCTACCCGGACGACCCACATCAAGAACAGCAAGCCGCCGGCGCCGGTCTCGAACCCGGCGCCGCCGCTGGCGGCGGTGATGCAGATCCGGGTTGGGAAGACGACGCCGATGCCGCCGTCGATCCCGACGACCCTCGCGGGCGGCCGGAAGGCCGACCTGCGCGACCCGGTAACGACTCGGTACATCACGCTCAACGAGATCGACGTCGACGAGCCGACCTGGTTCTTGAACCTGAACGGCGTCCACTTCGAGGACGGTCCGGTGACGGAGACGCCACAGGCCGGGACGGTCGAGGACTGGGTCTACGTGAACGTGACCGGGGACACGCACCCGATGCACACCCACCTCGTCACCTTCCAGGTGGTGGGCAGGACGCCGTTCGACGCAGCGGCGTACGAGGAGGCCTACGAGGGCCCGAACGGCGTCCCCGGCGGAATCGACCCCACCCCGTTCTCCACGGGTCCGATGGAACCCCCCGACCCGAGCGAGCGCGGCTTCAAGGACACGGTCAAGGCGAACCCCGGCTACTTCACGACCATCCGCGCCAAGTTCGAGCTGCCGACGGGCGTGCCGGCGCCGCAGAGCTACGTCTACCACTGCCACATCGTCGAGCACGAAGACAACGACATGATGCGGCCGTTCACCGTCACGCCGTAGGAGTAGCCAAGCGCCGCGCGCGGGTGGTGCGATGCTCCACCGCTTAGGCACCGCGGGTCTGGGAGTCGAGTACGCGCCACAGGACGGTGGGTTGCAGCGGGGCTGCCGTCGTAAGCTCCACGCGTGAACCCGGTCGTGAGCATCGTGCTGCGCATCCTCGGGCTCATCGCGGTGATGAACTGGTTGGCGCAGGGTCTCGGGCGATGCGGACGTGTCGAAGCCGGCATGCCCTGCGCACCTGAGTGGAAGCGCGCGGGAAGCGACCGACGATGTTGATCATGCGTGGGCTGAGGCGAACGTTGACGGGAGCGGTCGGATGAGAGGCCAATGTGTCCTGGCGCAACCGCGATTGGAGGCGCGGCGGCTTATGAGTTCACCTGGGCGTTCGCGCTCCGAGATGAGCCAGACGAGAGGACGCATCTGCTTGTGCGTGAGCGGTACGCGTACACGCGGCCGTGGGCTTGGCTTCTCGTCGAGCCGGTCGAGGCGGTCAGCTTCGTGATGGGCCAGAAGATGCTTGGCGGGATCTCGGGCCGAACGGACCGCTGGGGAGTCTGCTGCTCGGGCCGCCGCGCGAGCCGCGCCGCTATCGCCTCAAAGACGCGTCCGTTCAGCCGCACCGAGTGGCCGCCCGCGCCCAGCGGGAGCCAATAGAGGTCGACGCCGGCCACCGCCGCAGGCAACACTCGGTCGCTCACCAGCGGCGGTCTGCGCGCGAGAGATGGAGCGTCCGCCTCCGCTCCAGTCGGCGTGCGTCGGGAAGCCGGAGGCCAGAGGGGCCGATATCGGACAGGTCTCGATGCACGAGTCGTACAGCTCCGCCTTCTCGGGGCACCGCGAGAGTCGCACTCGGGGCCGCGTCCGTGTCATCAGCGATCCGCTGCGACCAGGTGCGGTCAACTACCGCTTCCCCGACCGAGCCCGGACTTCTGTCCTGGCGGCGTTCGAGTGCGCCGAACGCGGCGTACTGTGGCCTACGCTCGTCGCATGACGGGGCTGTCTCGACCGCGGGCTCTGGGTGCCGAGCGGGTACGGAGGACGGGTTGGCGCGCGGTCGGTGAGCGTGGACTGCGCGATCGGGCTGCTGTGCCTCTTCGGTGGCCTCCCTGGCGACTAGAGGTGGATGTCGAGCTTGCGTAAGTCGACGATCGCAGTTCTGCGCCAGCGGGTGGTGTCGGGGGAGAACGGGAGCGTGAAGGGCATTCCGTTGGCCTTTCGGAGCGGCTTGCCGTCGCGCAGGACGTGGTAGTGGCCGGGTCTCGACTCGACGGTGAGACCGGCAGCCTCCAGTCGGCGGATGAACTCGCGGACGTCTTTCCTCATCGGGGTGTATCTGGAGAAAGGATGACACTGGTCGTGGGTTGGCGACAGCTCACCGATCGCCCCAAGAAGCAGACCCCGCGGCATCGCTCACCGCCGGCCGCCGGGCAGCTGAAGGCGGGCGTGACCCAGGTGCTTCGGCAGTGAGGACCGTTGGAGGCTCCAGCCTGCGGCGCGTCGCTGGACGCGCCGCTCTCGCCGTGGCGGTTTGACCGCGAGCGGGCGTGCCGCTCCGCCGAGCCGGGTGAAGAAGACGTATTTGCCGAGCTCGACGAGGGCGAGGTAGGTGACGACCATCAGTGCGAGCACGGCGAGGAAGTCGAGCGGCAGGCGGGTGAAGCCGAGCAGGTGGGCGAGGGGCGAGTAGGGCAGGATGACGCCGACGGCGGCGCAGGCGAGCGTGGTGGCCAGCAACGGCCGGCTCGGCCGGCTCCGGAAGAAGGGGATGCGGCGGGTGCGGATGAGGAAGATGACGAGCGTCTGGGTGGCGAGCGACTCGACGAACCAGCCGGAGCGGAAGAGCGTCGCGCCGGCGTCGAAGCCGTAGATCATGACCGCGAAGGTGAGGAAGTCGTAGGCCGAGCTGATCGGGCCGAAGAGCAGCATGAAGCGTCGGATGAAGCCGATGTCCCACTGGGAGGGGCGGGCGAGTAGCTCCTCGTCGACCTGATCGGTCGGGATGGTCAGCTCACTGACGTCGTACAGCAGGTTGTTGAGCAGGATCTGGCCGGGCAGCATCGGCAGGAAGCTGAGGAAGAGCGAGGCGCCCGCCGCGCTGAACATGTTCCCGAAGTTCGACGAGGTCCCCATCAGGACGTACTTGATCGTGTTGGCGAAGATGCGCCGGCCCTCGACCACGCCGTCGGCGAGGACGGCGAGGTCCTTTTCGAGCAGGACGACGTCGGCGGCGTCCTTGGCGACGTCGGTGGCGGTGTCGACGGAAATGCCGACGTCGGCGTCGTGGAGGGCGATCGCGTCGTTGACGCCGTCGCCGAGGAAGCCCACATCGGCACCGAGCGTTCGCTGCGCTCGGATGATGCGCGACTTCTGCTCCGGCGTGACGCGGGCGAAGATCGTGGTGTGCGGCAGGGCCGCGGCGAGTTCGGCGTCGCTCATCGCCTCGAGCTCACTTCCGGCCAGCGTCCCGAGTGATTGCATCCCGAGGTCGGAGCAGACCGTCTCCGCCACTCGGCCGTTGTCGCCGGTGACAAGTTTGACCGTGACGCCTAGCTTCGCCAGCCGCTCGAGCGACGGTGCAGCGTCCGCCTTCGGCGGGTCGGCGAAGCACAGGAAGCCGCGCAGCCCGAGGTCGCGTTCCTCGGCAGGCGTGAGGCCGACGAGATCGTCGGCCGGCCGTGTAGCTACCGCGACGACGCGGCGGCCGCCCGCGAACAAGCGGTCGAGCACCGCCTCGGCGCCTTCGGGGATCTCGGCGCAGCGCGCGAGGATCGCCTCCGGCGCACCCTTGGCGACCAAGAGGCGGCCGGTCGGGCCGTCGGCGAGCGCCGACCCGAGCTGCCGCTCGTGGTCGAACGGCGCTTCCGCCACGCGCCGCCAGCCGTCGGCGCCGGTGCGAGCATCAGGTGCTTCCCAGAGCGCGCGGTCGAGGTCGTTGCCGCCGATGACCGTTCCGTTCTCCAGCGTGGCCTCGTTCGCGACCAGCCCGAGCGTCAGCACCCCCAGCTCGGACCGGCCGGCGGGGTCGAGCGCCTGCTCGAACGCGACCCGTCCCTCGGTGAGGGTGCCGGTCTTGTCCGTGAACAGCACCTCGATGTTGCCGAGATCCTCGATCGAGACCAGCCGCTTGACGACCACCGACCGCTTCGCGAGCCGGCGCGCTCCCGTCGCCAGGCTGACGGTGACGATCGCCGGCAGCAGCTGCGGCGTCAGCCCGACGGCGATCGCAAGCGAGAAGAGCACCGACTGGAGCAGTGAGCGGCCGAGGGCTGCGTTGATCACGAAGATCGAGCCCGCGAGCAGGCCGGTGATGATCACCAGCATGCGCGAGTAGTCCTGCAAGCCCCGCTGGAAGGCGGTCTGCTCGTGGCGCTCGCCGAGGCGCAGTGCGATACGGCCGAAGACGGTGCGCGGCCCCGTCTGCACAACGACGCCGCGACCGTCGCCGCTGTGCACGACTGTGCCCATGAACGCGCACGAGGGCAATTCGAGCGGAGAGTCACCCCGGCCAGGCGCCGCCGTCTTACCGGCCGCCGCCGACTCGCCGGTCAGCACCGACTCCTCGCATTCCAGACCGTTCGTTTCAAGGAGCCGCAGATCGGCCGGAACGATGTCGCCCACCCGCAGCCGAACGACGTCGCCGGGCACGAGCCCGACGACATCGACCTGCTGCACCTGCCCGTCACGGTCGACGAGCGCCCTCCGGCGGATCTGCGAGTGCAGCGCCTCGACGGCCTTCTCGGAGCGGTACTCATTGACGAAGCCGAGCCCGACGCTGAGGCCGACGATCGTCAGGATGATCCCGGCCTCTGTCGTCTCGCCAACCGCGGCCGAGACGACTGCGGCCGAAAGCAGGAGCACGAGCAAGAAGCCGCGGAACTGCCGCGCCAGCACGCTCCAGAAGCGGGCGCCATGGCTGCGCAAGACGTTCGGGCCAACCTCCTCGAGGCGCCGTCGCGCCTCCTTGCCGGAGAGGCCGTTCCTGTCAGTGCCCAGACGATTGAGTGCGTCGTCTGGCTCGAGAACCGCGGACGTTGCGAGATCGAGCCGGGTGTGCGCACTCGCAACGGGCGCCGTGAGTTCAGTCGTCTTCATCGGGGTGGGGTGGATTGTCGGCCCGGGGTCGCGCGGCAGCCTGGGGTAGGTCTTTCGGGATCTCAGGCAGGCGACGTTCGGTCAGGAGGCCGCGCTTCAGCGCGAAGCTCACGAGTTGCGCACGCGTCGAGAGGGCGAGCTTGCGTTGCAGGTTCGCGCGGTGCGACTCCACTGTCCGAACCGAGAGATGCAGGAGCTGCGCGATTTCGGAGTTCGTGTAGCCGACGATCAGCAACCGGAAGACTTGCCGCTCGCGTCGCGACAGGGGCTCAAGGCCATCGCCCACGCTCGCGAGTCTCGAGTTTCGCCTCCAGTCTCGCATCGGGCGTGCCCCGAAGTGATCCTCCGTAGTAGCTACGGAACTCCGCGTGCTGCGTCGGGTGCGCGCGCCTATCATCGCCGGCTATCCAGCTATCCGAGACGGAGGGGAGTCAGATGGAGCAGGGCGGACGACGTGCGTTTCTGATCTCGAAAGGCTGGATTCAGGCCGTCGTCCTCGTGGTGCTGTGTGGCTTTTTCGTCCTCGGTCTCCTCGCCTACCGCACGTACATGGCCCACCCGCCGGTGCCTGCACGCGTCGTCGATGAGAACGGCAGCGTGCTGTTCACGGGCAGGGACATCAGCAAGGGCCAGCAGGTCTTCCTGAACAACGGTTTGATGGAGTACGGCTCCGCCTTCGGACACGGCGCCTACCTCGGCCCTGATTACACCGCCGACTACCTGCGGCGGTCCTCGGACCTCGTCCGCGACTCCTATGGCGGCGCCGCTTCCGACGCCGCGGCGCAGAAGACGATCGAGGACATGCGCACCAACCGGTACGACGCAAAGACCCGGACGCTGACCTTCAGTCCGGCCGAGGCTGCTGCCTACCGGAAGCTCGTGCCCTATTACAGCCGCTTCTTCTCGGACCCGAAGAGCGAGCACGGTCTGCGGCCGAACGCGATCACCAACCAGACGCAGTTGCGCCAACTGACGGCGTTCTTCGCCTGGACGGCGTGGGCGGCGTCAGCGAAGCGGCCGGGCCACAGCTACTCCTATACGAACAATTGGCCCTCCGAACCGCGGGTCGACAACAAGCCGACGGCGAACGTGATCGTCTGGTCGGTGCTCTCGCTGATCGCGCTCCTCGGCGGGATCGGCGTGCTGTTCGGGGCGTTCGGGCGCTGGGGCCGCAATCTCGGCTGGCACGGCCGCGAGCAGGCGACACTCTCCTTCCGCTCGCCCGGCGACGTGGCGCTGACCCCGGCCCAGCGGGCGACAGCGTGGTTCTTCTTCGTCATGGCGGCCTTGTTCCTGATCCAGACGCTCGTCGGCGCAGCCTCGCAGCACTACCGGGCCGAGCTCACCAGTTTCTTCGGGTTCGACCTCGCGCGGATCTTTCCGTACAACCTGATGCGCACCTGGCACGTGCAGCTGGCGATCTTCTGGGTCGCCACGTCCTTCGTCGCCGCAGGGATCTTCCTCGCGCCGATGATTGCTCGGCGCGAGCCGAAGCATCAGGGCAAGCTCGCCTTCGCGCTCCTGGGTGCGCTCGCGGTGGTCGTCTTCGGCACGCTGATCGGTTCCTACCTGGGCGTGCACGGCGTGCTGAAGAGCGCGGCATCGAACTGGTTCGGCCTGCAGGGCTTCGAGTACCTCGACCTCGCTCGGCTTTGGCAGATCCTGCTCTCGGTGGGGCTGATCGGCTGGGTGTTCATGCTCTGGCGCGTCCTGCGCCGCCGACTTGCGGCAGAGCATCCGGGCAACATGCCGTGGCTCTTTTTCCTCGCCGCCTGCGCGATCCCAGCCTTCTACGCCGTCGGGCTGATCGCCCGCACCGGCGACAACTTCACGACCACGGAGTTCTGGCGCTTCTGGGTCGTCCACCTCTGGGTGGAGGACTTCCTCGAGCTGTTCACGACCGTGATGGTCGCGTACATGTTCGTCCTGCTCGGCGTCGTGCGCGAGCGGATCGCCCTCACCGTCGTCTTCCTCGACATCGTCCTCTACTCGGTCGGCGGAGTAATCGGGACAATGCACCACCTCTACTTCTCCGGCGAGCCGGCCGAGCACATGGCGCTGGGAGCCTTCTTCTCCGCCGCGGAGGTGATCCCGCTCACGTTCCTAACCGTGGAGGCGTGGTCGTTCCTGCAGCTTGGTGCCGCCCAGGAGTCACGCTCGCAGACGCCGTTCCCGCACCGCTGGGCGGTGATGTTCCTCGTCGCGGTCGGCTTCTGGAACTTCCTCGGCGCCGGCATCTTCGGCTTCCTGATCAACCTGCCGATCGTCTCCTACTACGAGATCGGAACGGCGCTGACGGCCAACCACGGCCACGCGGCGATGATGGGCGTCTACGGAATGCTCGCGCTCGGGCTGGCGATGTTCTGCCTTCGCTACCTCATTCCGGCCGAGAGGTGGCCCGAACGGTGGGCGCGAATCTCCTTCTGGGCGACGAACCTCGGGCTGGCCTGGATGTGCTTCGCGACGCTGCTGCCGCTCGGGATCCTCCAGCTCTACCAGTCGGTGAACAAGGGCTACTTCGAGGCGCGCGAGCTGAAGTTCCTGACGAACCATACGAACGCGCTGATCGAGTGGCTGCGGCTGCCGGGCGACCTCGTCTTCATCGTCGGCGGTGCGATCCCGACGCTTTACGTCGCCTACCTCGGCATCCGCCACACCGTTAAGCAGGTGACGCTCGAAGAACCTGACGACATCCTCTTCACCGACGTCTATCAGCCCGAGGGCATCAGCGCCGCCGGGGAGGAGGAAGCGGCGGCGGCGAGGCTCACGTGAGTCCGGAGGTTCTGCTTGCCGGCGGCTACGCCGGTTTCCTCGCCTCTGGCGCCTTCGCGCTCGAGTGGCTGTCCGGGCACACCCACCGGCGCGCGCTGCGCTACCGCACCGCCGGCTTCACCTACGACCACACGCAAGACCACTGGCAATGCCCGGAGGGCGAGCACCTGTGGCCGCACGAGTTCGATCGCCAGCTCCGAGTCGTGCGTTACCGGGCGAAAGCGCACGTTTGCAACAGCTGCCCGAGCAAGCCGCGCTGCACCGACTCCGACCGTGGCCGCGAGATTGTGCGGCCGCTCGATCCGTGGCCACACTCGGAAGCCGGGCGTTTCCATCGTGTGATCGCGCTGCTGATGGTCGGGCTCAGCGCGATCATCCTCCTCATCGAGCTCATGCGCCACCACGCCCCAGCCGAGACGGTTCTGCTGCTTGGACTGCTCGCGCCAATCGCGCTCGCGGCGCGCTGGCTGTGCCGCGACCTTCGCATCCACCCGGCGAACTTTCCAGCCCCGACGGCATCGTCTGGTCTGCGACTGACGCACGGTGCTCTCGAGGCCGAACGGGATCGAGGCTGATGCAGACGTGGACGCTCGTCCGCTTCCTACACATCGTCGCGATCGTCTTCTTCGTCGGCGGGCAGCTGATGCTCGTCGCGGCAGTCGGACCGGCGATCCGAAAACGGGGCAACGAGGAGACGCTGCGCCTCATCGCCCGCCGCTTCGGCATCGGCAGCACCGCCGCCCTCGCTTTGGTCGTGGCAACCGGAATCGCGATGGCGTCGCACTTCTCACTCTGGCACTCCGACGTCCTGCGGGCCAAGCTGATGGTGCTCGTCCTCGTTGGCGTCCTGCTCGCGCTGCACGTCCTCAGCCCGACCAGCCGCGCCGTTCCTACGCAGTTGCCGCCGCGTCACTGGTTGTCCTCTGGCTCGGCGTCAAACTCACCTACGGCTGATGCGTCGTCTGCCCAAGCCGCCAGCTCACGCCTTCGTGCGCGAAAAGCCGGGCTCCGATGTTGTTTACATCGGAGCCCGGAATCTTCGCCGAGGTAGTTTCGATTTCGTCCACTCGATCGGCGGGTGTTTCGGATTCTGCCTACTTCATCGAGTCGATCGAGCTTCGTCCTACTTTCGATCTATCACTCGGTGCATGACGATCATCGCACCGCTTCGCATGCACCCCATCGGGGGAAATACTGATCTGCGGCGCGGCTTTGCCGCGCCGCCGCGCTCGAGAGGCCCTCGAGGCTCGAGCCGAGCGTGGGCGGCCAGGCAGGGCCGGCACGTAACGTGGAGCTGGGATGGAAACGATCGCTCGCGGGTGAAGGTCCTCGCCTGGTACGACGGTGAATGGGGCTACTCCAACCGGCTCGTCGAGCTCGCGCAGAAGGTGCTCGTCGAGCAGCCGGCGCTCGTCTGATGAGCGGGCGGACGAGCTTCACCACGGAGGAGGCCCGCCGGGTCGGTGAGGAGATCGGCATCGACTGGGCCTCGGCGCCCTTCGACGTCGAGCAGTTCCGGATGGGGATGGACGTGGAGCTCGAGCACGGGCTCCACGACCGCCTCACCAACGTGACCGACGACGATCCGCTCGTGACGGGGAAGATCGCGCTCGCTCACCTGCGCGAGTTCCCGGACTACTACACGAGACTCGAGCGGATGGAGGAAGAGGGAAGCCGCGACCCGGGTGAGACGGCCGCTGAGCGTTCAGCCGGCCGGCAGAGGCGAGGTGCGTGAAGCGAGCCGCTCGGCGAATTCGCGGAGCGCTCCGGGCGCGTCGAGGCTACCGATGCGAAGGGTGGCCTGGCCGCGTCGGCGTACGACGACCTCTCCACGTGCGTACTCGATCCCCATGATCTGGTCGAACGGCAGCGCAAGCCGGCCGTTGCCGTTGCCCGAGATGAGAGCGTGCAGCGCTCCCAGCTCGAGCTTCCCGGCTTGGCGCGGGCCGTCTTCCTCCTTCCACCAGATCGCATAGCTTCGTCGGCGCATGGACGGAGGGTGTACGTCCTTCGTTTGCGGCGCATCCGCAGACGTGCGCAACGGCTTTGCGGGAAATCCGCAGGCCGATTGAGGCAGCGCGCGGATGGCCCCTCCGATGCAGCACCTAACACTGTGGAGCAACACATCCGAGAGGAGAAGTCATGACGAGCAAAAGGATGATCCGCGCAGGGGCACTCGCACTCGCGACGACCGCCGCGCTCGTGGTCACGTCTGCGGCTCCCGCACACGGGATCGCCACGGTGACGATCACCCACCAGATGCGCGGCTGTCACGTATGGCACTTCGCGAACGGTCAGCCTCGGCCGTCGTTCTCCGTCACCCTCGAGGCCGGCGCGGTGCTCAAGGTCGTGAACAACGACGTCATGCCGCACAAGCTGATCCAGACGGCCGGTCCGAAGCTCCGGCTCACGCACGCGAACATGAACCACATGTCCGCGTCGACTTCGGTGAAGCTGGTGAAGAAGGGCGTCTACCGCTTCACGACGAAGGCCGGTGAGGACTATCCGTCGATGGGAGAGATGCACACGATCGGCGAGGACTACGTCCTGCACATGACGGTGCGCGTGAAGTAGCTTGCGGCTCGTGCACGCGTTCGAGTTCATCAAGGTCAAGGAGCGTCTAGCCGAGGCCGGCGGAGGATACGAGGTCATCCACGACTCCGCCGGCCTCGAGCTGGGCGTCTACGTCCTCGTGGCGCCCGAGCCCGACCGACAGCAGCCGCACGAGGACGACGAGGTGTACGTCGTCCTCGAAGGCAGCGGCGTGCTCGAGGTCGAGGGCGAGCAGGTCCCGGTGAAGGAAGGCAGCGCCGTCTTCGTCGAAGCCGGCGCCGACCACCGCTTCTCGGCGTACGAGCACCTCAGCGTGCTCGTCATCTTCGAGCACAAGCCTGCGGGAAACCCGTAACCGAATCCGGACTCATTCCGGATGCAGGGGGCGACCGGTAGCGCCACGCTCAGCGGAACTAGACCGAGGAGGTTCCGATGAACCGCTTGATGATCGTCGCCCGACTGAAGGAGGGCGCTCATGAAGAGGCCGAAGCCCTGCTGCGCCAGGGCCCGCCGTTCGACCCGGAGGAGCTCGGTTTCCACCGGCACGCGGCGTACCTGACGGCAGGCGAGGTGGTGTTCGCGTTCGAGGCGCCGGAAGTGGAGTGGGTCGTGAACGACATCGTCGACGATCCCGTGATCTCTTCGGCCTTCGGCCCTTGGCAGAAGCTCATCGAGGAAACGCCTCGTCTCGCCCACGAGCTCTTCTACTGGTCCCGCGAGACGAGCAAGCTCGGCGTCGGGCTCGGGGCCTAAGGGAGGTGCGGTCTATGTACTTCAGGACGCTTGTCCTCGTCGGTGTCGTAGCTGCGACCGGCGCCGTGGCGGCCGCACTGTTCAGTCTCGACAGGCTCGCCGCCGCGAGAGAACGGCAGGACACGCCGACGGTCGCGGTCGAGCCTGCGGCAGCCGGGCACGCGGCAGCGGAGCTGCAGAGCTTCGCGGGCGTGACGCCGTCTGACCAAGCGAACGTGGCCGCCCATACGCCTTTCCCCGCGACCCTCGGGCCGGCACCGGCTGGCGCCGTCGCGCGCGTTCACATCACTCTCAAGGACGTCACGACCGAGATCGCCCCGGGCGTGAAGTACCGGGCCTGGGGCTTCGACGCCGGCGCTCCGGGTCCCGTGGTGCACGTACGCCAGGGTCAGAAGGTGGAGGTCACGCTGACGAACGGCGGCGCGATCCCGCACTCGATCGACTTCCACGCCGCGCGGATCGCTCCGAACAAGGCGTTCGTCGACGTGCAGCCTGGAAAGTCGCTCACGTACTCGTTCGTGGCGAAAGACGCGGGGGTGTTCATGTACCACTGCGGGACGAAGCCGGTGTTGATGCACATCGCCAACGGCATGTACGGAGCGATCGTCGTCGATCCGGCGACGCCGCTGCCGCCTGCGGACAGGGAGTACGTCCTCGTCGCGAGCGAGTGGTACCTCGATCAGCCCGGCACGTCCGCGCCAGCGTCGTTCAGCATGAGCAAAGCGCATGCGGCGATGCCGGACTGGGCCACGTGGAACGGCTACGCAGGGCAGTACGTCGCGCATCCGCTGACGGCGGACCCGGGCGACGTCGTGCGCTTCTACGTCGTCGCGGCGGGGCCGAGCCTGGACACCGACTTCCACGTCGTGGGCACGATCTTCGATCGCGCGTACGTCGACGGAGACGTCGTGAGCCCGCCCCTGAGAGGCGTGCAGACGGTGTCAGTTCCCGCCGGAGGCGGAGGCATCTTCGACGTCAAGATCGACGAGCCCGGGCTGTACCCGTTCGTCAGCCACTCCTTCGCTTCCGTCGACATGGGCCAGGTCGGCCTCTTGAAGGTCGGGTCCGTCGCAGGGACGATGTCGCACTGAGCGTGAGGGCGGCGCTGCCGCGCCGCCCCTCACTCCATCAGCAGGTCGTGCGAGAGCGCGTAGCGAACGAGCTCCGCCCGCGTCGTGAGCCGAAGCTTCTCCATGATGTGCGCGCGGTGTGACTCCGCCGTGCGCACCGAGATGTAGAGCTGCTCGGCGATCTCCTGGTTCGTGTGCCCCAGAGCAAGCAGTCGTAGAACCTCGCGCTCGCGGTCCGAGAGGGGGTCGGCTTCCGCGGCAGCTCGTTCAGCAGCGTCCGCCGCGACCAGCCGCGCGCCGAGCGTCGGATGCACGTACCGGCCGCCGCCGGCTACCTCGCGAACGGCGGCCACGACCTCCTCGTCTGCCGCCTCTTTGAGCACGTAGCCGCTCGCACCGGCAGCAAACGCCTCGCGCACGTAGCTCGGGTCATCCTGCATCGAGAGGACGAGCACCTGGGTCTCGGGCGATTCCTTCTTCAGCTTGGGCAGTACGTCGATGCCGCTCTCGCCGGGCATGACCACGTCCAGCAGGATCACGTCGGGTTTCATCGCCCGCGCCCGGAAGATCGCGTCCTTCGCGTTTCCGGCCTCGCCGACCACTTCGACGTCCTCTTGACCGTCGAGGAGGAGCCGGAGTCCGGTGCGAACGACGGCGTGGTCGTCGACGACGACGACTGAGATCACAGCGGCACCTCGACGGCCAGCGTCGTGCCGGTGCCGGGAGTCGACTCGATCGTCAGCCGTCCGGCGTGCAGCGCAACCCGCTCCTGCATTCCGATCAGCCCCAGGCCGTCTGGGCGTGCCTGGTCGAGAACGAAGCCTTGCCCGTCGTCCTCGATCACGAGCGTCGCCGATCCGTCCCTGCGCCCGAGCAGGATGCTGACCGTCGACGCTCCTGCATGCTTGACGATGTTCGTCAGCGCCTCTTGGACGATGCGATACAGCGTCGTCTCAACCTCGGCGGGAAGGCGCTCGTCGCCTAGTCGAGCCTCCAGATCGACGCGGACGCCGCTCGTCTCCGCGAACGTCTGCGCGAGCCGCTCCAGCGCCGCCGCAAGCCCGAAGTCGTCGAGCGCCTTCGGCCGTAGTTGAACGGCGAGCCGGCGCACGTCCTGCAGGGTGCCGACGACGAGCTCGCGCAGGTCGCTCACCGCCTTGCGCGCCTCGTCCGGGCCAGCCGCGTCCTCCGCGGCCCGCAGGCCGAGCAGGATCGACGTCAGTGCCTGGCCGGTCTCGTCGTGCAGCTCCCGTGCAAGGCGCCGCCGCTCGACCTCCTGACCCTCGACCACGCGCCGCAGCGCGTCGCGCGCGACGCGCTGCGAGAGGTCGACCGCGATCGATGCTCGCAAAGCGAACTGCTCGGCGAGGCGCAGGTCGCCGCTGCCGAAGCGCTGGTCGCGCCCGACCTTGTCGTGCGCGACGAGAACGCCGATCGGTCGGTCTCGCACCAGCAACGGCACGTAGAGGCCTGTAGTCGCTCCGAGCCGCCGCGCCACGTCTTGGTTCACCTCAGGGTCCTCCAGTAAGGAATCGACGCGCTCGCTGCGCCCCCTCTCGAGCACGCGACCCGTCTTCGAGTCCCGCTCGAGCGAGGTGATCGCGGCGAGATCGTCCACACCTTCCCCGTTCATCGCCGCGATGCGCAGGGCGTCGCCGGCCGGAAGCGCGATCGCCACGAGGCGTGCGCCGATCAGCTCGCGCAGCCTCCCCGCCACAAGGTCGAGGAGGGGCTCGAGCTCGAGCTCCCCGACGAGGGCGGCGCCGACCTCGTTGAGGGACTCGAGCTGTTGCGACCACGAGGTCGCGGACTCGTACAGCCGTGCGTTCTCGACCGCGACCGCCGCCTGCCCGGCGAGGAGCGTCACGAGCTCCTCGTCTTCTTCTGTGAACTCCCCACCGCCTTCCTTCTCGGTGAGATAGAGGTTTCCGTACGCCACGCCGCGCAGAAGGATCGGGACGCCGAGAAACGTCTTCATCGGCGGGTGGCCGGGCGGAAAGCCCACCGAGCGCGGGTCCTCGGTCAGGTCGCGCAGTCGGAGCGGCTCGGCTTCCTTGATCAGGACGCCGAGGATGCCGCGGCCTCGGGGCAGGTCGCCGATGGCGGCATGCGCCTCAGGGCTGATGCCGTGGGTCACGAAGCGCTCGAGCGCCGTGCCGCTCGGGTCGATCACGCCGAGCGCCGCGTAGCGGGCTTCCGTGACGCGGGCGGCGGCTTCGGCTATGCGCTCGAGGACGCCGTCGAGCGACAGCTCCGAGTTGATCGCGATGCCCGTCTCGACGAGCGCCCGCAGACGGTCGGTCTCGTGCATCGTCGCCATCGCTCCAATCGTCTCAGAACAGGTCACCGTCGTGGCGGAGCGATCCGAGCGTGCCCGGATGCCCTCGGACGAAATGGCGGCGATGCGGCGTGGCCACGCCCGGGGTTGCAGAGGGCGATTCGCCCAGGCCGGAGAATCAGTACTTCTCACTGAGCATCTTTCAGGTCCGCCACCGATGCCTCGAACTCGCCGTGAGGCGAAGCTGAGCCGGACGAAAGGAGACGCCGTGCACTGGATGGACGGCTCGGATTGGTTCTGGATGAGCTCGATGATGCTGTTGTGGATCGCGCTGATCGGCCTCGTCGTGTACGCCGCGGTGCGAGCCGCGCGCAGCTCGGATTCGAAGCCCTGAGACGCGAGAGCCAAGCGGGGCCGGCGCCTCCAGCTCCGCATCCCTCCTGAGGCGCGTCCGTATTAAGCCGCAGCAGATTCGCGGCCGAGCCTCACAGAGTCGCCGGGTGGTCGCGGATGGCGAGACCGGCGAACGCGGCTTGACTCCGGCTAACCCCGAAACCACCACCAAAGATCGGAGGAACGAGATGAGCACCATGACAGCTGAAAACCGGGTAACAGGCACGATCCGCGCGAAGAGCGACCTCATTCGGAAGCTGCTCGAGTGGGGCGGCTTCGCCGCCGGCGCGATCCTGATCGCGTTCGGGATCGTCGCGATCGTGATGGGCTTCAGCGGCCGCGCCACGGTGGCCAACAGCCTGAAGCAGGAGAAGATCGTCGGCACGGCCGACATGACTCCCGCCCTGATCGCGAAGGAAGCCAAGGAGGCCGGGCTGACGAACGTCGACCTCCCGACGGTGGCTGTTGCAGGCAAGGCCATCGACAGCGGCCCGAGGGCACGCGCATTCGCAAGCTATATGCGGATCCACGCGCTCGAGGCGACGGGTGGGTACACGTACGCTCAGATGGGCCGGTTCGAGGCGAAGCCGGGCACGCCGAAGGCGCAGCTGGCGGTCGGCGGCGGAACTGACAACCCGCAGTTCGCCGCGTCCGATCCGAAGACGAAGCAGCCGGTCGCCAACGGCCCCCGCAACCTCTGGGTGACCGAGACGGCACTGACGACGGCTCTGAACACGTCGTACATGGCCGACAGGCTCGGACTGTTTGGCATCGTCGTTGGAGTCGCGCTGCTCCTGTGCGGGATCGGCTTCAGCATCCTCGCCTTCGCGGCCCTCCACCGGAAGAGGATTGCCGCGGCGACGAGCTAGGCCGCGGCACCACGGGCCGGCGCCCGGTGGTTTCCGAGATCGGCGCCGACTCACCCGAGCGTGAGGCCGCCCCCGGGGCGGCCTCACCTCCTGCCTTCGCCTGCCGATCCGGGAAGGCCGTGTTCGGTAGTTCGCCACATCTCGTTTCCGCGTCCCTCCCGATGGCGATGCCACTCCGTCCGGCGACTATCGATGTGAGGCCCGAGAAGGGAGTGAGCACCGCCGTGAGCGCCGAGGAAAGGACCGCATCGCCCATCTCCGTATCCACCCGGGTTGCCAGCGTGATGCATCGAGGCGTCATCACCTGTAGGCCGGAGTTCTCGGGTTCCACGGTTGCCCGGATCATGGCCGCGCACCGGATCCATTCGGTCGTGGTGACGGCCCCCGGCTCCCTCCCGCGCGTCGTGACCGACGCCGAAATCGCCGGCGCCCTCTACGCGGGCACACTTGGAACGAGCACGGCGGAGGAACTTGCCAAGCCGTCTCCGCTGGTCAGGCCGTCCGACACGCTTGCGTACGCGATCGAGCGGATGCACGAGTGCGAGACGACGCACGCTGTCGTCGCCCTACGTCCCCTGCGCCCCCTCGGCGTCGTCTCGGTTCTGGATCTTGCAGAAGCGATCTACGCAGACGGCCACATGCAATGACGGCGGCCACGCGCCCTCGTCCTCGACCGCCCGCGCCCGCGTCGTCTGTCCTGCATCCCGATCTCGATCGCCGCTTCGAAGCGATCGTCTTCGACTGGGACGGCACTGCTGTGCCCGACCGGCAGGCGGACGCAGCCCGCGTGGGGTCGCTCGTGGAGCAGCTATGCACCGCCGGCATGGACCTCGCCGTCGTCACCGGCACGCACATCGGCAACGTGGACGGCCAGCTCCGCGCAAGGCCGACGGGCCCCGGTCGGCTCTACCTTTGCCTCAACCGAGGCTCCGAGGTGTTCCTCGCCGGACGTGACGCTCCCGAGCTGATCGAGCGGCGCGAGGCGACGCCGGCGGAGGACGAAGCACTCGACGCCGCCGCGGGAGCGACGGTCGCGGCACTCGCGGCGCGCGGTCTCCCCGCCGAGATCGTGTCCAAGCGGCTCAACCGCCGCAAGATCGACCTCATTCCCGAGCCGGAGTGGGCGGATCCGCCGAAGGCGAGGATCAGCGAGCTGCTCGCGGCCGTCGAAGGTCGGCTGCGGAGCGCGGGTCTCGACGGCCTGCGCGAGGCCGTGCTGATCGCCGAGCAGGCCGCCCGCGACGCCGGCCTCGCGGCGCCGAAGGTGACGAGCGACGCGAAGCACGTCGAGATCGGCCTCACGGACAAGGCGGATTCGGCACGGTGGATCTTCGGGGAGTTGTGGCGGCGAGGGATCGGTCCGTCACAGGTTCTGATCGCGGGCGACGAGTTCGGGCCGCTCGGCGGCCTCCCCGGAAGCGACTCGTTCCTCCTTCCGCCGGAGGCCGAACGCGCCACGGCCGTCTCGGTCGGCCGCGAGCCGACCGGCGTGCCGAGGGAGGTGATCGCGCTCGGCGGCGGCCCCGACGCGTTCGCCGATCTCCTCGAGGACCAGCTCGAGCGCCGGCGGCGCGGCGACGTGCCCGAGCTGGACGCGGATCCCACCTGGACGGTCTCCGTCCGCGGCTTCGATCCGGAGCTCGAGCGCGTTCACTCGTCGCTCCTGACGATCGCCGACGGCGTGATCGGGACGAGCGGTAGCCCGGTCGGATCGCATCCGGCTGCGCGCCCGCGTGTGCTGGCGGCAGGGCTCTACGACGGCGAAGGCCCCGAGTCCGATCTCGTCGCGTGTCCCGTCTGGATGCGGCTCGACGGCGCGCTACCCCGCGCGCTGCTGTTCGAGCGGCAGCTCGACCTGCGCACCGGGGTGCTCCGGCAACGGCTCGGCCGTGGCCCGGAGCTCGAGAGCCTGCTGTTCTCCTCGCTCGCGCGCCCAGGGACCGTCGTCCTGCGCGCACGGGGACCACACGCCCTCCTCGAGTCGGACCGGGCACTCGTCCCGGCTGAAGGCGCGAGTGTCGAGGGCGGCTTCGTCGACGGCGCCGGTTGGGTTCGGCAACGGACCGACAGCGGAGGCCTCGTCGCCGCCGTGCGCGAGCGCCTCAGCGGCGATCGGCTCGAGCGCATCGCCGCCTACGTCCCGGACGGGTGCGCCATGCCGGATGTCGAAGAAGCGGTGTTCCGCCTGGACGCCGCGCGCGGAATCGGCTTCGACGGCCTGCTGGGGGAGCATCGCGCGCGGTGGGCCGAGCGCTGGGAGACGGCCGACATACGCATCGAGGGCGACGACGAGCTGCAGCGTCTCGTGCGCTTCGCGCTCTTCCACCTGATGAGCTCCGCGTCCGAGACGGGCGAGGCTGCCGTCGGGGCCCGCGGCCTGACCGGCCCCGCGTACCGCGGCCACGTCTTCTGGGATGCGGACGTCTTCGTTCTTCCCTTCCTCGCCGCCACACACCCCCGGGCCGCGCGGGCGATGCTCGAGTACAGGCTCCGCCGGCTGGACGTCGCGCGGAAGGCGGCGGCAGAGCTCGGCCGCGCCGGCGCGCGCTTCCCCTGGGAGTCGGCGGGCTCCGGCGCCGACGTGACTCCCTCTCACGCGCACGACCACACCGGTCGGATCGTCCCGATCCGGACCGGCGAGCTCGAGGAGCACATCGTCGCGGACGTCGCGTTGGCGGCGAGCTGCTACCTGGACTGGACGGGAGACGCCGAGTTCGCCGCGGGGCCAGGGCGCGAGCTAATGGTCGAGACCGCCCGTTACTGGAGCTCGCGGATCCGGCTCGACCGCGACCGGCTTGGACACATCTACGGGGTGATCGGACCCGACGAGTACCACGAGCCCGTCGATGACAACGCATTCACGAACGTGCTCGCGAGATGGAACCTCCGCCGCGCCGCCGCTCTGGCGCGAGGATTCGTCCCTGAAGCGGAACGGGGACGGTGGTTGCAGCTCGCCGACGCGATCGTCGACGGCTATGACCCCGACACGCGACTGTACGAGCAGTTCGCGGGCTTCTTCCGGCTCGAGCCCCTGATCGTCGCCGACCTCGTGGCACGCCGTCCGATCGCGGCAGATCTTCTGCTCGGTCACGATCGCGTCGCTGGCGCCCAGGTCCTCAAGCAGGCGGACGTCCTGATGCTGCACCACCTCGTTCCGGACGAGGTGGCGCCGGGGTCGCTCGAGCCGAACCTCGCCTACTACGAGCCGCGCACCGCACACGGGAGCTCGCTCTCGCCGGCGATCCACGCGGCGCTGTTCGCGCGTGTGGGGCGGATGGGTGCCGCCGTCGACGCGCTCCGGCTGTCGAGCCGGATCGACGTCGACGACCTTACCGGCACCACCGCAGGCGGGCTTCATCTCGCGACCATGGGCGGTGTCTGGCAGGCGCTCGTCTTCGGCTTCGCCGGCCTGCGCGCCTCGTCGGCGGGGCTCACGGTCGATCCGCACCTGCCGGAGGCGTGGGACGCGCTCGAGCTGCGGGTGAAGTTCCACGGCCACTCAGTGCGAATCCGGATCGAGCATGACGCCGTCGCGGTCGAAGCAGACCCTGCCGTCCCGGTCTCGGTCGGCGGTGCCGTCGGGCGGCAGTTCGAACGTCGTAGGGAGCTCTGGAAGGAGGTACGCAGATGAAGAAGGTGATCGCAGCACTCGACAACAGCCTCGCGGCGGGGACCGTCCTCGCGACCGCCGCCAGCCTCGCCCGGCTCTTCGGAGTGGGCGTCGAAGCGGTGCACGTGCGCGAAGACGGCGACCGGCTTGCGCGAAGCGAGGCCGAGGCGGCGGGCCTTGCTCTCCGCGCGCTCGACGGGCCGACGGTGCAGGCGCTCGTCGCCGCAGGTCAGGACGAGGACGTACTAGCGCTGGTAGTCGGCTCGCGCCGGCTCCCCCTGACCGGGCGGCCGGTGGGAACGACGGCGCTGGAGGTGATCACGTCGGTCCTGAAGCCGGTGGCGGTGGTTCCGCCCGACGCCGCGCGTCCGGGCGCGCTCGAACGCGTGCTCGTCCCGCTCGAAGGCACGATCTCGACGTCAATCGCACCGAAGGCGATCATCGAGCTCGCACAGGACGCGCACCTCGACGTCGTCGCCCTGCACGTCCACGACTTCGAGTCGCTGCCCGCGTTCACCGACCAGCCGCAGCATCAGGCGGAGGCGTGGGGCAAGGAGTTCCTCGCCCGCTACTGCCCATGGGGTCTCGACAAGGTGACGCTCGAGCTGCGGGTCGGCCGTCGCGCGGAGCAGATCCTCGCCGTGGCCGAGGAGGTGCACGCCGACGTGATCGCGCTGGGCTGGTCGCAGGAGCTCGCCGCCGGCCGGGCCCCCGTCGTGCGCGAGGTCCTGGAGCGCGGTCGCATACCGGCGTTGCTCGTTCCCGTGCACCTGGCCGACACCAACGACCGCAACGAAAGGGAGGAGTCATGCAGCAACTCGCACTCATTGCCAGCCTGAAAAGCGGTGCCGAGCCGCGCGCGGCCGAGCTCGTCGCGAAAGGCCCGCCGTTCGACCCGAACGAGAACGGTCTCGACCGTCATACCGTCTACCTTTCGGCAGACGAGGTCGTCTTCGTTTTCGAGGGGAAGCAGGTCGAGTGGATCGTCGACGCGCTCGTCGACGAGCCGTTCCACTGGTCCCTGCTGGCGGCGCTCGACGAGTGGCGGCCCCTGCTGGAGGGGCAGCCGCGAATCGCCCGCCCGGCCTACGCGTGGCAGCGGCAGATCCTGGACGGAGCCGCCGTGGCCTGATCCGTCCAGGTGTCTCAAGATTGCGCCTTTCCACTGATAGCCGTCGGTAATCGCACGGATGTACCGGCCAGCGACCGGCACCAGACTCGATGCAGATCGGGATTCAGCCGAAGCGAGTCTGCCGTAGTGATGGAGGTGCGACGATGACATTGATCTGGTTGGTCGTATGGTTTATCGCCGACCACGTCGGCGACCACGAGCCGCTGCTTTTCGATCCCCTGAACGGGTGGGCGGCGACGCTGATCCTGGCCGTTGCGCTCGACATCAACAGGCCGCAGGTCCTGCCGCGCCGGCGAGGCAAGTGAACCTCGCTGCCCCGGCATCTCCCGCCGGATTCGCGGGAAAGCCGCAGCGAAGATCCGTCTTCATCCCGATGCCGCCGCGCTCCCCCTCTTCGACAGTAGGCGTGCAACCGCGAGGGGAGGAGACCATGACCACGCAAGAGACAGAAGCCGTTCGCGAGGATCACGCTCACCTGCGCGAGCACGTCGACCACATCCGGCTCGCAGCTCGGGAGCTCCCCTCGTTGTCGCCCGAAGATCGACAGGAGCTCGTCGCGAGAATCCTCGACTTCCTCAGAAACACGCTCGTGCCGCACGCGGACGAGGAAGAGCGGACGCTGTACCCGGAGGTGGCGAAGCTGCTGGGCGGCCATCCGGAGGCGACGGGGCCCATGACCCATGACCACATCGCGATCCGCGCACGGACCATGGAGCTCTCGACGGTCGAAGCCACCGACGTCGACCGCCTGCAGGAGCTGCTGTACGGGCTCTATGCCCTGATCTCCGTGCACTTCTGGAAGGAGGAGTTGCTCTACCTTCCGCTCATCGAGCGCCCGGTCGTGCCGGCGTTCGAAGGGTGACGGCGTGACGCATCCCTCCGGCCTCCTTCAGCGCGACGATCCGCGTCCACCTCGAGGACCGGCCCGGCGCATTCGCCGATCTCGCGCGCGCGATCGGCGACGCAGGCGGCCTCCTCGGCGCGATCGACCTCGTTCGAGTGGAGCGCGGGAAGAAGGTGCGGGACGTCACGGTGCTCGCCGGCGACGCGGACCACATGGACCGCATCGGCGCCGCGGCGCGCGCCGTGCCGGGCGTCGAGGTGGAGCATGTCTCCGACCGGACGTTCCTGATGCACCTCGGCGGCAAGATCGAGGTCGCGGCCAAGTCGCCGCTGAAGACGCGCGACGACCTGTCGATGGCCTACACGCCCGGAGTCGCGCGCGTCCGGTGATGGAGGGGAAGGCGCTGCTGTTCAAGGAGTTCGGCGGCGTCGACGCCTGACGCTGATGCTCGGGGGCGGCACTTCGGCGGCTCCGTAAAACGCCGCAACCCGAATCAGTGCCTCGCCGGATGCCCCTGACGAGACTCGGAGCCGACACTTGAGACATGAGTCAGATCGACCAGAAGAACTGCACGCTGCGGCTCGTCGCTCAGGACGAGGTCGAGTCGTGCCCACACGAGCTGTGCGCCTTCTGGGAGCCCGGCGGTGCCGTCGTCGAGGGCGGATGCGTGATCGAGCGTCTCGGCGTCGACCTCCGCCGGGCCGATCTGGCCGAGTACCTCCTCGAGACGCGCGAGCGGCTCGACCGAACGCGAGATCTGGCGGAGGCCGACGCGGCGCATCGGGAGATCGCGCGCCGGATCGGCTCTAGCCCGTGAGGAAGGAGAGGAAGCGATGAAACCGGTGATGCTCGCGACCGACGGCTCGCCGACGGCCGCGGAGGCGACCGCGACCGCGATCGAGCTTGCCCGACTGCTCGACACGGAGCTGGTGATCGTCAGCGCGTGGGACATCCCCTACGCCGCGCTCGGCTTCGGTGGGGCGCTGCCGACGAACGGCGAGCTGGCGAAGCTGAGCGAGGAGCAGGCGCGGCGGGTGAACGCCGAGGCTGCGGCCCGCGCGGAGGAGGCCGACGTGGAGACGCGCTCCGTCGTGCTGCGCGGCTTCCCGGTCGAGGAGATCTGCATCGCGGTCGAGACGTTCGACCCGCGATTCCTCGTCGTCGGGTCGCACGGCTGGGGCCCAGTCAGGCGCGCGTTGTTCGGCAGCGTCTCGACAGGGGTGCTCCATCACGCGGCCTGTCCCGTACTCGTCGTGCGCGGCGATCATCCGGAGAAGGACGCCACTCGCGAGGACGAGCGCGCGACGAGTCCGGCGTGACGCGAAGTCGTCGAGGCGGCGCTGCTCGCCGGTAGCGCCGCCTCACGTCACACTGCGGCTCGCAGCCGCCGGCGCTGCTGCGCGAGCGCGCGGGGCCGGGCCACCAGCACGGGCCGGTCGGTGCGGTGCACGACGTCGACCGAGACGCTGCCCAGCAGGGCGCCGGCGACAGCTCCTCGTCCGCGCGAGCCGACGACGATGAGGTCGACGTCGCGAGCGTGGGCGAGCTCCCGGATCGCCTCGGCAGGCGTGCCCTCCACGATCTCGGTCTCGTACGGCACTCCACGCTCTTCGGCCGCTGGAATCGCGGCGGCGATCGCACCCCTCGCCTTCTCGAGATCCGCGCTCAGCGCTCGCTGGTAGTACGGATCCCCGAGCACGGGGAGCGGTGGCCGCGCAACCGCGACGAAGACCGCCTTCGCGCCGAGCATCTTGGCGAGCCAGACACCCTCCTCGACCGCGACATGCGCGCCGGCCGAGCCGTCGGTGGCAATGAGAATCTCCTTGGTCTCTCGCGGCTTCTTCATCGCAAACTCCTTCCTTCGGAACCTGAGTACACATTGCTCGCTCGAGGCTCGGGCCGCATCCGCGTCGCGACGGCTCCGGGCTGCGGGCAATCCGCAATCCCCCTGCGGTAGCGTGCGGATGCAGGCGGGTCACGATCCGCCGACACTTCGAGATCGATGAGCTCGGCTCTCACACGCACGGCGGCGCCTCCGATTGCGGACGTCGTCCTCAGGGACGGCTCGACGATGCGATTCCGTCCACCCGGACAAGCGGACGCCGATGGGCTGCTCGCGTTCTTCCGGACCCTTTCCGATCGGAGCCTCTACCTCCGTTTCCACGGCCACCCCAGCGTGGACGAGCGCCTCGTCGAGCCCGTCCTCGACCCCGACTGGGTGGAGCGGGGCGCCCTCATCGGGACGAAGGAAGACCGGATCGCCGCCGTCGCCAACTATGTGCGCCTGCGCGACCTGCGGATTGCCGAGGTGGCGTTCGCCGTCGCGGACGATCTCCAGGGCCGCGGCATCGCGACCCGGTTGCTGGAGCAGCTCGCCGGCGTCGCGCGCTCGGTCGGGGTCGAGGAGTTCCTCGCGGAGGTCATGATCGACAACTCGGCGATGCTGCGCGTGTTCGCAGACGCCGGGTTCGAGACGAGACGCCAGACCGTGATGGGGACGGCGGAGGTGCGTCTGTCGCTCGGGCCGACCGAGTCGTTGCAGACGCGCGTCGACGAGCGCGATCACGTCGGCGTGGTGACGTCGCTCCGGCCGTTCTTCGAGCCGAAGACGGTTGCGGTGATCGGCGCGTCGCCCCGGTCTGGGTCGATCGGCGGCGAGCTCTTCCGAAACGTGCTGCGAGGCGAGTTCCGCGGCGTCTGCTTCCCGGTGAATCGCTCGGGCGCGTCCGTGGCGGGTGTGCGCGCCTATCGCGGCGTCGCGGAGATCGGCGAGCCCGTCGACCTCGCGGTCATATCTCTTCCGGGCTCGGCCGTCCTGGAGGCGGCCCAGGAAGCTCTCGACGCCGGTGTGCGTGCGCTCTGCGTCGTCTCTGCCGGGTTCGCCGAGATCGGGCCAGAGGGGGACGCGCGGCAGGAGCAGCTGCTCGAGCTCGTGCGCGCACATGGTGCGCGCCTGCTCGGCCCGAACTGCCTCGGCATCGCCGTCGCCGCGCCGCGCCTGAACGCAACCTTCGGCCCCCGTGCGCTCCCGCCCGGCAAGGTGGGGTTCTCGTCCCAGAGCGGCGCGTTGGGGCTGGCCGTGCTCGAGCGCGCTGCCGAGCGCGGCCTGGGCCTGTCCGCGTTCGTCTCGATTGGCAACAAGGCGGACATCTCGTCGAACGACCTGCTCGAGTACTGGGAGGACGATCCGCAGACGGACGTCGTCCTGCTCTACCTGGAGTCGTTCGGCAATCCCCGCAAGTTCGCGCGCGTCGCGCGTCGCGTCGCCCGCACGAAGCCGATCGTGGCTATGAAGGCCGGCCGCACCGCCGCCGGCGCGCGGGCGGCGAGCTCGCACACCGCTGCCCTCGCCGGGTCGGAGGCTGCCGTCGATGCGCTCTTCCACCAGGCGGGCGTCCTGCGGGTGGATACGCTCGAGGAGCTGCTCGACGTCACCGGCTTGCTCGCCACGCAGCCGCTGCCGCGGGGCCGGAGCGTCGCCGTGCTGACGAACGCCGGCGGGCTCGGGATCCTTTGCGCGGATGCTTGCGAGAGCGCCGGGCTCACCCTGCCGCCGCTGGCAGATGCGACGGTCGACGAGCTGCGAGGCTTGCTGCCGCCGGAGGCGAGCGTGAGCAACCCGGTGGACATGCTCGGATCGGCGGTCGGGTCGAGCTACGAGCAGGCGCTGCCGCCGCTGCTCCGCGACCCGGGCGTCGACGCCGTAATCGTCCTGTTCGTCCCGCCGGTCGTCGCCGGCGCGGAGGAGGTGGCGGACGCGATCGCGCGGTCGGTGGAGCAGGCCGGGGTCGCCGACAAGCCCGTGCTCGCGTGCGTGATCAGCTCCGAGGGGACGCCGGCGCGGCTCCTGTCGGCTTCCGTGTCCGCGTTCTCGTTCCCGGAGCCTGCGGCCCGCGCGCTCGGACGCGCCGCCGACCGCGCAGAATGGCTGCGCCGGCCGCAGGGACGCGTTCCCGAGCTCGACGCGATCGACCTCGCGGCCGCTCGCCGAATCCTGCACGAGGTCGGTGAACGCTGGCTCACGCCCAGCGAGACACGCGACCTGCTCGGTGCCTACAGCATCCCGCTCGTCGCCGAGCGACCGGCCACGACGGTCGACGACGCCGTAGCCGCCGCAGAGGAGCTCGACTATCCGGTCGTGCTCAAGACCGGACTGGCCGGAGTGCACAAGACGGAGCGCGGCGGCGTCGCGCTCGATCTGCGCGACGAGCAGGCCGTCCGTGAGGCGGCGGACCGAATCGGCCCTCCGTTCATCGTCCAGCCGCTCGTTCGCGGAGGCGTCGAGCTGCTCGTCGGCGCCGTCCAGGATCCGGTCTTCGGCCCCTTGGTTGCGCTCGGCCCGGGCGGGACGCTCGCAGAGTTGATCGGCGAGGCAGGCTTCCGGCTCGCGCCGCTGACCGACGTCGATGCGGACGAGCTGGTGAACGGCGGCAGGGTCGGTCGCCTCGTCGGCGGCTTCCGCGGCGCACCGGGGGCCGACGCGCGCGCCGTCGCAGATGTCGTGCTCCGCATCGGTCGGCTCGTGGAGGAGCTTCCGGAGGTCGCAGAGCTCGACCTGAACCCGGTGATCGCGAGCCCGGAAGGCTGCGTCGGCGTCGACGCTCGCGTCCGCATCGGTACGCCTGTGACGGCTCCTAGGGCCAAGACCTGGTAGTCGCGAAGCCTTCGCGCGCCGGCGGACGCTTCGGCTTCATCGTGATCGAGCTCGGCGCGGCCGCTCTGCTCGAGGCTGCGGGAAAACCACACCGCGAGTCCGCGAGGTCTCCGATGGCGGCCGAGATTCCGGCCGCGAGACTCCGAAGCGAGCGAAAGGAGGCCTAGCAATGAAAGCGCTCGTTTACCACGGGCCCGGTCGGAAGGATTGGGAGACGAAGCCGGACCCGGCGATCCTCGCGTCGAGCGACGCGATCGTCCGGATCGACTCGTCGACGATCTGCGGGACCGATCTGCACATCCTCAAGGGCGACGTTCCCGAGGTGGAACCGGGGACGGTACTCGGACATGAGGCGGTCGGCACGATCGTCGAGACCGGCTCTGCCGTAACCACGCTTGCCGAGGGCGATCGTGTGCTCGTTTCCTGCATCACCTCGTGCGGTCGGTGCCGGTTCTGTAAGGAGGGCCACTACGGCCTGTGCACCGGCGGCGGCGGCTGGATCTTCGGCCATCTGATCGACGGGCTCCAGGCGGAGTACGCACGCGTGCCGTTCGCCGAGACGTCTCTCTACAAGGTTCCGGAGAGCCTGACCGACGAGCAGGTGCTCTTCCTGGCGGACATCCTGCCCACCGCGTACGAGGTCGGCGTCCTGAACGGCAAGGTGGACGCTGGTGACACGGTCGTCGTGGTCGGCGCGGGCCCAATCGGGCTCGCAACGGTGATGACGGCGAGGCTCTACACGCCCGCCCGCGTGATCGCGATCGACCTCGCGGACTCGCGCCTGGAGAAGGCGCGCGAGTTCGGTGCAGACGTGACGATCAACAACGGCCGCGAGGACGCAGTCGCCGTCGTGCAGGAGCTGACGCACGGGCTTGGCGCCGACGTCGCCGTCGAGGCGGTCGGTGTGCCGGAGACGTTCGAGCTCTGCACGGAGCTCGTGCGACCCGGCGGCCGCGTCGCGAACGTCGGCGTCCACGGCCGCCCGGCGACGCTCCATCTCGAGACGCTGTGGATCAAGGACGTGACGATCACGACCGGCCTCGTGGACACGATCACGACGCCGCGGCTGCTTCAGCTCATCGTCGAAGGGAGGCTCGACGCGACGCCGTTCGCGACGCATCGATTCGGGCTCGACGACACGCTCGCGGCGTACGAGACGTTCGCCGCCGCAGGCGAGACGAACGCGCTCAAGGTCGTGCTCGAAGGTGAGCACGCCGTGAGAGCAGTCCAACGCGACACCGAGCTCCTCTCGGTGCCTGCCTGAGAAAGGGGGAGCAAGTGAACGTCAAAGACGTCATGACGGAGAACGTCTTCACCGCGACGCCGGACACGCCGTTGAAGGTCGTTGCGACGCGGATGCTGGAATACGGCGTCTCCGGGATGCCCGTCGTCGAGGGGGACCGTCTGCTCGGAGTGATCTCAGAGACGGACATCCTCTTCAAGGAGCGGACGGCGCCGGACCGGAAGGGCGTGCTCGACTGGCTCGTCCACTACGGTGAGGACCCGCCTCTGGCGAAGCTCGAGGCTCGCACCGCCGGAGAAGCCATGACGACGCCTGCGGTCACCATCGCCTCGGGGCGATCGGTGTCGGACGCGGCCGCTCTGATGCTCGAGCTGAGGATCGACCGGCTGCCGGTTGTGAACGGCGACCGTCTCGTTGGGATCGTCACTCGCACGGATCTCGTACGTGCGTTCACGCGCGCGGACAAGGCGATCGAGCATGAGATCCGGGACGACGGGATCGTCAAGCGCTTTTGGATCGGTCCGTCATACGTGGACGTCAGCGTCGACCAGGGCAACGTCCTGCTCGAAGGAGAGGTCGACGCGGAGGAGCAGGCGAACGCGATCGTTGCCTTCGCGCTGCGAACCGCCGGCGTCGTCTCGGTCAAGTCGAGGTTGACCTGGCCCGGCGACGCCAAGGTGGCGCGGCGGCGAGAGCGGGCGCCGGCGTGACGACGCAGACGGAGCCGGCGCGGAGGACGGGATACGGCGCCGAGAGGCACGACGGCAGGATCGGCAGTGTCGCTCCGATCCTGCCGGGTGCGGGCCGTGACAGGCCCAGATTGCTTCCGACGATCCGCGAGGGGGCGCGCAGCGGTGCCCGCGACAGGCTCGTCAGCCACCGTAGCCGGACGAAATCGGCGCAGCTGCGGCCCAGCCGCGGAGGAAGGCGCCGGCAATCCCTCGCGTCCCGGATCGTCCGTGTCCGCCGACCTACACATGAACACGGCGCATCGCAAGGACAGCCTCGCGCGGCAGAGCCGATCACTCTCGAGCAGTTGCTCGCCGTGTGGGGGCGCACTCTGGACTCAGCGGATCAGGCCGTCCACTCGGCACAGGCGATCAAGGTCTTCGGGGCAGATGAGGTCAAGGAGCTCGAAGGCCGTCTCCGCGCCGAACGCCAGTGGCTGAGTCATTTCGCCTCGATCGGCAGATTCCCCTAGGCGAATCGGCTGGCGTCGGTGTCTGCGCTACCGGCGCGGCCGCAGATCGGTAATTGCCCGAAGGCGGATTCACGGCCGACCCCGATGACGCTGCGGCTGCGGAGCGCGATCCTGAACGTGAATGAGCGAGTGAGGGGAGGCCGCGAATGGCCGTTCGAGTACAGCCAAGGCGCCTGGAGCCCGATGCGACGCCGCTCGAGCTCGCGCCGGCCCCGGCGCCCGAGCCTGTTGCGGATTCGATCGTCGAGGCCCGGCGCGTGGACAAGCGCTACGACACGGGCAAGGTCGAGGTGCACGCCCTGCGAGGCGTCAGCTTCGCGGTTCCGCGCGGGGAGATGGTGGCGATCATGGGGCCGAGCGGCTCGGGGAAGACGACGCTGCTCAACTGCCTCTCCGGCCTCGATGCGATCGACGGAGGCGAGGTCTTGATCGAAGGCGTCTCGCTGAACGCGATGTCGGACGAGGAGCGCACCGACTACCGAGCGCGCCGGATGGGATTCGTCTTCCAGTTCTACAACCTGATGCCGGTCCTGAGCGCGGTCGAGAACGTCGAGCTGCCGCTGCTCGTGGCCCGCGTGCCGGCGAAGGAGGCGCGCCGGAAGGCGCTGGCGGCTCTCGACATGGTCGGCCTCGCCGAGCGAGCGGCGCACGTGCCGGACGAGCTCTCGGGCGGGCAACGGCAGCGGGTGACGATCGCGCGCGCTCTCGTCAACGATCCCGCGATCGTCTGGGCGGATGAGCCGACCGGCGATCTCGACAGCGAGAACGCCGAGGAGATCGTGGCGCTGATGCGGGAGCTGAACCGCGAGCGCGGGTTGACGTTCCTGATCGTCACCCACGACATCTCGGTGGGGCGGGCGACGGACCGGATCGTGCGGATGGTCGACGGACAGATCGTCGACGAGGAACTGCTGGAGGTGAGGTGATGGTCGCGCGTGTGACACTGGCCGAGGTCGACGCTGTCCGGATGAGGCTGGACGAGGCCGTCGAGCTCTACAGGGAATCGGTCGTCCCGTCGCTGCACGAGCAGGAGGGCTACGAGGGCTGCTACGTGCTGACGACGCCGGAGGGGAAGGCGCTGGTGTTGACCTTCTGGGAGAGCGAGGCGGCGGCGACGGCCGGTCTTGCGAGCGGCTACTACACGGAGCAGCTCGAGAAGTTCGTCACCTTCTTCCGCGCGCCGCCCGGCCGCGAGACCTACGAGGTCGCGCTCGCCGAGGCGCCTTGCGTCACGATCGGCTGAGGGGAGGAGCCGTGAGCAAGCTCTTCGGTATCCCGGTCGGCTCGCTGGCGGCTGTTCTTACCGTCCTGCTCATCGTCGTGCTCGGCGCGGTCGCAGCGCTGTCGCTCCGCAACCGCGTCTTTCTGCGGCTCGGCATCCGGAACGTCCGCCGCCGGCCGGGGCGGAGTGCACTGATCGTCGCCGGCTCGATGCTCGGCACGGCAATCATCGCCGCCGCGCTCGCGACCGGCGACACCATGAGCCAGACGATCCGCTCCTCCGCGATCACCGCGCTCGGTCGCACCGACGAGGTGGTCGCGGCGAAAGGCGCGGACGCCGAGCTCGCCGCCGATACGGGCGGCGCCACGGGTGCGCGGTACTTCCCGCAGGGGTACGCGGACCGGATCGCCGACGCCGTCAGAAGCTCCGGGCTGGTCGACGGCGTCGCACCCGTGATCGTCGAGGACGTTGCGGTGCAGGACGTCTCCACGCGCCAGAACGAACCGCGCGTGACGCTGTTCGCGAGCGATGCGCGCCGGCTGCAGGGGTTCGGCGAGATCCGCGCCGGCGGCGCCACCGTCTCCTTCGCCGATCTCCATCGGGGCGAGGTCTACTTGAACGCGAAGGCGGCCGACAAGCTCGGCGCGCGGGCCGGTGACATCATCCGCATCCTCGCCGGCCGGTCGGCTGCGAGCGTACGCGTCAGGGTGGTCGTCCAATACGCGGGCGGCGGCACGGCCGACGCGGGCATGTTGATGCCGCTCGCGGCGGCGCAGCAGCTGCTCGGCAAGCCCGGGTTGATCAAGGCGGTCTTCGTTGCGAACCACGGCGGCGCCACGGCCACCGACAGCGTGATTCGGCAGCTCGAGCCGGTGGTCGCGCCGCTCGGGCTCGAGGCCGACAACACGAAGCAGGACGCGCTCGACACGGCCGATCAGCAGGGCGCGGCGTTCATGTCGCTGTTCACGACGTTCGGCTCCTTCTCGATCGCGGCCGGGATCCTGCTGATCTTCCTGATCTTCGTGATGCTCGCCGCCGAGCGGCGGGCGGAGCTCGGGATCGCGCGCGCCGTCGGCACGCGCCGCGGGCACCTCGTCCAGATGTTCCTGTACGAGGGAATCGCATACGACTTGATCGCGGCGGCGGTCGGCGCTCTCATCGGCGTCGTGGTCGCCTACGGGATGGTGCTCCTGATGGCCGGGGCGTTCAGCTCCACCAGCGACATCACGATCACCTACTCCGTCAAGCCCGCGAGCATCCTCATCGCGTACGCGATCGGCGTGCTGCTCACGCTCGCGGTCGTCGCCTTCTCGGCGTGGCGCGTGAGCCGGATGAACATCGTCACGGCGATCCGCAACCTGCCGGAGCCGCCCGCGCAGAAGGCCCGCCGGCGCCGCTGGCTCGTCGGTCTCCTCGGGGTCGCGGCTGGCGCGTTGCTCGCCGTCTCGGGCGCCGCCGCCAAGGACGCGGTCACACTCGGGTTCGGCGTCCTGCTCATCGTCCTCAGCCTCGTCCCGATCGTCCGTGCGCTCGGTGCGCGCGACCGCCCCGTCTACACGGGCGCGGGGCTCGCGCTCGTCGTCTGGTTCGTGCTGCCGGTCAGTCGCTGGCTGTTCGGTGAGATGAAGGTCAACTTCTCGATCTTCGTCCTCGGCGGCCTGGCGATCGTGATCGGGGCGAGCTGGATCATCGTCTACAACGCCGACGTCCTCCTCGGCGGGCTGGCGCGCTCACTCGGACGTGTCAGGTGGCTGGCGCCGGTGCTGAAGATGTCGATGGCCTATCCGCTGCGGAGCCTCTTCCGCACGGGCGTCACCCTCGCCATGTTCACGCTCGTCGTCTTCACGCTCGTCGTCGGCGCGATCACGACCGGCTCGTTCGTAAGCGCCTTCAACGACCTCAGGACGTTTGGCGGCGGCTTCGACGTGCGGGCCACCTCGTCCGCCGCGAGCCCGATCACCGACATGCGCGCGGCGCTCGCCCGCACTCCCGGCCTGGAGCCGGCGGACTTCCGCGTCGTGTCGAGCCAGTCGACCCTGCCGGTGAAGGCGCGCCAGATCGACGGCGCCGACAAGCCCGAGAGCTACGTCGTCCACGGTGTCGACGCCGCGTTCCTCGACCACACCACTTACGCGCTCTCCGCGAAGGCGCACGGCTACCGCTCGTCGGCCGCCGTCTGGCGCGCGCTCCGCGAGCACGCGAACCTCGCCGTCGTGGACCCGTTCGTCGCCCCGAGGAAGTCGAACTTCAACTTCGCACCGCCGCCGAAGTTCCGCCTGCACGGCTTCTACATCGAGGACAGGAGCTTCGCGCCGATCGAGGTCTACGTGCGCGATCCGCAGACCGGCAGGCACATCCGGCTGACCGTAATCGGCGTCCTCTCGGACAGCACGCCCTTGACCATGACCGGCATCTGGACGTCCCAGAAGACGCTCAGCGGCACCTTCGGCGACCGCGTCCTGCCGACCACGCACCTGTTCGCGCTCACGCCGGGCGTCGACCCAAAGGCGACGGCGAAGAAGCTCGAGTCAGCGTTCCTCGCGAACGGCATGCAGGCCGACTCGCTGAAAAAGCTCCTCGCCGACACGGTCGCCGCCAGCCTGACCTTCGACCGCCTGATCATGGGCTTCATGGGGCTCGGCCTGATCGTCGGGGTCGCTGCGCTCGGCGTGATCAGCGCCCGCTCGGTCGTCGAGCGGCGCCAGCAGATCGGCGTCCTGCGCGCGATCGGCTTCCGCCGGCGAATGGTGCAGGCGAGCTTCCTGCTCGAGTCGTCGTTCGTCGCACTGACGTCAATCTTCGTGGGCACCGCCCTCGGACTCGTCGTCGCCCACAACGTCATCGGCGACTCACAGCGGCAGGGAACCTTCGACAACCTCAGCTTCCACGTCCCCTGGCTCACCCTCGGCGTCATCTTCCTCGCCGTCTACGCGGTGGCGATGGCGACGACGTTCGCACCCGCACGGCGCGCCTCGCGCGTCTACCCGGCCGAGGCGCTGCGGTACCAGTAGGGTCGTGCTACGCCGTTCCGGACATCGTCGTGGCCCGACGCGGACCGGCGTCGGCCTTCTCAGCCGATCGCCCTGCGCTCTCGTTCAGGAGGCGGTAGAAGAGACGCCGGACCTCGTTCCGCTCGTTCGCGGTGCGTGCTCGCTGTAGTTCGAGGCGGAGCTGAACGAGCCAACTTGCGAACGTCGAATTGTCCGGCACGTCGAGCTCCTAAGACGCAGTGGCCGTCGTAGGCAGTGCCGCCCGGCTGCCACAGAGGACAGCGATCATCCGGACACGCTCCGATGCGGCTTGCGACGTATTGCAGGCGGCAGGGGAGGAGCTGGGCGGCGGACGACGGCTGCATGACCGATCGATAGTCCCGCGGATCGAGAGCCTGCACATCCGCAGCGACGTTGATCCCACCTGCGGGCTACTACGTATTCGCTCTGCTTCGCTCGGCGCGATGCGATCGCGCGAAGGGCGCCGCCGTGCGCGGCGAGCAAGAACCGGGCGTGGTCGTCGAAGACGTCGACGATCCACATCCGCTCGCCGCCGGCTGTCATCGCACCGTCAGTGCGCTGTCAGCGTTCTACTCCGCGATTCGCGGAGTGAAGTCGCATCCGACATGCAGGTGAACGTCTGAACCTGCCCGATCGACGCCTGCTCACGGTCAGCGAGGTCGCCGAGGCAACCGGGCTCTCGCCCAACGCCGTCTACCGCGCCATCTGGGACGGCGAGCTCCGCGCCTCGAAGCTCCGCGGTCGCTTCCGCGTCCAGCTCGCCGACCTCAATGCCTGGATCGACTCCAACCTCGTCACCACCGTTCGCTGGGGCGATATCGGCGATCGGACGATCCTCGTCGAGCGAGCCCTCTCGTACGGCGAGGTGAAGAGCACGAAGACACGGGCAACACGCTCGGTCCGCATGGTCGCTCCGCTGAAGGCAGAGCTGGCGGAGCTGCGGATGCGGCACGGGCGCCCGGACGACGAGGAACTCGTCTTCCGGGCACACGAAGGCAATCCGTGGCACGACGACGACTGGAAGAACTGGCGTCGTCGCGTCTTCGACCCGGCCGCCGACAAAGCAAGGCTGGGCCCACGTTCGTCCATACGACCTGCGGCACTCGTTCGTCTCGCTGCTGATCGCCGAGGGGCGCTCGATCGTCGACGTGGCTCGGCAAGCAGGCCACTCGGCCACGATGGCACTCGACGCCTACGGGCACGTCTTCGACGAGCTCGAAGGAACCGAGCGGATCTCCGCCGAGGACGCCATCCGCGAGGCGCGTGCGGACCTGGTGCGGACCGCACCAGTTTCCGTTGTCTCCGAGAACAACAAAGCCCGCAATTTGCGGGGCCTTTCTAGAAGCCCTCTTCCGGACTCGAACCGGAGACCCCTCTCTATGAAGAAGGGCGGTGCGTCAAGTCGTCGGTTGTCGTATCGCCCGGTCGGGGCGGGTGCCGCGGTGGTGGGTGGTGAGCGGTGCTCATCTTTCTATCGCCTCCTGGTGGGAGGAGATGGCCGATGGGAGTTCGCTCCGGTGGCGCAGTTCCTTAGGGACCGTCAGGCGGCCAGGGGGTCGGTGGCGCCTGCCGGGAGCGAGGGGTTGGTTGCGGGTGAGCATGTGCCAGATCGCTTCGGCGAGCCGGCGGGCGAGGTCGACCTGGGCGACCTTGGCGCCGCGCTGTTTGCCGATGCGCGCTTTCGTTTGTTGGTAGCGGTCGCGATAGACGCGGTGGGTGCAGGCGTGGGTGGCGGCCTCGACGAGCGCCCAGCGGAGATAGCGGGGGCCCTGCTTGGCGAGCGGACCGCGCAGGGCGCGTTCGCCTGATTGGTAGACGCGCGGGCAGAGGCCGGTGTAGCCGGCGAGCTTGCGTGGTGTGGGGAAGCGGTCGATGTCGCCGAGTTCGGCGGCGATCGTGTCGGCGAGCACCCAGCTGATCCCGGGGACGGTGCAGAGCAGCGGTAGGTAGCGGTGGTCGGCGCCGAGGCGGCGCAGCTCGCGTTCGCAGTCGCCGATTTCACGGTCGAGCTCGTCGATCAGGCGCAGGCTGGCCTCGAGGGTTCCTTGCCACGGCTCTGGGAGAGCGAGGCGGGCGAGCAGTTGGCGGGCCGCGGACGCCGAAGAGATCGGAGACGGGGCAGGGCTTGCCGTGGGTGAGCAGGACGGCATGGACACGCTGCTTCAGACTCGAGCGGTGGCGCACCAGGTGCAGCCGCCAGCGGGCACGCTCCCGCTCGGCGCGTACCACGTTTCTGATGTGTCCGTTTAGTGTCCGCGCTTTGGTGTCAGATTCGACAACGCATCGGGCTATGGCAGGCCACAGACACGAAAAGGCCCCGTCTCCGGGGCCTTTCGCATAGCGCGGGTGAGATGTGTTCCACGGTGTGCAGCATTTTCGCGAATCTCAGTTCGCCTTCGATTCAATGTGCCGGCATCGCCAGCGGGTTCAGTCGCAGCTTCGGCACGAAATGGCGTGCCCGAGGGAGGACGGCCAGCGCGACCAGGGCGGCGACGCTCGCGAGGAGCGCGTCTGCGATGAACGCGTGGGAGATTCCTGCGGAGGCGTGTGGGCCGGCGAGGACGCCGGTGCCGGCCGCGATCGTGGAGAAGATCGCGATGCCGATCGTGCC
>WNGF01002401.1_pt1 | contig 37536 bp, 34 predicted proteins | sample 5400641 | NCBI WGS metagenome assembly WNGF01 (sample SAMN13153371, study PRJNA577476) | soil metagenome | isolation source: 80 cm soil or saprolite under grassland replicate 2 | place: USA:California | collected 2016-06-15 | reverse complement strand
CGCGCGCCCGCTTCGTCCGCCACGTCGTCCTGCCGGGCGCGACCCCGGTGATCATGAGCTCGCTGCGCGTCGGGCTCGGCGTCGCCTGGATGTGCGTCGTCGCCGCGGAGCTCATCGCCGCGTCGCAGGGGGTCGGCTACCTCATCATGGACGCGCGGCAGCTCTCGCAGCCCGACGTGGTGCTCGTCGGGATGATCACCATCGGCCTGGTGGGGAAGGCGATGGACGTCATCCTGACGCGCGTCGAGCGGCGCGTCGTGGGCTGGAAGATCGTCTACGGCGGGAGTGAGGGAACTTGAGCGAGGCCGGCGGCGATCTCTCGATCCAGGCGGTGACGAAGACGTTCGCCGCGAACGGTCCGGCGTTCGAGGTGCTGTGCGACGTGTCCCTCGACGTACGCGAGGGCGAGTTCGTCAGCATCGTGGGCGCGAGCGGCTGCGGGAAGAGCACGTTCCTCCGCGTCATCGCCGGGCTTGAGACGGCGGATCGTGGAACGGTGAGGCTGGGCGGTTCGCTCGTGAACCGACCCGGTCGCGATCGCGGCCTCGTGTTCCAGGATCCGCGCCTCCTCCCGTGGCTGACGGTCGAGGAGAACGTAGCGTTCGCGCTCGGCGGTGATCCCTCTCGCACGTCGGATCCGGTCGTGCGGGAGCACGTGGCGCTCGTCGGTCTCGCGCAGTTCGCGCGCGCCTACCCCTCCCAGCTCTCCGGCGGCATGGCGCAGCGGGCCGCCATCGCGCGCGCCCTCGTGAACCGGCCCCGCGTCCTGCTCCTCGACGAGCCGTTCGGCGCCCTGGACGCCCTCACCCGAATCCAGCTGCAGCACGAGCTGCTGCGGATCCGGGACGTGGAGCGCATCACGATGCTCCTCGTCACCCACGACATCGACGAGGCGATCTTGCTCGGCGATCGCGTCGCGGTGATGTCGCGGACCCCGGGAAGGTTTCAGCGCCTCGTCAACGTCGACGTCCCGCGCCCGCGCTCGCGGAGCAGCTACGAGTTCGTGAAGCTCCGCCGCTCCATCTACGCCGAGTTCTTCGCCGAGGCCGAGGAGCCGTTCGCCTACTCCATCTGAGGTCCCAATGAAGCTCGTGCTCGTGAACCCCGCCTTCTTCGATGGGGAGCAGTTCAAGAACCGGTTCGAGGCATACCTCGACTGGATCAAGGGCGGAAACCTGTATGTCGCGCCGTTCGAGCCGCCCCTCGGGCTCGCGTCGCTCGTGGCCGCCCTCGAGGCGCGCGGGCACGACGTGACGCTCGTGGACATGCAGGGCTCGCTCATGGACGCGCCGGAGCTCCAGCGCCGACTCGCGGCGGAGCAGCCCGACCTCGTCGGCATCACCGCGATGACGCCCACGCTCCCGGAGGCCCTCCGCGTCGCCCGCGTCGCTCGGGCGGTCGTCCCCGCGGCACGCGTCGTCTTGGGAGGCGTCCACCCGACGCTCGACCCCGAGAGCGTGCTCGAGCACGAGGACGTCGACTTCGTGATCCGCGGCGAGGGTGAGGGACCGCTCGCCGATCTCGCCGATGCACTCGAGCGCGGCGGGTCGCTCGACGCCGTGTGCGGGCTCTGCCGCCGCGTCGGAGACGTGCTCTCGGTGAAGCCACGCGCCCTGCCGGTGGAGAACCTGGACGACCTCCCCCTCGCCGACTACGGCGCGTTCCCGGTGGAGCGCTACATCGAGCACTTCGCGCACCTGCGCGGGATCCGCGGCATCTCGATGATCGTGTCGCGCGGGTGCCCGTTCCAGTGCTCGTTCTGCGCTGTCCACCAGACGATGAGCCGAACCTGGCGCACCCGCTCGCCCGCGCGCGTCGTGGACGACATCGTGGCTTTGAAGAGGCGGTGGGGGATCGAGAGCATCTGGTTCAAGGACAGCATCTTCAACCTGAACCGGAAGTGGACCGCCGAGTTCTGCCGGCTTCTCGTCGAGCGGAAGGTCGGCGTGACCTGGCAGGCGCTCACGCGAATCGACCTCGTCGACGAGGCCGAGCTCGCGATGATGCGCGACGCGGGCCTCACGCAGCTCGACCTCGGGATCGAATCTGGCTCGCCTCGAACATTGCAGAAGCTCAGGAAGGGGATCGACGTCGAGCAGATCCGCCAGAAGGTGCGGCTCGCGAAGCGCTACGTGAACGTGTTCGGGTTCTTCATGATCGGCATTCCCGGCGAGCAGCTCGAGGACGTCGAGCAGACCTTCGCGCTCGCGCGGGACCTCGACCTCGACCGGTGGAGCTGGAGCATCTACAGCCCGCTTCCCGGCTCGGCGCTCTTCGACGACCTGGTCAGCGAGGGGAAGATCTCGCCGCGGGTCGCCCACGGTCAGGTCCACTTCACGGAGGCCTATGAGGGCGTGAGCGCCATTCCGCCCGCGAAGCTGAAGGAGCTCTACCGGGAGATCAACGAGTACTTCTACAAGCGCACCGCCGAGCGGCGCCCCGCCGCAGCCGGGTAGCGGTCACGAGAGGAGCAAGCACGATGTCCAGGCGTCATCTCTTCACGAGCGAGTCGGTGTCCGAGGGACACCCGGACAAGGTAGCGGACCGGATCTCCGACGAGATCGTCGACGCGTTCCTGCGGAACGCGAGCGGAGCCCGCGTGGCGATCGAGACGCTCGTCACGGCCGATCGCTGCGTCGTCGCGGGCGAGGTGCGCGGCCCGGACGTGGACCTCGAGAACGTCGCGCGCGCCGCGATCCGCGACATCGGCTACGGCTCCCCGGGGTTCTCCTGGCAGACGGTGCGGATCGACTCGCACGTTCACGCGCAGTCGGCCGAGATCGCGCAGGGCGTCGACGCGCGCGCCGACGGTGAGGAGGGCGCCGGCGATCAGGGGCTCATGTTCGGGTTCGCCTGCCGGGAGACGCCCGAGCTCATGCCCGCGCCGATCCACTACGCCCACCGGATCCTCCAGCGGTTCGCCGCTCGGAGGAAGGAGGGCGACGAGGATCTCGGCCCGGACGCCAAGTCGCAGCTCACGATCGAATACGTGGACGGAAAGCCCGTCCGCGCGCACACGGTGGTCGTGTCTCACCAGCACTCGCGGGATGGTTCACTCCGGAGACGCGGCTCCTCGTGAACCCGACCGGCTCGTTCGTGCACGGCGGACCCGCCGCCGACACCGGGCTCACGGGGCGCAAGATCATCGTGGACACCTACGGCGGCGCGGCCCCGCACGGCGGCGGGGCGTTCTCCGGCAAGGACCCGACGAAGGTGGATCGCTCCGCCGCCTACGCCGCGCGCCACCTCGCGAAGAACGTGGTTGCGGCCGGCCTCGCCGACCGCTGCCAGATCCAGCTCGCGTACGCGATCGGCGTCGCCGAGCCGCTCGCGGTGTACGTCGATACGCAGGGGACCGGAAAGGCGCCCGACGACCGGATCGCCGCGGCGCTCCGGCAACTCGTCTCGCTCACGCCGCGGGCGATCCGCGATCGCCACGGCCTCGCGCGGCCGATCTACGCGCGCACCTCGGCGTACGGCCACTTCGGGCGCGCCCCCGACGCGGACGGCGGGTTCGCGTGGGAGCGGACCGATCTGGTCGAGGCCCTCCGGGCGAGGGCCTGACGTGTGCGGGGCCCGCGCACCCCGCCCGCGCGTACCCGGGCCATGCGCGCATCATTCAACGGACGACGGAACGGACGACCGGGAAAGGCGATCGGGCGCGCGACCGCGCCGTCGCAAGGTCCGTGGGCGCACGCCAGGCTGAGCAGCGCGCCGTTCAAGACGATGTCCATCTTCGATGCCACCGCCACGCATCCCGAGTGGCTCGGCGAAGAGCCGGAGCGGGTCCAGCAGCTGATGCCGCAGTAGCTCGCACGATCCAGGGCCTCTGCCCAAGGCCGAGCCGCGGAGCCGGGCCCGCGGGGCGCGCGCCTCGAGAGCGCGGCCCGTTTCCTCCGCGTGCCCTCACGTCATCGCTCCGAGGGTACGGCTGGGCGGCCGCAGCGCCCAGGAAGCGACCGCGAGACCGGCCAACACCAGAGGCGTGATGATCTCGCCCGCGCGGTGGCGGCGCGCTGCGTGCGACGCAGCGGCGCCGGTCAGCTCGAAGACGAGGCCGGCATAGGCCCATTCCTTCAGCCGCGGAAGACGCGGCGCGAGCAAGACCACGGCGCCAGGCACCTTCCAGAACCCGAGGATCTCGAGCAGGTACACCGGATAGCCAAGGCTCGTCAGGACGTCCGCGACGGGCGTGCCGGCGACAACATTCGTCCGGCCGTGGGCGAGGTCCGTCACCCCTCCCGCCAGTGTCTCGAGCGCGATGAGCGCAGTGGTCACCCAGTACATGGCCGTCCTCGCCTTCGAGGTCGTGTCCTCCTGCTTCGGCTGCGCGCGGCGGCGCTCCCGGCTCGACGTCGGCGCTGGCATTTCAATGCCCCCCTGCTCCCGCGGCGCCCGGCGCGTTCCGCTTCACGCCGAGGAGGATGAGCGGCACGAACACCGCGCACACGACGGCGAGGTCGCGGATGATGCTCACGTAGGACAGGAGCGCCGCCTGCTGCTGGACCGTCGCGTACAGGGCGCCGAAGGCGCGCCGCAGGGCCTGGGCCGGTCCCGCCGCGGAGAAGGCCCGCTGCAAGTGCGAGAGCCGTTCCTGGAAATACGGGCTCGAACCCGAGGCGTGGCCGACGAGGAGGGTCTGGAACGTCTGCGAGCGGCGCGCCAGCATCGTGGTGATGAAGGCGATGCCCACGCTCCCTCCGATGTTGCGGGCGAGGTTCATCATCCCGGAGACCTGGTTGTTCTGCTCCCGCGGAATCCCGATGTACGAGACGGTATTGATCGGGATGAACAGGAACGCGAGGGGCACCGCCTGGTAGACGCGATACATGGCTGCGGTGTGCGCGTCGATTCCGAGATTGATGCTCGCCATGTGGAACAGCGCCAGGGCCATGCCGGCGAAGGCGGGGGCGATGAGATACTTCGCCGGCACGCGTGAGACGAGAACGCCCACCACGGGCATCATCGCCATCGTGACGAGGCCGCCCATGCTCAGCACCTCGCCCGCACTCTGGGCGCTGTACCCCATGAGCGTCTGCAGGAACAGCGGGATGAGCACCGTCGTCCCGTAGAGGACGGCGCCCAGCGTGAACATGAGCGCGACGCTCGTCGCGAAGTTCCGGTTCCGGAACAGCCGGATGTTCACGATGGGGTTGGGATGGGCCGCTTCCCACACGAGCATCCCCAGCATGCAGACGACCATCGCCATCGTGAACCCGACGATCATCGGGGAAGAGAACCAGTCGTCCTCCTGGCCCTTGTCGAGGATCACCTGAAGGCTACCGAACGCGACGGCGACGAGGCCCAGGCCGAACCAGTCCACCGCGGCGCGCTTCGAGCGTTCCTTCTCCTCGCGCAGCCACGGGGGGTCCTCGACCATGACCGAGCTCAGCAGCAGCGACGCGACTCCCACCGGGACGTTGATGTAGAAGATCCATCGCCAGCTCGTGTGATCGACGATGTAGCCACCGAGCGTCGGGCCGATCGCGGGAGCGAGCACCACGGCGAGCCCGTACATCGCGAAGGCCATGCCGCGCTGAGCGGGCGGGAAGGTGTCGGCGAGGATGGCCTGCTCGCTCGGGGCGAGTCCGCCGCCACCGATTCCCTGCAGGACCCGGAAGAAGACGAGCGCGGAAAGGGAAGGCGCGAATCCGCACAGGAAGCTGCTCAGGGTGAAGAGCACGACGCAGCTCATGTAGAACCGCTTGCGCCCTGCGCGACTCGAGATCCATGCGCTGATCGGCAGCACCACCGCGTTCGAGACCAAGTACGAGGTGAGGACCCATGTCGCCTCGTCCCGGCTCGCGGAGAGTCCGCCGGCGATGTGCGGGAGCGCGACGTTCGCGATCGCGGTGTCCAGCACCTCCATGAACGTGGCGAGGGTGACGGTGAACGCGACGGCCCACGGATTGTGGCGGGGCCTCCAGCCGGCATGGTCATCGGGCGCGGCCACGGAGGCGTCACTCTCGGACGTGGACCGTGACGGTCACGGACTGTCCTGCGCGGAGGGTCATCCCGGCGGGCACGCCATCGAGCGCGATGCGCACCGGGATGCGCTGAGCGACCTTCACGAAGTTGCCGGTGGCGTTGTCGGGAGGAAGGAGCGAGAACCGTGCGCCGGTCCCACCAGCCAGGCTCTCCACCGTTCCACGAAGCGTCCGCCCGTAGGTGTCCACGTCGAGGTCGGCCCTCTGGCCGACGTGCATCTTCGCGACCTGCGTCTCCTTGAAGTTCGCGGTCACGTACTTCTTGTCCGGTACGAACTGGGCCACGGTCTGTCCCGCCGAAACGAATGCGGCCGGGTGGGCGGTGATCCCGCTGACGACGCCGTCGTCCGGAGCGACGATCCGGGTCCACTCGAGGTTCAGCCTCGCCAGCGTCAGCGCGGCCTCCGCGCTCCGCAGCCGCGCGTGCTGGTACGCCGCGTTCGCCCGCGCGGCCGCGATGTTCGCGTCCACGGGCCGGGAGACGGCCACGCGCCCCTTCGACTCGCCGACCTGCGCCTGGGCTCGGCGGAGCTGCTCGTCCGCTGCTGCCACGCTCGCCTGCGCCGCCTCCTTCCCCGCTCTTGCCGAGTCGTACTGCGCCTGGATCTGATCGAGCTGCTGCTGCGCGATGGCGCCGCCGCTGCGCAGCTCACGCGCGCGCCGCAGGTTCACCTCAGCGAGCTTCAGCTCGGCCTCGCGGCTGACGAGAGTGGCGCGGGCTTGCTCCAGCTGCGCACGCGCGCTGGCCACGGATCGGGTGGAACCGAGCAGGTTCGACTCCGCCTGCGTGAGGGAACCGCGGGCGGCCGCTTCGGCCACCGCCACCTGCGAGTCGACGGCGTCCGCCTGGGCGCGTGCGCTCTCCACCTCGGCCGACGCCTGGGCGACGCGCGCCTGATGATCCCGGTCGTCGAGCTGGAGGATGAGGTCACCGTTCTTCACCGCCTGGCTCTCGACGATCGCGACGGCGGCCACCTGCCCTGCCACGCGGGGAGCGAGCGCCACCACGTCAGCGTCGATCTGCGCGTCGTCGGTGCGCTCCTTTCCCGCGTTGGCGAGGAGGTAGACGACGACGCCGAGGATCACCACGGCCGCGATGCCGGCGACGATCAGGAGCGGGCGGCGCTTCTTCCAGGACGGCCTCGCGGCGGGTTCGATGGAACGGTCGCCGGGCGCGGCGGTGGAAGGCTGAGCCTCAGCCCGGGACGGCCTGCCGGCGGGAGCTTCAGCCATTCGGTCCCTCCGCGTCGACGTGGCGCCCTCGGGGTGGCCGTTGTGCCTGGCGCCCGAGGAGCTCACGACCGATCGACGATGACGCATCGGCGCCCAGCTAACGTAGGGGCGGATGCACCCGCGCGTCCTAGGGGCGCCACCCGACCTCCAGGACCCCCGAGATGTCGGCGCCTCGCGCCGCGTGCAGCACGTTCTCCACGACCGCAAACACGACGGACGTGCGCCGGGTCGGCTCCACGCCGAAACCTGCGAGCAGGTACGTCGTCGTCCCTTCGAGGACGTTGACCCCGGTCCCGGTGATGGCCGAGGTGTGCGCGCTCGCCTGGAGCATGCCGGTGAGCCAGCGCGTGACGCGGCGCGCGACCCCGAGCTGGACCGTGAAGTGCGGCCGTGTTCCCAAGCGGGCCGCGGTGAACTGCCCGCCTTCCGGGATCATCACATCGGCCTCGAGGCTCAGCGACGTCGCGCCGAGTGTCGAGCCGGCGATGAGACCGGTCCCTACCTCGAACAGCCCGCTGCCGAAGGGAAGCGGCGTGGTGGGTACCTCGAGCGCGATGCGCCAGGACATCGCCGGTGCCCATCCGTGCTGACCGCGGACACGTCGCTTCACGCCTATCCACGGATCGCCCGCGCTCCCGGCGTCGCCGGACCAGTCGAGCCCGAACCCGTCATCGCGCATGACGCGGAAGTATGCGGCCCCGGGGGGTGGCCCCGCGCGCAACGGGTTCACGTGTCCGAACAGCCCCTCGACGACCTTGATCGGCCGTCCGAGGAAGCCTCGATATTGGACGTCACCGCGGATCGCCAGCTGGAGCTCGAATCCGTGCGGCAGCCCGTACCGCGCGAAGATCGTCGGGACGGCGCTCTCGACCGACACGTCCACCGACAGCCCGGGCACCCGCTCCCGGGCGATGCTGTTCGAGTAGAGCGTCCGCATGCTCACCTCGAGCACGCCGCACGCGACCGGTTCGGGAGCATCGAACGGGAGCTGCAGGAACAGCTTCGCGAAAGGCCCTGCGTCCTGCCACGCGACCGGCCCCGCCGCGGGTCGTCCGGGCGGAGGCAGGTCCGCACGGCCCGTCAGGGGACCGAGCAGAGAGATCGCCGCTGCGATCGCACGAACCCATGACCGCACGGATCGAGTCCCCCCGCTCGCCGCCTGCCGCCCGCCCGTCGAGCAACACGTTCGACATGGTGGCCGTGAGCCGGTCCTCTCCGGGCGGGGACGCCCGATCGGCGGGGTCCGAGGTCAGAACCGGACCTCCACCGATACGGCGGCGCCGCCGAGGTGCACCGCGAGCCGCGCGACGGGCGGCGGCGAGACCGAGCCCAGCTCACCGGCACGGTAGCGCTCGCGATCGCGAACGAGCGCCGTCGGCTGCGTGAGGATCTGCGCCTCGCCGATCGCCCACCCGATCCCGAACGCGAGCGCTCCGCTCGCCCGCCGCCGCGCGGCGAGGGCGGTCCCGATCCCGAGACCCGCGTTCACGACGAAATTCCCCACGTGAGCCACCGCGCCGGTCCCGAGCGCCTGGTTCCGCGCGCCGTGCTCGAGGATCCGCTCGAGGTTCGCGAGCGTCGCGCACGCGTCACCCGCGCTGCCGGCGGGCGGCAGCGGCGGCACGGTCACCGGAAGGAATGCGATCTGCGCGAGGCCGAGCGCGCCGGCGGCGACGCCTGCGGCGAGCACGATGCGGCTGGACCTGTCCGGCGTGAACGGGATGGCGACGAGCTGACCGGCGGAGAGCGCACCCTCCGTGAGCCCCCACCCCAAGGTCCACCGGTGCGCCCCGGGCCGGGCGGCGTCCAGGTGCTGGCGGAGAAACGCGAGCCGAGCATCCGTCGGCGCTGCCGCGAGCGCGGGGGGATCGCCGGGGCACGCCGCGCGACCGGCGGGGGGACCGAGGACGGCGGAGGCGGTCGCGAGCGCCGCGAGGACTCGCCGGCCGATCTTCCCGGCCGTCCGGCTCGATTCCGCCGAAGGCGGGCGTTTCACCGTTCGTGCTTAGCACCTCCGGCCGACCGCCGGAGAGCAGCCAGGCGGACGTCAACGGGGTGCCTCGTCCGCGCGCCCCCGGATGCGGTGGTGCGCTTCGCCCCCCATTCGTCGGATAAGGGAGCGAACCCGCGGAGGCCACCATGCTCGCCACCCTCTTCCTTCAGCCCCCCTCCTTCGACGGATTCGACGGGGGCGCTGGCTCCCGTTATCAGGCGCGGCGGGAGGTCCGCTCGTTCTGGTATCCCACCTGGCTCGCCCAGCTCGCCGCCCTCGTTCCGGGCAGCCGGCTCGTCGACGCGCCCCCGGCGGGTCTGTCGCTCGCAGACGTGCTGCCGCTCGCGCGGGAGTACGAGCTCGTCGTGATGCACACCTCGACCCCCTCCTTCGCCTCGGACGTGCGTGTCGCGCGAGCGCTCAAGGCGGAGAACCCGCGCCTGTGCGTCGGTCTCGTCGGGGCACGGGTCGCGGTCGACCGCGCCGGCAGCCTCGCGCAGGCGTCCGAGGTGGACTTCGTCGCCGGAGCCGAGTTCGATTTCGCGATCCGCGAGGTCGCGGAGGGGCGCCCGCTCCCGGAGATCCTCGGCCTGAGCTGGCGCGATGCCGGCGGGCGCGTCGTGAACAACCCGGAGCGCCCGCCGCTCGAGGACATGGACGCGCTGCCCTTCGTGACCCCGGTCTACGCGCGGGATCTCCGGATCGAGGACTACTTCCAGGGCTACCTGCTTCACCCGTACGTCTCGTTCTATACGGGGCGCGGCTGCCGCAGCCGGTGCACGTTCTGCCTGTGGCCGCAGACGGTGAGCGGCCACCGCTACCGCACCCGGAGCGTGGCGAACGTCGCCGCCGAGCTCGCCCATGTGAAGAGCGCTTTCCCGCAGATGAAGGAGCTCTTCTTCGACGACGACACGTTCACGGACGACCCCCCCCGCGCCGAGGCGATCGCGCGCGAGGTGCGCCGCCTCGGCCTCACCTGGTCGTGCACCGCGAAGGCGAACGTGCCGCGCCGGACGCTGGAGGTGCTCCGCGAAAACGGCCTCCGCCTCCTGCTGGTCGGCTACGAGTCCGGCAACCAGGCGATCCTGAACAACGTGAAGAAGGGCGTCCGCCTCGACGTCATGCGGCGCTTCACCGAGGACTGCCACGAGCTCGGGATCACGATCCACGGCTGCTTCATCCTCGGGCTCCCCGGCGAGACGCGCGAGACGATGGAGGAGACGATCCGGTTCGCGTGCGACATCGACCCCCACACCATCCAGGTCTCGCTGCCCGCGCCTTACCCCGGAACGGAGCTCCACAGCCAGGCGGTCGAGCACGGCTGGCTCGACGCCGCACACGGCGGGCTCGTGAACGAGCAGGGCGTGCAGCTCGCGCCGCTGAGTTACCCGCACCTCCCGCATCCGGAGATCCATGCTGCGCTGGAGACCTTCTACAAGCGGTTCTACTTCCGCCCCGGGAAGATCGCGGAGATCGTGGCCGAGATGGTGCGGAGCCCGCAGATGATGCGGCGGCGCCTTCGCGAGGGGGTCGAGTTCTTCCAGTTCCTCCGGGCGCGGCGGGCCGAGGCGCCCTGCGCGCCGCGCATCACCACATGACCCGGGCCGCCGTCCTGCTCCTCGCGCTGGGGCTCGCGGTCGCGACCGCGCTCTTCGCGCGCGCCGGGTTCGCGACGGTGCTCTCCGCCCTCGCGACCGCCGGCCTCGGCGTGGTCTGGGCGAGCCTCGTCCACCTGCTCCCCATGGCGCTGAATGCCCGCGCCTGGCAGATCCTGGTCGCGCGCCGGCGGGCCCGCTCGCTCTCGTTCTTCACCTGGCTCGTGTGGGTCCGCGAGGCCGTGAATGGCCTCCTCCCCGTCGCGCGCGTCGGGGGTGAGGTGGCCTCGGCGGCCCTCATGATCCGGCGAGGAGTGCCCGGGCCCGTGGCGGCGGCGAGCCTCGTCGCGGACATGACCGTCGCGATCGCGACCCAGGTCGTGTTCACGCTGGCCGGCATCCTCGCGCTCGCGACGCGGACGGAGGGTGGCGCGCTCGTCCGGACGGCGTCCCTCGCGCTCGCCGTCGCGACGCGTCGCACGCTGCGCGGCGTGGCAGCTGGTGGGCTGGGCCGCCGGAAGTGCCGAGATCTGGGCGCTCCTCGGGTTCCTCGGGCATCCGGCTCCCGTGATCGACGCGCTCGCGATCGAGGCCATCGTGCAGGCGCTGTCGAGCGCCGCATTCGTCGTTCCGGGCGCGCTCGGCGTGCAGGAAGCCGCGTTCGTCGCGGTGGGGAGCGCCGTCGGGCTCGCCCCCGAGACCGCCCTCGCGCTCGCGCTCGGGAGGCGCGCCCGCGACGCGCTCGTCTTCGTGCCGGCGCTCGTCGTGTGGCAATGGCGGGAGGCGCGCGGCTTCCTCGGCGCGCGCCGTTCCCGGCGTCCAGCAGCGCAACCTCCTGATCGAACAGATGGTTCGTGCAGGCCGCTCCAGACGGGGTGCCGCGATCGGGTTGGGTCCTCCTGTGCACCCGAGCGGTAGACGCCCAGACGGGAGATTGCAATCAGGGCTCCCCGGGATGGATGCTCGCAGCACGCACACACCACGCGTGAACGTCGCGCAGGAGCGGGGGGGCCGCGCCTGCCGCACGCCCGAGCTCCCGATGCCGCGACTCCTGGATGACATCGATTCGCCGCAAGACCTGAAGCGTCTTCCGCTCGCCGACCTGCCTCGGTTGTGCGAGGAGATCCGCGGAGAGATCATCGCAACCTGCGCGCGCACCGGCGGCCACCTGGGCTCGTCGCTCGGGGCGGTGGAGCTCAACGTGGCTCTCCACGCCGCGTTCGACTCTCCCCGCGACGCGCTCGTCTTCGACGTGGGCCACCAGGCCTACGCCCACAAGCTCGTCACCGGGCGGCGTGGGCGATTCGCGACGCTGCGGACCGAGGGCGGGCTGGCCGGGTTTCCCGAGCGGGCGGAGTCGGAGCACGACGCGTTCGGCGTGGGCCACGCCTCGACCGCCGTCAGCGCCGCCCTCGGCATCATCGAGGCGCGGCGGCTCGCCGGGATTCCCGGCAAGGTGGTCGCGGTCCTCGGCGACGGCGCCCTCACCGGCGGCATGGCACTGGAGGGCCTGAACCAGGCGGGCTTCATGAAGCGCGACCTGCTCATCGTCCTGAACGACAACGAGATGTCGATCTCGCGCAACGTGGGCGCCATCTCGGAGTGGCTGTCCACGCGGCTCGCGTCCCCGTCTGCCGAGCGGCTCAAGCGCATCGTGAAGGCGGTCCTCCGTGACGTGCCGCACGGGCAGCGAACGATCGAGGCGCTCCACCGCGGGCTCGAGGCTGCCAAGGCGCTCTTCACGCCGGGCATGCTGTTCGAGGCGCTCGGATTCCAGTACGTCGGGCCCGTCGACGGCCACGACGTCGGCGCGCTGGTCGCGACCCTGCAGCGCCTCGCGCCGCTGCCGGGGCCGATCCTCCTGCACGCGCTCACGATCAAGGGTAAGGGCTACGCGCCCGCCGAATCGGACCAGGCGACGCGCGGCCACGCCCTGTCGTTCTTCGATCCGGGGACGGGAAAGAGCGCGCAGGTCGCGGTGGGACCGCCGCAGTACACGGACGTGTTCGCCGACGCGCTCTGCGAGGAGATGGAGCGCAGCCCGTCCGTCGTCGCGATCACCGCCGCGATGCTCCACGGCACCGGCCTCGCGCGCTGCAAGGCCCGCTTCCCGGACCGGACCTACGACGTCGGCATCGCCGAGCAGCACGCGGTGACGTTCGCCGCCGGGCTCGCCTGCGAGGGCCTCCGCCCAGTCGTCGCGATCTACTCGACGTTCATGCAGCGCGCGTACGACCAGATCGTCCACGACGTGGCGCTCCAACGCCTGCCGGTGACGCTCGCGCTCGACCGCGCCGGACTCGTGGGCGCGGACGGGAAGACCCACCAGGGCGCGTTCGACCTCGCGTACCTGCGCTCGATCCCCGGGCTCGTGCTGATGGCGCCCTCGGACGAGAACGAGCTCCGCCACATGCTCCACACCGCGCTCGCGCTGCAGGGGCCCGCGGCGCTCCGGTTCCCCCGTCGCGCCTCGGTCGGCCTCCCCGCCGAGGCGCCGCGCACGCTGGAGATCGGCCGTGGGCGCTGGCTCCGCGCCGGTGGTTCGCGCCCTGACGTGGTCGTCGCCGCGGCCGGCACCCCCGCCCGCGCCGCGCTCGCCGCGGCCGCGCAGCTCTCGGCCGCCGGCATCGACGTGGCGGTGCTCGACGCCCGGTTCGTGAAGCCGCTCGACGAGGAGCTGCTCTGCGACGCGGTGCGCGGCGCGGGCCGGCTCGTCACGGTCGAGGAGGGCACGCTCGCGGGCGGCTTCGGTGCGGCATGCCTCGAGGCGCTCGCGAGGCACGGCGTGCTCGAGCGCGGCGTCCAGGTGGCGCAGCTCGGGCTCGCCGACGCGTTCGTGCCTCACGGCGACGTGCGCCGGCAGCTCGCTGCCTGCGGCATCGACGCGGCGGGGATCTCGACGGTGGTCCGGTCGCTCCTCGGCGCCACCGTAGCGGGCGCCGCGCGCGACCTCGCCGGCCGGGCGACGGGGTGACCATGCGCAAGGTCCTCGTCACGGGCGCCAACGGCTTCGTCGGCGCGAACCTCGTCCGCGTCCTCCTCGAGCACGGCGACGACGTGCGCGCGCTCGTCCGACCCGGGTGCGACCGGCGGAGCCTCGCCCATCTGCCCATCGAGCTCGCGGAGGGCGACGTTCGGGACGCGGCCGCGGTCCGCCGGGCGGTGACGGGCTGCGCGCACGTCCATCACGTCGCGGCCGACTACCGGCTGTGGGCGCGGGACCCCGGCGCGCTGTGGGCCACGAACGTGCTCGGCACGACGAACGTGCTCGAGGCGTGCCGAGCGCTCGGCGTCGAGCGCGTCGTCCACACGTCGACGGTCGGGACGATCGGGCTCTCCGCCTCGCGCCCGGCCGACGAGGCGACGCCGCTCGCGCCCGGCCGGCTCACGAGCCCCTACAAGCGGTCCAAGCTCGAGGCGGAGCGCGTCGCGCTGTCGTTCGCAGCCGAGGGGCTGCCGGTCGTGATCGTGAACCCCACCGCGCCCGTCGGCCCGTGGGACGCGAAGCCGACGCCCACCGGGAAGATCCTGGTCGACTTCGCGTGCGGACGCATCCCGGCGTTCGTGGACACCGGCCTCAACGTGGTGCACGTGCGAGACGTGGCGGAGGGGCACCGCCTCGCCGCGGAGCGTGGCCGCGTCGGCGAGCGCTACGTCCTCGGCCACCGCAACATGACCCTCCGCGAGATCCTCGCCGAGCTGGCGGAGCTCCTCGGCCGTCCCGCCCCGCGCGTCCGGCTCCCCTGGGCCGCCGCCTGGATCGCCGGTGCCGTCAGCACCGCGATCGCGAACGCGGTGACGCACCGGCCGCCCGCCATCCCGCTCGAGGGGGTGCGCATGGCGCGGCGCCGCATGTTCGTGGACGGGTCCAAGGCGGTGCGGGAGCTGGGCCTCCCGCAGACGCCGGTCCGCACCGCGTTCGAGGACGCGCTCCGCTGGTACGCGGAGCGCGGTTACGTCTCGCAGCTCACCGGTCCGAGGGGGGTCGCATGGGGATCCCGCTGAAGCAGGCGCTGGCGGTCGGGAAGTACGTCGTCGGCCAGCGGCTCCGTGGCCGCAGGCGGTACCCGCTCGTGCTCATGCTCGAGCCGCTCTACCGCTGCAATCTCGCCTGCGCCGGGTGCGGCAAGATCCAGCATCCGGAGGAGACGCTGCGGCGCCAGCTCACGCCGGAGCAGTGCTTCGCCGCCGCGGATGAGTGCGGGGCGCCGGTGGTGAGCATCGCCGGCGGCGAGCCGCTCATCCACCCGCACATCGGCGACATCGCGGCGGGGCTCGTCGCGCGGGGCCGGGTCGTCTACCTCTGCACGAACGGGATCCTGCTCGAGGAGCGGCTCGGGCTGTTCCGCCCCGACGACGCGTTCAACCTCAACGTGCACCTCGACGGGGACGAGCGCCGCCACGACGCCTCCGTCCAGCGCGCCGGCGTCCACCGCGCCGCGGTCCGCGCCATCCGGGCCGCGAAGGCGCGCGGCTTCCGCGTCACCGTGAACTGCACGATCTTCGTCGGCCATGACGCCGCGGAGCTCCACCGGTTCTTCGACGAGGTGACCGCGCTGGGCGTGGACGGCATCATGATCTCGCCGGGGTACGCCTACGATCGCGCGCCCGACCAGGAGCACTTTCTCCGGCGCGAGCAGACCCGCGCGCTGTTCCGCGAGGTGCTCCGGCCCGCCGCACAGCGAGGCTGGAGCTTCAACCTCTCGCCGCTTTACCTCGACTTCCTCCAGGGCCAGGTCGAGTACCAGTGCACGCCCTGGGGCAGCCCCACCTACGGCGTCCTCGGCTGGCAGCGCCCCTGCTACCTGCTCGCCGACGGGTACGCGCAGACGTTCCGCGAGCTGATGGAGACGACCGAGTGGGATCGGTACGGCGCCGGCCGCGACCCGCGCTGCGAGGGCTGCCTCATGCACTGTGGGTACGAGCCCACCGCCGTCGAGGACGGGATGTCCTCGCTCCGCAACGCGCTCCGTTCGATCCGGTCGGTGTTCTGAAGGAGCCCTGAATGGACGCGCCCATGGATCGCAAGGACAGTCACCTGGATCTCGCCCTGCACGGCGACGTGGAGTTCCCGCAGGGCGACGCGAACGGCTTCGGCGCGTTTCGCTTCGATCACGACGCGCTCCCGGAGGTGGACGCCGAGGCACTCGACACGCGGACGACGCTCCTCGGCAAGCCCCTCGCCGCGCCGCTCGTGGTGGCGGCGATGACCGGCGGGACCGCGCGCGGAGCGGAGATGAACCGGCGACTCGCGCTCGCGGCGGCGCGGTGCGGGGTCGCCCTCGCGCTCGGCTCGCAACGCAAGATGCTCGACGACCCGGCCGTCGGGGCGACCTTCGCCGCGCGCGCGTGGGCGCCGGATCTCCCGCTCCTCCTCGCGAACCTCGGCGCGGTGCAGCTCAACTACGGCGTCGAGGCGGGCGAGGTCCGGCGGCTTGTCGCCCAGGTCGGAGCGGACGCCCTCGAGCTCCATCTGAACCCGCTCCAGGAGGCGATCCAGCCGGGGGGCGACACGCGCTTCTCCGGCCTCCTCGCGCGGATCCGCGCGATCGCGCCCGAGGTGGGGGTCCCCGTCCTCCTGAAGGAGGTCGGCTCGGGGATCTCCGAGACCACCGCCCTCAAGATCCGCGAGCTCCCGGTCGCAGGGGTCGAGACGGCGGGGGTGGGCGGCACCTCCTGGTCGCGCATCGAGAGCTTGCGGACGGCGGACGGGGTGAAGCGGGCAGTGGGCGAGCGATTCACGCGCTGGGGGATTCCCACCGCGGAGAGCGTCGCGATCTGTCGCCGCGTGCTCGGGGGACGCGTCGTCATCGCGTCGGGTGGGATCCGGCACGGCATCGAGGTCGCGAAGGCGATCGCCCTCGGCGCCGACGCGGCGGCGATCGCGCTGCCCATCCTGCGCGCGGCCGCGAGCTCGGTGGACGACGCGGTCGAGACGATCTCGCGCGTCATCGCGGAGCTGCGCACCGTCATGTTCCTCACCGGGGCCCGCACCGTGGCCGACCTGCGCACGCGCAGGCTGGTGCGGGCGCGCGATCTCACCGCCGAGGCGGCCGGGGAGCCGCGGTGATCCCTGCGCCGCCAGCGCACCTCGACGCGATCGTCGTCGGCGCCGGGATCTCCGGCCTCGTCGCTGCGACGGATCTCGCGCGGCGCGGGCGCCGGGTGCTCGTCGTCGAGCACGGTCACCAGGCCGGCGGCCTCATGGCGGGGATCCGCCGGGCCGGCTTCCACTTCGACGTGGGGTGCCAGTCGTTCGAGGACATGGGGATCGTCTTTCCGCTGCTCGAGGCGTACGGCCTGTCGGACCTCGCCACGTTCCGGCGCGCGCACTACCGCATCGTCATGCCCGGGCTCGACACGCCGGTCGACTCGATCCCGCAGGTCCGGGCGGCCTTCCAGCGCGCCTTCCCCGAGTCCGCCGAGGCGCTCGGCCGCGCCTTCGACCTGCACCAGCGCACCTCCGATCTCGTCCGGCACCTGTTCGCGCCGGGGCGGGTGCCGTTCGTCCACGAGGGCGGGTCGACGTCGGTGCTGCGGTGGGCGCTCGGCGGCCTCGCCGCACCGGGCGTCCGCTCGCCGCGCGAGCTCCTCGGGCGCGTCCGCGATCTGCGCACGTGGGTGCTCGAGGACTCCGAGGGCTGGTACCGGCGGATGCTGCCGCCCTCGGCCGCGCGCGACCTGCTCTCGCGCTGCGGCTACACGCACATGAGCGTCTTCGTCGCCTCGGCGTTCTGGCACCTGTGGGCGCACGACTACTGGTATCCGGAGGGAGGGTTCGGGTCGTTCTTCGCGCGGTGGGTCGCGCGCCTCGAGGGACTCGGCGTCCGGTTCCTGTTCCGGCGGACGGTGGTCGATCTCGCCCAGCGCGGCGCCCGCGTCGAGGCGGTGATCACCGACCGCGGCGAGCGGCTGTGCGCAGACGAGGTGATCTACACCGGCGACTGGCGGCAGGCGCTCCGCCTCGTCGGCCGCGAGCGCTTCCGCCCCCGCGAGCGGGACCGGCTGGAGCAGGCGCCCCACTCCGACGCGCTCGTCTCCGCCTACGTCGGGCTCGATCTCCCGCCCGAGGCGCTCCGCGAGCGCCTCGGGACCTCGCACGTCTTCTACTTCCCGAGCGCGACGTGCCGCACCGCGCTCGACCCCGGCGAGGACGCGCACCGCAAGGCGTTCCTCGAGGTGACGGCGCACGGAATGTTCGATCCCTCGCTCGCCCCGCCCGGACGCTCCGGCGTCGTCCTGCAGGCGTTCACGCGCCACGACTGGCAGGGCGGCTGGGGCACCGGCCTCAGCGGCGACACCGGACGCGAGGAGCGCGCCGGGCCGCGGCCGCCCGAGTACCGCCGGCTGAAGCGGCGGGTCGCCGAGGATCTCCTCGCGATGTTCGAGAGGCTCGTGCCCGGCGCGTCCCGCCGCGTCGTGACCCTCGACGTGGGCGCGCCACCCTCCACGGTGCGCTTCACCCGGAACGCATTCGGCGGGAGCTGCGGGTTCGAGCTCAACTGGCGGAGCTTCCCGTTCGCCTCCCCGCTCGCGAACGTCTCCACGCCGCTCGAGAACCTGCACGCCGCCGGCCACTTCACCGTCTGGCCCGGCGCGGTCCCGACCGCCGCGCTGTCCGGAAGGATCGCGGCCTGCCGCGCCGACGAGCGGCTGCGGCGCCGGACGCGCACCCGCGCCGCGCGCCCCGCGACCGAGCTCCACCACGCCGTACCTCGAGAGGGAAGGGGGACCGCATGATCCCGAACGCGCTGACCACCACCGCGCCCGCGAACGGGCAGGCCGAGGGCTTCGCCGAGTGCTGGGAGATCCTGCGCGAGCACGGGAAGACCTTCCACGTCATGGCGAAGCTGCTCGGACCCGAGCGGGGCGACGCCATCGCCGCGATCTACGCGTTCGCCCGCATCGCCGACGATCTCGTGGACGAGCGGCCTCCGGACGCGCGGCCGGAGGAGGTCCGGGCCGGGCTGCACCGGATGCTCGGCGAGCTCCGCCGCGCGGTCGCGGGGCTCTCGCTCGAGCCGCGCTGGGTCGTCCTCGGCGAGACCATCCGCAAGTACGGCATCCCGCTCCAGCCGTTCGACGACCTGATCCTGGGGCTCGAGATGGATCTCGACGGGCGGCGCTACCGGACGTACGCAGACCTCCGCGTCTACTGCTCCCGCGTCGCGGGCACGATCGGGCTCATGATCACCCCGATCGCGGGCTACCGCGAAGGAACGCGCGCGCTCGAGCACGCGGAGACGCTCGGCACGGCGATGCAGCTCACGAACATCCTGCGCGACGTGGGCGAGGACCACGCGCGCGGGGTCGTGTACCTGCCCGACGACGACCTCGAGCGGTTCGGGCTCTCCGCGGCCGAGCTGCCCGCGCGAGTCGGCGACCCGGCGTTCCACCAGCTGATCGAGTTCGAGATCGCCCGCGCCCGCCGGCTCTACGAGGAGGGGCTCGCGCTCATCCCGCTCATGACGAGCGTCCGCGGCCGGGCGGCCTTCCAGTTCGCAGCCGACGCCTACGGGGCGATCCTCGAGAAGATTCGCGCGAACGGCCACGACGTCGTGACCCGCCGCGCCTCCCTCACGCTCCCGGAGAAGCTCGCGATGATTCCGGTCTCGGCCTGGCGGGCCTGGCGCGCCGGATCGACCTCGCACCCCGCCGCGCGGGCGCGGCCGCCGGCGCGATGAGCGCGGGCGGCTCCTCGCCGCGGGCGGTCCCGTCGCGGCCGGACGGCGCGCTCGTCGCGGCGGCGCGAGGGGCGGCGGCGCGCGCCCGGGACTTCCTGCTCCGGGACGGGCGGGGCGAGCACTGGTGCGCCGAGCTCGAGTCGAACACCACGATCACGTCCGAGTACGTGATGCTCCGGCAGGCGCTCGGGCTCGATCTCACGGAGCGGCGCGAGCAGACGGTGCATCACCTCCTCTCGCACCAGAAGCCGGACGGGAGCTGGGGGATCGCCTGGAACCTGCCCGGCGACGTGTCCACCACGGCGGAGACCTACCTCGCGCTGCGGCTGCTCGGGCTCGAGACGGCGGACCCGCGGCTTCGGCGCGCCGAGCAATTCGTCCTCGCTTCGGGCGGGCTCGCCAAGGTGCGGGTGTTCACCCGCATCAACCTCGCCCTCTTTGGCCTGTTCCCGTGGGAAGCCATCCCCGCGGTGCCTCCCGAGACGATCCTGCTGCCCTCCTGGGCGCCGATCAACGTGTACCGGCTCGCGAGCTGGGCGCGCTCGACGATGGTCCCGCTCTTCATCGTGTTCCACCATCGGCCGGTGTTCGCGCTCCCGAACGGCCGGTCCGCCGCGAACGGCTGGCTCGACCACCTGTGGCTCGATCCCGCGACGAAGCGGGTGCCGTACCGGGTTCCGGTGCTGGAGACCCTGCGCCGGCACGGGCCCGGGTGGAAGGCGTTCTTCAACGCGGCGGACGCGATGCTCCGCGCCCACGATCGCGTCCGGGGAGCGCCGCCGCTGCGGGCGCTCCGCGCGCACGCCCTGCGCGCGTGCGAGGCGTGGGTCCTGGATCACCAGGAGGCGAGCGGCGACTGGGGCGGGATCTTCCCGCCCATGCTGAACGGGGTGCTCGCGCTCGTGCTCCAGGGCCATGCCCTCCGCTCGGATCCGGTCCGGCGCGGGCTCGCCGCCATCGAGGCGTTCTCGAAGGACGACGGCGACGGGTTCCGGATCGAGGCCTGCCAGTCCCCGGTGTGGGACACGATCCTGGCGCTCGTCGCGCTTCTCGACGCCGGGACGGATCCCGCCGAGCCGCGCCTCGTCGCGGCGCGGCGCTGGATCGAGGAGCGGCAGCTCACGAACGCGTGGGGCGACTGGACGGTCTACAACCCGCACGGTCCGCCGGGCGGGTGGTCGTTCGAGTACGTGAACACCTGGTACCCCGACGTCGACGACACCGCCGCGATCGTGATCGGCCTCGTGAAGCAGGAGCCGGCGTCGCGCGAGGGGCCGGTGGTGGGGCGCGCCCTCGCCTGGATGCGCTCCATGCAGAACCGCGACGGCGGCTGGGCCGCGTTCGACAGGGACAACGACCGGGTGTTCCTGAACGAGATCCCGTTCTCCGACATGGACTCGCTCTGCGATCCGTCGAGCCCCGACGTGACCGGGCGCGTCCTCGAGGCGCTCGGGGTCGCCGGGCAAGGTAGCGACGACGCCGCGGTGGGGCGCGGGCTCGCGTACCTCCGCCGCGCCCAGGAGCCGGAGGGGAGCTGGTGGGGCCGCTGGGGCGTGAACTACGTGTACGGCACGTCGAACGTGCTGAACGGGCTCGCGCGCGCCGGCGTCCCGGCGTCGGACCCCATGGTGATGCGCGCGCTCGGCTGGCTCGCGTCGGTCCAGAACGCCGATGGTGGCTTCGGCGAAGGGCTCGAGTCGTACTCCGACCGCCGCTTCATGGGACGAGGGCCGTCCACCGCCTCGCAGACGGCATGGGGAGTCATGGGCCTGCTCGCCTACCGGCACCCGACGGATCCGGCGGTCGTTCGCGGCGTCGCGTGGCTCGTTGCTCGCCAGCTCGAGGCCGGCCCCGCCGCGGGGTCGTGGCACGAGGAGGAGTTCACCGGGACCGGGTTCCCCCGCCACTTCTACATCCGGTACCACCTGTACCGGCACGTCTTCCCGCTCATGGCACTCGGGCGGTTCTGCGCCGCGGCCGGCGCGTAGGAGCGTTGCGTGCCCGTCGCGGAGATGCTCCGGCTGCTGTGGGGCACGGTCGTGTACCGGCCGTACGTCTGGGCGTTCTTCGCGTGCTTTCTCGCGTTCGCGGTCCTGCAGCTCGGCCTCCGGCGGACGATCGCGTTCGCCCTCCCGACGTGGGCCATCGCCTTCGCGGCCGAGTACAGCTCGACGCGCAACGGGTTCCCGTTCGGCCATTACACCTACTTCGACGCGACCCGGACGCGCGAGCTCTGGATCTCGAACGTGCCGTTCTGGGACTCGCTGTCGTTCGTGTTCCTGTCGTACTTCAGCTTCGCGCTCGCGGCCGCCGTCCGGTCGCGGGGAGCGCTCGGCGAGGCACCCTGGCCCGGGCTGCGCGCGCCCTCGACGCCGCTGCTCGGCGGGCTCCAGATGATGCTGCTCGACGTGGTGATCGACCCGGTGACGCTCCAGGGCGACCGGTGGTTCCTCGGCCGGATCTACGCCTACCCGGGAGACGGCTTCTGGTTCGGGGTGACGGCAGCGAACTTCGCCGGCTGGTTCGTGGTGGGCGCGGCCTCGCAGTGGGTGTTCCAGCGCTGCCTCGATCGTCTCCCCGGGTGCCGCGGTCCATGGCGGGCGGTGCCGCGGGGCTTCGCCTGGGCGGTGTTCGCGGCGTATGCGGGGGTGCTCGCCTTCATGCTCGCGGTGACCGTCGCCATCGGCGACGTTCGGCTCGCATTCGCCAGCGCGGCGGTGAGCGCCGCGATCCTCGTCCCGGTCGCCCGAGCGCTGCGCCCCGCGCATCCCCGCGCGGCGGAGGCCGGCGCGTGATCCTGGTGTGCGCCCCCACCCGTACCGAGGCGCGCGCCTGTCGGCGCGGGCTCGCGGAGGCGCACGGGCGCCCGGTCGAGGTGCTGCGGACCGGCGTCGGCCCCGCCCGCGCGGCGGCGGCCCTCGACGCCCGGCTCCGATCGGGCCCGCGTCCCTCCCTCGTCGTCTCGTCGGGGTTCGCGGGCGCCCTCACGCCCGGGATCCCGCGCCACGCCCTCGTCACCGCCGCGACCCTTCAGCGGCTGGACCCGGGCGCCGCGGCTCCGGTGGCGATCGCATCGCACACCCTCGTCGTCGCGACGGGCGCCCTCCCTTGCCACGTCGCGAGCGGCCCGGGCGTGCTCATCGGCGGCTCGACCCTCGTCCCGGCGCCGGCGGCCGTGGACATGGAGTCGGCTGCGCTCGCCATGGCGGCGGCGGCGGCGGGGATCCCGGTTGCGGTCCTGCGCGTCGTCACCGACACGCCGTCCGCCCCGTTCCCGCCGTTCGCGGCGGCGCTCGCGGACGCGCTCGCGGCCCGGTCGCCGGCGGCACGGCTCGCCGCGGGTGCGCGGGTGCTCCTCGGCGCGATCCGTCGGCCGCTGCGGGCGTTCGCGTTCGCGCGCTCGGGCCTCGCCGCCGCGCGGACGCTGCGGCGCGCGTGGAGCGATCGCGCGCGCCTCGAGCAGCTGGCCGAGGCGGCCCGATGAGCGCGCCCGCCACCGCTCCGGGGGCGTGCCGCGTCGTCGTGAACGCAGACGACTTCGGCGCGTCGCCTGCGGTGAACGAGGCCGTGCTCCGCGCCCATCGAGAGGGCGTCCTCACGAGCGCGAGCCTGATGGTCACCGGCGCGGCGGCCGCCGAGGCGGTCGCGCTGGCCCGCGCCACACCGACGCTGGCGGTCGGCCTCCACCTCGTCCTGGCGGATGCGCCGGGCGCGCTCTCGCCGGGCGAGATCCCGCACCTCTGCGGTGCCGACGGCCGGCTCGACCCTCGTCCGGAGCGGGCGTGGCTTCGGCTCTCCGCGAGCGCCGTGGCGCGCCGCGAGGCCGAGCGCGAGCTCGCCGCCCAATTCGATCGGTTCGCCGCGACGGGGCTCTCGCTCTCCCACGTCGACGGCCACCACCACCTGCACCTCCATCCGGCGGCGTTCCCGGTGGCCGCGGCCCTCGCGGAACGATGGGGCGCCGCCGGCGTCCGGCTGCCGTGGGAAGGAGTCCGCGCGCTCGCGACCGCGTCGCGGCTTCGGTGCGCGGTCGACGCGGCTGCGCTCGGGGTGCTCGCGCTCCGCTGGCGCGCCCTCGCCCGCCGGCGCGGCCTCCGCTTCGCCGCGCGCGTGCACGGCATCGTGGGGAGCGGCCGGATGGATGCGTCGGCCCTGCGCGCGCTCGCCGCGAGGCTGCCGGCCGGGACGGCCGAGCTGTTCCTGCACCCGTCCACCGCACCAGCGGGCCCGCTCGGCGCGAACCCGGGCGATCTCGCGGCGCTCCTCGATCCCGACGTTCGCGCCGCGCTCCAGGCGCGCGGCGCCGCGCTCGCGACGTACGCGACGCTGGAGGCGCCGTGACGATCATGACGCTCGCGCTCCTCGCGCTCACCGCGGCAAGCTGGGCGTTCTGGCTCGTCGCCCTCGCCGCGGTGCAGCGGCACGTGCGCGCCCGCTCGCCGGCGCCTCCCCCGGCGTTCCCGATGGTATCGCTCCTCAAGCCGGTGCGCGGTGTGGACCCCGGCGCGCGCGAGAACTTCGAGAGCTTCTTTCGCCTGGAATACCCGACGTTCGAGCTCCTGTTCGCGGTCGCGGATCCTGACGACCCGGTCCTTCCGCTCCTCGAGACGCTGCGCCGCGAGCACCCCCGGATCCCGGTCCGGATCCTCGTCGCCCCCGCACCCGGGCCGAATCGGAAGGCGGACCTCCTCCACGCGCTCGCCCGCGCCGCCCTGGCGCCGGTCCTCGTGGTCACCGACGGCGACATGCGGGTCGAGCCCTCGTACCTGCGCGAGGTGGTCGGCGCGCTCTCGCAGCCGGGGGTCGGCCTCGTCACGTGCGCGTATCGCGGCGCCGAGCCCGCGTCGCTGCCGGCGCGCCTCGAGGCGCTGCACATGGGCGTCACCTTCCTGCCCTCTGCCGTGGTTGCGAGCCGCGTCTTCGGAGTGCCCTTTGCGATGGGCGCGACGATGGCACTCCGCCGCAGCGACCTCGACGCGATCGGCGGGTTCGCGCCGCTCGCGGACCATCTCGCCGACGACTACCAGCTCGGCGCGCGCGTCGCGGCGCTCGGCCGCCGCATCGTGGTGTGCCGGCACGTCGTCACGAGCGTCCTCGGTCGCACGTCCTTCCGCGACGGGTGGGACCGCGAAGTCCGCTGGGCGCGCTGCACGCGCGCAAGCCGCCCGCTCGGGCACGTGGGGTACGCGCTCACGTTCGCGACGCCGCTCGGCGCGGCCGCCTTCCTCGCGAGCGGGGGCGCTCCGGTGGGGATCGCCGCGCTCGCCGGCTCCCTCGCGCTCCGCTGGGCGGTGGCCGCCGGGATCTCGCGTGCGACCGGCGATGGCGCGTCGTTGCGGGCGCTCCCGCTCCTCCCCCTCCGCGACGCCCTCACGGCGGCGGTCTGGGCGGTCGCGTTGTTCGGGCACCGCGTCGTGTGGCGCGGTGAGGCGTTCGACGTCGATCGCGCCGGCCGGCTCCGGCCGCGGAGCCCGCCCGTCCCGGCCTCACCGCGCGCCGGCGCCGCTAGCGCGGACCGCGGGGCCGCTCGCGGCGCATGATCCAGAGCGCCCCCGGGAGGGCGGTGAAGTCCGCGAGCATGGCGAGGAGGAACGCCGCCGCCGTGACGATCCCGAACTGCCGCAGCGGCGGGAAGCGCGAGAGCGCGAGCCCGAGGAATCCCACCGCGTTGATGAGCGTCGCGAACACGATGGGCCGCCCGGACACCCGCAGGGTGTGGCGGAGGGCGCCTTCCAGGCCGTCCTGCTCCTCTCCCTCGTGAAGGTGGTGGAAGAAGTGGATCTGGTCGTTCTCGGTCGTCCCGAGGACCGTCGTCGCGATGAGGATCGTCGCGATGTTGAGCGACAAGCCGAGCAGCCGCATTCCGAGGAACGTGACGAGGATCGCGAACACGGACGGGATCATCGCGAGCAGCCGCGCCGACGCGCTGCGGAACACGAACAGGAAGGCGACCATGATGAGTGCGGCGGTGAGGGCGAGGCTCTCGGCGAGGGTCGGGACGAGGCTGGCTCCCACCTTGGCCTGAAGGAGGGCCTCGCCGACGACCTGCATCGACGCGGTCCGGAGCGCCGGCACCTGCGCGACCGTTCGGTCCCAGGCGGCGCCGATCGCCGTAGAGAGAGCGCGCGCGCTCGCCGCGTCCTTCGCGTCGAACGTCACCGAGAGCTGCGCGTTCGCGAGCGTGGCGACGTCGATGAAGCCGCGCAGCTCGGGCTCGGTGAGCAGGAGCTGCTCCATGTCACCTGCCGCGAGCGCGAAGCCTGCGGGATCCGCGGGGAGCGCCGGCGGCTCGCCCGCGAGCGCGCGTCGAACCCGCAGGAACGTGGTGGGGCCGACGACCGCGCTCACCCCCGGCAGCTGCTCGATCTCGCCGGCAAGTCGCTCGATCCCGCGCAGCACCTCGGGATCCGTCGCGGCGCCCGGCGGCGTGCGAACCCAGACGCGGGCGACGTCGAGCCCGCCGACGTTTCGCTGGAAGAAGCGGATGTCGCGGTGGATCGCGAGATCGGGGTCGACGTAGTCGAGCGCGTCCAGGCCCACCCGCATGGGAGCGAGCCGCCCCGGGATCCCGGTGAGCGCGACGATCCCGGCGGCGGCGAGCGCGAGCGACGTCGCGAGGAGCGGCCAGCGCCAGCGCCAGGTGAAGCGCGGCAGCGCCGCCGCGACGGCGTCGTACGCGCGGGCCCGGACGGCGACGGCCCGTCCCGTCGGGGTGCGCAGCACCTTCTGCAGTCCAGGAAAGACGGCGAACGCCACCACCCACGACAGCGCGAGGCCGGTGGCGGTCCAGATCCCCATCTCGCGCACCGGACGGATGGGCGACACCGCGAGCGCGGCGAACCCCAGCACGGCAGCCACGAGGGACGCGGTGACGGGGACGAACTTGTTCGCGAGGGCGCGGAGCTGGTGCTCGTCGAGCTCGACGCCCTCGGGCTGATCGACGTACCGGGAGTGGATGTAGACGAGCGACGCGAGCGCGGTCACCATCACCGTGAGCGGGACCAGCGCCGACACCACGGTGAACGCATACCCGAGGAGCGCGCCAGCGCCGACCGCGAGCGCCACCGCCGCGGCGAGCGCGAGCAGGATGGCGAGGAGCGACCGCCAGGAACGGTACAGGAACAGCACGATGGCGACGACGAGCAGCCCGAACAGCGGGAAGGAGCGGGCCGAAGCCTGCCCGGCCTCCCGCTCGATCCATGCCTCCACGTACGGGCCGCCGACCTTCCTGAGGTCGCGCGCCGCGCCGGTGCGGGCCGCGGCCACCGCGCCGTCGACGCGGGCGAGGGCCGCGTCGCGGCTCGCCGATCCGGCGGCCTCGAGCTCCACCACGATCCCCATGAACCCGTCGCCCACGAGTCCCTGCCGGCGAAAGAGGTCCACGCGCGCCACGAAGCTCCGGAATGCCGCTGCCCCGGCCGCGTCGGTCGCGAACGCGGGGTGGGCGCGCCGGTACACGTCGAGCGCGGAGACCGTGGCGACGCCCCCCACCGCACGGAGCGCTTCCTCCAGGCGCACGACCTCGTCGAGCGTCGCGGGCGCGAACGGATCGTCCGCCTCGAGGAGCAGCAGCACGACCTGGCCTTCTGGGAACACCCGCTGGAACGAGCGGGTCGCGACGTAATCCGGATCCGAGGGCACGAGGAGCCGATCGATCGCGCTGTCGGACGGGATGTGTAACGCGAGGGCCGCGGCGGCGCAGGACGCGACCGCCGCCGCCGCGAGAATGGGAACCCGCAGCGCGACGATGCGGCGAAACGCGCCGATGAGCCGGCTCGACGGTGGCGTCATCCGCCCCACGTTAGCAGCGCCCGCCGGAACGCCCCGACGTTCACGTTGCCACCCCCCCTCCAGGGGTTAAGCTGCCGCCCCATGCGCGCTGCGCTCGCCGCCGCTCTCCTCGTCGCGGTGGCCCCGGGCCGGGCTCCGGGCGCCGCGCGCGCGACGCTCGTCGCCTGCGCCCCGGGATACCCCGGCTCGACCGCCGAGGCGCAGCCGAACATGGACGCGCTCGCCGCGGCGGTCGCACGTGGCGCGAGCTGGCCCGCGGGGGCATTCGCCGCGGTGTACGTGCCGAGCGAGCGGGACGGAGTCGCTCGCCTCGCGGAGCCCGACGCTGCGGCAGCGCTCGTTCCGGTGCCGTTCTGGGTGAAGCACGCCGCCGCGTTGAAGCTCGAGCCCCGCCTCGCGGTCGCGAGCGACCCGACGAGGGAGGCGACCGAGGTGTGGACGCTCGTCGCGAAGCGAGGCCGGGTGGCGGCGCCCACCGGGCTCGTGGGGTTCACGATCTCATCCGCGGCAGGGTATGCCCCGGAGTTCGTGAGGGCCGTGCTCGCCGAGTGGGGGCGCCTTCCCGCGGACGCGCGCATCGTCCAGTCGGCGCAGGTGCTCTCGGCGCTCCGCCGGGCGGCCGCCGGCGAGGACGTCGCGGTACTCCTCGACGGCACGCAGGCGGCGGCGCTGCCCTCGCTGCCGTTCGCCGGCGAGCTGGAGGCGGTGGCACGCTCGGCGCCCATTCCTTCCGGGCTCCTGGTGCGGGTGGCGGATCGCCTCCCGCGGGAGCGGTGGCGCGCCCTCGAGCACGCCCTCGTCGCCCTCCCCTCGGCGCCGGAGGGTGCGGCGGCGCTGCAGGCCCTGCGGATCGGCCGGTTCGTCCCGCTCGGCGCCGAGGCGCTCGCGAGCATCGAGCGGCTCCGGGCGGGGGCGGCGCGGTGAGCAGGGCGGCGCTCTCACTTGCGCTCTCGCTCTCCGCCTCGGTCGCGTGCGCCCCGGCGCTGCGCGCGCCGCGACCGGTCGGCGCGCTCGGGACGCCTGCCGCCGCCGCGGGCCGGAGCGCCCCCGACCTCATCGCGGAGGCGCGGGCGTCCTTCGCCCGCCGCCCGGACGTGGAGCAGGTCCGGCGCGCCGAGTCGCTGTTCCTCGCCGCGGCGGAGGCGGACCCGGGCGGCATCGAGGGGCTCTACGGCGCGATCGAGGCGAAGGTGTGGCTCGTCGATCATGACCGCGCCGGCGATCGCGCGGCGCTCGCGTCTTCCGCGGTCGATGCCGGGCAGTGGTGCCTGCGCCGCGCGCCCGCGAGCGCGTGGTGCGACTACGGCCTCGCGCTCGCGCTCGGCATCCAGGCACGCGAGCGCCACGGGACGGCCGTCGAGGGCCTGAAGCGCATGGTCGAGCATCTCCGGCGGGCCGCCGCCGCAGACGCGCGCATCGATGACGCCGGCCCCGATCGCGTGCTCGCGCTCGTACTCGCGCGCGCGCCAGCGTGGCCGCTCGGGCCAGGCGATCCCGACGGCGCGATCGAGGCGGCGCGGCGCGCCGTCCGGCTCGCCCCCGCGTACCCGCCGAACCTTCTCGCGCTGGCCGAGGCGCTGCTGCCGACCGACGCGGCGGCCGATCCGCGCGCCGCCGAGGCGCGCGACGCCGCCGAGCGGGGCATCGCCCTCGCGCGGGCACGCACGGGCGATCCGGACGCGCCCGAGTGGATCCGGGACGGGGAGGCGCTGCTCGGCCGCATCACCGGGGCTTCGCGCGGAGCGTGAGCGGCGACGGTCGGTCGCCTCCGATCTCCCGTCGCTTCGGCGTCTCGATCGAGAAGCGGATCGCGGGCGCCGACGCGGTGGGCGCGCACAAGACGTCGATGCTCCAGGACGTGGAGGCGGAACGGCCGACGGAGCTCGAGGCGCTGCTCGGCGCGGTCGTGGAGCTCGCTCGGATCACCGGGACGCCCACGCCGAACCTGGACGCGGTGTACGCGCTGGCGAGCCTGCTCGAGCGGACGATGCGCGCCTGCGGCGGCCGGCTCGCGATGACCGCGCGTGCCCCCGCGCGGTGACCTGCCGAACAGAGCAGACGGCGTTCCCCCCTCTCCCCGCGAAGCGGGGAGAGGGTCGGGGTGAGGGGCCGCGGTGCCGCTCGCCCTGTGGCCCCGTGGATCAGTGCATCGCGGGCGGCTGATCGCTCTTCACCTCCTGGACCGTCTCGCCGACCGCGTGCTCGCTCTCGCTCATGGCGATGTCCTGGAGGCTGATGACCCCCCGCAGCTTTCCGCCCTCGTCGCAGACCATGACGCGGGACGTCCGGTGGTCGCGCATGAGGCGCTCGGCGTCCTTCAGTTCCTCGCCGATGCGGCACCCGATGACGTCGCGGGTCATCACGGTCTCCACCGTCTCGTCGGGCGAGCGGCCGTCGGCGACGACACGGACGGCGATGTCCCGGTCGGTGAGCGCGCCGATGGGTTGCTTGTTCGCGTTACAGATCGGCACGAACCCTACGTTCTCTTCCTTCATGAGCCGCGCGGCGTCCCGGATCGAGTCGCCCTCGTGGCAGCACTCCGCCTCGCTCATCAGCTCTTCCACGCGCATGGTCTGTCCTCCCCCACCGTGACGTTGCGAACCGCGACGCCGGCGTGCACGGACACCCGGCCGGGGCGCCGAGCGCTTCGGCGCCGACTTCCCGCCCCGCCTGGGCACCCCCGCGGCGCGCGTCGTGGTGGCAAACGGTTACTCTTCGGCGGCAACCCCCGGCGCCGGAGCCACTCCAGGGAGGACCACCATGATCGACGCGAAGCACCGAGCCCGTCTCGCCGTCGCCCTGCTCGCCACGATCGCGGGTCTCGCGCTCGCCGCGACCGCGGTCGCGCAGACGGCGAAGCCCAGGGCCACGCCGCAGCGCAAGGCGGCGCCCGGCGCCGCCGCGAAGCAGACACGGGAGAAGAAGGCGTCCGTCCAGCTCAACGAGGACACGGAAGACCCGGCGATCTGGGGGGAGGAGTATCCGGCGGAGTACGCGACGTACCGCAAGACCGTCGACCAGGTGCGGACGAAGTACGGTGGGTCCGAGGCGCTCCCGCACGCGCCGGAGGCGGCGGATCCGCGCTCGGTCCTGTCGCAGTCCAAGCTCGAGCAGGACCCACGCCTCAAGACGATGTGGGCGGGGTACGCGTTCTCGGTCGACTTCCGCGAGGAGCGCGGCCACGCGTACATGCTCGACGATCAGACCTTCACGAAGCGCCAGGCGGTCGTGAAGCAGCCCGGCGCGTGCATGCAGTGCCACGCGTCGATCGTCGTGCCATACCGGAAGCTGGGGAACGGCGATCCGATGGAGGGCTTCCGGAAGATGAACGCGATGCCGTACCTCGACGCGCGCAACCTCGTCTCGCACCCGGTCGCCTGCATCGACTGCCACGACCCGCAGACGATGAGCCTGCGCGTCACGCGCCCCGGCTTCATCGTCGGGATCCGCGAGCTCAAGGCCTCGCAGGGCGTGAAGGACTACGACGTAAACAAGCAGGCGTCGCAGAAGGAGATGCGCGCGTTCGTCTGCGGCCAGTGCCACGTCGAGTACTACTTCAAGGGCACCGACAAGCAGCTCACCTATCCCTGGTCGAAGGGGCTCAAGGTGGACGACATCCAGGCCTACTACGACGAGGCCGGGTTCAAGGACTGGGTGCACAAGCAGACGGGCGCCGCCGCGCTCAAGGCGCAGCATCCCGAGTTCGAGATGTGGAACCAGGGCATCCACGGCCGCTCCGGCGTGACCTGCGCCGATTGCCACATGCCGGAGATCAAGTACGAGGGGCAGACCATCACCGACCACCAGGTGAACAGCCCGCTGCTCAAGATCGCGGCCGCCTGCTCGCGGTGCCACAAGGGCCAGAAGCCGGAGGAGCTGAAGGCGCGCGTCGAGACGGAGCAGGACCGCTTCTTCAAGCAGCGGAATGTCGCGATGGACGCGCTCATGGGGCTCATCGCCGATCTCGAGAAGGCGAAGGCAGCCGGGAAGAGTGACGCGGAGCTCGAGGCCGCCCGGTACCTCCAGCGGCGCGCGCAGTTCTTCCTCGACTTCGTGGAGGCGGAGAACTCGACCGGCTTCCACGCGCCGCAGGAGGCGCTCCGGATCCTGGGCGACTCAGTGAACTACGCGCGGCAAGGGCAGCTCGTGCTGCGCGATCCCACGTTCAAGCCGGACGTGAAGATCGTCGCCGTCTCGACGGCGCAGCCGGGGCCGAACCAGACCACCGGGCCCGGCGGCGGCACGCCCGCGGCGCCGCCCGCGCCGGGGGCCCAGCCGCCTGCGGGAGGCCCGTCACCTACGCCGCCTGCTCCGAGCAGGTGACGGCCGAGGGAGCCCCGGTCATGGTCCGTCCACGACGAGCTCAGCCGAAGAGGCGTCGAGCCTTCCCTCGACGGCCAGCTGCGCGGCGGCCTCTCCGCCTCGAGCGATGATTCGCAGGAGCTGAGCGTCGCGGAGCTGCTCGGCCGAGACGAGGTGGTCGACCTCGGCTCGCGCGCGGTACGCGCGCCGCCACCCGACGGTTCCCCAGACGCAGAGCCCGATCGACAACGCCGCGCACGCGACGAGGAGCGCGGAGCGAGCCGTGTCGAGCGGGCTGGCGCTTGCGGTCCCATGCGGTTCGTGTCCTGGACCGCGCAAAGCCATGAGAGCCTCCGGTCTTCGTCCCTGCGGGTGCGCGGGCTCGACGAGCCTCGCCTGCGCAGCCACCCGGAGCACGCGCCGTGCCAGGGAGACGCCTCGAGCAAAACCCTCGAATTCTCGACGATCCGAGCGTGGAGCCGTCCGCGCGAGCGCGCCCGGCGCGCTGGACCTGCCAAACTCGACGGCGGCGATCCGCCGGATGCGACGGTCAGGGCGCCTTGCGAATGCCAAGCTTGCGCATGCGGCCGCGCAGGGTGCTCGGGTTCAGACCGAGCGTGCGGGCGGCGCCGCGATCGCCCTCGACCGCCCAGGACGTGTCGTCGAGCACTCGGCGGATGTGCGCGCGCTCGAGCTCCTCCAGCGTCTCGTCCCGTACCGGCTCCGCGCGGGCCGCGCTCGCGGGCACCAAGAGCTCGCTCGCGTCCAGCACGCCGTCGCGCGACATGATCAGCGCGCGCTCGACGAGGTTCTCGAGCTCTCGAACGTTCCCCGGCCAGTCGTAGGCACGCGCGCGTTCGATGAACGTCGGGGAGATTCCCTCGACGGTCCGGCCGAGCTTGCGCGCGGTCCTCGCCACGAAGTGCTGCAGGAGGTCAGGGATGTCGTCGCGTCGCACGCGCAGCGGCGGCAGGACGATCGGGAAGACGTCGAGCCGGAAGTAGAGGTCGGCGCGAAAGCGTTCGGCGCCCACCTCGGCGTGCAGGTCACGATTCGTCGCTGCGATGATCCGCACGTCCACGTGCAGGGTGCGCGCCCCGCCGATGCGCTCGAACTCGTGCTCCTGCACCACGCGCAGCAGCTTCGCCTGGGCCTCCGGGGGCAATTCGCCCACCTCGTCGAGGAACAGCGTGCCGCCGTCCGCGAGCTCGAACCGGCCTCGGCGCTGCTGGACCGCACCGGTGAAGGCGCCCCTTTCGTGGCCGAAGAGCTCGCTCTCGACCAGCTCGCGCGGCAGGGCGGCGCAGCTGATCTTGATGAGCGGACGCTCGCGGCGCGAGCTCCTCGCATGGATCGCGCGCGCCACGAGCTCCTTGCCCGTGCCGGTCTCGCCCTGGAGGAGCACCGTGCTGTCCGTGGCCGCGACCTGCGCGATCTGCTCGCGCACGCGCTGCAGCGCGCCCGACTCACCGATCAGCGCATCGTGCTCGGAGCGAGCCTCCTCGACCAGCAGGTGGATCGTCGCCTTCGACCTGCGATGCGCCTCGATCTCCCGCCGCAACGCGATGTGGGTCCCGACGCGTGCGAGCAGCTCCTCCGTCTGGAAAGGCTTCGTGACGTAGTCCACCGCCCCTTCGCGGAACGCGCGCACCTTCTCGAAGGTCTCGGTGAGCGCGGTCAGGACGATGACGGGTATCGCGCGCGTCGCCTCGCTGGCCTTCAGCCTGTGGCACGCCTCGTAGCCGTCGATCCCCTTCATCATGACGTCGAGCAGGATCAAGTCCGGCTGCGTCCGTGCTGCCACCGCGACGGCCTCCTCGCCGCTCGACGCACTCGTGGTGAGATAGCCCGCCACGCCCAGCTCCTGCTCGAGCAGGTCGACGTGGAAGGGCTCGTCGTCCACGACGAGCACGGTTCCGGTGCTAGTGGCCAAGATGCCTCGCGAGCTTCTCGAACAACGCGGCCTCGTCGATCGGCTTCGTCAGGAAATCATCGCACCCGGCTGCCCGTGCCCGCTCCTCGTCCCCGCTCATCGCGTGCGCGGAGAGCACGATCACGGGAATGTGCGCCAGCAGGTCGCGATTCAGCTCGAGGTCCTCCACGATCAGCACCGTCTTCATGACGACGACGATGCCCCGTAGCGAATGGGCAGTTTCAGCGTGAACGTCGATCCCGCGCCGGGCGCGCTCTCGGCGTGGATGTCGCCACCCATGACCCGGGCCAGACTGCGGGCGATGGCGAGGCCAAGCCCCGTGCCGCCCTGCTCTCGCGTGCCGCGAGCGTCGGCCTGCTCGAACTCGTCGAAGATCGCGTCCAGCTTCTCGGGGGCGATGCCGATGCCCGTGTCGACGACGGCGAGCTCGATCGAGCCGTTCGCGGCGCGCGCGCGAACCTCGATGCTGCCGCGCGACGTGAACTTCGCGGCATTGCTCAGCAGGTTGATGACGATCTGCCGGAGCTTCTCCTCGTCGACCCACATGAGGGGAAGCTCACGCTCGAAGGCCTTGACCGGGGTGACCGTCTCATTGATCAACGGCTCGACGGTGCGCATGCACTGATCCAGCAGCGTCGCGAGCCGGACCTCGTCGGGGTGGAGCTCGATCCGGCCTGCTTCGATCTTGGCGAGATCGAGGATCGCGTTGATCAGCGAGAGCAGGTTCTGCGCGCTCGCGAGGATCTTCTCGAGATTCTCGTACTGCTTCGGCTCGAGCCGCTCCTGCGAGCGGCGCATGACGATGCGGGAGAAGCCGATGATGGCGTTCAGCGGCGTACGCAGCTCGTGCGACATGTTGGCGAGGAATGCGCTCTTGTGGCGGCTCGCGATCTCGAGTTGCCGACTCTTGTCCTCGATCTCGCGGTACAGCCGCGCGTTCTGGATCGCGATCACGGCCTGATCGGCGAAGGTCTGCAGCAGCGCGATCTGCCTGTCCGGAAACGGCCCGGGCTCGGGCCGACCGATCGCGATGGCGCCGATCGGCGTGCCGTCGCGCATGAGTGGAATGCACACGACGCTGCGGAAGCCCCATCGCCCGGCATGAACCCACTGATACTCGGGGTCCGTGGTCGTGTCGTGGATGGCGACGAGGCCGCGCGTGAGGACCGCTCGGCTCGCTGCCATGCCGCGATCGGGCGGGCGGGGGAAGTGCCGGCGGAGAGCCGCCATCCCCTCGGGATCGTCCATCGCCAGGGCCGCAACATGGAGCAATGCACCGTCGAACGTGAACATGTTCGCGGCGCTCGCGTCGCAGAGCTTCCTCGCGGTCGCGACGATCGTGTCGAAGGGCACTTCGGTGGGCGACCGCGAGATCACGCGCAGGATCTCGCTCGTCGCGGCCTGCTGCTCGAGCGCGTCCGCGAGCTCACGCGTGCGTGCGATCAGCTCTTCGTCGGCCATCGGACCAGGATCGGCGATCGACCTGCGGCCTCAATGCGTCGGAGGAGGGATCTCCTGCGTCGGCGCTTGCAGGTCCTGCTCCAGGATCTCGTGGACCGAGAAGGCCCGCAGCGCCTCGCGCAGGAACGCGACGTGGTGCTCCTCCTCGTGGAGTCGCTTCTCGAACTCGGTCTTGGAGTCCGCATCGCCCGCCGCCTCGGCGAGCTCGGCGAGCAGGTCCCACCCTGCGGTGTCGACGTGCTCTGCCGCGAGCAGGGCGTGGAACAGGTGCGGGAGCTCGGGGTCCTTCTTGATGACGCGCTCGATTCCCGCCACCTCTCGGGCGATCAGCCGAGCGAGCTCCGTCCTTCGCTTGGGGTCGCCGCCGAGCTTCCGGATGCAGTCCTCCAGCCACTCCTCGTGTCCCTTCTCCTGATTGCGGACCGCCCGCATGCGCGGGAGCATGTCGGAGAGCACGCGCTGCTCGCGCTCGTGCGCCTGGCGACCTCGGTCCTCGCCCGCTCCGCTCACCTCCTCGCGGATGTCGTCGTGCATGCCGCGGGAGGCGTCCTTCCGGTAACCGCTCACGCCATACGTGGTGTAGTCGCCGTCGATCGAGTGGGTGCGCTTGCTCGTCGCCTGGAGCATGCGCTGCAAGACCTTGTCGTAGAGCTTCACGCTCGCGCGCTCGAAACACAGGCGCTCCGCGAGCACGTCGATGACCCTGTCCTTGTTCTTCAGTGCGAGCTTGTCCATGCGGACCTCCCGCTGGAACCTAGAGTCGAAGGACGGAAGAGACCTGGGCCAGTTGGGGTCCCGCGGCCAGCGTCCGTTCGATCTCCGGGGGACGTGGACGGCGGCTGCCGCTCTGGCCGAGCAGAGGAATCAGCTCCGATCTCCTGAACCGTCCGTCATCCGCGCTCGGAGGCACTCTTCAGCGCCTTGATCTCGATCTTCTTCATCTTCAACATGGCTTCCATGGCCCGCTTCGCCTTCACGGGATCCGCGTCGCCGAGCAGCTCGCCGAGCACGGTGGGGTTGATCTGCCATGACAGGCCGTACCTGTCCTTGAGCCAGCCGCAGGGCCCTTCTTCTCCGCCGTCGGAGAGCTTCTTCCAGTACTGGTCGACCTCTTCCTGCGTGCTGCAGGCGACCGAGAACGAGATGGCCTCGGTGAACTTGAACTGGGGCCCGCCGTTCAAGGCGATGAACTCCTGCCCCTCGAGCTCGAACGTCACCGTCATCACGCTGCCCTTCGGCCCAGGCCCTGCTTCTCCGTAGCGCGTGACCTTCCCCATCCTCGAGTTGGGGAAGATCGAGACGTAGAAACGTGCCGCCTCCTCCGCCTGGTGGTCGAACCACAGGAACGGGCTGATCCTCTGCATCGGTTCATCCTCCTCTCGCGTTTCGTCGCGACACGGACCGCACGTCAATGAGCTAATCGGTCGAGAGACAGCGCGCTCTCGACGGCGCTCGCGATCTTCCGCGCGCCCCGCGCGCCCGGGTGCCGCTCGAGCAGGCCCGGCAGCAGGTCCTCGGGGTCGAGGTCCACGCGCACGTAGGGCAGCGCCTGCCGGACGAAGAGCTCGTCCACGATCCACGGCTCGTCGCCTTCGTCGTGAAGGCAAGCGCGACCGTAGTTCGTCATGACGAACAGCGGGATCGCCCCGCGCGCCCGCGCCGCCTCGGCGGTCGCGCGGAGGACCGCCGCCGTGACGCGCAGCGGCTCGTCCCCACGGTAGGGCAGCCGCTCGAGGAGCTTCATGAGCCTCGGACCGCTCGCGGCCGGCAGCGAGACGAGGCTCCCGTCCGGGGCGAGCCCGAGCCGTGGGCGCCATCGGTCCACGTTCCGCTCGATCTGATCCGTGACGAAGACGGTCACGACCGCGAGCGGACGGTCGAAGCGCGGGAGCGCCTCGAGCACCCGCCCGTGGGCCTGGTCGTTGCCGTACCCGACCACCGCCAGGTTCACGGTCTGCACCCCGAGGTCGCGGCCGACGAGGTGGACGAACGTCTCGTCGTACGGCAGCCCGTAGCCGAAGGCGATCGACTCTCCGGCGAAGAGGATGGTGGGCCGGGCGGGATCGGCGCGACCGTCGCTCGAGGCGGCGCGATCGCCGTCGGCGTCGACGGCGTACGCGATCGGGCGGTCGCCGACGCGCGTCCACGTGGTGCGGCCCGGGAAGTACGACCAGCCGAGGCGCGGGTCGAAGCGGGTCATCGGCGCCTCGCGGCCGTCCGCGGGCGGTGACCGCGCCCCGAGCATCAGGCGATCGTGCTGCCCGCGCGCGACCAGCTCGCCGACGCAGAGCGCCGCCGCGACGGCGACGGCGATCTGCGCGACCGCGCGCGCCTGCTCGCGGCCTGCTCCTCGGCCGTGGAGGCGCTCCGCCCGGCGCGCCAGGACAGGCCCGAGCTTGAGGATCGCGAACAGGCCGAGCGCCGCGGCAATCCACGGGACCGCGCGCGCGAAGACCCACGTGCCGCGGCTCGTGGCGCAGTAGGCGCCGAGGACGTGCCGCTCCGCCCAGTGGGCGTCGGCGACGAAGGACCAGCCGACGAGTGCGGCACCCCCGAG
>WNGF01004648.1_pt1 | contig 37539 bp, 33 predicted proteins | sample 5400641 | NCBI WGS metagenome assembly WNGF01 (sample SAMN13153371, study PRJNA577476) | soil metagenome | isolation source: 80 cm soil or saprolite under grassland replicate 2 | place: USA:California | collected 2016-06-15 | reverse complement strand
AGTCCTGCGAAGTTCACGAAAGCGGCTAGCCTGTTGCCGTGTTTGCGATCGCCCGCTTGATCTTCTGCTCGATTTCGTCGCGCTCCGGCTGGCCATAAACGCGGTCCAGCACCACGCCGTTACGGTCGATGTAGAACGTGGTGGGGAGATAGTCGATGCCGCCGTACTCGTCGGCAACCTTCTCCACGCCGAAGACGACGGGATAGTTGATCGCGTTCTCGGCGGCGAACTTCACGACCTCTTTGGGATCGCCGTCGTCCATCGAGATGCCGACGATCTGCAGGCCCTGGCTGCCGTAGCGCTTCTGCATCTCCACGAACCACGGAATCTCCTGCTTGCAGGGCGCGCACCACGAGGCCCAGAAGTTGAGCACCACGGCCTTGCCGCGCAGGTCGCTGAGCTTGACCTCGTTTCCCTGCAGGTCGGTGAGGTCGAAGTCCGGCGCGCTATGGCCGGGCGAGCTTGCGACCGGGTTTCGAGCGGGCGCCGCCCCAGGCAGGGCCTGCCGGAAGCGGGCAAGCACCAGCAGTCCCGCAAGCACCACGACCATCACGGTGAAGACTACGACGGTGCGCTTCAAACTAGACAGGCCTCCTGGATATCAAACATTTTGCTTTAGAAATTAGATGGGCAACACGGAAAAACGTCGCGCACGACGCTACAACGAGAAGCGGTTCAGGAAGCCGAGATAGCCGGAGAGTATGGTGAAGCGCCCCAGCGCAATCAGCAGACCGAAGACGATGAGCAGCACGCCGCTGAAGACCTCCACCGCGTGCAGGTGGCGCCGGAAGCGCGCATAGAAGCCAAGAAAGCGGTTGACGCCAAGGGATGTGAGTAGGAACGGCACCGCCAGTCCGGCCGAGTAGACGGCGAGTAAAAGGATTCCCTTGTAGACCGTATCCTGCGAGCCCGCCAGCAGCAGAATGCCCGCGAGGATGGGGCCGATGCACGGTGTCCATCCGAAGGCGAAGGCAAAGCCGATGAGGAATGCGCCCAGAGGACTTGCGCCGCCCTGCATGCCGTGCAGTCGCTTGTCCGCGTAAAGCGCGTTGATCTTGAAGATTCCGGTGAGGTGCAGTCCGAAGACGATGATAATAACGCCCGCGAGGATCGCCAGCGGACGATGGTACTGATGTGTGAGTTGTCCGACGCTGGTGGCCACCGCGCCCAGCGCAACGAACACCACGCTGAAGCCCAGGATGAAGCAAAGCGAATTCACCATCACGGTGCGCAGCAGCTTGCGGTCGGCGGCCTGCAGGGTCTCGACGCTCGCGCCCGAGATCAGCGAGACATAGCCCGGCACCAGCGGCAGCACGCAAGGCGAAAGGAAGGAGAGCACTCCGGCGAAAAAGGCGGCCAGGGGCAGGGGGAGGCTGTGCATACAGAACGATTGTACCGCGCTGCCGCCTTCGATCTACAGCGGTATGTTCCCGTGCTTCTTCGGCGGGTTCTTGTCGCGCTTGCCGTCGAGCATTTCCAGCGCCTGGATGATCTTCTGGCGCGTGTCGCGGGGGCGAATGACGGAATCGATATATCCGCGCTCGGCGGCAATGTAGGGGTTCGCGAACTTGTCGCGGAACTCCTCGATCTTTTCGGCGCGCAGCTTTTGCACGGCCTCCTCGCCCGTGAGTCCATCGGCGCCCTCGCGCGCAGCGCGGTCCAGCTCGCGCCGGTAGACGATGTTCACCGCACCCTCGGGGCCCATCACGGCGATCTCGGCCGTGGGCCAGGCATAGTTGACATCGGCGCGGATCTGCTTGGAGTTCATCACGCAATAGGCGCCGCCGTACGACTTGCGGGTGATCACCGTGATCTTGGGCACGGTGGCCTCGGCGAAGGCATAGAGCAGCTTCGCGCCGTGAATGATGATGCCGCCGTACTCCTGCTGAATTCCGGGCAGAAAGCCGGGGACATCCTGGAAGACGACCAGCGGAATGTTGAAGCAGTCGCAGAAACGCACGAAGCGCGCCGCTTTGATCGAGGCCGCAATGTCGAGCACGCCCGCCAGCATCGCGGGCTGGTTGGCGACGATGCCGGTGGAGCGTCCGTTGAAGCGGGCGAATCCGATGACGATGTTCCTGGCGTAGTGCTCCTGCACCTCGAAGAAGTAGCCGTCGTCGACGACGCGATGCACGACATCCTTGATGTCGTAAGGGATGTTGCTCTCCACCGGCACCACCGTGTCGAGCGCGTCGTCGGCGCGGTCGATGGGATCGGCAGTGGGCTTGCGCGGCGGATCGGCGAGATTGTTGGACGGGATGAAGCTGAGCAACTCGCGCACCATGGAGAGGCACTCGGCGTCATCCTGCGCGATGAAATGTGCCACGCCGGACTTGGTGTTGTGCGTCACGGCGCCGCCGAGCTCTTCCTTCGTCACCTCTTCATGGGTCACCGCTCTGATCACGTCAGGGCCGGTGATGAACATGTAGGAGGTCTTGTCCACCATGAGAACGAAGTCGGTGATCGCAGGCGAGTACACGGCGCCGCCGGCACAGGGGCCCATGATGGCCGAGATCTGCGGGACCACGCCCGAGGTGAGGACGTTGTGCAGAAAAATATCGGCGTAGCCCGCCAACGAGCGCACGCCTTCCTGAATGCGCGCGCCGCCCGAGTCGTTGAGTCCGATCACCGGCGCGCCCACGCGTAGCGCCTGCTCCATGATCTTGACGACCTTGGCCGCGTTGGTTTCCGACAGCGAGCCGCCGAAGACGGTGAAGTCCTGGGCGAAGACGAAGACCAGTCGGCCTTCGATGCGTCCGTAGCCGGTGACAAAGCCATCGCCGGGGATGAGCTGCTCGCCCATGCCGAATTCGCTGGTCCGGTGGGTGACGAACTTGTCGATCTCTTCGAAGGTGCCTTCGTCGAGCAGGAAGGCTATGCGCTCGCGCGCGGTCATCTTGCCCAGTTTGTGCTCGCGCGCGCGGCGCTCTTCGCCGCCGCCGGCTTCGGCCAGCTGGTCGCGCTGCTTCAAGGCTGCCAGTTTCTGCTCGATATTCATGAGGAGTGCATTATAGCTGCGCTGCCCAAGTGCAAGTCACGGAGCGACGATAAGAACAAGATCAACAGCAACTACCCTGAAACCCTCGTAGACTGCAGGGCACCCGCTCGCTGAATCACTTTGCGCCCGGGATTCTCTCGCCTTCCATGCCCTGTGCGCTCCAGCGCCAGCGTTTGCCGTTCCAGTAGACAAGCGAGTGCAGCGTGGTGCGGTCGACGGCCTCGATGGCCTGAATATGCTTCTTCTTCAAACGGAGACTGACGAGCGAGGCGGTATCCATCGGGGTGTTGATGAGCACGAACTTGGAGATGCGTTTAGGGTCGCGTGCCGATGCCGGCTGGCGCCAGCCGAAGACGATCAGCAGGTCGCTGGCCGAGCTGTCAAAGTGCAGCGTGAACTGTGAGGTGATCTCGACGTCTCCCGTGCCGAAGTAGGCGTCGTAGGGATCCTCCACCCTGAAGTTGAACTGCTCGCGCGCGAGCAGCGGCGTGGGGCTGGTGGCGAAGAGCACGATGTCTTCGGCGCCGTCGCCGTTGAGATCGCCAAACAGCGGCGGGAACTTGGGGACGAGCTTGAAGCTGGGCCCAAACTCCTGCAGCAGGTACGCCGCAGGATCTGCCATGGGCGAGTCAGCCGCCATCGGCCCCTGTGGCTGTTGCGGCTGGGCTGGCGATGCGGGCGTCTGCGCCGATTGTGCAAATGCCGATTGCAGGCAGAGGACGAGGACGAAACAGAGCGTAAGCGAGCGGCGAAGGAGCATAGCAGCTACTTTACCCCAGCAGGCCAACATTCGGGCACAAGAGTGCCGCTATAATCGGCCCGTGCGGTTACTTCTGCTGAGCGACATTCACGGTAACCTGGAGGCGCTGGAGGCCTGCTTGGATGCAGCTCCTGACTACGATTGCGTGGCCAACCTGGGCGACGTGGTGGGCTACGGTGGCAGTCCCAACCAGACGGTGGAGTTGGTCCGCGCCATGGGGCCCATCAACGTGCGCGGCAATCACGACCGCTGCTGCTGCGGCCTGGACGACACCTCGGACTTCAATCCGGTGGCCGCCGCGGCGGCCCACTGGACGCAAAACGAACTGAGCGACCGCAACCTGGATTGGCTTCGCGCGCTGCCCTGCGGGCCGGTGTACGACCCCGCGTGGCCTGGGGTGCAGTTCGTCCACGGTTCGCCGCTGGATGAGGACGAATACATCGTTTCAATCTACGGCGCCCAGGAGGCGCTTCGGGCCAGCCGCGCTCATCTGACGTTCTTCGGTCACACGCATGTGCAGGGCGCCTTTGGCCGCCCGCGCAATGCCGCCGAGTTACTGCCGCTTAAGCCCGTGAATACCGCCACCAGGGCGCATGTGATGCAGCTGCCGCTCGATCCCAGGCAGCACTACCTGGTGAATCCCGGATCTGTGGGACAGCCGCGCGATGGCGACCGCCGCGCGGCCTTCGCCGTTTATGACAGCAACAAGCGCGAGGTGCTGTTCTACCGTGTGCCCTACGACATCGCCGGCGCACAGGAGCGGATCCTCATGGCAGGACTGCCAAAGATGCTGGCGATGCGGCTGGAAGAGGGACGGTAATTTCTGCCGTCCCTCATCTGCCAACTGCAGGCAGATGTGGGGCACCCGTGGGCGGCCGGTGAGATACACTCCCAGCTATGCCATTTGGAAAAACCGGCGAACTCTTTGACGACGACCGCGTCCCTGCCCGCAGCGACAGCAAGACGATGATCGCTTACATCGACGGCGGCGCGCGCGGCAATCCTGGCCCGGCAGGCTACGGCGTCTACATCACCGATGGCGAGGGGCGCAAGCTGGCGGAGCTTAGCGATTATCTCGGCGTGCAGACCAACAACTTCGCCGAGTACTCCGGGTTGGTGGCGGCCTTGGAATATGCGGTGGAGCACGGCTACAGCACGGTAAAGGTGGTCAGCGACTCCGAGCTACTGGTGAAGCAGATGAAGGGCCAGTACAAGGTGCGCAGCGAGGCGTTGGCCGCGATATATAACGAGGCGCGGGCGCTGGTGCGCAAGCTGGACCGATTCGAGGTCCGCCACGTGCTGCGCCATCTGAATAAGGACGCCGACCGGCTCGCCAATCTGGCAATGGACCGCGGTATGGGACGCGGTGGCAGTGAGCAGGCTTCCCAGGTTAGCGCCGCAAAGAGCGCGGCGCGGAACCTGGGGCACCCATCCTCGCCGGCGCCGCGCGACGAGGTCAAGGAGCTGCGCGGATTTGTGCGCGACGGCGTAGTGGAGTTTACGGGCGAGAAGTTTCCTGATGGAGTGTTCGTGGTGGTGCGGCGGGCGCGGTAACTTCTGACCCGTTGCAAGTCCGTCTGACTCAGCCTGCCAGCGCCTTCTTCACCGCCTCGCTCACCTGCTTGCCGTCGACGCGTGCGCCCGCCAAGCGAGCCATCACATTCTTCATCACCGCACCCATCTGCTTGGCGTCGGGTGAGCCGGCGTTTGTCGCGGACATCTCGGCGATCACCGCGCGCACGGCGACGTCGATCTCTTCGGGCGTGACAGCCTTGGGAAGATAGCTCTCGATGAACTGGATCTCATCCTTTTCTTTGGCGGCAAGCTCGGGGCGGTTGCCCTTGGTGAACAGCTCGGCGGCCTCGTTGCGCTGCTTGATCAGCGTGGAGAGCACCTGCATCTCTTCCTTCTCGTCGAGTGGCGCGCGCTTCTCGATCTCTTTGAGCTTCAGGGCGGACTTGACCATGCGCAGCGTGGAGAGGCGCAGCTCCTGCCTGGTCTTCATGCATTCGATGATGTCCTGCTGGATGCGGGAAGAGATGCTCATGGCACTCGATCATACTCCATGCCATTCTCTTCCGCGTGTGCGGGCGCCCAACTGCATGGCGCAATGAAACCGCCGTCAAGCTAATCGGAAGAACAAAAAATAAAGCTACTCGATCCTCTGCACCCGCGACGAATCGCCGTAATCGGTGAACTTCAGCACCTGATCACAGGCCTCACCTCCGGCACAGGGCTTGAAGTTCCAAAGCCTCGCGGCCTTCAGCGCCGCCCACACCTGCTCCTGCTCGCCCCGCAGGATGTGGAAGCTTTGGGCATGACCCGCGGCATCCACGCTGACGCGAATCAGCACCTCCTGCGGCCTGCCGTCGGCCAGGCTGCGCTGTTGCGGCGGTGGCGCCTGAGGCAACGATGCTTCATGCGCCATTGCCTCGGGAAGATCCCGCGCGGCGATCGCAGGTGCGACATTGGAGTCGATTGCCGGAGCCGAAACGGGGGAAGTCACAGCAGACGAGACGGGCGCAACCACACGGGCAGCGACGGGCGCAGCCGGTTGGACGGAGCTTCGGGCCGGAGGCAGAGCATCGGAAGCCGCAGGCGCGGAACGGGCACGCTGCTTTTCATCGGTGACTGTAGCCACTTGAGTTGGTGGCGTCCGTGGGTGCTTCGGCGGAAGATACCTGGGGCCAAGATACATCGCGGCTCCCAGCAGCAGAATGGTGAAGACTCTCCAACTGGCGGCGCCGCGCAGGCCGGCACGCAGCGAGAAGCGCACGCGAGACTGGCCTGGTTTATCCGAGCAAAGCTTATCGGAACAGAGTTGGCCGGAGGATTGTTCGCTGGAAATATGTTCGCCGGAAGCCTGTCGCGTAAATGATTGCTTCGTGGACGCTAGCTGCACCGGACTTGTCTTCGGCGAACTGGTCTCTCTTTCGCAAAGCTGCGGGGAGAAGGCTTCGATCCTGCCGATCACATCGCGGGGGGCCTGTTTCGGGGGGATAGGCTTTCCCGAGTTCCACATCCGATAGACGAGTTCCTGCTGCTGCCTATTTAACACCGGGAACTCCAGAATGCTGAAGTTCCGGAAGAGCCAGAGCAGGCGTGCTTTGGACAGACCCGAAACGCTGACCCGTCTGGATTCACCAGCGACCGAGGCTATATGGATGGTTCCGTAATGAAGAGAGAGGCTTCGCATGGGGACACCCGTAAAGACACCGGTACACCCCAATGAGAGTGACAACTCTGCTCTTTTGGTTGCTTATCAGGCCGCCCGCTTTGGTTTTTCTTGGGTTCTTCGCAGCGTCGAGCTGTTTACCGGCCGAGATTAGTGCCGCCGAGAGCGCGGCGCCGAAGCTGGGGCGCTACGGTTAAGGCTGGGCGGAGGCGTTGGAGGGCGCGGCGTTCGCGGCCGAGCGCCGCAGTGACAATGCGGTCAGCTTGCGCATCAGGTTCTGGAAGGAGATAACGCCGACCAGGTAATCTCCTTCGACCACAGGGATCATGGCCAGGCCGCTGCGTCCGATGCGCCGGAGGACCGCAGCCAAGGACTCCTGCGGTCCGGCGACCAGGTATTCGCGCCGCATGGCCGATTGCACGTACCCGTCGCCCTCCTCCTCGAGGCTCTCGGCCATCTGCCGGCGGCTGATCACGCCAACCATGTCCGTGCCTCGCACCACGGGAAACTCATCCTGTGTCGGATTGAGCGAGCGCTTGAGCGCGTCGGCCAACGTCTCGGCCGGTGAGAGCGTGGCGAAGTCGGTGATCATGACGTCGCGCACATGCACCCGCTCCAGCACCGCCTGCAGGATCATGCTGCGGTCCTCCAGTTGCGCGGCCAGGAAGAGGAAGATCCCGGCCATCATGATCCAGAGATTGCTGGAGAGCCAGCTGCTGCCGGAACTGGTGGACAGAAAGACCACGCTTCCCAGCACGAAGAGCAGGAAGCTGAACAGCTGCCCGATGGACACCGCGCGGCGGGTGGCGTTGATCTGGTCGCCGCTGCGCGCCAGCACTGCGCGCAGAATGCGTCCGCCGTCGAGCGGATAGGCCGGCAGGAGGTTCAGCGCGGCAACGAAGACATTGGCCCACACCATGCTGCGCGGAAGATTGAACGGCGTAAGCCAGGGAAAGCTGAACACGTGCGCCTGCGGCCGGAGAATAAGAAGCGATGTGCCCAGCAGAAAGGCGACAAGAAGATTCACCAGCGGCCCGGCGAGCGAGATGCGGATCTCGCAGGGCCAGTCCAACCCGCGCTGCGCCTTATCGTCGAGCAACGAGATTCCGGCGATGGGCAGCAGCACCACGCTGCGCACGTGCACGCCATTGCGCGCCGCAACCAGCGCATGCGCCAGCTCATGGGTGAGCACCGCCAACAGCACCAGCCCCATCAGCAGCAGGCAGCGCCAGCCAACCTGCGGACCGCGCCCCGCCTCCAGGCTCCAGATCATGAAGAACATCAGCGGAAAGCTGAAGTGCATGCGGAAGTGGATGCCGAAAATGTCCAGGAACGGAATGGACCAACGCCTCATACCAATTTGCCTTGGGCCGCAATAGGCCGATACGAATACACTACACGGCAGAGGGCAGGGATAGAAGCATTTCGATGCGCGTGATCGCTGGAAAATTCCGGAGCCGGACGCTCGAGGGCCTGGAGGGCCTGGAGACGCGGCCCACCTACGACCGGCTGAAGGAGACCCTGTTCAACGTCCTGGCCTCGGCCGGCATGGTGGAAGGTTGCGCCTGGGCCGATCTGTTTGCGGGCACCGGCTCGGTGGGCATCGAGGCGCTGAGCCGAGGCGCAACTTCGGTGCACTTTGCCGAGTCAAACTCGCGCGCCGCCCGGGTGCTGCGCCGCAATCTCACCACGCTAGGGCTGGAGGAGTCGCCTGATTCCATTGAGATAGTCGAGCGCGAGGCCGCCGAGTCCCTTCGCCTTTGGGAGAAGGCCGGAGTGCACCTGGATGTCTGCTTTTTCGATCCACCTTACAAGTCGCACGGCGCCTACGGCGAGGTCCTGCGCACCATTGCGCGCGGAAATATGCTGCGCGAAGGCGGCATTGCGGTTGCCGAACACGACAGGCGCTTCGATCCAGGCGAAGGTGAGGGCGAGCTGCGCCGATATCGCCTCCTGAAACAGGGCGATAGCGCGTTGAGCTTTTATCGGCGGCGCGGGACCTCGGTCGTCCAGAACTCGGTCGTCCAGAACAAAGAGACGGGGGCCGCGGAAGCGTCAGAGGAAGGACCGGACGCGAACGGCTGGTAGCGCATGAGGTTTACATCACGAAGTCGGTGGGCCTTACCAGCGCATGCTGCATTGCGTCGAGCTCGTGGCGGACAAGGTTTAATCCGAAGACGCAGTTTTCGAACTGATGCGAGAGGCGGCCGAAGAGCGGCGCAACTTTGCGGTATTCCATCTGGTCGTACTTGCTGACGATGAAGTAGCTCTCCTTGCCGGCATGGACGAAGTCGACCAGGCTCTCCAGCCGCTGCCGGCGCAGGCGGAAGCGGTTGATGGCCTCCGGGAACATCCCGCTAAAAAACAGGGTGAAGTCGCCGATGTGCTTGCGGACCTGGCGCTCGCGGTCGAACGAGAGCGCTTCGCCGAAGATGGGATCGCTTTCCAGCAGCATCTCGCCAACGTCGTCCAGCGAGCGCCCCTGAGCGTTCTTCAGAGCATAGAGATTGCGCGTGTCGCAGAATTCAGTGAGCAGGTTGGCCAGGTATGCCCAGATCTCCTGGTCGCGGAGTCCAACGTCCCCGCCGAAGCAATACGCGATCTTCTCCTCCAATAATTGCCGAAGCGGATGTCGTTCGCCGATCTCTGCCATACTCCTGAAACTTCCTCACGAGTCGGATGTCAAGCACCCGGCGCTGTACCCGGTAGGAGTTAGATAGAGCAGGAATTCAGGAAGGTGCAGGAGAGCGAAAGATTGGCAGTCACCCGCGCGGAGTGCTGATAAAGGTGGATGCGGCAGGGGTCAATCGGCAGGGGTCAATCGGCAGGCGCAGGCACCGCTGCGGGTGATGAGATGCGCAGCCCGCACCAGCTCTCGGCCGCCACAATCGAGTCGCCCGGATGGCGCGGATCGTATTTGATATTGGCGTCGCCGGTGCAGCAGGAGGCCCGGTCAAGCGCAAGATGAAGAGGCGTTACGTCCTGCGCGCACTCGTACTGCACGCCGCGGACATCGTAGGAGTAGAGCACCACCTGGGCGTGGCCTCCGCTACCGCGGTCGACCTCCTGAACCTCGAGCACCGTCCCGTCGGTGATGCGGCCCTGGGCGCTGATGCGCTGGCGCCGCAGCGTCTCCTCCAGCTCGGGGTCGTTCTTGTGACGGGCTCGCCAGGCCAGGGTCCCGGCCACGGCGAACAGCGAAGCGCCGGCGAAAAAACAGATGCGAAGCAGGGTCATGAAAGATACGTCGCAGGCCATGTTGTGTCGGGCCGCTGAACAAAAACTTTACTACGAAATCTGCACGGCGTGGAGGGTACCTATAGTCACTATGGGGATACGACCCTGGTGCTCTGCTTTTTGGCTTGCGGTCTTGCATTTCCACGTTTTCCTACTCGTCCACCACGGGGTTGCGCAGCGTGCCGATGCCTTCCACGGTGACTTCGACCACGTCGCCAGCCAGCAGCGGGCCCACGCCTTCGGGCGTGCCGGTGGCGATCAGGTCGCCGGGCAGCAAGGTGCAGAAGGCGGAGATGTAGCGCAGGATGCAGTCCATGTCGAACATCATGTCGCGCGTGTTGCCGCCCTGCCGGAGCTGGCCGTTGACGCGGGTCTGCACCTGAATGCCGCTCCAGGGATCAAGTTCGGTGGCGACGATTGGGCCCACCGGGCAAAACGTGTCGAAGCCCTTACTGCGCACCCACTGGCAGTCGGTCTTCTGCAGATCGCGGGCGGTGACGTCGTTCACGATGGTGTAGCCGAGGATGTAGTCGCGGGCGCTTTCGGCCTCCGTCATCTTGTGGCAGCGGCGGCCGATGATGAGGCCCAGCTCGCCTTCGTGATCGACCCTGTGGCTCAGAGCGGGCCGCACGATCTGGCCGCCGTGCGCCAGCAGTGCCGAGGGCGGCTTGCTGAAGATGCACGGCTCGCTCGGCATCTCGTGCTGCAGCTCGCGAACGTGCGCGGCGTAGTTGCGGCCGACGCAGAGGATCTTGCTGACAATCGGAAAGGGAATGAGCAGTGTGGCCCGCTGCAGCGGAATAGGTTCGGCGAGGCTCCTGCCGGCGCCGGGGCTCTCTTCCGAGCCGGGCATCTCATCTGAGCCGGTCAGCCGTTCGGGGTCGGGCAGTACGATTCGCTCGGGCACACCGGCGGCGCTCACCTGCAACTGCGGGCTGGCAAGCTCGGCGACGATGAAATCCCGACCATTGCGGCTCTCGACCAGCCCGAAGCGCGAACCCTCTTTGGTGGCAAAGCGGCAGAACTTCATCGCAGCTCCTGGGGCGCAGCTTCCTGCGCGGGCGCCGAACGCGCGCTCTGATTGCCGCGCACATCGACAGCGCTCACGGCGTAAACATAGGTCTTCCCGGGCTGCACGTCATTGTCGCGCCAAGCCGGCGCCTTGAGCTGTGCTGGAGAAACCAGCGTAAAGTCTCTCTCCGCCGTGCTGCGATAGACCAGGTATCCGGCCAGGTCGGCTTCGCTGTTCGGCGTCCAGGTGAGGTCGATGAAGGGCTTCTGTCCCACGCTGCTGAAGACCGCCTGCAGGCCTGTGGGCACCGCCGGGGGAAACACGTCGTGCACCACCAGATGCACCGATTCGCTGTTATCCCCTTCCACCTGGAAGCCTGGGCGGCCGGGCGAGGCAATCACGGACACGGCGGCGGCCTTGTAGTCGTATTCCTGCTCCCACTCGAAGCTGGCGTCGCGCGCCTCACCCGGACCTGTACGGCAGGGCTGCTCGGCGATGAGCTCGAAGGCCGCGCCGTGAGCTCGACGATAGATGCGCGTGATGCAGGATGTACCCGCAGCGGGTGGGGCGATGGCCGCCATCTCCCAGCGCAGCAGCGGCCCCTGGGCGTCGAGCACGGCGCGCAGCGAGGACGGCGGAGCGATGGCCGGTGCCAGCGAGATTCGCGCCTGATTCGAGAGTCCGGCGGCGCGGCCGCGCTCGTTCGCCACCTCCAGCGCATAGGTGGCAAGGTTCTGGGAGGAGGCGCTCTCCGGAGAGATCAGCGCCTCCGGCAGCACGTCCTCGAAGCTTACGAGAACACGCGGCGCGGCGGGCGACTCAGAGACCAACTCGCTGCTCTTGATCTGCGCCACCGGCCCGCCGCACTGCCGGATCGGAAACTCATTGACCACCCGGCAGACGCGCGTAGTGGAGGGCCAGCGCATCGGCAGACGGTCGGTGGTCTCCGTTGGAGGCGTCCAGGTGAGGACCACGCGATTGCCTTTGCGCACGGCGGAAAGGTTCTCGACCGGCTGCGGCAGTCGCAGCGAAGGCGGCAACGGAGCGCCCGGTGCGGCACAGCCAGTGGCCAGCGCCAGCGCCGCGCAGCAGAGAGCCAGCAGGATGAGTCTCGTCTTCATCGGTCGGAAGAACGCAACGTACTTGGGATGTTCAGCGTAACAGAAGTTGAGCCGTTTTCGCGGCGTCTGAGCCGCGAGGCGAAATCCTGAGCGAAGCGAAGGATCCAGCTCGGCGCAAAGCAAAAACAAATCAACAACCCCGCCCTAACCAAAAGAAGGTTAGGACGGGGCACCCTTGGGGGCTTAATACAACCGCTCCTGGCGGCGCAGATTGCCGAAAGTGCCGATGTTGGCCAGCGTGAAGGCGAAGCGGTACTGGTTCTCGACGTTCACGCCGGGGACGTTGATGTGGCGATACTCAAAGCTCACGCCGCAGCAGTCCCAGTTGTAGGTGCTCTGTCCGGCGGCGTACTGCAGGAAATTTCGGTCCTTGTCATAGCCCATGCTGAAGCCGCCCGAGAGCCCCAGCTTGTTGGGGTGTCCGTAGCCCACCAGCCAGCGGATCTGATCGAACTCCAGCGGCGCATTGCTGAAGACCGGCGTAATCGTGTTCGGCAGCTCGTGGAAGTACGAGTGGCTCAGCCCAGCGAAGTACTCTCCCACGCGGTATTCGAGAAAGGTTGCGCTGGAGTTGATGCGCCCCCGCACCGGATCGTAGTCGAGCTGCCACTGCACGTCGGTGTTGGCAGAGGTCTGCAGGCGCAGGGTGCTGATCACCGGGCTCCAGGTGCGCGGCTCGTCGAGGAAGGCGATGCCGGTCAGGTCGATGGTGCTGGCCAGCACATTGCGGCGGCCCGCCACGAGCGCACGGCCGAAGGTTTGATTGACGTAGTACTTCTGCTTCACCTCCCAGGTGAGCAGCTCGCGGGCCGGGCTCTCGGGCTCGCAGCGCGGCGGCACAGCGGCGGCGCCGGGAATATAGGAGGGCGGCAGGCTCTCCTCGGTAAACGCAGCGCGGGGTGCGGCCGGCTCGCAGCCCGGCGGCGAAGCCAGTTTGCGGCGGCGGCCGTAGATGCGCTGGATCAAGTCGTACTCGAATTCGCTCGTATTGCTGAGAATGTCCAGTTGATCGAAGCGGATGATGTTCTGGAAGTTGCCGATGCCATTCATGTAGTTGTAGGTGAACACCGGCTCGACGACGTGCTTGATCTGCCAGCCCAGCAGGCGGCGATCGAAGACGCGCTCCACCGCCGGAGGCCGCAGCTCGATCGATGCCTCAACCGCGCGGCGATTGAGCTCTTCGCCGCTGGCCACACCCAACGGATTTGTGGGCGAGGGCGTGACCTGCTGGGTGTAAAGCGTATCGTGCACCGCAATCTCCGGGCGGAGCCGCCAACCTTCAAACTCGAGAGGCAATGCCAGGCGCGGGCGAATATCCAGACGTCCCACCAGGTTTGCTGTAACGAAGCCGGGCTCGCTGCGCTGCAGGCCGCCCGCACTGCTGTCCAGCGCCCAGCGCAGCCGCGACGACTGCAGACGGGGCAGGGGCTGCTCCAGCGCGTTGAACTCGACCATCGGCAGATGAAGGATCTTGACCTGTTCGGAGAAGGCCAGGGTCACCGGGTTTTGAAAGAAGTTCTGATAGCGCGCGGCAATGGCGTTCAGCGAGAACCCATTCAAATTGTGCGAGAGATAGGCCTCAGAGCGGACCTCCGAGTTCACCGCCTGCGCGTAGCTCTCCGAGAAGGCCTGCCGGAAGAGGAACGAGCTGAGGTAGTCGATGCTGGCGGCGGCACGCCAGTGGTCCAGCGTAGTCTCGCCGGTCAGGCGCGCCTCGTCGCCGCCCTGGTCCTGATGCGTCACCGGAGCACCGCGGTCCTGCACGCCGAAGTAGCGCAGCTCCAGCACGGTGTTTTCTCCCGGCCTGCTGCGGGCGTGGACCGACTGGCTCCAGCCGCGGTCGGAGAAATACTGCGCGCCGATCGTGACATCATTCCACCGGTTGATCGCCCAGTAGACGCTGTCGCCGACGATGAAGCCCTTGGTGCTGGACTGGCCCAGGCTGGGGAGCAGGAAACCCGTATTGCGCGAGTTCGCCGTCGCCGGAAGCTTGCTGAAGGGCACGTAGAACAGTGGCACCTTCATGAGGCGGAAGCTGGAGTGGTAGACCTTGGCGTCCTCGCCCGCAACCAGGTCGATCTTTTCGGCGTTGAAGGTCCAGCGCGGGGCCTGTTCGGCGCAGGATGTGATGCTGCCGTGCGAGACGATGTAGCGGTTGCGGCCCACCTTGTGGACCTCGCGCGCGGCGACGACAAACGGATTGCTGGTGGTGAGCACCACGGCCCGGCCGCGCACCCTTGCGCCGAAGGTCCCGGCAACCTCGTAGAAGGCCGCCGTCTCGGTCTTCACGTTGTAGGTGGCGCGGGAGGCGCTCAGGTGCGCCTCATGCGGGCCGCCTTCGAAGACCACGCCTCCACTGGCCTCCACATCGCCGGTGGCCTCGTTGTAGGTGCCGTGCTCAGCGCGCAGGACATAGTTGCCATAGAGAATCTCAACATCGCCCTCGAGGGTGTAGACATCTCCCTGCCGCGACTGCTGGCGCGCCTTAATGGTCACCTCATGGGAGATCCAGCCAGGCCCCGTCCGCGCACCGGAAGACACAGGCAACTGACTGGTAAATGCCGGCGAAATCAGCAGCAGGTGACTTAGCAACGTGAATGTGATAATTCTCAAAGTGCGAAGGCTCATCGGATGCGTTTCGCCGGTCCACGATTTGCGCAGAACTGCGCCCGGTTGCAGCCGGGCCACACAGCTCCCGGACATTGGGAGACGTGGGATTGAAGTTAGCATGCGCAACCGTCAGAGACAAAGCGTGCCGCGCCCGGAAAACCACTCGCCGCTCTGGCAGCTCCCACAATCCGCTCATGGACTGTCCGCAATGCGGTACCCCATGCAGTTGCCCGGACACCGGGGTCCTCAGCGCGCCTGCTGTTGGCGGGCTGGGGTGGAACGCCGTGGCGGCGCGAGTGTATTCCTCGCGCATCGGCCCGGCTATGCCCACCTTCCTCGAACCACTTACCGGCGCAGCGGAACGGATCAACCCGCTCCTCGCCCGCGTCTACTCCGATTCTGTCGCCCAGCATGCCAAGCCGGAGGCCAATCGTATGCATTCAGCCGAGCCGTTTGAACCCTCCGTGAATCCGGTCCAACCCATCCCGGCGCCGCCCTCGGACAACGAAGAATGGCGGGCCGAGGTCGCCTCGCGCGTGCACAGCTACCGCGCGCGGCAGAAGAACAGCCCCGCGGAGCAGCAGCGCCTCGGCTTTCCGCCCCAGAACGCAACCAGCGCCGGGGAACCGGGGGCGCGCGCTTTGCCAAAACCAACAGAGGCTGCGCACAGTGAGGGCGCGGAGATTTCGCGCGAGCACCTCTCTCACAGGAAACCAAACGAATCGCTGCCCGGCGCCTTCGACACCAACTACTACCGCCGCCTCAATGCCCAGGAGCAGAGCACTCAGACGGCGGCGGCTAAAGAATTTGCGGCTGCCGAGCAGGTTGCCGGACAGGAGTTGGAGGGCGGGCACCGGCCGGACCACACCACCACGCGCGAGTTGATGCTCGATCTGGAACTGCACGCGCCCGCCTTGGGAGACGCCTGCCTCGACCGCTATCGCATCCATGACGACGCGGAGCCGAGCTCATGCGCCGGGGTCCCCAGTGCGCCCGCTGCTCTGCCCCAACAAGCCAACTACAGGCTTGGTGGGGACCCCGAAGGCGTGCTGGGGTGTAGGACGGCGGCTGCGCCGCAAACTGCCGATCCTCAGCTTGACCAGCTTGGCGGTCTTCAGCTTGACCATCCTCAGCTTGACGGTCTTCAGCATGACAATGTCGCGCTGCGGCAGCCTTCGCCGATGAACGCCACACCGGCGTCCGCTGCGCACGGAAACCTGCTGGTCTTCCCGCGTCCGCTGCTCGAGCCTCCGCTGTGGGCGCAGCCTTCGCGAGACGAGCTGGCCGACCCCGTCTCGCGGCCGCGCATTCTCGATGTGCCAGAAGAGATCATGCCCACGGTGCAGGGCTCGCTCTTCCCGGAGATCCGCCTCGATGCGGAGGAGCCCGAGCTCAGTGCCCGCCGCGAGCCGGAGATTGGCATCCCGCTGCCGGTGGCGCCGCTCTCGGCGCGGCTCAAAGCCGGGCTCGCCGATGTTGCGGTGGTGGCATTCGGCGGCGGACTCTTCGCCGCGATCGCCGGGCGTGCCATGCCGGAGCTGGGCGCCAAACCGTTCTCGGTCGTGATCGCCGTCGCGACCGTGCTGCTGTGGGCGGCCTACCAGCAGATGTTTCTGCTCTATGCCGGGCGCACGTTAGGTATGCGGCTCGCGGGCATTCGCCTCAGCACCTTCGACGGGCGCACGCCGCGGTGGAGCGAGCGCCGCAGCCGCGCCCGCTATATCCTGGTCTCGTGCGCCTCGGTGACTCTGGGCTTTCTCTGGGCGCTGGTGGACGAAGACACCCTCTGCTGGCACGACCGCGCCTCGCAGACCTTTCCGACCACAAATTAGCCGTTGTTGTTTCTTCGCAATGAAAGAGCGCGGCTCATTGGCCGCGCTCCCCCGTAGCAACTACGCTCGCGCCCTAGTTGCTCTTCTTGTCCTTGTCTTCCTTCTGCAGCTCTTTCCGCAGCGCCGCCAGAAGCTCCTCGCGCTGCGCGCCGTTCAATCGCTCTTTGAGCCGCTCCAGCGCCAGGCCAACAATGTGATAGTGGTGCAGGCAGGAGAACTCCGGATCGGCGCTCACTTCCAGCCAAAGCTTTGCCGCAGACGACGCGCGAAGACTCCAGCCGCTGCGCGGTCTGCATGATGCCGTCGAAGACGTTGGCGGTGGGCACCACCATGAGTGAGACGTGCTTGCCCGCCTTTTCGGCCACCTCGACCACCTTGGTGAACAGCTCCTGCTCGTAGTCGTTGAACAGCTCGCCGCTGTCGAACTTGCCGGTGCCGCTGAAGCTGGGATCGCGATGGTAGATGCGCGCGGTCATCACCACCACGTCCTGGCGGTTGGTGTCCGTGTTCTCCAGGACCTTCTTGAGGTAGTACAGATTGCGCGGATCGCGGATGGTGACCAGGATGTTGCCCGGCCGCACCCTCATCTCTTCGCGGTCCACCAGCGGCTGCTCGGCGATGCGGAACTCCTCGTGCAGCTCGTGGCTTTCGCCGCGCTGTTTGAGCGTGTGCCTCTCCGAGATGGTGAAGACGATGAACAGGAAGATCGAGAAGCTGATGCCGCCGATGGTCGCCAGCGGTTTGGTCATGAAATTGACGAGCGCGGTGGCAAACAGCAGGAGACAGATCACCGCCAGGCCGATGGGAACCTCGGTCGAGCCGACCTTGATGTTGCCCGGCACCTTGAATTCGCGTTGGCCCGGTTCGGTGAAGCGCAGCACCAGCACCGCCAGCGACATGAAGGAGAAGCTCCAGATGACGCCGAAGGCATACAGCGCCGCCAGCAGGTAAACGTTGCCGCGGCTGAAGGCGATCGTGGCGCACTGCAGGATCGCGATCATGTTGATTAGCCGGTAGGAGGTGCCGTATTTGTTGTGCGGCTTGCGGAACCAGGCCGTCAGCACGCCGTCTTCAACAATGCGGTTGAGCACACCGTTGGCGCCCACAATCGCCGTGTTCGCCGCGCCCGAGAGGATCAGTACGCCCACCAGCACCACAAACCCCTGGAAGATGAGCCGCAGATTGTAGGGGCCGGCCATATGCATCGCGAGGCCGCTGATCAGGTTGGCAAAGTACTGCGGGCGGACGTTGTCCGGGATGATCATCACCGCGAAAAACGAGACCAGCGAGGTGAAGAAGAGGCTGTAAAGGAAGATCACCAGCCCGGCCTTCTCCAGGTTCTTCAGCTTGGGGTGCTCGATCTCGCGATTGACCTGCGCAAGCGATTCCTCGCCGCTCATGGCCAGCACCGAGTGCCCGAAGCCCACCAGCATCAGCACCAAGGGAAGCATGGTGAGCAGCGGGAAGTGCGACAGCCAGCCCAGCGTCTCGCCGTGGGAGTGCGTGTCGGCCTCAAGGATCGCCTGCGAGGTAGGGATCGGCGGCAGGTGCCGCATTTCGGGATTGACGGCGATGGTGATGAGGCACCAGACGATCAGCATCACCACCATCGCCGTGGTGATCTGCATAATGCGCAGGGCCTTGCTGCTGGATTCGTGCATGCCCTGGATGTTCTTCCACCAGAAGTAAGTGATCACCAGGATGCCGAATGCCGCAGAGAAATAATCGCCGCGCCAGCCGCTGAGGTTGATGGGATGGCCGAGGCGCGTGGACAGGCTTTGGACAAAGAAGGCGAGGTACTGTCCCGCGGAGACCGAGCTGATGGGGCCGGTGAGGACGTAATCGAAAAGCAGTGCCGAGACGGAGAGCTTGGCCAGCGTTCCGCCCATGGCCTTTTTGACCACGCGATAGACGCCGCCGCGCACGAACATGCTGCTGGATTCGATGTAGAGGGAGCGGACCGCATAGCTGAAGAGCATGACGGCCAGCACGAACCAGGGCGCACTCTTGCCGATGACGTTTTCCGCATCGCCGCCGACATAGTAGGCCGAGGAGGCCAGGTCGCTCAGGACGATGGCTGCGGCACGCCAGAAGCTGATGAAGCTCAGCAGCACCGTGGTGGCGACAAAGACCTTGATCGCCGGACGCGGCGCGGCGTTCACGGTTGCGGTATTTCCATTGCCAGTTTTGCTTGCCATAAGATCAGTTTGGGCCGGCTCCGGTGGACTCAGCATGCGGAGAAGGCCCTTGCTCTCACAAACCAGAAGGATTCGAAGCTGCCTGGAGCAGAACAAGACTGGCCAGATGGGGAACTCGGCAGGCTTGTGCTTATCGGCCGGCAACGCTCTCTTAGGGTAAACGGATATCTAAAGATTGCCTAAAGATTCCCTAAATAAAGTCTAAATGCGGGCTATAAATTTCTTTTATTGCGGGTATCAGGGAGGGCGCTCACTGACGGCCGTTGCCATCGCGAAGCAGGCCGGAGATCTCTCCCTCGTGCTCCAACTCCAACTCGGCTTCGGCCTCGGCTTCCTCGAGCATCGGCTCGAGCGGAATGGATTCCAGCAGAACCACGGCGTGGGCGATGGCTGCCCTCTCCGTTCCGGTGCCTTCTGGAGTTTTGGCCTTGATTCCAACCCGGGAGCGCTCGATGCTGAGCAGCTCGGCCACTCGGGCGCGCAGCCGCTCGGCGTGAGGAACGATCTTGGGCGCGGCCAGGATCATCGTGGTATCGACGTTGACCACGCGAAAGCCCGCCATCTCTATCTGTCGCATGGCTTCGGCGAGGAAGATGGTGGAGTCGGCGCCCTTCCAGCGCGGATCGGTAGGAGGGAAGAAGCTGCCGATGTCGCCCACGGAGACCGCGCCCAGCAGCGCATCGGTGATCGCATGCAGCAGCATCGGAGTGTCCGGCCAGCCCGTGCGTGTGCTCCAGCCTGACGCCGCCGATGATGAGCGGCACGCCCGCGCGGAACTCATGCGAGTCGTAGCCGAACCCGATGCGCATGCTCATCGGGTCACGCCCTGCTTTTCCGCACTCTTGTCTTCCGCATTCCTGGCGTTTGCCGGCTGGCTGCGGCGCTGCTCCTGGGCCAGAAAGAACTCGGCCAGCTGCAGGTCGGCGGGCGTGGTGATCTTGAAGTTCCGCGCCGAGCCCATGACCACGTGCACGGGATGGCCGGCGCGCTCCAGCAGGCTCGCCTCGTCGGTGCCCTGGAAGCCCTCGATGCGGGCCTGGTTGAAGATCGGCATGAGCAGCCCGTAGCGGAAGCCCTGTGGCGTCTGCGCCTGCACGATCTGCTCGCGAGGTATGGTGGCCTCCACGACTGCACCATCGGCGCGCCGCTCCACGCGCTTGATGGTGTCGATTGCAGGAACTCCGGCGATGGCGGCGCCATAGCGCTGCACGCTCTCGATCACCTCGAGGATCGTCTCCGGCGAGACAAACGGGCGCACGGCGTCGTGGATCAGTACAAGATCTGCGGTTTCGGCAGGGAGCGTATCCAGCACGTTGCCCACCGACTCCTGGCGGTGCTCGCCGCCTTCCACCAGATGAACCGGCTTCGCAATTCCGGCCGCGTCCAGCGTCGGCGCAAAGGTCTCGATCTCCGTCTTGCGCAGCGCGATCCAAATCGAGTCCACCTGCTCGCACGCGGCAAACTTGCGGATGGTGTGCACCAGGATGGGAACGCCGTCGAGTTCCAGAAATTGCTTGGAGCGCAGAGGGCCCGTTCCGGCCAGGGCTGCTCCCATGCGCGTTCCCAAGCCGGCTGCGGGGATGATGACGAAGACTTTCATCGCCGCGCCAGTATAACGGGCGCTGCCGGCAACTTCAAACAAGGGAGGACACAGGAAAACAACGCCGGCGATGTGGATCGTTCGCGCGCAACCGTACATCTCATCTGTCACACGCGGAAGCCGCACCTACCTCGGAAGCCAACCATGGGCTTCCATCCCGGCACGCCAACGCAGGCGCACTGGGGACCATTCGCGGGCCCGTGCTGCTTCCGGGGAGGTTTCTATGCTGGATCTGGTCGGTGCATATTTTCTGGGCGCGATCGCCGCCGCCGACGCCGCGGTGTTGATCGGCTTGGCAAGAATCTCGCGCGGCACAAGGCTCGTAGGCTTTGTCCTCGCGGGCCTGTGGACCATTCTGATCATTGGCATCGGCGCCGTCGGAGGCTTTGGGCCCGGAGTTATCGGACCGCTGCCGACTCCGGTGATTGCCTTCGCGGTGCTGCTGATCGCGGGCTTGGCGGCCTGGTTCGGCTCACGTGCCTTTCGCGCCGGGTTTCGCTCGGTGCCGCTCGCAGCTCTAATCGGCGTCAACGCCTTCCGCATCCTCGGGCTCATGTTCCTGCTCCTCCATGACCGTGGCCGGCTGGCGAATCCTTTCGCAGCCTGCGCAGGATGGGGAGACATCATCACGGGCCTGGCTGCAATCCCGCTGGCGATCATGGCCTCCGGAGGCAGGCTGCCTCGCGGGCTGCTGATCGGCTGGAACATCTTCGGCACGCTCGACCTTATCAATGCCGTCACCATGGGCGGGTTGTCGGCTCCCGGCACACCGTTTCAACTCTTCACCGAGCCGCCTTACACGCTTGCGATGGGCATGCTTCCCTGGGTCACCGTCCCGGCGATCCTCGTCCCGGTGTACCTGATGACACATCTGGAGATTGGAGCGCGGCTGTGCTCGGCGGGCGCGGAAGAGGCGACGACGAGAACGCGGATCGAGCATCGCCCGGCAGCCTGAATTTTCGTGGGAACGGGAAACAACCCCACTCAAGCAAAAGAAGCTTGAGCGGGGCACCCGCTGTGTTCTGTTTAGGAAATTAGTGCGTCTGCTCTTCGGGCTGCTGCGCAGCCGTTGGGGTGGTCGTAGGCGCGGGCACGGGCTCGGGCGACGCCGGCTGAGGATTGCTCTTGCGCAGATCGGGCGGACGCGACTCGGGCTTGGCCATGCCGGTCATCCCGCGTTCGTCGAACTTGCCGAAGATCATCTTGCCCGCCGTGGTCTGCAGCACGCTGGTCACGGAGATGTCGACGTTCTTGCCGATCATCTTGCGCGCGTTGTCCACCACCACCATCGTGCCGTCATCCAGATAGGCCACGCCCTGGTTGTATTCTTTGCCCTCTTTGAGGATGAAGACCTTCATGATCTCGCCGGGCAGCACGATCGGCTTCAGCGCGTTGGCCAGCTCGTTGATGTTGAGCACCTCGACGCCATGCAGTTGCGCCACCTTGTTCAGGTTGAAGTCGTTGGTGACGATCTTGCCTTCGTACACCTTGGCCAGCTCGATCAGCTTCATGTCGACTTCGCGCACCGCCGGGAAGTCGTCTTCGACGATCTGCACCTGGATGTGGGTGAGCTTCTGGATGCGCTGCAGGATGTCCAGCCCGCGGCGGCCGCGGTTGCGCTTAAGCGAGTCGGCCGAGTCGGCCACCAGTTGCAGCTCGCGCAGCACAAAGGCGGGGATGGTGAGCACGCCGTCCATGAAGCCGGTCTCGGCGATGTCGGCGATGCGGCCGTCGATGATGACCGAGGTGTCCAGGATCTTATAGCTTTTCTTCGACTGCTTCTCGCCGCCGAAGATGCCGCCCAGCGCCGCCAGGTTGAGCAGGTCGCCTTTGGCCGCGCCCACGATCAGGCCCACATACGCCATCACCATCATCACCAGCAACTGCAGGAAGCCCTGCAGCGGAACCGGCGGGATCGCATTGCGGATGACTACGGAAAACAGGTAGGCGCCCAGGATGCCCAGCACCGAGCCCAACGCCGCACCGATCAGCCGCTTCAGGCTGATCGCACGCAAGCGCATCTCGAAGAGGACGACAGCGCTGCCCAGAAGCAATCCGAAGGCTGTGTCGATGGGCCTGGGCAGACCGAAAGGCCGAAGCAGGTAACAAGCCAAGCCCACACTAAAGATAAAGAACGCACGAATTAGAACAAGATCCACAAGAGGACCTCCCAAGGCCCTTCAACCCCAAAAAGCCAACTGCCGGCTTGTTGGGGGCCCAAGTAGAAACATCCAGCAGCAGCTTAATAAGCCGATCCAGCGGTGCGATCCAGTGGCCGCACCACATTTTCCGCACCGCAGTCCCGGCTGATCCGCCGGTCCAGCTCGCACATTCGCCAATTAAGGTAAGGAAGGCGGGAATGCCGCAGCGGGCCGTCGGTGTATCTCATACCCGACTATGAAAGAACCTTAACAGAGTTCCCGGTGCTCCGTGCACTCGGGAGAGCATTGGAAGTATATACCAGCCGCAGTGCAACGTGAGGGTAGCTGGACAGCCGAGCTTCGTCCCCGGTCCCGGCGAGCCCGCAGTTGGCTCGCTGGGGTGGAAGACCAGGGTGCCGAACATAGCTTTACAAGAACCCCGGTGGTAATCGCCGCCCTGCTTTTTTCGTTGTAAAACAACGCTGCGCAAGGCACTTTGAGTGTGCAGCTCCGATCCCTGGTTGCTTCCCCAGGCAGGCAATTACGGGCTTGCTGGGACTTCGGAGCTCGCATTGAAGATTCTTCCGCTTTAGCCGCCCCGCAAGGGGAAGATGAGCGGCTAAGCTCTCTCGCAAAAAGGGAGGGCTAAAACCGGCGCACACTCGGGGAGTGCGCGCCGGGTTTTTTGTGCCCTCGCGCCCTTGGCATTCCTTGTCCTCTGCTCATACAATCTCTGGCCATGAAAGCCATTGTCGTGACCTCGCTCTTCGGTCCGGGCGGAATCGAGCTGCGTGAAGTTCCGGTGCCTGTGCCCAATGATCGAGAGGTCCTGGTGCAGGTGGAGGCCATCGGCATCAACTTTGCCGATGTATTGGGTACTCTGGGCCGCTATCCCGCCGGGCCCAGGCCGCCTTACATCATGGGACGCGAGTTCGCCGGAGTTGCCGAAGACGGGCGCCGCGTGATGGGGTACGCGCAGCACTCCGCCTGCGCCGAGTACGTGGCAGTGGAGGAGGGCAACTACTGGCCGCAGCCGGAGGTCTGGTCCTCGTCGCAGTGCGCCGCTTTCCCGGTGAACTATTTGACCGCCTGGCTGCTCTATTGGAAGGCCGGCCTGCTGCGCGAATCGGCCGAGCCCGCACCGGCGCGCGACAAGCTGCGTCCGCGGGTGCTGGTTCATGCCGCCGCTGGTGGCGTGGGCACCGCCGCCGTACAACTGGGCCACATCCTCGGCTTCGAGGTCTTCGGCACCGCCTCCAGCCAGGAGAAGCTCGCCCGGCTTGCCCCACTGGGCCTCGACCACGGCATCGACTACAAGGTCGAGGACTATGAAGAGCAGGTCCGCAAGCTGACAAGCGGCGCGGGGGTGGACGCCGCCTTCGACTGCCTGGCCGGCGAACACACCGCCAAAAGCCTTGCCTGCCTGGCCGAATTCGGCCGCATCATCCTGTTTGGCAACGCCACGGGCGAGCGTCCCAAATTCAACACCCTGACGATGTACGAGCGGGGCCTGAGCGCCCATGGCCTCTGGCTCAGCAAGCTAGCGGCGAACCATGGACTCATCCGCCAAGCCCTGGATTCGATGCTGCCCTTTATCCAGAGCGGCCAGTTGCACCCCGCTATTGGTGCCAAGTTCCCCATCTCTGCAGCCGGAGACGCGCTCCGGCTGCTGCTGGAGCGCAAGAACTTCGGCAAGGTCGTTCTGACGTTGTGAAGCGGGTGCTCTGATTGAAGCTAGCGGAAACCTGGAACCGGGGCAGGGCTGGCGTACTCTGCCGGTCGGGTGCCCAGCAATTCGCTGCTAAGGCTCAGCTTTCCGCTGAGGCTTTCCTTGCATCCAACGAAACCAGAGATGTGGGGGTTTTGAATGAGTTGTGTCGCATGGAAGGCCGCTCTGCTGCCGGTACTGCTGGAAGCGGCACTTGGCTTCGGGGCTGTGGATGGGACTGCTACTGGAGCTGAAGATCAGGCTTCCGGGGTTTCAAGTAACGCAGCAAAGGACGCCTCCCGTAGCGCCTCGGGCAACGCCCCGAGCAGCAACTCGAGCGACATTTCAAACACAGTTTCGGTCGACTCCGTTTCGCTCGGCGCAGCAGACGATACGCAGCTGGTGATGGTGCCTGCCGGCACGCTGCTTCGTGTGGAGGTGACCCGCCGAGGGCGCCTGCGCCTGGGGAGCGAAGTTCAGGCGCGCTTGCTCGAACCCCTCTACGCCGAAAACCGGCTGCTGGTTCCCTGTGGCGCGCTGCTGCATGGGACGATCATCGAGACGCGTCCTGCGCCTCGCCACAAACGCCTGAATGCAAAACTGCGCGGCGACTTCACGCCGCTGCGCGAGCCGGTGATTCAGTGGACCCTGCTTTCCCGCCCCGACGGCTCAGAGTATTCGTTGTTGGGCGAGAGCAAAAGCGCCGCGGGTGGGACACTCTATTTCCGCACCGAGGCGCCCAAGCGCACCTCCTTCGTGCGGCGCACCTGGAACTCCGTGGCCGCCAAGAACAAAACGGTGCAGACGGACGAGGTACCGCATCGGGGCGAGCGCCTGCAGAAGTATCTCTGGTCGCAGCTTCCCCTGCATCCTCAGTATCTGGAGCGGGGCGCGCGCTTTGAGATGAGGCTCATGGAGAACCTGCAGATGGAGGCCAGAGCGCTTCCGGTTTCAGTAGACCTCAGCCAGCCGAGGCCACTCACGGGTGCGGTGTGGGTCTATTCCCGCCTGCAAACCAATCTGGATTCGGCGACGGCAAGGCCGGGAGATCCCGTGGAGGCCGTCGTCATAGCGCCGGTAGCCGATGAGCAGGGCCGGCTCATTCTGCCGCAAAACAGCATCCTGCATGGCAAAGTCCTCAGCTCCGAACCGTCGGGCCGCTGGGGACGTAACGGCACGATGCGCTTTGCCTTTCACCAGGTGAGCTGGCCGACCGGCTTCACCCAGAAGGTAGAGGCCATGCCAACCGCGGTCGAGTCCAATCCCGGGGCCAGGATCTCGATCGACCAGGAAGGCGGCGTCGCCCGCCAGAACGAGCACAGCTTCGCCGCGCCGCTGTTGATGGGGCTGCTCTCCGGCTCAACGTTGGGCGATGAGGATGCCGGGCGAGGGAAGATTACCGCCTCAAGCAATGGCTTTGCCATCATCGGCCGAGTCGCCGGCTTGGCTAGCGGCTCGCCTTATGTAGGCGGAGGCATAGGCGCAGTGGCCACCGCGCGTTCGATCTACAAGCATTGGCTGGCGCACGGCAAAGAGACGTCCTTCGGTCCCGATACTGAGATTGTCCTGGAGATGGCGCCCGCACACGCCTACCCAATGAGCATGAGCGCGGAGGAAAAGGCTGGTCGATAAGTTGTTTTTGTTGGTGCCCCATTGGCTGCCTTAGTGTGCGAATTACGCGTCCGAATTACGCCGGCAGAAATGGGGCAGTTGATGTTGCCTGAGGTCGTCAAGCAAGAGAGGCCTGACTGGGCGACCCCGCGCGTGTCCTTCCGTAGCAAATCTGGAATTACTTGAATCGCAGCCCGCGAAATTCCAACTCGGGTTGGGCCCGATTCCACTGGCTGGAGATGTGCTCTACGGTGAGCCTGAGCACGCGCGTCTGTCCCGGCCCCAGCGGGGCCATGGCCAGGTCGCTCGCCTCCGCCACGCCGCCCACCGGATTCGTCAGCAGAGCGCGCAGCGGCAGGACCTCGGTCTGCACAGGCTGGCCCAGGGTGTCGCGAAAGACCGCCTGCACCAGGCCACCGACAACGGTTCGATCGCCCGTATTGCGCGTGTTCAGGTCGATGTAGGTGATGGTGGAACCAACGAAGTTGTCCGCCTGGCTGAGCGTGGCCTGTTCTACCACCAGCATGGGCGAGTAGGGATCGGCCGTTTGCGGCACCTGGCTCTTGCCGCGCCCAAAGATGGCGAAGAGCACAATCGCCGCCAGCACCACGCCAAAGCCCACCAGCAGCGGAAGCCAGTTGCGCGACTCCTCCGGCGTGGTGTGCGCCCCGAACAGTCCGGGCTCCGAGGGAGTCTTCTGATCGCCGCTCCGCGAGTGAACCAGATGCAGCCAGGGCTTATGCGGCGACGGATTCGGCTCTTTCATGGGCCCATTTTACCAGCGCTACATTGCATATTTCTGGATAATTGACTTCCCTCGAGCGAAGGCCAAGAATACGGGCCGGAAGCTCTCCCAGCAAGATGGAGGAGTTGTGGAGTTTATGATGCGCTCTCGTCTTAGAGTTCTCTCGGTTCTCTGCCTTCTGCCGGCGCTGTGCGTTGGGCAAAACCCTACGAACGGCGGGCCGGTATATCCGGACACCGACACACGTCAGTCCGCTCCGGTCCAACCGCCACCTTCGTCCGAGCCGCCACCTTCGGATGGCCCTGCATCGAGTGCTCCTCCGGAGAATGCCCCTCCGGCCGCGCCTGCAGCTCCAGTTCCGGTGAAGTACTCGCCCGAGGGCTTCCCCATCCTCGAGGACGGCACGCCCATTCGCCTCAGCCTGGCGCGCTCGCTCTCCTCCGCCGAGTGCCGGGTTGGCGACCGCGTTGACTTCAAAGTTGCGGAGCCAATCGTCCTGGACGGAGTCACGGTGGTTCCACGCGGCGGGATCGCTTGGGGCAAGGTCGCCGAGGTCAAACGCAAGAGACGCATGGCGCGGGGCGGCAAACTTGGCATCGAAATCGACTCCATCAAGCTGGCCAATTCCAACCACGTCAGGCTGCGCGCCGTGCGGGAGGCCACGGGCGGCGGTCACACCGGGTTGATGAGCGGCGCCATGGTCGGCACCGCCATCGTCTTCCTTCCCATCGCGCCAGTCTGGCTGCTGATGCACGGCAAGGAGGCGAAGATCCCCGAGGGCACCGAGATCACAGCTTATGTGAACGGCGACGTCGTCTACACGCCTCCGCCGGGAACCACACTGCCTCCGAGGCCCTCAACTGCAGCACCCGTCGCGGCTCCGCCCCAGCAGGCCAACGACGGGCTTGCCGCGGCGCCCCGTGCGGCAGCGCCAATAGCTCCGCCGTCCTCATCGGCGCCGCCTCCCCCGAATGAGCCGGCCGCACCCGAGGCGAACATGCCGGAGACCACTCCTCCCGACAGCGCTCCCTACGGGAGTGATGCCGCGGTAGAGGCTGCGCCGGTGACTACCGAGATCGCTTTCACCTCCACGCCCGACGGAGCGGAGGTTGAATTGGACGGCAGGTTCATGGGCAATACGCCGTCCACCGTCGGCGTCCCCGGCGGAGAGCACACGGTGCGCATCAGCAAGCGCGGCTACCGGTCTTATGAACGAAAGGTGATTACTGTCGGCGGCAGCGTGCGTCTGCACGCCGACCTGCAAGCTGAACGATAGCTCCGCACTGTGCGGGAAAAAACCGGAGGCCGCGGCCTCCGGTTTTTTGTCTCAGCGCTGTTTGTAGTTCAGCACCGAGATTTTCCTGTCATCGAACCGGCTTACGCAAACGGGGCCGATTTTCTCCAGTATTCAATTGACTTCTACTCTGCCGGCCTAGAAAATTGAGGAACTCTCAATTTTGGGGCATGAATGAAAGGGTTCTGTTTATCGATCGCGATGGTATTCCTTGCCTCGGCCGCGCTGGCCGAGGAAGCGCAGCCTGCACAGCAGTCCTCCGGCCTCGAGAAGCCTCGTGTCTTTATCACCGAAAGCCAGTCGTGGGAGATGCGCTCCAACTCCGGCGGCAGAGGCGGGATCTGGGGCAGCCACTCCTCGGGCGGTGCGCGTCCGCAAACCGCCGAGATCATCAAGACCTTCGGCGAACGCTGCCCGTCGGTGGTGATCAATAACCTTCAGGACAAGGCCGATTTCATCGTGGCTCTGGACCACGAGGGCGGCAAGAGCATGTTTCAGAAGAAGAACAAGGTCGCCGTCTTCGAGCGCACCTCGGGAGACACGGTGATCAGCAAGTCCACGATGTCGCTGGGCGGCTCCGTGCAGGAGGCCTGCGATGCCGTCAACAAATACTGGTCGGAGAACGGAGCGAAGCTGCTGAGTGCCAAGGCCGCCCGTGAGGCGCCGACCGCCCCGGCAGCTGCGCCTGAACCCAGTGTGGCTGCGGCGAAGGCGCCGGTGGCGCAGATTGCGGTCTCGTCCACTCCTGAGGGCGCCGACATCGAGCTGGACGGCAGCTTTGTCGGCAATACTCCGTCTTCGGTTGAAGCCACGCCGGGCGAGCACGTGGTCGCCATCCACAAAAAGGGCTACAAGGATTGGCAGCGCAAGGTGAAGGTCTCCGGCGGCAACATCAACCTGCGCGCCGAGCTGGAAGCGCAGTAAAAATTCGCATCGACTCGGAAAAAACGGGAGGCGCGGCCTCCCGTTTTGCTTCACCCTCAGAGTCAGGTGCTCTACTCGCCTGCGATGGTCATGCCCTCGATGCGCAATGTCGGACAGGCCACCGAGCCGCGCCAGATGAGGTCGCTGCCGATCTCGGCGAGGTTGCTGAACATCTGCCCCAGATTGCCGGCGACGGTGATCTCCTCCACCGGATAGGCGAGCTCGCCGTTCTCGATCCAGATACCGCTTGCGCCGCGCGAGAAATCTCCGGTCACCATGTTCACGCCGAAGCCCAGGAATTCGGTCACCATCAGCCCCTGTTTCACCCCGGCGATGATCTCCTCCGGTGACTTCTCGCCGGGCTGGAGGAAGAAGTTTCCGTTGCCGATCCCCGGCGTTCCGGCCAGCCCCCGCGAGGCGTTGCCTGTGGTCGAGAGGCTCAGCTTCTTCGCCGTGTAGCTGTTGAGCATATAGCTCTTCAACTCGCCGTTCTCGATCACCGTGGTGCGGCGCGTGGGCACGCCTTCGGCGTCAAAAGGCCGGGTGCCGAAGCCGCCCGGCATGGTGCCGTCGTCGACCACCGTGAGGTTTGCGCCAAAGACCTTCTGCCCCAGCTTGCCCGCCAGAAACGAGGCGTGGCGATAAATGGCGTCGCCGTTCACGGCGTCGAAGATGTGGTCGAGCAGCGCGGCCGCGGTCTGGCGGTCGAAGATAATCGGCACCTTCTGGGTTTTGATCTTGCGAGCGCCCAGCCGCCGCAGCGTGCGCTCGGCGGCGATGCGTCCCACCTCTTCCGGCGAATCGAGCTTGGCCAGCGAGCGCGCCGCCGAGTACCAGTAGTCGCGCTGCATGTTGCCCGCCTCGTCGCTTGCGATCGGCGCCGCCGTGATGGAGCAGTACGACGAACGATACTGCCCGACGAAGCCGTGAGAGTTGGCCAACACCTTGCTCCCGACGCTGGCGTCGAAGCTGCCGCCGTCGCTGTTGACCAGTCGCGGGTCGGAGGCCAGCGCGGCCTGCTCGGCGCGGCGCGCCTGCGCAATGCGCTCTTCGCTGGAGAGCGAGTAGACGTCGTCGTAATAGAGGCCAAGGTCGCCGGGAAGCTGGCCGAGCTGCTCGGGCGCGGGAATCCCCGCCATGGGATCGGCCGAGGTGACCTGCGCCAGCTCCAGCGCGCCGCGCACCAGTTGCTCCACGCCCTGCGGCGAAACGTCGCTGGTGGAGGTGCTGGCCGCCTGCTGTCCCACAAAGACACGCACGCCCAGAGCGCGCGAGCCCGCCTCCTTCAGGGTCTCCACCTCATCCATACGCACCACGACGGAGAACTCCGAGCCCTCGCGCGCCACCGTCTCGGCGGCCGTCGCGCCGAGCTCCATGGCGCGTTTTACAACACCGGTGGCCAGTTCGCGCAGGTCCACCTGCGCGGTTGTTGCTTTGGTTGCCATGTCGGTCCTTCGCTCTGTTTAGCCTTCGGTTCCGGTGCCGCCGACCGTCATGCGGTCGACCTTCAGGGTGGGAATGCCGACGCCGACCGGCACGCTCTGCCCGTCCTTGCCGCAGGTGCCGATGCCTTCGTCGAGCCGCAGGTCGTTGCCCACCATGCTCACCCGCGTGAGCACATCGGGGCCGTTGCCGATGAGCGTCGCGTCCTTCACCGGCGCGGTGATCCTGCCGTCTTCGATCAGGTAGGCCTCGCTTGCGGCGAAGACAAACTTACCGTTGGTGATATCAACCTGCCCGCCGGAGAAGTTTACCGCGTAGAGCCCGCGCTTGACGCTGCGAATGATGTCCTCGGGCGCATCATCGCCGCTGAGCATGTAGGTGTTGGTCATGCGCGGCATGGGAATGTGCTGATAGCTCTCGCGCCGGCCATTGCCGGTGTTGGGCAGGCCCATCAGATGCGCCGAGAGTTTGTCCGCCATGTAGCCCTTCAGGATGCCCTTCTCGATCAGCATCGTGTTGCTGGTGGGATTGCCCTCATCGTCCACGTTGAGCGAGCCGCGGCGCTCGTGGAGCGTGCCGTTGTCCACCACTGTGCATTTTTCGCTGGCCACGCGCTTGCCCAGCAGGCCGGAGAAGGCCGAGGTCTTCTTGCGGTTGAAGTCGGCTTCGAGCCCATGTCCGATGGCTTCATGCAGCAGCACTCCGGGCCAGCCCGGACCGAGCACGACTTCCATATCGCCCGCGGGACAGGCCACCGCGCTGAGCTGCAGCACCGCTTGGCGCGCGGCCTCCAGGGCAAAGTGCTCCGGCGTCTTTTCCGTGAGGAAGATATCGAACTTGTGGCGTCCGCCACCGCCCGAGCTGCCCTTGGCGCTCTGCTGGCCGTCGCGCGCGATGATGAAGACGCTCATGCGCGAGAGCGGCTGCACGTCCTCGGCGAAGGTGCCGTCGGAGCCGATCACCAGGATGCGGCGCAGTTCGTCGGCGTAGCCCGCGCGTACCTCTTTCACGCGCGGATCGTAGGCGCGCGCGGCCTTGTCGGCGCGGAAGACCAGGTCGATCTTCTTCGCCAGCTCGGCGTCGGAGGCCGCATCGGTGATCGGATAGAGGCTGGGGCGCGACTTCTCCTCCAGGCTCACCACCGGAGTCTTCGCCGGGCCGCTGGCGATCAGGGCCGCGGTGCGCGCGGCGTGCAGGATCCGCTCCGGCGCAAGGTCGTCGGTGTAGGCGTAGCCGGTGCGCTCGCCGGTGACCACGCGCACACCGCATCCCACGCTGATGCCCTGCGAGGCCGACTTGATCATCGACTCGTCAACCGAGAGCGCGGTCGAGGTGAGGTATTCGAAATACAGATCGGCGTAGTCGCCGCCCGCGCTCAGCGCCGCGCCCAGATACTTCTCCAGGTCGCGCTCGCTGAGGCCGTATTTGGCAAAGAAAAAATGCTTGTCCATGACTCTGGCAGATTGGCCCATACGAATTGGATGTCCTTGGCGCGAATTGGTGGCAGCAGCGGATGCGGCCCTGGAGAACTTCAATTATAGGTGGGTGCAGAGAAGAGCGCGGGGAATTGCAGAGCACCAGGTAGAGCAAGCAGATTCCAACAAAACAAAACTGCAGGGTGCCCCGTCCTAACCCGCTTTTGGTTAGGGCGGGGTAGTTGATCTTGATTGTGCCGTGGATGCCGTGAAAGCATCCGCCATCGCGGGTTGCGGGACGTGCTCTTCCAGGGTCGCCAGCTCCCAGCAGGTGGTGTCGCGCAGCAGGCGGCTGACCAGCGCGGTGTGCATGGCGTGGCCGGCGCGGTCGGCCACCACGCGGCCCAGCACCTGGTGGCCGATCAGCGAAAGATCGCCGATCAGGTCCAGTACCTTGTGGCGCACGAACTCATCGGGGAAGCGCAGCGGCCCGTTCTTGATGCCCTCGCGCGTGAGCACCACGGCGTTCTCCTCCGAGGCGCCGCGGATCAGCCCCATGTTGCGCAGCGCCTCGGCCTCGTGCAGAAAGCCGAAGGTGCGCGCCGGTGCGATGTCGCGCGCATAGTCGCCGCGCGATAGATCGACACTGATCGATTCTTCGCCGATCAGCGGATGATGGAAGTTGATCTTGTAGCTGACGGAAAAGCTCTCTGCCGGATAGAGGCCAATGAACTTGTCGCCCTCGCGCACCTCAACGGGCCGCAGCACGCGGAGGTATTGCCGCAGCCGCTTCTGCCGCCGCAGGCCTACCCGCTGCACCATCTCCACGATGGGCAGCGCACTACCGTCCAGGATGGGCAGTTCCAGGTTGTCCAGCTCCACGATGGCGTTGTCCACGCCCATGCCGACAAAGGCCGAGAGCACGTGCTCGGTGGTGGAGATCAGCACGCCTTTCTTCATCAGGCTGGTGGCGTAGCTGACCTTGGCGACGTTGCGCCCGGTGGCCTCCACCTGGAAGTCGTCCAGGTCGGTGCGGCGGAAGACGATCCCCGAGCCGGGCGAAGAGGGCAGGATGCGCATCTGCACCGGAACACCGCTGTGCAACCCCACACCTGCGCACTCTACCGCTGCGCGAATTGTCTGCTCGAATCTCACAATCTCTTCTGCAATTTAAGGTTACAGCCTAAGCGGAAAAAGCGGCTGTGGGATTTTTGCCACAGTGCGTGGCATGCAAGAGAAGCCGCGATGCAAACCCGGGTCTCTGAAGGATTTGCGTAGTATTGGACCGGGAAGTCTGGAAGTTACTTTTTGGGCGACCGATGGGGCTCCGGGTTGTAGGTCACGGCTGCGTCGAAGAAGCCCGGAGAGAAGACGGCGTTGTACTCGGCGTGGGAGAGGAAGCTCTGCCCGGTCATCTCGCCGTCGCGCGTGGTGGTGATGGTGAACGGCGTCTGGATTCCCTGCACCTTGCGATAGTTGGCGTAGGTGGTCTCGTCCTCCACCTTGTATTTGTCGGGATCGCGCCAGTTGTAGCGCTTGCTGATCGGCAGATGTGTGTGCACGTCGATGCCGATGGTGACCTGGTCGTTGTCCTTGGTTAGCAGCGTGACTACATCCACGAGTTGCTGGTTGGCCACCGACTGTCCGTCATAGAAGAACACCGTGGCTGGATCCTTCAGCCACTCGCGCAGCACCACCTCGAGTGAGTGCCGACGACGGCGAATTACTTCCTCTACGATCTTCGGATCCTCGGCCGCAGTTCCCTTGTAGGTCTTCTCGTAGCCCTTGTCGCCGTTATAGATTAAAACCACGTCGCCCGGCTTTCCCCCTGGCAACGGCACCGGCACACCCATGCCGAGGTCGAAGTAAACCGTGTCGCGCTGCTGGGGCAGTTCATGGCGTTCCTTGTCGGGATACTGGTAGAAACGCCTGTAGGGTACGACCGTTGAGTTGGGCTTGCCGTGGTAGAAGCTGTAGCTTCGTCCCTGCTGGGAGAGTGTCTTGTAAGTAAGCCAGGCTTGGCCGCCGAGCGCGGCGATCATCTGCTCGAGCAACTGGCGGGCCTTGGCGGAGCTGTCGGCGGCGGGAGCGGCGGCCTTATCTTGCAGAGCATCGACGATGGCCGCGGAGTTGGCAGAAGGGCCGCTCTGAGCGAAGGCGCATGTCAGCATCGATATCACCAGCAAGACGGAACGGGCCCTTGTCATAAGCTCGTCATTCGGAGCTACCCGGCCAGCACTGAGCCGCCGTTGACGTTGAAGACTTCGCCGGTGATGAAGCTGGCCAGCGGACTGCACAAGAATACGATTGGCGCGGCGATCTCTTCAGGCCGGGCGAGGCGGCCCAGCGGAACCTGTCCTGCGATCTTCTGCTCCATGCCGGGCCGCGCGACCACCGGCGCGGTCATGTCGGTGCAAACCCATCCCGGCGCGACGCAGTTCACATAAATACGCTCGGGTGCCAGCTCGACCGCAAGTCCCTTGACCATGCTGATGATTGCGCCCTTGGCCGCTGCGTAGTCGCAATGGTAGGGCTGACCGCGCTGCGCCGCCGTGGCGCTGACCATGACGATGTGTCCGCCGTTGCGGAGCCCGTGGCGCATCGCGCGCACGGCGTGCTTCACCAGCAGAAACGCGCTGTCCAGATTGACCGCCATGGTGGCGCGCCACTGCTCATCCTCCAATTGGTCGACTGCATATTCCTGCGGCTCCCATATGGCGTGGTTCACCACGAGGATGTCCAGATAGCCGAAGCGCGACACCGCCTCCTGCACCAGCATCTCCTCGGCGCCTTCGCCGATCAGGTCGGCCTGGACGGCGGCGCAGCGGTCGCGCCCGGCGGCGATCGTCACCTTCTGGGCGGCCTCGACGGACTTCTGATAGTTGAACAGCACGCTCGCGCCGGCCTGCGCGAAGAGCCGGACGCACGCAGCTCCGATGCCTCGCGAACCGCCGGTGACCAGCGCCACCTTGCCGGTGAGATCCATTGCAAGAGCCATGAGGGTTCTCCGTTACGACCGCGTGGACTGCTCCTGTTGCAAACTGCAAAGCATCATCTTAATTGGTAAGTGCAAGGAGCGGAGACACTGTTTGTATTGAATGCGATCGGACTCCCGAGCACGCCCTGGGGTCCCCGGCGCGCGTGTCGTCGGCTTGCTGGGGTGGAAGCCGGTCGTTGGCTTGCCGGGACGGCCGTCAATCGTTCCTTACATTTTCAAAGTCCGGTGAGGTGCGGGCGAGGCGTGCGTGGAAGTCGCGGGCCTCGCTGACGAGCTTTCCGAAGATCCGGCGCGAGACCTCGTCCTGCTCGAATGTCCGCTCGGGATGCCATTGCACGCCCAGGACCCAGTGTCCCGGCGCGGTGCCCTCGACGGCCTCGATGACATTGTCCTGCGGCGAGCGGGCCACTACCCGCAGCGAGTCGCCCGGCGTGCCGACCGCCTGGTGATGGCTGGAGTTGACCGTGATCGGCCCGGCGCCGGTGAGGTTGAAGAGCTGTGATTCCGGCTCCACCTGCGCGGAGTGCTCGATCACTGTGGTCCGCGGCGCGCCCTCGGGCCGGGCGTGCTGCACCGGGGATTCGATGTGCTGGACCAGGGTCCCGCTGCGCCAGACGTTCAGCGACTGGGTGCCGTAACAGATGGCCAGGATGGGTTTGCGCATGTTGTGTGCATCCTGCAGCAGCAGCTCATCCACGTTGTCGCGCGCGGGATCGGACGCAGCGGTGCGAGGATGAGCAGCCTGGCCGTACTTCTGCGGATCGACATCGGCGGGCGAGCCGGGAAGCAGGATGCCGTCACACGATTTGGCAAGCTGCGCAGCCTCATTGCTGGAAAGCGTGAGCTCAAGCACAACGGGCACGCCCCCGGCGCCCACAATCGAGTTCACATATTGAGGCAGCGCGCGGCGGGAGTACTCCGGATCGGAGTTTGGGACGGGGATGGCGATTCGCGGCTTTATCGGCTCGCCCATGGCGGCTCACTCCGAATCATTCTCTTCTCAGTGAGATGTTAGCGCGGAAGAGCGCGAGGGAACAGTGCCGAAGGGTTCCCTGCAAGCCCGCTGTTCACCCCAGCAACCGGAACTCTGGGCTTGCGCCGGAGATACCGTGGCGTCCGCCCCAGCACGCCAACGGCGGGCGCGCCGGGTGAAATCACGTGTTTCGCTTGCAGGGGATGAAGCTCACGGATAGCATCTCTAATACGAGGCAAGCGGCAGGGAAAATCCGGCAGAGCGCCTGCAGCGCCCCGGCGTCCCCGGCGCGCCAGCAGTTGTGCTTGGGGTGGAGGCGTATTGGAGAGAGCGATGGCGGAGCAGCCATGGGACAGCTTTGCTCGGCTGAGTGCCGGTGAGCGCTTCCGGGAACAGTCGGCAGAGATGGGCGTGGCCGCGACCCAGGCGCTTGTCGAAGCAGCGCGGATCGTGCCCGGTCTTCGCGTGCTCGACGTAGCATGCGGCTCCGGCGAGCCTTCGATCTCCATTGCGCACCTCCTGCGCAACTCTGGCTCGGTGATAGGAATGGACATGGCCGGCACGGCGCTGGAGATGGCGCGCGAGCGGGCCCGAGCGCGGGGCCTGCAGAATGTGGAGTTCTTGCAGGGCGATGTGCACTCCCTGCCATTCCCCGACGCAAGCTTCGACCGGGTGACCTGCCGCATGGGGGCGATGTTTTTCGCCGACCTGCTCGGGGCTTTGAGGGAGATGCGCCGGGTGCTGAGGCCCGGTGGACGGGTTGCCCTGCTGGCCTGGGGACCGATGAAGCAGCCCTACTTCGAGGCGACCGTAGGAATGCTGCGGCGGCTGCGTCCCGAGCTGGAAGTTCCACCGCAGGCGCGCGCCATGTTCAAGTTCGGCGAGGCGGGCACGCTGAGCCGGGCCCTGCGCGAGGCCGGCTTTGATTCGATCGAAGAGGCGCTGCGGCGGCTGCCCTGGGACTGGCACGGATCGCCCGAACAGCTATGGGAGTATTTCCGCGGTGTCACTGTGCCCTTCCGTCCGCTGCTGGAGAAAGTCGAAGGCGATGTGGAGGCCTGCGGGGCGGTGCTGGGCGCGCTGCGCGAACGCTTGGATGGCGAGTACGTGCGGTTCGAGGCACAGATGGTGCTGGCCACGGCAGAGAGATAGCGCCGCTTACGCGCGCCGCGCCTTCCGCAACATGCCATAGAATGCCAATCGTGCCAACGCTGATCCGTTCAGCATTGAGACGGTACACCGGGACGAATAGCGAATCCCGAGCTGGCGAACCAACGGCATCTCATTCAAGCAAAGAAGCTTGAGTCGGTCACCTGCCCTCGCTAATGGTCGCTAGGGTAGCTTGAACGAAGTTTGCCTCTCCAGATTCAGAAATAATCTTGCGCTGCAACGGCATCCAATTCAGAGACTCTGAATCTAATCGAAGGAAAGTTTCTGGATTTCGCTCCCAACCCAGGAGAAAGAATGAAAATCAAGCGGATGCACCTGTTTGGCCTCGGCCGTGATGAGTCCGGTCAAGAACTGATGGAGTACGCATTGCTCGCCGCGATGATCGCATTCGGCGCGGTGACTGCCGTGCATGGGTTGGCCAACGATATCGCCTCGGGATATTCGACCGTTGCATCGAAGCTGAGCAGCGCAATCGGTGCGGCCGACCAAGGTAGTCAGGGTGGCGGCGGCGGTCAGGGTGGCGGCGGTGGTCAAGGTGGCGGCGGCGGTCAGGGTGGCGGCGGTGGTCAAGGTG
>WNGF01001479.1_pt1 | contig 37565 bp, 18 predicted proteins | sample 5400641 | NCBI WGS metagenome assembly WNGF01 (sample SAMN13153371, study PRJNA577476) | soil metagenome | isolation source: 80 cm soil or saprolite under grassland replicate 2 | place: USA:California | collected 2016-06-15 | reverse complement strand
GCGGACCATGGTCTGGTCGGAGAGGGAGTAGAAGCCCAAACTGGGGTGGTAGTTGGTGTATGGCTCGATGCCCTGCTGCTTCCAGGCTTCCGGAAACCAGGGATAGTAGAACGCCGCTCGCACCGGCAGCCCCGGCTGCAGATCAGCGCTTGGTGCCGCCGACGACATAAATGTCGAGGTGAGCAGCAATATGCTCAACCCCAACGCGAAGATGGCGCCTAGGGCATGCATGGTACGTCCTTGAATGTTCATAGTTGCCCCCTTAACGTTTTTTTAACCAACAAATCCACAAAACGTTACCATGTCGGGCATCATCGCGTATAGGCGAAGGTGGTCAGTTGATGCTCAGATACATCGCCAGCTACGGGCGCGGCGCGTAGCATGCCAATCAGGCGGCTGAGTTATTTATCGAGGGGCAGACCAGAAGGCAAACTGGCCGGGCGCTGTGCCAGATATCTTGCCGCACGTGCCAGGAGGCTTTGCCGGTTGGTGCTACCGCGAATGGCAGCGCCAACCGGCTGCCCAATTGACGATGCGAGGGCACATAACAAAGAGTTAATACGCAATACCATCGTAATGGTATATGTGTTGTCAGAGTGATGGTACATAGCCTGCTATTAATCGCTGGACTGCCTTAATCTATCTAGGAGATGTTCCTATTCGAAGTCTGCCCGGTGAACCTAGCAGTGTTGATTCGGCATGCATCAACACGAGAAAGGAGCTGATACCTATTAGAACATAGCGCTAGTGCTGTCGTTGTGACATCAGCAGAAGAGAGAAGCGAGCCGGGCAGATACTCACAGTACTGCCGCGGCTACCCCAAGGTAGGAGGAGAAGGTGAAGAGGTATTTCCAGCTACTCGTTGGAGTAGCGGTGGTGGCGCTATTGGGCGCCTTTACCCTGACCACCGCACGGCCATCTGCCGCTGCTAACGGTGTCCCGGCGTTTAGCCACATTTTCCAGATCGTGATGGAAAATAAAGAGTACAGCAGCATAATCGGGAGCTCATCGGCGCCATACACGAACAGTTTGGCGAATCAGTATGGTCTCGCGACGAAGTATTACGGGATTCGCCATCCGAGTCTGCCGAACTATCTGGCGATGATCGGTGGCGACACATTCGGTATCACGACTGACTGTACAAGCTGCTTCGTCAGTGCCACCAATCTGGTAGACCAACTCGAACCCGCGGGGAAGACATGGAAAGCCTACATGGAATCGATGCCAAGCCCCTGTTTTATTGGCAGCTCGGGACAGTACGTACAGAAGCACAATCCATTCATCTACTTCGACGATATCCGCAAGAACACCACGCGCTGTAACAAGATCGTACCGTTTACACAATTCGCGACCGATCTCCAGAATAACACCGTGCCGAACTATGCCTGGATCACACCGAATCTGTGCAATGATACGCACGATTGCTCGATCAATACCGGCGACAACTGGCTGAAGACCTGGGTGCCGAAGATCCTGGCATCGTCGGCATGGAAGCAGAATGGCGTATTGTTTATCACTTACGATGAGGGTAGCAGCACTGCGGGCTGCTGCACCTACGCGACGGGCGGCCATATTGTTACGCTGGTGATCTCGCCATTAGGCAAGGCGGCCTACCGATCAACGGTCGCCTACGATCACTACTCGCTGCTGCATACAATCGAGAGTGCATGGGGTTTATCGGCGTTAGCCAAGGCTGCGTGCAGCTGCTCGCAACCAATGTCCGATTTCTTTGGAACTAGTGCAACGACGCCGACGCCGACGCCGAAAACTCCGACGCCGACCGCTGTAGCGACAGCCACGCCTGCGCCTGCGGGCTCTAACGTAATCTTGAACCCGTCATTCGAAACGGCCGGCGCATCGAGCACCGACGCGGCGAATTGGACCGAAGGTACCAATCATGTCCGCAGCAATGATCGGGTGCATACGGGCAGCTGGGCCATGAAATCCACTTTTGTGGGTACCGGCACTTCAACGCGCACGGCGGCGCTGCCCGTCAAATCCAACACCACCTACACCTTCTCGGGCTGGATCTACAAAGCCAGTACGAGCGGCGCAGCCTGTATCGACATGAATGACATCACAGGCGAGGTTCAGCGGTGCGCGACCCAAACCAATGTCTGGCAACAAGTTTCGGGCACGTGGAATAGCGGCTCGCACACCAGTGTCGTGATCCGGCTTGTCACCGATGGCACTCCAAATGGCTCGATCTGGTTCGACGACATATCGTTGCGGTAATGCCAGATCGACAGAGGTGGAGAGCAGAGGCCTCCTGCTCCCCACTTCAAATGATTCGAGGAGCTTAAGGCAGATTAGGGTCGCGCAGAGTTGGTGTCAGAACATTGCGGGTTACTTGTCCCGCGAACGATCGGTAGCCAGTTATCAGAGTGGGACAGATCCGCTGTAGGGCTTGGAGACAATTCAACCATACCGTCGTTGTGCAGGGCGTCGAGATAGGCGCCATAGCCGGAGGCGCTGGCCCACTCCTGGGCCGACTCCACCGCCGTGCCTTCGCCCCATTCGTTAAAGGTCGTGATCAGCTGAAATCTTGCTCCCGAGGCGATCATATCGCGGATGTTGCTCTTCCAGCGTGCCAGATCGCGACCTAGGCAGAACGCGCCACCGGCTTGGTTGAAGCCAGGGCTAATGGTATAGCTGAACTGGTCTTGAGCATCGGCGGCGCTGGCCGGCGCGTACTGATGCCAGCCGTCCGGCTGGCGCGCACAGCTGCGGTACCCGGCAAACACCTTCAACACCAGGTAGGCGTTGACGCTGTTGGCCTGCGTCCAGCGCTCGACCATGCCACAGCCGTCGCTGGCGTCGGCATACACGAACACCACCAAGCGCCCATCGATCCGCAGCAGGCTGGGGTCGGAGCCGTAGTGGTCGCGCAGGTAGGTCAGGTCGGCGCTCAGCGTGCTGAGGCTGGGGTCGCCCTGGCTTTCCGGCTCATAGTAGATGCTCCAGCGAAAGGTTGTGGGCGCCGCGGCGGTCAGCAACAGCGGCAGTCGCTGATCGGTGGCGCTGCCCTGACCCCACCAGGAGGCAATCCCGACCTGAATGCCGCCGCGGACCATGGTCTGGTCGGAGAGGGAGTAGAAGCCCAAACTGGGGTGGTAGTTGGTGTATGGCTCGATGCCCTGCTGCTTCCAGGCTTCCGGAAACCAGGGATAGTAGAACGCCGCTCGCACCGGCAGCCCCGGCTGCGTATCTTGTGGCGAACCGGGTTCCGGCCTGACGGTTGCCACAATAGCGGCCGATAGGCAGGCAACCAGCGCAATACCACAGGACAAGACGCCAAAGAGTTTCATAAGCTGAGCAAGCCGTATCTTACTCATCGATGAAGCTGGTATTTACCTTAACTTCATCGAACGCGACATCATAGCTATGACCGCTTGCATTATCACCAAGTTGAAAGCGACCAATCGGAGTAGTGCCCAATGGCTCGGTCTTGCTGAGGGCCTCAATCCGGCTGCCGTCGAACCAGACCTCGGTCGCACTGGCATCGCCATCCACGCGCACATGCACCTGAAGTTGGTGCCATTGGTCGCGGCTGACGCTCGTGGAGCTTGTGACGCTTTTGTCGGCCACGTCGTCGCGATAACAGATCTTGTCGGCGTTGCTGATATAGAGACCGAGGATTGATGATCCTGCCGCGGTTCGGAATCGTAGCAGGTACACCGTATTCGAAACTTTACTAAGAATCTTGAAACGGACAAAATAGTACAGCTCATTGCTCGCCGTGTCCAATCGTTCCTGCGCGTATGCAGGCGTACCGCTGCTGGTAGCACGCGCGGCATAGGCGCCGTCTGCCACCTCCTGCTGCTGTACGGCTAGCCCGGTCGCCTCGGTCCAGTGTGAGAGGGTGCCACTCTCGAAGTCGTCGCTGAACGGCAGACCAGCCGTTGTTGCGCTAGGCCCTGCCTTTGGAGGAGGCGCGCTGGTAGGCGCCGGCGCCGACGTCGTATCGGCGCTCTGGTCGAGGCGGGTGCCATCGGCCGAGTGGCACACGCCATGCCCCGCATCGGTGAAGGTTTTGCCGGCCTCGGGAATAAACTCCCAGTCGTAGCTAGTCGGGTGCAGTGTCAACTTGATAACGCCGAACGTGAACGCGTTACGCACTTCGCTATTAGCGATCGGCGCGCCGATCGGATAGTAGTTCTTACCGCCAGTGCCGACAACGAACTCGCGAATACCGCGAGCCGGGTCTGCCACGCCGTGGGCGTCTTGTGGCGCGAATCGTTCATAGTCGTGGTCGTGGCCGCTGAGCACCACCTCGGCCCCGTTATCGTAGAGCGCCTGCCAGATCGGCTGCATCGCGACCGTGCTGCCGTGTTCGCCAGAGCTAAAGCGCGGATGGTGCCAGTAGGCCAGTGTGCAGGCAGTTGGGTGCGCGCGCAGATCGTCGCGCAGCCACTGCTCCTGGGGCGAGCCGGCCTCACAGCCGCCGATCTGCGAGCAGTTGCTGTTAATCACCACAATATGCCACTTGCCCAGCTCATAGCTGTAATATCCCTTGTTTGGGTCGCCGGCCGCGGCGCCGAAATAGTTGAAATACGGCTCAGCCTTATGGGTCAGATACTCATGATTGCCAACCGCCGGGCGTGTCCGATCTTTGAAGCGTCCCCACGAGGGATCGTAACACTCGGCAAACTGCTGGGCTGTGCCGCTCTCATAGGCGTCGTCGCCGGCGAGGAATATGGTTCCGGAAGTGCTGTCGAGCAGTTTGGCTGTGGCCTCGTCGCCTGTGCTGTTGCAGCTCGCGATGTCTCCCGCGCCAATTAACACCGGGTCGCTATCCCTTGATAGCGCCGATGAGACGATCAGCGCTCCGGCGATGCCCACCACCAGGATAAGCATGCCAAGAGCAATACGGATCTTCGATCGGTTGTTACTTCTGAATAGTCTCATGCACCACCCTTTGAGGAATCTCGCGGGTGCTGCATGCCCGCGGAATCACCGCTTCGACAAACACTGATTCGGATCGAATACTTATGACTTTCATTTACCTCAGAATCGTTGGGAGCCATACTATACTCTTGCCGCCAGGTTGGCTGATAACGACCGTCCAACTCCTGCTCACCGGCGACAGATCAATGTTTCCAGCAGAATCGGTGGCAGCCACTTGAAACGTATGCGCGCCCTCTTGCAGGTTGCTGTAGGACTGCGGCGAGGTACAATCGACAAAGTCGTCGCCGTCGAGCGAACAGTCGAACGTAGCGTCCGGTTCGTTAGCCGAGAAGGTAAATGAAGCAGTACGGGTACTGACGGAGCCAGATGGGCCTGAGTTGATCATCGTGTTCGGCCCGATGTTGTCGACCATTACCTTCCCGATCGATGCGCTCGTTATGTTAGCCGACGTGTCCACCGCGCGTGCCGTGATCGTAGCGGGGCCGTCGACGCTAGCGATCGAGTTCCAGCTTGCGTTATACGGGGCAAAGTAGTCTGTGCCAATCACGACGCCGTTGACGAGGAATTCAACCCGATCCACGGCAACGTTGTCGAAGGCATCGGCCGCAAGAGTTACTATGCCGCGGACTCTGGCGTCACCGGCTGGTTCGGTCAGGGTTACGCTTGGCGGCGTGAAATCGCCCAAACTGATAAAGCTGGTATTAACTGCGATGGCGTCGAAGACGATGTCGTATGTGCGGCCGGGTGCATTCTCGCCAAGTTGAATGCGCTCAATCAGATTCGTGCCAAGCGACTCGGTCCTGCTTAGAGCGCTGATGCGGCTACCGTCGAACCACAGCTCGGTCTCGCTAGCGGCGTCATCGATCCGTACCCGAACCTGGAGCTCGTGCCACGACCCAGTGGCCACATGTGTCGTGCTGGTAGCGCTAACGCCGCTGACATCGTTGCGGTAACCTAGCGTACCATCGCTATTCACGAATATGCCCAGAAGCGAGGCGTTGTTGGTGGTTCGGAACCGTTGCAGGTACACGCTGTTCGCGCCCTGGCTCACGATCTTGAACCATATACGATAGTACAGCTCGTTCTGGGGGGTGCTCAACTGCTTGTAGGCGTAGGTCGCCGTCACGCTACTTGTTCCGCGCGCTGCGTAGGCGCCCGCATAGACCTCCTGTTGCTGGACAACGAGCCCGTTCACGCTGGACCAGCGTGATAGATCGCCGCTCTCGAACCCATCGCTGAAGAGCATACTATCAGTTGTAGCTGTTACGACACCGCTAAGGGCCGAAGCATTGCCGGCGGCATCCCGCGCCCGCACTTGATACGTGTAAGTAGTATTGCTAACAAGCGTTGTGTCGATATAGCTTGTTACCGGATCAGTTTGCGCGATCAACTGTCCATCACGATAGATCTCATAGCCTACAACGCCGACATTATCGGTCGAAGCTGTCCAGGTAAGATCGACACGGGTCGAGGAGCGGGCGGTCGCAATCAGATCAGTTGGAGTGCTCGGCGCTAATGTATCGGATGAGGCACCACTGCAGGGCACAGAACCAGAATCGAGCGTCATGCCTTGGATATTCACAAACTGGTACGCCGCGCCATCCTGATTCAGTTCCAGCCGCAGGGCCCCAAACGCATACGGCGCAGTATCAAACCCTTTGGCCAATCGGGCATCGGAGCGAATGAATTGCTGTATCCCGTGACCGCCAGTACCAACCACGAATTGCGTCATGCCGGCCGGATCCGATTCGCCCGCAGCATTCAATGGCATCCAGCGCTGGTAGTCGTGATCATGCCCTGTGAGAATCAAGTCGACGCCATGCTCCGCCAATAGCGACCAGATTGCGCTCATACGTGGGGTATCACCTTCCGCTCCGACATTATATACAGGATGGTGGAAAAAAGCGATTGTGCAGGCCGCCGTGTTAGTGGCAAGATCCTGAGCTAGCCATTGGTACTGTGGGGAGCCTAGCGTGGTCTGCCCCAACTCGGAGGTGGAATTCAAGCTAATCAGATGCCAACCCGCCGCGTTGAAGCTATAGTAGATCGGAACATTGTTCCAGTAGTCGAAGTAGCCAGGCGCTTGTCCATTCTCGTACTCGTGATTCCCGACCGTCGGATTGGTGATCGGGCGGAAGCGTGAATAGAAGGTGCTCCCTGTACCGTACCAGTTGGAGAATTCGGTTGGAGTGCCCTGTTCATATACATCGCCTAGATACAGCATCATGTTCGGATTCCATGAGGCGATCAGATTGGTCACTTTGTTGCTGTTTGTCTCGCCGCTAGCGCCATCGCCGATAGCAGTAAGCACGAACGGGCGGCCGGCTGGCGGTGTCGTTCCGCTCGATGGGGTGAAGGTGTTTCCGTTTACCGGCGGCTGGCTTACTCCGTTGTTAAAGGACAGTGTAATCAGCGCCTGCTGCGAGGTAAAACCATCGCGCATCAGCGCCTCGACCGCCAAAGTGTGACTGCCATCGACAAAGTGATCGGTGCCCAGCTCGAACGTATACGGCGACTCGTAATCGGTGAGCAGGTACTGAGCATCGAGATAAAACACCAGACGCCGGATGCCCGGGCTCAATCCGGTCGCCGTCGGCGAGACCGCTACGGTCGCCGGCCCGTTCACGGATGTGCCATCCACCGGATTGGCGAAGCACAGCATGATCGTGTAGGCGCCCGACTCCGGGCCGCTTGTCGCGCAGCCGTTCTCACTGAGGGTTCCCAGTGCTAGTGCTCCAGGCACCAGCACGCGGCTGCTGAACAGCGTCAGCGCAAGCGCCAAGCTCACGGGCCACATGACTCTAAGCCACTCTGGTGTGATCTGAAAATGCGCGTAATACAAGACTCAAGCCTCTCCTGTTGGATGTTAGACGAGCTTTCAGATCGAAAGTGTATCCACGGCAATGTCATCGAAGACTATATCATAACTGTTACCGATCGAGTTATCCCCGAGTTGCACCCGCCCGACCGGTGTCGTACCAAGCGCCTCGGTCTTGCTCAGCGCGTCGATGCGCACTCCGTCGAGCCACGTTTCGGTCTGCCCAGCGCCACCGTTGATAAAGACGCGAACCTGGAGCGTATGCCATACCCCACGGCTAACGGGCGTGGCGCTAACGACGGTTTGCAGCCCTGCATCGTTGCGATAGGCCAGCTTACCGGTGCTACTCACATAGGCGCCGAGGATTGACGTTCCGCTCGCCGTGCGAAACTTCAGCAGGTATGCCAAGTTCGGCCCCTGGCTGACGATCTTGAATCGCACACGGTAGTACAGCTCGCTTTGTGTGGCGCTCAACTGCTGGTAGGCCCAGCTTGCCGGGCCAGTGCTGGTGGCCCGCGCGGCATAGCTACCCGCGTAGACCTCTTGCTGCTGCACTGTCAGGCTGAGTACCTTGGTCCAGCGCGTCAGGGCGCCGCTCTCGAAGTCGTCGCTGAACAAGAAGGGGCTGCGGGTGGCGACGGTCGCCAGATTACTAGGGGCCGATAGATTGCCAGCCGCATCGCGCGCCCGCACGGTGTAGGCATAGGTGGTGGCGCTAGTAACCGTCGTATCGCTGTAGCTGGTGATTGCGCCACTGGTCGTCAGGAGCGATCCATTACGGTAGATCTCGTACGCGGTCACGCCGACGTTGTCGGTCGCGGCCGTCCAGCTGAGATCTACCTGGGTGGATGACCGAGCGGTCGCCGTCAGACCGAGCGGGGCGCTTGGCGGCGTGAGATCGGCGGCCGTAGCAGTCGTGAAAGACCAGCTCACCTCGTTGGCGAGCGGATTGCCGGCTTGGTCCACTACGCCGCTAGATCCACCCTTGACGATCGCTGTGTAGGATGCGCCTGCCTGCAAGCTTGCGCTCGGCAGCAGCCTGGCCTGCATGCTGGCTGCGTCGTAGCTCGCCGACGCCGCCACGGGGGTCGAGCTGCCTTGTGGAATCAGCACAAAGCTGGAGGTGCTCAGCGACGCAGGATTGATCGCCTCGCCGAATGTCGCTGTAACGGCGGTCGTAACTGCTACGCCGGTCGCGCCAGCCGCCGGCATGACGCTCGTGATTGTTGGCCCAGTCAGGTCGACCGACCAGGTACGGCTCGCAGGAGAGGAGTCGGAATTGCCGGCCAGGTCGGTCGCGCGCACCGCGAAGGTATGTACGCCATCCGCCAGGCCGGTATAGCTGGCTGGCGTGGCGCAGTTGCTGAACGGCGCTCCATCGAGGCTACAGGTGAAGGTGGCGCCAGCCTCGGTGGAGCTAAAGCTGAAGCTCGCCGACTGGCTAGCAATGATGCCGGATGGGCCTGAATCGATGGTCGTATTGGGCGCGGTATTGTCCACGGTCACGGTCCGGCCGGCGGAGATCGACACATTGGCCGACGAGTCCACTGCACGGGCTGTGATAGTAGCAGGGCCATCTCCAGCCAAAGCTGAATTCCACGCCACGCTATACGGGGCGCTGGTATCCGCGCCGACGATCGCGTTGTTGACTAGGAAATCAACGTGATCTACAGCTGTGTTATCGGTCGCATTCGCCGCCAATAGCATGCTCCCGCTGATCGCCGCTCCATCGGGTGGCGCCGTCAGCGTTACGTTCGGCGGCGTAATATCGCTCGAAGCGATGAAGCGCGTATCGGCCGCGACGTTGTCGAAGGCGACGTCATAGCTGATGCCAGACGAATTTTCGCCCAGCTGGATGCGCCCGATTGGCGTCGTGCCCAGCGCGTCGGTCTTGCTGAGCGTACCGATCCGGTTGCCGTCAAGCCAAACCTCAGTCTGGCCGCTGGCGCCATTGATCAACGCGCGGACCTGTAACTCGTGCCAGGTTCCGCGTGTGACGGATGTGGTGCTGAAGGTGGTCACACCCGCCGCGTCATTGCGATAGCCCAGATTGCCCGTGTTGCTGACGAATATCGCCACGATTGACAAGCCGGTGGCAGTACGGAACTTCAGCAGGTTGGTGGTCTGTACCTGGCTGATGATCTTGAAGTAGATCCGATAATAGAGCTCAGTTTGTGCGACACTCAGCTGCTTGTAGGCATAGGCCGGCGCTCCAGCGCTTGTCCCACGCGCGGCATAGGCGCCAGCAAACACCTCTTGTTGCTGAACCGTCAGGTTGGTCACACTGGTCCACTGCGATAGATTACTGTTCTCGAAGCCATCGCTGAACAATCCAGCAGGGGGAATAACCGTGGCCGGGTTGCTGAACCCCGAGGCATTGCCGGCGGCATCCCGCGCGCGCACCTGGTACTGATACACGTTACCGGCGCTGACGGTAGTATCGGTATATCGGGTCGCCGAACTGCTGGTGGCCAGCAGCGTACCATTGCGATAGATCTCGTAGGCTGCCACGCCGACGTTATCGGTCGCCGCGCTCCAGGTCAGATCTACCTGGGCCGCTGAGCTGGAAGTCGCGCTCAAATTGCTCGGTGCGATCGGAGGCGTGGTATCGGGCGGCGCGCCGCTGCACGCCACGGAGCCCGAATCGAGGGTGGCCCCCTGGGTATTCACGAACTGGTAGCTGGCGCCATCCTGGTTCAGCTCCAGGCGCAAGGCCCCGAAACCAGTTGGCTCTGTGCCGAAGCCGATCGCCAAACGGCTATCGCTGCGCACGAAGTTCTGGATACCGTGGCCGCCAGTGCCGACGACGAACTGGGTGATGCCGCTGGGGCTCGGGGTGCCGGCCGCGTCGAGCGGCAGCCAGCGCTGATAATTGTGGTCGTGCCCGGTTAGGACCAGATCAACGCCGTGCTGCGCCAGCAGCGACCAGATCGCATTCATAGAGGTTGTACTACCCTGTGGACCCACGCTGAACACCGGATGATGGAAATACGCAATCGTGCAGGCGGCGCTGTTCGCGTTGAGATCCTGGGCAAGCCACTGGTATTGGAGCGAACCGGCGGCCGTCTGGCCGAACTGCGAGGTCGAGTCCAGGCTGATCAGGTGCCAGCCGGCCACGTTATAGCTGTAGTAGTGCGGCACATTATCCCAGTAATCGAAGTAGCCGGGCGCGCCTGGTCCGCTGTCGTATTCGTGATTGCCGACCGCCGGGTTGGTGATCGCGCGGAAGCGCCCGTAATAGGTGTTCGTCGCGGGTGTGCCATACCAATTATAAAACTCCGTCGGGGTGCCTTTTTCGTATACGTCGCCGAGATACAGGAACAGATTTGGGTTCAACGACGATGCGATCAGATTCGTGACGTTGCCGGTGCTGGTCTCGCCGCTGGCGCCATCGCCCGCCGCCACCAGCACGAACGGTTGGCCGGACGGCGGAGTAGTTCCAGCCGATGGAGTGAAGCTGCGATTGTTCACCGGCGGCTGGGTAACGCCATTGCTGAAGCTCAGGTTCACGGATGCGCGTTGCGACACGAACCCATCGCGCGTCCGGGCCTCGACAGCCAGCACGCGCGCGCCGTCGACAAAGCGATCGCTGGGCAGATTAAATGTGTAGGGCGATACATAGTCGCTCAGCAGGTTCTGCCCATCGAGGTAGAAGGCCAGCCACTGGAGACTAGGTAGCGACCCGCTCAGCGTGACGGTAGCCGTAACCGGCTGTACGCCAGTTACGGTCGCACCATCAGCTGGATTCGTGATGCACAGGGTGATCGTGTAGGCGCCTGAAGCCGGCCCGCTGGCGGTGCAACCAGCGGCACGCACGCGCATGGGCGCCAGCGCCAGGCCGCCCAGCAGCGCCAGGATGAGCGCCAGGCTGAGGCGGCGCGCAGCAACCGCCGATGACAAATACGACGATATCCAGCGCATAGTGATACTCCTACCTACACTCACTGCTCACATTGGTTACCTGCGCCGTGAACCCTTGGTCGGGCGCGTACGTGAGATGTGTCGTTATGTGGACCAGCAGATCCGGGGCTTGCCCCTGGCCGATCAGCTGGAACGTGTCCACGGTGGTACTCTCGAATCCGGGGGCTCCAGAGATATTGGTGGTGCGTCGGAACTCATCTGCGTCCCGAAATATAGCGCCGTTCTGTGGCCCGATCCCGATCATGCCCTGTGAGATGGTAGCCTCCTGCCAAAGATCCAAACCCATGCTTTAGATAAATGAGAGAAAGAAGAGATTTCTCTTCTTTCAGAAACAAGAACACTGGTGCCTGCGCAGATTGCAGATCTGCCGCATGCCAGGCGGCCTATGGACTGATAAAGCTGCTATCGACTGCGACGTCGTCGAAGGCGACGTCGTAGCTGTGTCCGGTCGAGCTATCGCCCAACTGAATGCGTCCGATCGACGTCGTGCCGAGCGACTCGGTCTTGCTGAGCGTGCTGATCGGGGCGCCGTCGAGCCACACCTCGGTCTGACTTGCGCTGCCATTAATGCTTACCCGCACCTGAGCCTCGTGCCAGACCCCTTTGCTGACGACGTTAGAACTGGTCGTATTGATGTTGACGACGTAATTGGTGTAGCCAAGTTTGCCGCTGCTGCTCAGGAAAAGGCCAAGGATCGAGGAGTCAGTCGCCGTCCGAAATCTCAGCAGGCGGAGTGAGTTGTTACCCTGGCTAATGACCTTGAACCGGATGCGATAGTACAGATCGGACTGTGGAGTGCTCAACTGCTTGTACACGTAGGTCGCCGCCCCGCTGCTTGTTCCGCGCGCTGCGTAGGCGCCCGCAAAGACCTCCTGTTGCTGGACGACGAGCCCGTTCACGCTGGTCCAGTGTGATAGATCGCCGCCCTCGAAGTTATCGCTGAAGATCAGTGCTGAGACGCTCGGGGTGGTGGTGTTGGCCGGGGCGCTGGCGTCCGAGATGTTGCCAGCCGCGTCGCGCGCCTGCACCTGGTATGAGTAGGCCGTCGCGGGAGCTACCGTCGTGTCGGCATAGCTGGTCACCGCGCCGATGCTCGCAATCACGGCTCCATCACGAATGATATCGTAGCTGGTGACGCCGACGTTGTCGCTAGACGCAGTCCAAGTCAGATTTACTTGGTTCGCGCTGACGGCGGTAGCTGATAGGCCGCTGGGCGGCGTAGGCGGACTGGTATCACTACCTCCACTCCCAGTGGTGACGATTAGCTGTGGCGCGGTGGCGCCGGACTCCCGGCTAGCGAATGTGGTGGCTGTCGAGCTAGTGGAGATCATAGCCAGGCTGAGCAGACCGTTGCCCGAGACCAGCGGCGTGACATCGACCTCGGTCCATGTAGCGGCAGTGATGCGCCCGGAGGAGCCGGCGACTAGGCCAACGGGTGGTGCATTGTTATAGGTCAGAGTGGTCTCGCCCCACGAGTTGTCGCTGACGCTGTACACGCCGTAGCCGATCGAATTGCCCGAACTGGCATAAACGCGCAAGGTGGCCCGCACGAGTGGCGTGCCGAGGCCCTGGACGTTGAACCTGAGGTAGCTGTGGAGATCGGGCGAAGCATCGGTACGAAGCGTTGTGGCGCTGCCGTAATTGCTCGAAGGTGAAGTAGCCTTGACGTAGGTATCGGCAACCGGCGTAAAGGTGCCCGTCGCTGGGGCTGTGCTGCCCGACTTGAACGTCGCTGTGTAGGTGGCCGTTGAAGGCGGGGTGAGAATCGTGTGCATCTGAGCACCGCCATCCGACCATGTATCGAAGACCCACGGCTGGCCTGAGGTGTCCGTCTGATTGGGCGCGCTGACCGTAAGATTAGCCGCTTCCCACGAACTGACCGTAGCTGGCGTGGCAAACGTCGCCCCACTTACAGTGAGGTTCAATCCCACGGGGCTGGACTGAAACGTCACGTCGACGAACTTGGGGCGCAATTCCTGCGTGACAGTGCTGGTCAGGCCGTTGGAGTCCGTCGCCGTGAGCTGAATCTCGAGGTAGCTCGTACGCGCTGCGTCAAGATCTTCCGGTCCAGGAGCGACTATCTCGATATCATTGCCCACCGTCGGCTCAAGGAACGGATGGATATGCGTTGCGTGATGCAGGATGACTTGCCAGGTAAGCGCGCTATTCGGCAACGGGCCATCATCAGGATCGGTTGCGCTGCCATGGAGCGTAATGTGTTCACCCACCGCGAAGAGGGTATCAGCCGTAGGCGTACCAATCGTCGCTGTCGGCGCCCGATTCCCTGCGTCGATGCGGACGGTCGTGCTGTTCTCGCCGCCCTTGCCATCGCGCACGGTGAGCTTGGCGGTATACACACCAGCCTGTTCGTACGTGTGGTTGACCGTGACAGCCGTGGAGTCGGTATTGCCATCACTCTCGAAGTCCCACTCGTATGTGAGCGAGTCGCCATCAGGGTCGCTGCTCGCACTACCATCGAACTGCACCAGGAGCGGAACGGCCCCAGAGGTTGGATTCGCGGTTGCGCTCGCCACGGGGGTCCGGTTCGAACTGCCTGTGAAGGCGATGCGGCGCACCGCGCTGCCATCTCGGGTGACATAGTAGAGCGCCTGGCCCGTGCCGTATGGCCCGAACCGCATGCTGGTGATTTGCGCGATAGGAGCGAACTCGATCTGGTTGAACGACGAGGTAGGCGGGCCGCAGAGGCGGCAACCTCCCCCGTTCGGCACAAGCTGGTAGATCTTGCCGAAGACGTAGTCGCTGAACAGGTAGGTTCCGTCGTAGGATGCCGGCCAGATCCCGTTCGGAACGAACGCTCCGCCGGTGACCGCACCACCATCCGGGCCGTGATGATACCAATGAACCGGGTCTGTCATTCCAGCCGGCGGTAGGCCGCAGTCGGTGTCCGAGTCTTTTGCGCACGGCCCTTCGCGCACTTGCCAGCCGTAGTTGGCGCCTAACTGCCCCTCGCTAATCTCCTCCCAGGTGTGCTGACCAACGTCGTTGATGTAGAAGCGAACGCCCGCGGCGTTGGGGTCGAATGCCTGGCGGAATGGGTTGCGTAGGCCGGAAGCGTAGATCTCCTGGCACTTCGTTCCGGCTGGAGAACCAGACGGAGGGATGCCATCCACATTGCAGCGTGCGGTGCCTGCGCCGGTGAATGGGTTGTCGGCTGGAATCCCACCCGAATCCGTGATGCGCACGATCTTGCCGGCTAGGCGTCCCAGGTCCTGGGGCCAACCAAGGCTTTGGGCTCCGGCGTCGCCGACGGTGACATAGATATATCCATCCTTGCCGAACTTCGGATCGCCGCCGGTGTGGTGATTCCTATATCTGGGCGGCGTGTTGAAGAGCACAACCTCGCTCGCCGGGTCGATCACATTCGTGTCGGGAAGGACGAAGCGTGAGAGCCGACCGATAGGGCCGTCTATTTCACTCTCAGGGCACGCATTATTGAACTTATTGTAGATGTAGTACAAGTAGATAAAGTGGTTCGTGGCGAACTGGGGGTGAACGGCGATCCCGACGAGGCCCTGCTCTCCTACCGTGCACAACCTGGCCGAGAGGTCGAGCGCGGGATTCGGGAGAAGTGTGTTGTTGGCGTACACCCGTACCTGACCGTCCTTCCCGATGATGAGCATGCGCCCGTCAGGAGTCCAGGTCAAGTCAGTCGGCCCCGAGACGGTCGTTAGGAATGTGTCCTCGAAGCCAGATGGCACGGCAGCAGATGCAGTTCTCGTACTAAGAGGAATCGTCATCAAGCACAGCAGAATCGAGCAAATTGTTCGCAGCAGGAGTTGTCTTTTCTTCGATACGATCCCCTCCTGTCTACATCGTCGTGTCCGTACTAACCCGATCGTAAGCAAGACCCTGCGTGACATGATCGTCTCCTCACTAGCCCTGCCGCCGCAGCTGAGTATCACGACGGCACTAGGGCTGAGTATACCGTTCACGGGTACGCCTTTTCGACTTGGAACAGTGGCACCATTGGACCACAAACCTGGACAGTCGATTAAGTAGGTAACAGAATATGCCACTACGAGACAGAACTGCATGCCAACTGGTCTACGGACTAATGAAGATCGTATCGACCTCCACTCCGTCAAAGGCGATGTCGTAGGTACGGCCAGTCGAGTTTTCGCCCAGTTGAATACGTCCGATCGGCGTCGTACCAAGCGAATCCGTCTTGCTCAACGCGTCAATTCGGTTGCCGTCGAGCCATACCTCGGTCTGGCTAGCACTGCCATTGATTAGCACCCGAATCTGGAGATCATGCCAGACTCCTTGGCTGACCGTGGTGGAGCTCGTGGTATTCGCACTGGTCACATCGTTACGGTAGCTGAGCTTGCCGGTGCTGCTGATAAATACACCCAGCAACGAGACCGTGCTGCTGGTTCGGACTTTCAGCAGATTTAGCGAGCCCGCACCCAAGCTGATGATCTTGAACCGCGTGCGGTAATACAACGTGCTCTGCGCGGCGCTCAACTGCTTGTAGGCGTAGGTCGCGGCGCCGCTACTCGTCGCACGTACGGCATAGGCGCCGGTGTATATCTCGTTCTGCTGGACCGTCAATCCGCTCACGGTCGTCCATTGGGAAAGATTACCGCTCTCGAACCCATCGAAAAACAGCCGCGCAGGCGTGGCTGCCGTCGCCGTGTTGCTGGCGGACGATGCATTGCCAGCAGCATCGCGCGCCCGCACCTGATACTGATAGCTGGTGCCTGGCGCGACAGTGGTGTCGCTGTAGCTCGTCACGGCGCCGATGGCTGCGAGGAGTGTGCCATCGCGGTAGATATCGTAGCCACTCACGCCGACATTATCCGTCGACGCCGTCCAGGCAAGATCGATTCGCGTTGCGCTGAACGCTGTGGCGCTTAGGTTGGTCGGTACGCTGGGCGGTGTAGTATCAGCGATCGTAATCGTCCAGGTACGACTCGCCGGCGTGGGGTCGATATTGCCGGCCGCGTCCATAGCGATCACCTCGAAGGTATGAGCGCCCACCGACAGGTCGGTGTAGGATTGCGGCGAGGTGCAGTCGTCGATCTCGACCTCGTCAAACTCACATATGAATGTGGCGCCTGTCTCGCTGGCCGAGAAGGTGAGCGTCGCGGTAGTGCTGTTGACAGTGCCCGACGGACCTGAGTCGATGGTCGTGTTCGGCGGCGTATTATCGATGGTCACTGTCCGGCTGGCGGAGTTAGTCACATTGGATGCGGTATCAACGGCGCGCGCTGTGATCGTGGCAGAGCCATCGGCGCGAGAGGCCGAATTCCAGCTCACCGAATATGGAGCCGTGTAATCGGTGCCTATAAGCGTACTGTTGACCCGAAACTCAACCCGATCCACGGCGACATTGTCGGATGCACTGGCAGACAGCAACACAATGCCGCGCACCTTTACGGCGTCGGCGGGCTCAGTGAGCGCCACACTCGGCGACGTGGTGTCGCTGATATTGATGAAACTGGTATCAGCGGCGTTATCGTCAAACGCGATATCGTAGACTCGGCCGGTCGAGTTCTCGCCAAACTGTATACGCCCGATTGCGACGGTACCGAGCGACTCAGTTTTGCTGAGCGCACTGATCCGATTGCCGTCGAGCCACACCTCGGTTTGGCTCAGGCTGCCATTGATCACGACGTGGGTCTGCAATTCATGCCACCCGCCCACACCGGCATTTGCGGTGCTGGTCGTGCTCACGCCTGTCACGTCGTTGCGATAGCCGAGCTTGCCCGTGCTGCTGACATACACGCCCAGGAGCGAGGTGCCAGTAGTCGTGCGAAACCGCTGCAGGTAGACCGAGTTCGCGCCCTGACTGATGATCTTGAACTTGATGCGATAGTACAGATCGCTTTGGGCGGTGCTCAGCTGCTTATAGGCGTAGGTCGCCGCGCTTGTGCTAGTACCGCGAGCGGCATAGAGACCGTTGACGACCTCCTGCTGCTGGACGACCAACCCGGTCGAGAAGGTCCAAGCGGAGAGATCGCCATTCTCGAAGCCATCGCTGAACAGCGTGGCATGGGTTCTGACGGTAGCCACTGCGCTCAGGTTTGAAGTATTGCCGGTAGCATCGCGAGCTCGGACCTGATAGTCAAACGTCGTGCTACTCGTAAGTGTAGCATCGGTGTAGCTCGTCGCTGGTCCGACACTCGCTAGAAGCGTCCCATTGCGGTAGATGTCGTAGCCAGTCACGCCGACGTTGTCGGTTGCTGCTGCCCAGGTGAGATCAGCATGGGTCGATGAGCTTGCAACCGCAGTCAGGCCGGTGGGCATGCTCGGCGGCGTGACGTCGGCCGTCGTACGACTACAGGCAACCGAACCAGAATCAAGCATCGCGCCTTGCGTGTTCACGAACTGATACGCCGCACCATCCTGGTTCAGTTCCAGGCGCAGCGCACCGAAGGCGAATGGTGAGGTGTCGAATCCAACCGCCAGGCGATCATCTGTTCGGATGAAGTCCTGGATGCCGTGGCCGCCGGTGCCGACCACGATCTGCGTCAATCCGGCTGGGTCTGGAGCGCCGGCACCATTCAACGGCACCCAACGCTGGTAGCTATGATCGTGGCCATTCAGCACCAGGTCGACGCCATGCTGTACCAACAGCGCCCAAATGTCGCTCATGCGTGGCGTCTCGCCTTCAGGACCCACGTTATAGACGGGGTGGTGGAAATAAGCGATCGTGCAGGCGGCGCTGTTGGCGTTGAGATCCTGAACCAGCCAATCGTACTGAGGAGAACCGGGCGCCCCTTGGTTGAACTGAGACGTCGAGTCCAGGCTGATAAAGTGCCAGCCGGCCGCGTTAAAGCTGAAGTAATGTGAGACGTTGTCCCAGTAGTTGAAATAGCCGGGCGCCTGCACGCCCTGATACTCATGATTGCCGATCGTAGGATTCGTGATCGAACGAAAGCGCCCGTAGAACGTATTCGCGGTGCCATACCAGTTGTAGAACTCGGTCGGGGTGCCATCATTATACACATCACCCAGATACAGCATCATGTTTGGGTTCCAGGAGGCGATCAAGTTCGTCACATTACCAGCACTCGTCTCACCGCTCGCACCATCCCCCGCCGCTGCCAATACGAATGCTTGACCGGGCGCGGGCGTTGTCCCACTCGCGGGGACAAAGCTGCCATTATTCACTGGCGGCTGCGTGACACCGTTATTGAAAACCAGTGCGGCGGATGCCTGCTGCGATTCAAAGCCATCGCGCATCACTGCCGCAGCAGAAAGTGTATGCGCGCCATCGACAAAACGGTCGGTCGGTAGATCAAAGGTGTAAGCAGCCTGATAGTCAACGATCAGGTACTGCCCATCAAGGTAAAACAGGATCTTGTTGATGCCGGGACTCGCCCCGCTCGCCGTGGCAGTGGCTGTGATGGTCTGCGATCCAGTCACAGTCGCACCATCAGCCGGGGTGGTGATGCAGAGCGTGATCGCGTAGGCGCCGGAGGTCGGGCTGCTAGTAATGCAGCCTGTAGCAAGGGCCGAGATCGGCGCCAGGGCCAGGCTGCCGAGCAAGATCACCATAAGCGCTAAGCGGAGCCGCCAATCGGTCCTTAGCCGCGGAAATGCTAGACGATGCGAGCGCACTCCAGATGCAATCGGGCGCTGCTGTCGCAACACATGCATGGGCTGGGGCGAGTTTGAGGTTGGTGTCATTGTTGTTTCGCAACTATTCCGTTTCATCTGAATTCCCTCTCCTCAAGGGAAATGGTGCTTGACGCTGCGCAAGGCTCTCAATTCGGCGCAGGCCAGGCGGTTTGTTTGTAGGTGCATGCAACTGTTAATAATGCTTGCCGGGAGGTCTGGAAGAGCCATAGGCCACTCCAGACCTCCCTGGTTGGGACGGGGGGCGAGTGTAGCTCGCCCCCCGTCTCCACCAAAAAGATGAAATTGGTATGCCGCGCTCAGCAGTTGGAGGCAACGCTGGGCAACCTTCCGATCACGGACTGATGAAGCTCGTATCCACCTCCACCCCATCGAAGGCGACGTCGTAGGTCCGTCCTGTCGAATTGTCGCCAAGTTGCACTCGCCCGAGCGGGGCGGTTCCCAGCGACTCGGTCTTGCTGAGTGCGTCGATCCGGGTGCCGTCCAGCCATACCTCGGTCTGGCTGGAAGTGCCATTGATCAGCACCCGCATCTGCAGATCGTGCCACTCTCCAAGGGTGACCGATGTGGCGCTGGTAGAGCTCGTCGCGGCAATATCGTTGCGATAGCCCAGCTTGCCGGTGCTGCTGACGTACGCGCCCAGCAGCGAGGTGCCAGTCGCCGTGCGGAACTTCAGCAAGTAGACGTTGTTGGCGCCCTGGCTGATGATCTTAAAGCGAGACCGGTAGTACAGTTGGCTTTGCGCCGGGTTCAATTGCGCATAGGCCCATGTTGCCGCACCACTGCTCGTCGCTCGCGCCGCGTAGCCACCGGCAAATACCTCCTGCTGCTGTACGCTCAGCCCGATCGGGTTGGTCCATGCGGACATGTTGCCACTCTCGAAGCCATCGCTAAAGAGCCGTGCGGCGGGTGTGGCAGTTGTCGCGCTGTTGCTAGGGTCGGAGACATTGCCGGCGGCGTCGCGCGCCCGGACCTCGTAGGCGTATGTGGTGGCTGGAGCTACAGTGGCATCGCTATAGCTTGGCACGGGGCTAATGGTCGTCAGCAGCGTACCGTCCCGGTAGATGTCATAGCCGGTGACAGCGACGTTGTCGCTTGAAGCGGTCCAGCTAAGATCGACTCGCCCGCTGCTGATTGCTGTTGCTATCAGATTGGATGGCGCGCTCGGCGGCTGGGTGTCGCTGGTCGCAGAGAACTCTGCTAGGACACTGACCACGCTGGCGGTGTGGCGAACTTTGAGTCGCAGCAGTTGCGCCGCACTGTCGTAGTACCAACTCGAGTCCGTGGCAGCGTCAAATGCCGCCAACGATCCTGCTGGCTGGATGTCCGCTCCATCAACTTTGATCCGCTGGGGACCGGCGTTGGTGGACATATGCATTTGCACAAGCGCACCGGCTGGATCCTCGAGTGTGAGCGAGAGCGCCTGACCCGCGGCATTCCAGTTCGACGCAGTGATCCCCTTGGTGGTCAGTTTGCTGTATCCCTTCCCGTTGGCCGTGGTGACTCGGTCGATGTTGTAGCTCTTGTCCACCGGCAATCCAGGTACATCGACGAAGAAGATCGGCTGCGTCATTGCCCTGAGCGAAGTAGTCGAGCTGCGAACTTCGGCGCGGACATACGTTGACGCCCCGGCCAGCGAAATCGATTTTGTCGCATCATAGCTGCTCAATTTCGGCGAACTGTCGCTCGCGATTACGGCGCCGTTTCGAAGCCACTTCATCGTGTAGCCTTTGACGCCTGACGTCACTGCCAGGTGTACGTTCGCCGCACTCTGGGCGTCGGAGACGTAGACTGGGTAACGCGCGGGATACGGATCTTGCGATCCACTATCGATATTGAAGAGCACGCGGCCGCTGAAGCTGCTGATCGCGTTGTAGACACGGCCCTCATAGTAGGAGTGCATCAATTCGTCGAAGTCGAGCGCGGGGGCGTAGATGTATGTCGCTGCCTTTCCACCATCCAGCCCACTGTGCGAATCACTCGACCAGCTCCCGATTATTGGAACGCCCTGCTGGAGGATCGCATCCCAGGCATCGATCCAAGCCTGCTCGCGCACTTCCAGGAAGTCGGCCCCGTAGCCCTGATTGGCGATTGCATCCGGGATGGTCACGGTCGTTCCCGGATGGTTGAGCTGGGCGGGGTAGCCACTCTGCTGCGTTACGATAATTCCATCGCTACCATATGTGTAGGAAACGTACTCCGAGGGCGTAGTAATACCAAAGTTGAATCGGTTGGAATGGCGTTGCTGCCCCATCTCGTAGGAGGGGAAGATCTTAAAGGTGCTCGTGTTAAAATCGTCGACCTTGCCGGTGCGGTAGACATACTCGTCCGCTGGATCGACCGGCACCGAGGCGTCGATCGAGTAGGTATCGAAGTAAGCCTCTGCGGTTCCGTTATTCGCCGCGGTGGCCATCTTCAGATAGGTCAATCCATTGTAGTCGAGCGGCCGGTCGGCCGCCGGGATGTCCGCGAGCGCTTGGCTGACGTTGATGGTGTAGGTATTCCATGCATTGAGGGTGTAGGAGCCGAGCGAATAGGTCAAGACCCGCGCGTTCGGGTCGGACGAGGCGGCACGAGCCGACCCAAGCTGCCAGACCAGGACGGTCGTCTTGCCGGGGGAAACAACCCCGGCCTCAGTGGTGTAGCCAATCGGAGTTTTCAATACTGTTGGGTCGCTGCCGATCGAGGCGGATACGTAGACGCCCGAGCCATTGTCGATACGCGTCGGGTAGATTGAGACGCGCAGGATGATATCGCCGGATCGGAAGTTCGGCCCGCGCTTGGTCCAGACGTAGGTCTCGCCGGAGGTGTTCGACGTGCTCTTGAGGTGCAGCGATTGTGTTCCGGTGTGGAATGGCGTGGTCGCGAGCGCATTGGTTGTGGAACTGAGCGACCCGTAGGTTCCCAATTCCCAACGTGTATACGTGTCCTCGAACGCCATGTGGTTCGCGGTCAGATTGTTGACCTGGAAACTACTGCCCCCATTGTGGTCGGTCAGGAAGAGGGCATCATAGCCCTGGGCCTGCGCCGCCTGGCTATGGATTCCGATATCGGCGAGCGCATCCGCGCTCACGATTGAATGGACGTGCGTGTCGGTCTTATACCATTGCCATCCCGTAGCTGCCGTGGATGGCGAGGGCTGATACACCACGGCGAACAGGCTGATGATTGTCGCCAGCATCAGCGCTAATCTGAAGCGGCGCAGCACTGTTGATGGCCGAAGTGAAATCACATGTGTTTGTTCCGTCGAAGGGAACGCTAGTTGGCGCTTGGGCCGTTTGCTCGATTGCTCGGCATTCATAGCTGTTATCCTCTCTTTGAGCACATAGTCATCGTCCATCGGTTCAGCGGTAATGTGAGGATGGTCGATCCGTTGAACGTGTCAATGCTCATCGTGGTCGTCATCGCTTTGCGGGGCACCAGGCGATTGAAAAGTCTGGAAGATCCTGGCCGCTGCTTCGAGATCGGCATCGCTAACGACGGTGATTCTAAGCAGTATGAGAACTCGGCGGTCTGGGGTTGTCGCAACCGCTACAAGCAGGTTGTGATTACCTTTGACACATTCGATGTAGGTGTCGTAGCGGCCTGTGTAGAACAGATCCTGGTAGTCTTTACGCTCTTTCGGCTTACACTTCTTCGAGAAAACACCCTTCTCGAGGTTCAGCAGGCTCTCTGGGTCGTACATCTGCGCTAGCTGGTGCGAGACCCCGATAAACACGCCTGGCTCCGACTTGGTGGTATAGAAGTTCTGCAGGTCGGCTGAGGCAGCTAGGAGCATGCCGACCTCCTTCCCCTGATAGAGCCAGGGGCCCATGTCAATGTCGCGCCATACAGTTGGGATCTCCATCGTGATCTGCCCAAGATCATCGCTGACCTTCGTGTAGCTCGAGTAGCTGCTGCTTGTGCTCACTTGACCAGAGAGTTGCGCTCTGAGCTCTCGCGCAAACGCGGTCGCCTGCTCGTCCTTTGCCTGCGTCGGGCCGACATTATGGGCGCCCAGGATGGCGGACTGGGTGGATGCGGTCTGAGCCTGTACAAAACCTGTGAATGTTAGAATAGCAAGAAGCAACAGAGCCAATGCTACGACGGAACGGTAGCTGCGCATCGGTTTCCTCCTAATGGTTGATATAAGCGGGGCTGATCTTATAGATGAACTGCCAAGGCTACTTGGTCAGCTGTAATGTCGGCTACATATCGTATATCGCTAATCGAGCACATAAGGTCTCGCGGCGCCTATTTCAATATGTTCATTCGCATCGGTGTAGTCGCGCCGCTTGACCAGCCGATACTATTCAGAATAGGGATCGGTGAGAATATCCATTCGCCGACGGCGCTCTCGCCAGACAATCGCTGCGATACTTGCCGCAATCAGGCCGCCGACAGCCACGAGCAATACCAGGTTACTTAGCCGGTACTCCGTCGTACCTGGCTCACTAGAATCGAAGTCCGTATATTTCGGGAATGATGTGCCGCGAATATCAGCAAGAACTTCAAGGTAGCGCGTGCCGTAGTTGATGCTTGGTTCCATATACGAGTTCTCGCTGAACTCATTCCAGCTAATCAATCCAATCGCATCAGGTGACGATTGAACGGCAGCATCCATCTGTTGGCGCAGTGTGGCGCCATCTTTCCGATCGATGATGCGCGTGCCGCCAATCAGCCGCGCGTCGAAGCCCGGGGCCGCTGGCGCGATCCAGAGGCCATCATGCGCATGGACGGCCTGGCTCATCTCCGAGAGCTTTTCCGGATATCTAGGGTAGGTTTCCGGATCAACCGATGACCAGTAATACGCGTTGCCGCTCACCGAGTCCGCCAATTGCTGATACCCATCAAGATTGCGCTCGGATGCTAGGATCAGCAATCGGTCGCGACGCGTGCGGGTCACGCTGGCGACATCGGAGGGCGTAAATTTCCATGTGCCCGACCAGATCACGAGCGGGTGTTCGAATATCCCAAAAGCTTTATTGCTGGCAAACGTATCGATAAAATAGTCGAGATCAGTCGCCACCCGCGCGGCCGGTAATGGATTCCGATTAAAGTCGAGCCCTTGATAGATAATCGCGAGCTTGAAATCCTCGGCATTCGCAACCTGGATCAGCTGATCGAGGCGTCTATTCAGTACGTCGGTGCTCTTCCAGCTGACGATAAAGCCATTGATGCCGGCCTTCTTGGCCATGCGGATATGCTCTTGCATAACCTTTCTGTCATCACTGGAGTATCGCCCCAATCTGGGGTAATCCGTTTTCGCTCGATTCCACGAGCCCGGATCGAACCAGATATAGTAATAGGCTAGCACTGGTGTTGGTTCCTGCTGTGCCGAGTGCGAGCTACTTGCTGCAAATGATGGCGTATGAAACATGGACAGGAAAGCTATGCTGAAGAGCGTCACGAATGCAATCGACTTGAACCCCGCGATCCTCCCTGCCAACCGTGACGAACCAAAACCACCTGGGTAGGTCATTGCGCACTATCTCCCGTATTGCTCGATTGGGCACAGTCTTTGCCACATCTGTTAAGCGCATCGATCGTTTGGCTATCGACTATCCCTGTTGGCTGTAATCCTTGTTCGGCCTGGAAGCGTGCGACGGCGCGGAAGGTGATATCTCCGAAGTAGCCGCTATTAGTTGGATAGTCGAAGTATCCAAGTTCCCGCAGTCGCAACTGCAACTGTACAACGTCATCGCCCCTGCTCTTGAGGCTCAGCGTATGGTTGAACCGTAATATCGTCCCGAAGGCAAGTGGTTGTGGTGTACTCAGCGCTGCGACCGCAGTCGCAGGAGCTGGTATCGCAGTTGGCTGTATGATTTGCTGGGGCGTGGATATGATAGTCGCCGCAGCATTGGATTGCATCGTAGGTTGCGCGGTCGGTGCGATAACAACCGTGGCCTGCGCTTGGGCTATCGGCGTGGCACTGATTTCGCTAGAAATGAGCGATGTCGACACCTCTTGTCTTTCCGCGATCGGGTTTTCCGGCTGTTGCACCTGCGCGGCTCGCGAGTTGGCTGCGCCACTGTTCGGCAGCCCCGCGACGAGCAGCACTAGCATGGAAAACAGCGCAACGGCCAAAACCGGGCTGGGCCTTCGTCGGGTCGATCGATCTAGCTTGGGCCGAAACGCGCGCTCAAATCGACGTACGAAGGTTAAAAGAAGTTCCGGGAAAGGTTTGCCAATACGAACGTCTCCGGAATCGCCGCCCATACTGCGCCTGACTGGCAGCGCAGACATATCCAATGCCCGGATACGCACAAGTGTAAACCGCTGTACAGTACGGATCGCGCTACTCATTCCGGCGGCGATCGCGGGAAGATATGCCTGAACATCGGCCAGTCGCCTAATAACCGGCCAGAGCGCGCCAACCCCAGGCGTGGAACGATACGCCGTTACGATCGAATGCGCCAGCACGCGCGGCTTGCCAAGAATAAAGAAGAGCCTTGGCCGCCCAACGAACAGCAGGCCGAAGGCAAGGGCCGCCGCCAGCACTGCACCAAGACCAATATCCAAATAGCTGATCACTAATAACTGCACATCCTGGTCGCGTGATAACGCAACCGGCGAAAGGGGCGATATTCCAGGAGCCCCCGCCACTTTGACATGGTAGATGCCGCGAACCAGCGAGCGGATCGTAATCTCGGCATTAGGGCCGAAAGGAACTGTCTCCACACGACCATCAGGATGTTCAAGCTGTATGCTCGAACCGAGTGGAAACTTGAACAAGCCATCCCGCGCTTGGAAGCGCGCGGAATAGAGCAGCAACTGGATCGGCCACTCATCATTCGGATGCACATAGAACCGCTGCTGCGATTGGTTTACCACATTCGATCCATCGACGATCACGCTGTCGACGGAATACTGAATCTTTGTCTCCTCGAGCCCGGTCGTTCGACGTGCGACCGACGAGGCCTGCATCCAACGCGGCTGGTTATCGGTTAACTTTATCGCCAATCCCTGACTGCTCTTTAGGATGACCGAACTAATTCGCGCCGGGTCGACCGGCTTACCTCCCAGATCGATGAATTTTTGGCTCACGCGCTGATGCACGCTAAAACCAACCTGGAGCGGCCGCCCAAGCGGTACAGTCACCTCGCGATTCGACGTGAACACGTCATCCAGCCAGCGGTTGAACTCGATTCGAATATCTGCATTACTGGACGCGAGTGGCAGGATCTCAAGTGGGAAAGTACCGGCTCGATCCACCTCGGTACGCGCCATTCCGCTCGCGTCGGAAACGAACTCGCGCCCGTTCAGCGAGAATCGCACCCCGGCCAGAGCTGGAATGATTTGGATTTGGACTATGGCTGGAGCAACGACCAGATCAGTCGACGCGCTCGCTGCGAGCAGCGCGCGCGTGCCGTCGTACTCGATACGCAGCGGGTGCGTACCGGCCGGCAGATCGTCGGGAAGATGAATAGAAACCATACCGCTGGAATCGGTCCGCGCGCGGCGCACCGGCTTATCGTCGATGAACAACTGGACGACTTCATTGCCAACCGCCCCGGTGTTCTCGCCAGTTGGCGTGCTCAGCCGGGCAACCACTGTTCTATCCGCCCCGACCGAGATCGGTGCAATCGAGTCGATCGAGAGCACTGAGGCTACGCCTTGCGCAGCTTGAGAGGGCTGGCGTACGGCCGGCATGATTACCAATTCTGCCACAGCGCTCGACGGCAGCAACGACTTAGAACCCGAATACTCAACCTTGATAGTATGTTTGCCGATCGGCAGATTACCCGGTAGGGAAAACGACACCGCGCCAGTTGCATCAGTCTTCGACCGAGTCTGATGTACGCCATCGACGGATAAGTCGATGTTTTCGTTGGCGACGGCCCCTTGCTTCTGACCGGTTGCCGTTTGCAGCCGTACTTGAATTGTAACCGGCGTGCCTGATGGAACCGGATCGAGGGGCGCTATCGTTATCGTCGTAGCAATCGGCTTCGTGTCGTCGGCGCGAGCAACAGAAAAGAAAGCTAGCGCGCATACGAGCGCCGCAGCGAACCCTATCCATGTGCGGCCTATGCGGCAGTTCATGGTGATGTAATCTCCTCGTCCGATTTCAAATCGGGCTTGACTGGATGCGACGAACGGCGCGTGCGCCAAGCCGCCAATCCAATGAGAAGCCCGGTGAGCACTATGGCTGCACCATAGGCAATGTAGATGACCACGCGGCGCGGTTCCGTGCGCTGTTCTGCGGTAGTACGCTCGAACGGAATGAAGCGCGGCTCGCGGGGAGCTTGATTGAAATCAAAGGCGCTGAGAAGATTGTTGGCTTTGGCATCACGCTTCGTCAGCGGCTCAACGCCCCAGTTGTACTGGATAAACTTCAGCATCGAGCCATAGTCGAGCTCGGTGTGGTCAATGGCACCGCGTTTGGCATATGGGCCGACCATTAGCGCCGGAACGCGGAAGCCGTAGCCCTGTGCGTCCACCTGTGGCGGGCGCACATGGTCGTACCAGCCACCCCAGTCGTCGTAGGCAATCATGAAGGCCGAACTATACCAGGCCTCGCGCTGCATCAATGCTTGAATCAACGACCTGACAAATTTCTGGCCGGCTTGGATGCTGCTAGGTGGGTGCTCGCTCGGGCCCGATGGAACGATATAAGCCACCGACGGCAGGGTTCCCTTTTGCAGATCCGCGTAATATTCGTTAAGGTCGACAATATGGCTGGAAAGCTTCGGATCGTCGATGAATCGATCCATATTCAAGAGCGGCACCCAGACAATTTGTGAGGCGCGGTTACCAGGAAATTCATGCAACGTCCGGTAAGTCAGTCGGGGTTCATAGTTCTGAACATAGAATTTCCAGGAGATGCCCTGTGCCTCGAGCCGGTCGAAGATTGTGGTCAGATCGTTGATCGCTTTGCCAGTCATCCGATCTTGATCCTTCGAAGGCTGGGCTGCCACCCAGAAGATATGGTTAATGAAACTCCCGCCTGCGGCCGAGCTAAAGAAGCGGTCGAACAACACGAATTCATCGGCGAGGTTCCAGTAGTATGGTATATCGCGATCGTCGTAGTAGCCCATCGCCAGCCGCCCATCCTGGTTGCGCTTGTTGAGCGCGTACACGAACGCATCCATTTTGCCTTCGTTGTACTGCAGCCGGTGGGTGAGAGTGCTGTGGTCGGGGTCCTCCAACTCGACCTCGGTGTCGCCAATATGGAATGGGGCGACACAATCGGTATTCGCTGCGTTGAACGGATTCACAGGCATACAAACGTTCTGCGGTATCCCATCGGCGCCAGGATACATACCGAAGTAGTTATCAAATGTATGATTCTCTTGCATTACCACCAGGAAGTGCTTGATCGGTGTCTTGCTTTCTGGTGTGGCGCTTGGAGCGGCAGCGCGGGCGCTGGCCGATAGTATGGTGAGCGACAGACACACAGCAACTGCAGAGATAAACGGACGAAGGCGGATCATGGACGTACCTCGTAGATAATAATCACAGGTTTGACCGCAGTAGTGCCCTCTGGCGTGGTGACAGTCACCGATTCAGTATGCACCGCCCGGCCATGGTAACGTTTGACGTAGCGGAGGAGGCCTTCGGAGAAAAACGGCGTCCGCGAGGCTGAGAAAGAGTCCCAAACCAAGTACTGCAAGTTACCGCTGCGAATCTGTAGATCGGGGTTGAGTATCGGCTCATAGGAAGGATTGCGATGCAATGGGTTGGGGCTGATCGACAAGCCATACCCCTTGCGATGCCCATAGAACTCAAGGATATTGGCCATTGACGGCCCGACGGTCATCAGGCGAGCGCCATCGGGGACGTTGTCGCGGAGCCACTCGCCGGCCTCGCGCCCGCCAGGAACACCGCCAGAACCGGCCAGAAACTGATCGGAGATGACCGTCTGGATGTGTTGCCAGCTGGAAAGTAAGAGCGTGATGGCGACTAAGGCAACCGCGATTGGGCGCAGCCAATTCGTCTGGAAACGCCAGCGCATAATCTTGATCTGACGATTTGGCACCCAACGTCCTAATATTCTACCGGCCAGCACCGCGAACGCAGGCGCCGTGGGAAGCAGATATTGAAAGCCCTTGGTGGGCCATAGCTGAAAGAAGATCACTGGCACTAAAATCCACCAGATCAGAAATTTTTCGCGCCAGCTTCGCTCCTGGCGCAAGAACCATAATCCAAGGATCGCCGCCGCGACGACGAGCAACCCAATCGCGACAGGCACTGTGGAGGGATAGAACATCCATTCATGATTAGGGCGCCGAAACAGCTGCCACACAAGATAATTCCCTGCCGACTTGGTAGCGCCACCTCCTGCTAAGCGTATCGAGAGCGGAAAGGTCGAGACAATCAGCGCCAGGCAAAGAAATGAGATTACCAGATCGCGAAGGCGCAGGCGGATCTCAGGAGAGAGAGCGAGAAAGGCATAGATCGAGCCTATCAGCACGACACTGGTTTCTTTGGCGAGAATCGCTAGACCCATGCTCGCGCCGGCGGCGTAAAACCAGACCGGCTGTCGTGTTTTCCCAAAACGCGCGACAAGATACAGCGTCAGTGTAGTGCAGAGAACCATTGGACCATCAAGGAGTACCTGGCGAGTCACTACAACATGGTAGGGCATCAGGGCGATTATCAGAGCAGCGTACATCCCGGCCTTCCGCCCATACAGCAATTTCCCTAGTAGGTAGACGATATAGATGGTCGCCAACCCGAGCCCAACGGACAGTAGACGTCCCGATAGATCGTCGACTCCAAATAAGCGATATTGTATGGCCACAAGAAATTGAAACAGCAGCGGGTGAGCTCGAAATACCGGAAAAATATCTTTGAGGATCGGCGCCGCGGCAATCGCCGCGCCCTGTCCCGCGTATACCGCCTCATCGGAGTTATAACCCAAGTAATTGATTTGCCACAAGCGCAGGAACGCGCCAGTCGCCACGACCACAAGCAGAAACAGCCGTTCTGCAACGATAGACCAGCGTCCGGTAGTAGTCAAAAGCCGGAGTCTTGCTTGACGACCTACCACGGAAGGAAAGCCATCTCGCCTACGGCCCGAGACCACCTCCGATTGCCTGTCGAGTGTGGATTGTTGTGCCATGAAGCTGCTATCTCCAACCCCGGCCGTCACTCCTGTCCACCCGGGCGATTGAGTATCTAATTACGTTAGGATGCAGAAGCGGCATGCCGCCTCCGCATCCTAATTGCATGGACTGATCCGTTCGAATGCGCCCATACGCATTACTGCCGCGCGCTCGCACCATGCTCGCGCCCTGGTGCAGTGTACCGCTTTACGTCGAGCTATAACCCATGTTCATATCCGCGCCAACGCTCCGCTCACGCTCAGCCGCGTCCTCACGCGCAACCGACCCGGTGACCAGCATAGGTATCCGCCGCGACCAGTCCATCGAACTGCTGCGTAGTAGCGTTGCGGGCAAGTTTAGCAGCGACTGTGCGATAATCTCACGCTCGATAGACGGCAGATCGTGCTCATTTGCACTGTGCAGGAAGGTCTTGATCGTTTCATAGGGCGGGAAGCCGTAGGCGTCCTCACAGTTACTCAACAGAATATCCAGCCCTTCCTGGCTCGCAAGGCGAACATCCTCATCCCCACCGCGCTCGATGATGATGAGCCCGGATAGCCGTGCGTCGCTGGCAACACGCGCGTGTGGGACCAACTGCTGAACGTGGTACTTGGGCGGCGGCACAAGCAACTGCACCAGCGTGTTAATCGTCGCCACCGGCAATTTGTGCCGCGCGAGCCACATTGCGAACTTCCGCCCCTCGCGCGAGTGCAGCCGGCTTTGCAAGGGCAAGCTGAGTTGCTCACGCGGTGAAAGCCGGGGCGTGTTGATCGCCGCCACCGTATGAGCGCTGATCGTCATTGGTTTCGGATAGGTCAGCACGCGTCCATCCGGCGCGAGCAACGTCAGGTCATCAGACAGGAAGGAGCCCAAATCGGTTGCCCGGCGCTGGCGGTCGAGCAGGCGTAGAATGGTTGTGGTCTTGCCAGTGTCCGTGCGCGCCGTGATCATGTAGGCTTCTTGCCCAAAACCAATGCAGGCGCCGTGAACGAGCGCGTAGCCCTGCTCGACAAACCGCCAGCGCAGAATTGGCTCTACCACATTTGTATACAAAACATGTGGCGACCATTTCAGCAGTGGCGAGGCCAGCACGTCGATCGTCTCGCCCAGCGTAATGCTGATTCCAAAGCCGAACGGTCCCAACCCCTCGTCGTACTGCATGTTCGGGGCAGCCTGCCCGCCCGCTTTCGAGTCGCGCGCCGCGTTGGGCTTGCCAATCTGTACGCGGATCGTCGGTTTCTCGATCGGGGTGTCGACCAAGAAGCGCTCCAACTCAGGCAGCCAGGCATCCGAGACGACGCTGATGATGCCGTGGATATTGTAATTGAACAACGGAGAGTTGCCCTTCTTGGATTTGGCGCGTCCCCAGATAAGGTTATCCGCGATCGTATAGCGCACCACTGTCAGCGCGGCGAGTGAGATCAGATTCGAGATCAGGTAATGGATGCCGATCAGCGACGTCAATAGGTACAACATTGGCCCGCGCAAGGTCAGCGCGAGGTTGTTCATAACCAGGAAAATGGCCAGACGCATCGCCCAGCCGTCGCGCTTCTGGCGACTGGCGAACACCCAGCGCTCGGTCAAAACGAAGTTCCACAGTGTCGACCCTTGGGTTGCCAGCACCGCCGACATCAAGTAATGCAGACCAAGCACCTCGGTCGCCAGCGCAAGCAGAGCCGTGTTCACCAGCAACCCGCTAATCCCAACCAGCAAGAACAGCAGGAAGTGCAGCGATCCTTCACCGAAGCGCAACCCCCAGAGGTGCGAGAGGTAGCGCATGCCTTCCTGCAGCGATGCCTTGCTTTGGCCGGCATGGCGCTCGCCAAAATGGAACCCTACCTCGGCGAGCCGCAGGCCAGGGGTGCGCACCAGAATCTCCAGCAGGATCTTGAACCCGCGCGGATGCAGACTCTCGATATCGATCGCTGCTTTACGCACCAGGAAGAACCCCGTCATCGGGTCGGTCACGCCCCGCAGCCGCGTTGGAAATAGCATCCCAGCGACGCTGGCCGACATCCGTGAAACCGCGGTGCGCTTTCGACCAAAGTTGCCGGTGTCGCCCTGGGCGCAGTAGCGGCTTGCCATGACCAGATCGGCATTCGCTTCGGCAGCGTGCGCCATCAAGTCCGAGATAACCTCTGGCGGATGCTGGAGGTCGGCATCCATCACACAAACCCACGGCGCCTCGGCAGCGCGCAGGCCTTCGACCACCGCCCCACTCAACCCATTCGTGCGCCGGCCGGGCTGGCGATGGATCAACTTGATACTCGAGCGTGTTTGGCTCTGCACCGCCTCAATCGCGGCCACCGTCCCATCATCACTGTCATCGACAAACACTATCTCCAACGAGATACCCGACAGTGCCTGCTCCAAGCGTCTGACCAGCGGCTCGATGTTCTCGGCCTCATTCCTGGTTGGGAGGACCACCGACAATGCCGGCTGCACGAGCTGGTAGCTTGCCGCAGCGCTTGTCATGTGCATTGCGGCTCGATCCTTTGCTGTGACGTCCCCACTCCGAGCCACCGACGTCGTTCCGATAGAAACCTCCATACGATTTTCTCTCCTTGACCGTAAAGCGAATCAACAGTCCCGAAACCTCCCAGCTTCGGATCTAAACCATGAGTTGCAATGCTAGCGGGCCTGTCCCACACATGCTCGCCTATACGCTGATTACTACCTTAACGTCTTCCCTGGCGTCTCCCACACTTCCAGGGAGCAGTCGTAGTAACCTCAACCCACGCGGCACAAAGGGTATGATTATCACAAAATATTAAACCAAATTTAACTTTCTCCTTAGAGAAGGATGGTATAATATGCCCGACCGCAGCATGAATCCAACGTCCCGAAACCTCCCAGCTTCGGATCTGGTACGTGCATCGGTCACCCGGCACGGAGTGTCTCCCACACACTCCGTGCCAATGTATTACCACATAGGCCGAACGGCTTCCTCAGGCCAAATATCGCGAACGCTCCAGTCCGAGACTGGTACACGGCGGTCATCCAGCACGGAGTATCTCCCGTGCTCTATGCGATTTGTGACCGGCACAACAAGCGTCTTTCGTCTCACTTTAGAACAGGCCGCACTAGACGAACTCCAAATTTAGCCAAACTCAATAGATAGGCAGCTAGTCTTGAAGAAGTCCTTCTGCCCACTATGGCCTTGCTCTTCCAAGATATCGATGTAGAGTTATTTGCTTGCATCCAGGCGCATACGCGATCAGTTACCCGTGATAGAGTAGCTGGCAAGGAAGCAAGTTGGGGGCACGGCGATATTCTGTTCCCAATCTATGGTTAGAGTTTAGCGACGAGGGAAGGCAATTCCGAAATCAACTTTTCGTCATGCCTTCGAGCACCCTCACAGAGACAAACGATTATTAAGACCACATTATGGTTGGGCGCGGTAGTGACACCAACCTTAGCGAGCCGCAGTGCTCAATTAGCGCTTTTAGCGTGCTTGAGCACCATTTCTTTCGTACTATCTATGTTGAACATCTTCATGATACAATGATCGTGGACGCTTGGCAAGTGACATTCTAGTAAGTATTAAGTCAATATTAGGGATATGGATAACATTTTCTTCATAATCGTGCCGCTTAATTCAGTCGACCAAGTTACCGTGGCGTTCCACACCGGTGCTGGTAACTCGTAGCGTTTCCTGCCGCGGCTACCCATCCGAGAGGGCCAGCAAATTATCCATAATCTATATTTATTATAGAGAGGCGCCGGACAAAAAAAATACATCATTTTATACACCACCACGATGTCCGGCGCTTTTTCGAGCATGCTGCGAACTCCTATGCATACCACCTGGTGATCGTCGGCTAGCGCCACGTGCCTTCGAAGTTGTTCTAAATTCGTTTGGAAAATCGTCAATTCAGGTGTATTTTTGTCATTCCTGATTGCTCTATAGAGGCTGTATAAATAAATTGTTGGACCGTCAACGGGTCAGTAGGGTTCAAATATCAGCACGGACGTTCTGATATCTGATGAAAACTGCGGCTTGCGCGAACGAATTCATCCATACGTAGCAATTTCGACCGAATCGAGGGTTTTTATTTATACAGCCTCTATATATGTAGGCTCTTTCCGTACTTTGGCGACGGTCTCGAATGTTGCTTGCTATATACTGCTCTAAACTTTTTGGAGGGATGCAGGTGCCCTAGTACCTACACCCACGGCGTACTTAGAGCCTATCCGAATAACCTGGTATACTGATGGACATGAGCAACACAACTACTGCGAAGCGCGCCCGTGCGCGCAGCCCAAACAACCGCACCACCACGGGCTTCCGCATCTCCGATGAACTCTGGGCCGTACTGGAGCCGCTACTGCCGGTGCGCGTAAATACCCACCGCTTCGGCGGTGGGCGACCGCGTGTGCCCGATCGCGCCTGCGCCGATGCGATCTTTTATGTGTTCCGAACGGGTTGCCAGTGGGAGGCCCTGAACCAGACCGAGTTGTGCGCCAAGTCCACCGCCCAGGACCGCTTTCAGGAATGGGTCGAAGCTGGTGTGTTTGAGAAGCTCTGGCAAGCCGGCGTCGAACGCTTCGATGAGCTGAAAGGGATTGACTGGAACTGGCTGAGTATGGACGGGGCAATGACCAAAGCGCCGCTCGGGGCGGAAAAAGACCGGCCCCAATCCGACCGACCGCGCCAAGTGCGGCGTCAAGCGCAGCCTGCTGACCGAGGGCCACGGCGTCCCGATTGGGCTGGCGATTGACGGCGCCAACCGGCACGACATGAAACTGCTGCGTCCCACGATCGAAAGCATCGTGGTTGCGCGTCCCAAAGCCAGCGCACAGCAGCCGCAGGGCATGTGTCTGGACAAAGGCTATGACTACGACGAGGTGCGGGCGATCTTGGCGGAGTTTGGCTTTACGGCCCACATTCGCGCACGTGGCGAAGAAGCCAAGGAGATCGCGCGTGAGGCTGGTAAGCGCGCCCGCCGCTGGGTTGTTGAACGCAGCCACAGTTGGATGAACCGCTTTCGGCGCATCCTGGTGCGCTGGGAGAAGAAGCCCGAGCATTACATCGCTTTCTTACACTTCGCCTGTGCCCTGATTGCCTTTCGCGCCGCCGGGTTATTCGGATAGGCTCTTAGCGCCTCTCCAGACCTCCTCGACAAGCGCTTAAGTTATTAATGGAGAGAGTAGTAAGGCCTTAACCAGATCTTAAATTATACCCCATTGCCATGAGGCATATGCGGGTGTATCATTGAAAAGCCGCGCTCTAGCAGTTTTCGTACCATGTAGGGCATCGATTCACCATTACATACCGCAAAATAATGTTGTCGGAGCGCGTCGCTTCAAAACCGCATCTTGTGATGCGTGTCCTGGCCCTTTGGGCCTTCGGATATGTAGCGATCAGAGTGGCAAGCGTGCGACTTAATCTGCAATCTGCAATTGCACTAGCAGGCGCCCGAAACTGCTCGTTTTTACTATTTCTTCACTTGAAATCGGTACGCCAGGGTGGTACAATGTTCAACAGCCACAGATAATTCATTGCTGACAGCTTCGCATTGTCGGTTCGTCGCGCGCCGAATTCCACGCCGAATTCAGAGTGTTTGCCCACACCCAACGTACGACTCCTTACACAAGCCGACCGGCTTTAGGCATGGTCTGGCAACCGTTCGGTCGCATTATCCTATGCGCGGGGGTGACCACAGCAGGGTCAACTTTGCAATCTTTGCTTTTCCCGCGTAAGCCATTGTATTTTTTCTGCCCATCTGAGGCTCTATAATATAATCGTTCCTATCTGGGATCATATGGGCGCAGGCCGGGCGGCCTTTCGCAAAGGATCTTTGCGGGGATCTGAGTTCCCTGGTCGCTGTGTAACCTGTTCGATCGCTCGTTCGTCTGGTAATTACGATCAGGGCATTTCCAGCGCGCGAGATAGGCTATAAGCAATCAGTGATCGGTATTGGGATACATCACTCCTAATTTACCGATTGCCGATCGCCTGCGCTGAAGCACTAGACACAAAATCAGGGCGATAATTATTGGAACTTGGGGCCGGGTAGTGGCGTGTGGGGCGCCCTATCAGGCGGAGTTCATTGGGTGCGCCGGGCCGTATGCGGCGGCGACGGGGCACCTTCTCCACGACGACAAAAAGGCGAGGGGTGTATGCGGCACCCCTCGCCTGGTGACCGAGCGCGACCCTTTACCGAAGGCTGGGGGCATTCGAGTGTCTGGATTCGTGCTAGTGGTCGTCGTTATTATACCCCACCTGCTTCTCTTTGGCTACCCTTCGACATGCGCTCGTACGTGACAGTTTTGTGATGTTTCTGTATTGGTCAAATACACTCTGGATAGGCCTACATGAGCCAGATTCGCTCGGCAAATTCGTTCGGTGATAAGCCTGGCATGCCCAGTCCCTGATGGGGTCGGTCGTTGTAGTCACATCGAAACCGCTCCAACAGCGCGGTCAGTTCCTGATCGGATGTCCAGACCTTGTCGGCCAGCCATTCCTTCAAGGTACGCACAAACCGTTCGGCAATCCCATTCGATTGCGGCCGATGCCGCGCAATCACAACGTGGATGAACCCCTGTTCCGCAGCTAATTGTTGAAAGACCTGGGCAGTGAAATGGACGCCCCGATCCGAAATCAGAAACTGCAACTCGGCGGGCAGCAACGCGCGCAAGGCCGCGACCACCATATCGGCCGTCACGTGCGCCCCGGCCACGAACAGCGGCAGCCCCAGACACTGCCTGGTGCAGTTGTCCGTGATGACCAGGATGGCAATCCAGGCCGTGATGACCGCGCTGCGCGGCAGCCGTTCCCGCAACGCCTGCCGCGCCTCGCGCCAACTCGCATCTTCCTGCTCCCGCTCGGCCCGCACCTGCCGGCGCTGATGGCGCAGCGCGCGCCACTGCGCAGCCTGCGCCCTGTCACGGCCCGGTCTCCGGGGCGCTGTCGCCGCGGCGGCCTGGGCGCGCCGCTCCATCCGCAGGCTGCGCCAGGCCGTATCTTCCTGCTTCCGCTCGGCCCGCACCTGCCGGCGCCAGGCGCGCAATTCGGCCTGTTGGAGCCGCAGCGCGCGCGCACTTGGCGGCAGTTCCTGTGCTGGTGGTGCTTCTGGCGCTGCTCGCGCGCGCTCGGCGGCCCTGGCCTGGGAGGCGGCCACAAATGCGTGCATCACCTCAGCATACGGGCGCTCACTCTCGGCAAACACTTGGCCGGGATAGCTTGCTCCCGGCGCTTCGTCACCACACCGTTCCACAACCAGCCGCCCCGACGAGCCACTGACCGCCGGCAGTTTCACGTCGGTAGTATGGCAGGCCGGGAC
>WNGF01001230.1_pt1 | contig 37568 bp, 29 predicted proteins | sample 5400641 | NCBI WGS metagenome assembly WNGF01 (sample SAMN13153371, study PRJNA577476) | soil metagenome | isolation source: 80 cm soil or saprolite under grassland replicate 2 | place: USA:California | collected 2016-06-15 | reverse complement strand
ATGGACGCCGCCGCCGCGGCATCGACCTCCGTGCTGTCGCTCGACGAGCTCGAGCAGCGCGGGCACGCGCGCATGACGGGTGAGTGGGGCGCGGCGAAGCAGTTCCGCGACACGGCGCGCGCGGTGCGGCCTGACGATCTTGCGACCATCATCTACACGTCAGGCACGACGGGCGAGCCCAAGGGCGTGATGCTCACGCATGGCAATCTCGTCGCGAATATTCGCGGCGCGGCGCCGTCGCTCGACCTGTCGCAGGAGGACGTCGCCCTGTCGTTCCTGCCGCTCAGTCACGCGTTCGAACGGATGGTCGCCTACATCTACCTGTTTTCCGGCGTCACCATTGTGTTCGCCGAGTCGTTCGACACCGTCGCGCGCGACCTCGTGCGCGTGCGTCCGACGATCCTGTCGGGCGTGCCGCGCGTGTTCGAGAAACTGAACGCGCGGATCGTCGACGCGGGACAGTCGATGCCCGGCGTTCGGGGGAAGATCTTCCAGTGGGCGGTCAAGGCAGGCATGGCGCGCGCGGGCGCGCTGCTGCGCGGGCGCACACCGGGACCACTCACGACATTGAAAGCGTCGATCGCCGACCGCCTCGTGTTCGCGACGATTCGTGAAAAGCTTGGCGGCCGGCTGCGGTTCACTGCCTCGGGCAGCGCGCCGCTCGCGGGGAACATCCTGGAATTCTTCTACGCGATCGGCGTCCCCGTGATCGAAGGCTACGGATTGACCGAGACCGCGCCGATCCTCACGTTCAACCCGCAGAACGCGCCGCGTGTCGGCACTGTTGGGAAAATGATCGCCGGCGTCGAGCTTCGCATCGCACCGGACGGGGAGATCCTCGCGCGCGGCCCGAATATCATGCGCGGCTACTTCAACAAGCCCGAGGCGACCGCCGACGCGCTGAAGGACGGATGGTTTTACACCGGTGACATCGGCCAGATCGATGCCGACGGGTACCTGACGATCACGGATCGCAAGAAGGATCTGCTCGTGACCTCCGGCGGCAAGAAAATCGCGCCGCAGCCAATCGAGGGAGTCTTGAAGCGCAGCCCGCTCGTGTCCGAGGCCGTGATCCTCGGCGATCGCCGCAAGTACGCGGCCGCGCTGATTGTGCCCGACTTCAGCGCTCTCGAGCGGCGGCTGAAGGGTCTCGGCCGGCCGCCTGCCCCGCGGGAAGAGCTCGTCGGGCGCCCCGATGTCATCGCCCTCTACCAGGAAATCGTCGACGGCTTGAACCGCGAGCTTTCGCAGTTCGAGCGCATCAAGCGGATCGCGCTGCTGCCGTCCGAGTTCAGCGTCGAATCCGGCGAGCTGACGCCGACGCTCAAAGTGAAGCGCAAGGTCGTCGAACAGAAGTGGCAAGACAAAATCGAGCAGCTGTATCGGGAGACTTCCGGCTAAAGCCAGAGACTTCCGGCTAAAGCCGGAAGCTACGGGATCAATCCCAGAGACTTCCGGCTGAAGCCGGAAGCTACGGGATCAATCCCAGAGACTTCCGGCTAAAGCCGGAAGCTACGGGATTCAATCTGGATCATATTTGTGGCTTCCGCCTTCAGGCGGAAGAACCTGGAGGCGGTGGTTCTATGTGGATGATCGCATCCGCGATCTGCGGGAAGGCCTCCATCAACCGATCCTTCACGACATGCGATAACCGGTGCGCTTCGTGCAGCGGCATCTCCGGCGGATACCAGACGTGCAGATCGAGAAACGTGTGATCCTCCGATCCGCGGGTGCGAATCTGGTGACAGCCGACGACCTGCGGCGTCCCCATGACGATCGCGCGGATCGCATCTTCCGCGATCACCATCTGGTCTGACAGCACCCGCGACGTCTGCCGCGCGATTTCCCACCCCGTGTGCGCGATGAAGACGGCGATCAGCAGCCCCCCGAGCGGATCGAGCTTCGGATAGCCAAGCCGCACCGCGAGCAGCGACACGAGGACGGCGCACGAGGTGAAGACGTCGCTCTTCGTGTGCATCGCGTCGGCGTGCAGCAGCTCGCTGCTCAGCCGCCGCCCTTCGCGCCCCTCGTACCGGACCACGGCGAGGTTCACCAGCAGCGTGGCAATCATGACGCCGAAGCTCATGCCGGTGACCTCGGGCGCGCCACCGCCTGCGAGCCGGTCGAGTGCCGCGCGCGCCACCTCGACGACGACGAGGAGCAGAAACACGAAGATTCCCGCCGCCGCGAGCGTCTCGTATTTGCGGTGACCGTAAGGATGGTCGACGTCGGGAGGCTTGTCGGACGCGCGCATGCCGATGAGCGCCATCACGTTGGACGCCGAATCGGTGAGCGAGTGGAACCCGTCGGAGATCATGCTGACCGCGCCGGTGGCGTAGCCCAATCCCAGCTTCGCCCCGGCGACCGCCAGGTTGAGGAACAGGACGCGGAGAAGAACGCGGTTGACCGCGTCGTGGCGTGACAGGATCAGAACATCCGCGCGTGTGGCAGTGGCCACCACCGCAGCTGGACCTTGCCGATGATGTATTTCTTCGGAACGAAGCCCCAGTGACGGCTGTCCGAGCTGTTATTGCGGTGATCGCCCATCACGAAGTAATACCCTTCGGGGATCACCTGCGGGCCCCAATCGTCGTGGCTGCGGAAGTCGGGCGGCACGAACGAATCGTCGAGCAGCACGTCGTTGCGGTATACCTTCCCATCGACGATTCGGACCTGATCGCCTTCCTCCGCGATCACGCGCTTGACGAACGATTTGTTCGGATCGAGCGGGTAGTAGAGCATGACGACGTCGCCGATGTGCGGCTCGCCGATCCGATACGCGAGCTTGTTCACGATCAGGCGGTCCTGGTCGGCAAGCGTCGGCGCCATGCTGTGCCCTTCCACGCGCGCCACCTGGAAGCCGAACGTGACGATGAGCGTCGCGTAAACCGCGGCCGAGGCAAGCGTCTTCAGCCACGCGATGATCTCCTCGACGATCCGCTCCATGCGGAGCGCACCGCCGTCAATGGAGATCCGCGCGTCCCCCGGCGCGCCGATGCCGCCCGCCAGTGCGGGCACGGGTTCGGTGGCGACCAGCGGTTCCGGTGCCGTCTGTGCGTCCGCGGCCGGCAGCGGCTGCGGCGCCGCGTACGGGTCCGGATAGGATTCCTGAGCCGGAACCGGCGGGGGCGCGTAGGGGTCGTACTGCTCGCTCATAACCTCAAATACTCACGGAGCCGTTTGGTCTGCGACCGGCTCACCGGGATCTCGGTGCCCTTACCGTCCCGCATCTTCAGGATGTAATTGCGGGAGAACCAGGGCACGATCTCCTTGATTTTATTGATGTTCACCAGGTGCGACCGGTGGACCCGCCAGAAAACCGCGGGGTCGAGCCGCGCCTGCAGTTCATCCAGTGTCCGATAGTTGGACGTTCCAGACAAGCTGTTCGTTACGACGGTGATCACGTCGTCTTCCACGGACGCGTGGACGACCTCGTCCGAGTGCACCAGCAGGAACCGATCCGCGACCTTCAACGCGAGCTGCTCGCGGCGCTCCTGTCGTTCGGACAGGAGATGCAACAGCTTGTCCATATCCTCGGTGGAGGGCGCTTTTGACGCCGGCCGATCCGACTGGACCCGGCGCCGCACGCGATCCACCGTCGTCGCCAGGCGCCCCGCTTCGACCGGTTTCAGCAGGTAGTCGACGGCGTTCACCTCGAACGCCTCGATCGCGTGCTGATCGTACGCGGTGACGAACACGAGCTGCGTCTCGATCCCGGCCCGAAGCAGCCGCCGCGCCACTTCGAACCCGGTCAGCCCCGGCATCTGCACGTCGAGCATCACGACGTCCGGCGATTGTTCTTCGATCACCCGCAGGGCTTCGATGCCGTTGGCCGCCTGCGCGACGACTTCCACATCGTCCAGCTGCCCGAGGAGAAAACACAGCTCTTCCCTCGCGAGCTGCTCGTCGTCTACCACGAGAATCCGAAGCGTTTGCGCGTCCATGGCCGATTACGCGGTGATCCTTGCCGGCACCACCAGCTCGGGAATCACGATTCGTGCGCACGTGCCTTCACCCGGCACGCTGTCGAGCTGCAGCTGGTAGTTCGCGCCGTAGATCACGCGCAGCCGCTCGTTCACGTTCCGCAGCCCGATGCCGCCGGTCTTCACTCGATCGCCGTGATCGGGCGACACGCCGACGCCGTTGTCGATGATGTCGATGATCGCATGGCCGTCCTGCCGGGTGCTGCGGATGGTGATGCGCCCCTCGCCGATCTTCGGTGAGAGCCCGTGCTTGATGGAGTTCTCGACGATCGGCTGCAGCAGCATACTCGGCACGACGACATCGAGGCTCCCGGGGTCGATCGATTTCTCGATTCTCAGCTTCGGACCGAACCGGATGCTCTCGATGTCGAGATACTCGTCGATCGCCTCGAGTTCCTCGCGAAGCGTGACGAAATGCTCCTGGCTGCGAAGCAGCCGCCGCAGCAGGCCCGAGAGCTTCACGATCAGCATCCGCGCGGTCTCGGGCTGCGAGCGAATCAGCGACGAGATCGACGTGAGCGTGTTGAACAGGAAATGCGGATTGATCTGGCTGGCGAGCGCCTCGACGCGCGCGGCCATCAGCAGCTTCTCCTGCTCCTGGAGCCGGTGCTCGATGCGCGCGCTGTTCCAGATCTTGATCGGGATGGCGACGCAGAGCACGGTCGCGAGCACGACGAGAAACAGGAACCCGGCGGTCGGGGGCGCGAGGTAGAACATCCGGTTCTCGCCGAAATGCTGTCCGAGGGCCTGGCGGATGATCTCGAGGCCGATCGGCGCAGCGAGGAGGATCACGACCCAGTCAATCTGGAACCGGCGGACCAGCCGCCAGACGTGGCGATGCAGGTCGGTGAAGAAGAGCGGCGAGAAGTGCCAGATGGCCTCTTTCGGGCAAATCTCCCGAAGGCCGCCGCCGGCGAAACCGCACCCGACCGCGAAGGGGAGCGCGATCCATTCGCCCGCGACGAGCGGAGGGATGCCGACGAGCGAACCGACAATCGCGCCGGCGTACGGCCCCGCGAGCAGCCCGGCGAGAAACGCGCCGGCGAGCGTCAGATCCGCGGCGTCGTAATTAATGAGGAGCCGCGCGACCACCCCGGCCGTGAGCGGTACACCCAGGCTGGCGGCGAAAATCAGCCGCTCGGGCCAGTCGCGCTTTTCGGTCAGCAGAATCCGGCGGAACCACGGAAACCGGACCAGCATCGTCGACAGCGCCGCGACAATCGCGACCTTGACGACAAGGGTTGTGAGCAGGAACTGCCCGGCCGTCAGCGCTTTCGTAGCCTGGGGCATTGAGCGTTAATTATACCGTCGGGAGTGCACCCGGCAGCCGTAGGCATTTATCAATGCGCGTGGGGCCCCACCCCCACGCGCTCTCGCTCGCGGGCGCCGCTTCGCGGCGCTTCCCTCCGGCCGCTCGCTCGGGCCGCAGGCGCTATCCGCTCTGGTATCATCATTGGATATGATCCGTGCGTTTGTTATCGGCTTTGCGACCACGCTCAAGCACATCTTCAAGAAACCGATCACGGTCAATTATCCGGACCAGAAAGTGCCGGTTTTCCCGAAGTATCGAGGGAAGCAGGTGCTGATGCGCGATGAGAACGGGCTCGAGAAGTGCGTGGCATGCGGGCTCTGCGCGGTAGCCTGCCCGGCCGACGCGATCTATCTCGAGGCGGCCGAGAACGACGGCTCGGCGCAGGCAGGTCCGCGCTACGCGAAGATCTACCAGATTCACAAGACGCGCTGCATCTTCTGCGGCTACTGCGAAGAAGCCTGCCCCGTCTCGGCGATCTTCATGGGCAAGGACTACGAACTCGCGGTCTACAGCAACAAGGACTTCATCTGGGACAAGGCTGACTTGCTGGTGCCTGCGGCGACGAGCAAGTGAGCATTGCCATAATCGCCGGGATTGCCATAATTTCGTTCCCTGAATTTAGAGATTCAGCGAAGGAAATTCTGGCAGTTGTGGCAATTAGCCAATTATGGCAATTGTTTTTGGCGCGCTGGGCGATATCCACGGTGATTTCGCCTCGGTGCGTCGCATCGTCACGGCACATCCGGACGTCCCGTTCTGGCTGTGCGTCGGGGACGTAGCCGACGCCGAGGGCCGATACGAGCCGTTCCCGGCGCCGGTCTACTGGATCAAAGGGAACAACGAGAACTTCGACCTCGTCGACGAGGCTGCCCGTAAAGGGCGGCCCCACAGTCTGCTGGACAACCTGTTCTACATTCCGAATGGACAGTTGATTGACATCGACGTGCGGCCGGCCGTCACGGGCAGTCTCGATGTGGCGCCGGCCTTGACGGCCGGCCGGACGCTCCGTGTCGCGGGCCTCGGCGGCACCTTTGCGCCGACGATGTACGAAACGCGCGCGGCGGATCTCCCGCATCCGAAGAAGGGAAGCGCCAAGGCGACGGAGCTCGCCGATCGGCGTCGTCATTTCGTGCGCGAAGAAGTCGACGCGTGCAAGCGGATGCGGACGATCGACGTTCTGCTGACGCACGAAGCGCCCCGCCCGTTTCGAGTCGGGCGGATGGACGCCGGCAAGACGCCGATCAACGAAGTGCTCGCGGCGATGAAACCGCGGCTGCATCTCTTCGGTCACCATCACCGCTTCGCGGAAGCAGACGTGAGTGGTGTGCGTTCCGTCTCCCTCGATCTCATCGAACGGTCTTACCTGCTGGTGGATTCCGAGACGCTCGATTTTACTGTCGGCCTGCCCTGAGCGAGCGCGAGCGAGTCGAAGGGCCGCCCGTAAAAGGGTGGCCCTACAGGTTACGGCCGGCCGGAATTGCCTACCAGATAACTCGGACAGCACCTGACCGCTCGATGTCCGCGTCGCGCGTGATCAGCGGCAGCGACAAGTCGCGCGCCGCCGCGCAGATGAGCGCGTCGAAGGGATCCCGATTGATGCGGAGCTCATCGGCGTCCAGGACCTGTGAGGGCGTGAGGTCGTAGGGATGGTATGCGGGGTTGCTGAACAGGTCTGCGAAGAAGTCCCGCGCCGAGCGGCGCAGATTGAAGCGCCCGGCGCGGGCGAGCAGGCAGATCTCCCAGATCACCGCCGCCGGCACGTACGCCAGCGCCGCCCCTTGCTCCGCGCGCGAGAAATGCGCCGCGGCACGGCGCCCGAGGCGCCTGCTCGCGCCCGCGTGATAGAGCAGCGCATGCGTGTCAACGACGGCCGCGTCGAGATCAGCCACGGCGCGAAGGCCGGCGCGGGGTCTCGCGTACGAGCATCGGGCGACTCAAGGACCGGTCGAACATCGCCTGGACGTAACTATCCGCCTGCGCGAGACTTTCATCGTCCGGCAGGTCAATCGTGCCGGCAACTGATTTGACGCTTGCCGGATCGGTCCGGCCGGCGGCTCGCGCGTCCCGAATCATCCCGTCGAGCATTTCGCTGACATTCCCGCCGGTCAGAGCAGTGGCTCGCCCTTTCAGCCACAGCAGGTTGTCGTGTGTCAGTGTGATGGAGATAGCCTTCTTCACAGGAATACTATATCACATATCAACACGATGGAATGACAATGCGCGGCTCGTGTCTGCGCACCGCCGGATGGTACAATTCTTCACAACGTGAATCGCCCGACCTTTCTCCAGGCACTCGACGATCGTGTTCTCGTCTGCGACGGCGCGATGGGGACGATGCTGTACGCAAAGGGCATCTTCCTCAATCGGTCGTTCGACGAGCTGAACGTGACGCAGCCCGAGCTCGTGTCCGAGGTGCACCAGTCATACGTGCGCGCGGGGGCGGACGTGATCGAGACGAACACGTTCGGCGCGAACCGGATCAAGCTTGGCGCGTTCGGCCTCGCCGAGCGCGTGCACGACATCAACCTGCAGGGGACAAAGATCGCGCGGCACGCCGCACGCGATCAGGCGTACGTCGCGGGAGCGATCGGGCCGCTCGGGATCCGCATCGAGCCCTGGGGCAAGACGGGTGTGGACGAGGCAGAGGAGTTCTTCCGCGAACAGGCGCGCGCGCTCCTCGAGGGGGGAGTGGACCTGTTCGTGCTCGAGACCTTCCGCGACGTCAACGAGATCGGCGCGGCCATTCGCGCGGTGCGGAGCGTCTGCGACCTGCCGATCGTCGCGCAGGTGACGACCGAAGACGACGGCAACAGCCTCGATGGCGCGGCCGCCGAGACCTTTGTGCCGGAGCTCGAGCGGCTCGGCGCCGACGTGGTCGGGTTGAACTGCAGCGTCGGCCCGGCGGCCATGCTCGAAACGATCGAGCGCATGGCGCACGTCGCGACCGTGAAGCTCTCGGCGCAGCCAAACGCCGGCCGTCCGCGCGAGATCGAAGGGCGCAACATCTATTTGTGCTCCCCCGAGTACATGGCGTCATACGCGCGCCGCTTCATCAACAACGGCGTGCGGCTCGTCGGCGGCTGCTGCGGGACGACGCCGGACCATATCCGTCACATCAAGGCAGCGGTGCGCGCGCTCGACGGAGCGGTCGCCCAATCCTCCGGACGATCGCTCGGAACACGCGCCGCCACACCCCCCGCGCCGCTCGTCGACCCGGTGCCCCGAGCGGAAAAGTCGCGGCTGGCCAACGGGCTCGCGCGCGGGGCGTTCGTCGTGGCCGTGGAACTGGTCCCGCCACGTGGATTTCGCGGCGATCAACTCGTGGAGCAGGCGCGGCAGCTGCGCATCCACGGCGTCGATCTCGTGAACATTCCCGATGGCCCGCGCGCCGGCGCCCGCATGAGCGCGCTCTCGGCGGCGCTGCTCGTCCAGCAGCAGACGGGCGTCGAGCCGATCCTGCATTACGCCTGCCGCGACCGGAATCTCCTTGGCATGCAGTCGGATCTGCTCGGCGCGCACTCGATGGGGATCCGGAACGTGCTGCTGATCACAGGCGACCCGCCGCAGATCGGCGACTACCCGGACGCCACGGGCGTGTTCGACGTCGATTCGATCGGGCTCACGAACATGGTCACGCGGCTCAATCGCGGATCGGACATCGGTGGGCAGAGCATCGGCGGTCCGACGGCATTCCATATCGGAGTCGCGGTCAACCCCGGCGCCATCGATCCGGACGAAGAGCTCCGCCGCTTCGAATACAAGGTCGAAGCGGGTGCAGAGTTCGCGGTGACGCAGCTCATTTTCGATGCGCGCGAGCTGGCGGCGTTCCTCAAGCGGATCGAGGCGTTCCGGATCCCGGTGCTCGCCGCGCTGGTGCCGCTCGAAAGCCTGCGCCACGCCGAGTTCATGGCCAACGAAGTGCCGGGCGTCCGCGTGCCCGACGCGATCGTCGATCGGATGCGCCGCGCCGAGGCCGCCGGCCACGCGCAAGCCGAGGGGCTTGCGATCGCGCGCGAGATCGCGGCGGAAATCCGTCCGCTGGTCCAGGGGATCGACATCTCGACCGCCGGCGGGTCGATCGAAAGCGCGCTCGGCGTCATGGAAGCCGTTTAAGACCGAATCCGGCTCGCCGAAGCATGGCGCGGAGCGCGGCTTGTCCGCCGAAGCCTTGGCGCAGGCGGAGCCTGCCTCGCCGAAGCCTATGGCGTAGGCGGGCTTGCCCTCCTGATCCTTACCGGGGTATAGTCGCAAGGTTCTGCTGAATTACGTTTTTCGCGGCATTCCACTTGCAGCTTGGACTATTCCTGATGGCATTATTCGAACGCAAAACGGACTCGCCGGACGAGCTCGTCTCCGGATCGGATGCGGGCAGCCGCGCGTTGTCGGTGACGGCGGTCGAGAATGACTTCGTCGAGGGTGTCTACGATAAGCTCGCCAAGGTCTACGACCTGGTGTTCGGGCCGACACTGCATCCCGGCCGGCTCCGGGCGATTCAGCGGATGGACATCCAGTCCGGCGAGCGGGTGCTCGAGGTCGGTGTCGGGACCGGCATCAACCTGTCGCTGTACCCGAAGAACTGCCAGGTTACCGGCATTGACTTCAGCGGCTCGATGCTCGAGATTGCCCGCGAGCGAGTGGAGCGCAAGGACATCCGGAACGTTCGATTGCTCCAGATGGATGCCGCGGACCTTCGGTTCGCCGACCATTCATTCGACATCGTCTATGCGCCGTACCTGATCAGTGTCGTGCCGGATCCGATCAAGGTCGCGCGCGAGATGCACCGGGTCTGCCGCACGGGCGGACGGGTCATCCTGCTCAATCATTTCCTGAGCCCGAACCCCATCCTGTCGCGGATCGAGCGATGGATATCGCCATTCACGATCCATATCGGCTTCAAGTCCGACCTCGACCTCCCCGCGCTTCTTGCGCAGGCCGATCTCAACCCACAGTCAATCGAGAAGGTGAACTTCCCGAAGCTGTGGTCGCTGGTCACAGTCATCAAGTAGGCCGGGCCTTTTAGGCCCGGCGTTCGGTGGTGCCGGCCTTCAGGCCGGCCCGGTCAAAACGGCTTTTCGAGCGACTCCGACTGTGACGTGAAGAGCTTCGCGCCATCGTCGGTGATGTACATGTCGTCCTCGAGCCGCACACCGAACTCCCCGCGGATGTAGATCCCCGGCTCATCGCTGAAGACCATCCCGGGCGCCGCCTTCAGCGCCTTCTCCCAGCCGAACATGTTGTTCTTCACGAGGTAGGGCCACTCGTGCCCGTCCATCCCCATTCCGTGGCCCACCCGATGGCTGAAATACTTGAAGCTGGGGCCGTAGCCCGCGTCGACCACGACCTTGCGTGCGGCCGCGTCGATTGATTCGAGCGGCACGCCGGGACGCGCGGCTTTGAGCGCCGCCGTCTGCGCGTCCTTCACGATCGCGAAGACCGTGTTCATCTTGTCGGTCGCCTTGCCGAGCACGAACGTGCGGGTGATGTCCGACTGGTAGCCCTCGGCGCTGCACCCGTCGTCGATCATGATGATCGTGCCTTCCCTGATCGTCTGCGGCGCGATGGATCCGTGGGGAAGCGCGGTGTACTCGCCGGCCTGAACGCTGGCCTCACCCGGGAAGCCGACGCGGCGGTAGGCCGCGCTGATGAGCGAGGACACGTCATTCTGCGTCATCCCGGCCTGCAGGGATCGATAGACGGCTTCGTACACCTTCAGCGTCGCGGCCGAGGCGAGTCGCATCAAATCGAGCTCGCGTGCGTCCTTGATCATGCGGCAGCCAGCGGTGATGGGCGTGCCGCTGACGACCTTCAGCTGCGGCGCCGCAGACGCGATGCTGTCGCTCCACACGAACTTCGCGGTTTCCTCGATGCCCACGCGGCCCGTCGCGATGCCGCGGTCCTTCAGGCCCTGTGCGACCAGCGCATACGGGCTCTCGTCTTCGTTCCAGGTGCGCACGTCGGCGCGGCCGCCGCCGAACGGCCCGAGCGCGATCTGCTCGCGTGCGCGATCTTCTTCGAAGGCGGGGCACACGAAGAAAGGCTCCCCCTTGACGGGGATGACGCACGCGAACAGCCGCTCGCCGCCGCCCCAGCGGATGTTGGTGAAGTACACGAGCGAGGTCCCGCCCGTCAGCACGAGCGCGTCGATCTTTTCCCGGGCCATGAGGCGGCGCGCCTTCTCGATGCGCGTGCGCCGCTCGTCGCTGGTGATCGGCTGCGCCTGCGCGCGCATGGAGGTCAGCGCGGCGATCGCCGGCGGCAGCGATGCGGGCTGTGCCTCCGACGAGCCCCTGCGCTGCGCGAGAAGCACAGGAGCGTTGGCGAGAACGGCAAACGCAGAGAGGAAAGAGCGGCGATTCAGCATGAACAGATTCTATACGTGCAACCTTTGCTGTCACGCTGAGACGAGCCGACGGCCATCAACACGGAGGACACGAAGCTCACGAAGGACACGAAGGGCTAATTTTGTCTTCGAAAAACAACAAAAATCTTCGTGTCCTTTGTGATCTTCGTGTCTTCGTGTTGTAAGCCGTGAGCCCGTGCAGTGTGTCAGCGGCTGTCGCTCGAAGCAGCAACCCTCTCGCAAATCATCTCCGCCACAATCTCCGCGCCGTTGGTCGCCGGGTGGTCCGGTGGCTCGGGTTGTCGCATCAACCGCTCCAGCGGCTCGCGCCAGCGGCCCGCAAGCATCGCGTCCTGTGCGACGAACTCGCACTTGAGGAACCGCGGCATCCGCGTCACCATCACGTCGTACTCCACGAAGCGCCCGCGTGACGTGTAGAGCATCGCGGTGTGGTTCGCGAGGCACTCGGCGACGATCCCGAAGCCGGGCTTGGTGACGACCACGTCGACGGCGGCGACGACGTCCTCGTAGCGGAACCCGGCCTCGTAGATGCGGCGCTCGTCGAGGAAGCACGCGCCGGGCGGCAGCGGGGGAGTCTCGCCGCGGCCCGTGATCACGACCGTCCACGTGTCCAGGCAATCCAGCCGGTGCGGATCGAAGTCGGTGACGCCGTAGCCGCCGAACGACGACAACGCGATGCGCCGATCGGGCGGAAGCCTTAACCGCTCGCGCACCGTTGCGCGATCGTATGCGGCGTGCCTGGCGATGAACGGCACATCGATAATGCGATCGAATGTCTCGAAGCCGCCGTGCAGCGGCAGTCGCCACGCTTCCGACGCGCCGCGATACGCCTCGCGGATCGCGGGAATGAGCTCGGGTGCGGACTTCAACTCCTCCGAGTATCCCTCGTAGATCCAATCCCAGGTGAAGTTCGACAGAACAACCGCCGGCACCCCGGCGGCCCGTGCGGCGGCGCACGCCAGCGGTGGCGCATCGGAGACGACGAATCGCGCGTCGTGCGCGCGCAGCAGCGCAGCTTCGCGGTCCACGTGGCCGGGAAGCTGCCGGTGGAAGTCGGCCGCGAGAGCGATGGTCTCCCGCGCGTCGAGACGGAGGCTGTCGATCTGGACGACGCCGGTGTCGCAGGGACCTTCGAGATAGATGAATGCTCCGCGGACCGTACGATCGAACAGCCATCGTGCGGCGGACGTCCGGATGACAATGTCGGGAGACTGGCCGGCCTGACCAGCCTCCGCTAAAGCTACGGCGGTCCGCCGGAGCCTTGGCGAAGGCGGAAGGCCGGCACCACCGCGCAGCGCGTGGACGGTCGCGAGCAGGGCGTTGACGACCTCGATCTCGCGCGACGCGTGGCCGAACCCGTGTCCGGAGATGTAGAAGAAAACCGAGGGCATGAGGACGTCAGACGACCGGCGCGTCTACCGGCGCCGTGTCCGGCTGCGTCCGCGGCACACCTGGGAGCGCGACCTTCAGGACGTCCTCGAGCGTCCGCGCCGGCACGAAGGTCATCTCCCGCCGGACGTCAGCCGGCAGCTCGTCGAGATCCTGCGTGTTCATTTCCGGGAGGATGAACGTCTTGATCCCGTAGCGCCGCGCCGCGAGCGCCTTCTCGCGGATTCCGCCAACCGGCAGCACGAGGCCGGACAACGTGATCTCGCCGGTCATCGCCACGTCCGATCGCACCGGCTCGCCGCGCGCCGCGGAGACGATCGCCGTCGCCATCGTGACGCCTGCGGAGGGGCCGTCCTTCGGGATGGCGCCGGCCGGCACGTGCACGTGCAGATCCTGCTCCGTCAGCGTCGCCGGATCGATGCCGAGCGCTGTGGCCTGCTGCCGGACGTGGCTGAGCGCGGCGCGTACCGACTCCTGCATGACGTTTCCGAGCTGTCCCGTCAGCGTCAGGTGGCCGCCGCCGCTCGGGAGCAGCACCGCCTCGATGAACAGCACGTCGCCGCCCGTCTCCGTCCATGCGACACCGGTCGCGACGCCCGCGCGCGACGTCCGGAACGCCGCTTCCGACCGGAACCGCGACGGGCCGAGGTATTCATTGACCTGCGCGGCGTCGACGGCCGCGGTGTGCGCGGCATCCGTCGCGACGCGGGCGGCGACCTTCCGCGCGATCGTGCCGATCTGCCGCTCGAGCGTCCGCACGCCGGCCTCGCGCGTGTACTCGTTGATGACCCTCCGCAGCGCGGCGTCCGTGATCTCGAGCTGCTCCGTTTTCAGCCCGTGCTCCTCGCGCTGCCGCGGAATCAGGTACATCTTCGCGATGTGGACCTTGTCGTCCTCCGTATAGCCGCTCAGGGAGATGAGCTCCATACGATCGAGCAGCGCGGGGTGGATCGTGCCGAGCTGGTTCGCGGTCGCGATGAACAGCACTTTGGAGAGATCGATCGGGATCTCGAGATAGTGATCGCGGAACGTGTGGTTCTGCGCCGGGTCGAGCACTTCGAGCAGCGCCGACGCCGGATCTCCCTGGACGCCGACCGAGATCTTGTCGATCTCGTCCAGCATCAGCACCGGGTTGGACGCCCCGGCGCTCTTGAGCGCCTGCACGAGCCGGCCGGGCATCGAGCCGATGTAGGTACGGCGATGGCCGCGAATCTCCGCCTCGTCGCGGACGCCGCCGAGCGAGATGCGGACGAATTTGCGGTTCATCGAGCGCGCGATCGACTGTCCGAGCGACGTCTTGCCGACTCCCGGGGGGCCGACGAAGCAGAGGATCGGGCCTTTCAGATCTCCTTTGAGCTTGCGGACCGCGAGGTACTCGACGATGCGCTCCTTCACCTTGTCGAGATCGTAGTGGTCTGCATCGAGGACCTTGCGCGCCTCGATCGGATCCAGGCGATCCTCCGTGGGCTTGTCCCACGGGACGTCGAGCACCCAATCGAGGTACGTGCGGATCATCTGGTATTCGGGGGAGGCGGGCGTCATGCGCTCGAGCCGATCGACCTCGCGGTTCGCGATCGTGGCGACCGACTCCGGCAGCGCGGCCTCCGCCACCCGCTTCCGGAGCTCCGCGGCTTCGCCGTCCTCTTCGCCGAGCTCCGTCTGGATGGCTTTCAACTGCTGGCGCAGCACGTACTGCCGCTGCGCGTCGGTCATTTCCTTCTCGGCCTTCGACTCGATCTTTCCTTTCAGCTCGAGGACCTCGATCTCGCGCGACAGCACCGTCGAGATCCCGTCGAGCTTCACGGCAAGGCTGTTCTCCTCGAGCAGGCGCTGCTTGTCCTCCGCTTTCATGTCGAGCAGGCTCGCGAGCAGGTACACGATCCGCAGCGGATCGTCCAGGCTCATCACGAGGCTCTTGATGTCGGGGGAGAGACCCGTGGCGAGCGACAGCGCACGATCGACCAGCTCCTGCAGCCGGCGCACGCGGGCATCGATGTCGATCGAGCGCTCGATCGGTTCGGGCAGCGGCTTGAGGATCGCGCTGACCATGCCGCGCTCGGTCTGCATGAACTCGGCGCGCGCCCGCGCAAGTCCCTCGACCAGGATCCGCATCCCCGTCGGCGCCTTGGCCATCTGGCGGATGATCGCGATCGTGCCGACGTGGTGCAGGCCCTCCGAGGACGGCTCGTCGGCTTCCCCTTTCTGGAGAAGCAGCAGCACCATGCGGTCCCCCGCGAGCGCGCGGTTGATCGCTTCGACCGACATCGCGCGCCCCACACCGAGAGGGGCGACCGTCATCGGCAGCACGACCGTCTCGCGCAGCGGCACGACCGGCAGTTCGGTCGGAAGCGAGGGGGTCTGGGGCGGAGGAGCGTCAGCGTCAGCCATCATGTCGGTCATTGCGCCTTGAATCGCGGCGCATCGCCGTCGGCTGCCATCCATGCAAGCCGCGCGGCAAGCTCCGTGAAGTCAGCCTTATCGCTTGCCAGGAGGGTGATGTGCGCGCGAAGCTCGTCGGCAGTGACGTGCTGGATCGCGTCCTCGACCGTTGGCGGGAACTGCGCGCCGGCAGGCGCGAGCGGGCCGCTCGCCAGCATCCAGAGAAGCGCAACCGTGACGGAACGCGACAGCATCGTTCTCTCTGAAAGTGTACCTTAGGTGCGGGGCACGGGTGAGATGCACAGAATATGCATAGGTGAGCCTACGTAAGGCTCCAACGCGCCGATACCGGGAAATCCGCATCGGCGCGTTCCACGAACTTTTTCAATCGACGTAGTTCACGACGAAGGACGTAACTCAGGATTCATGGCAGGAGCAGGCAGTCCGCGCGTCGCCATAACGGGAATCGGCGTGGTGTCGCCCTTCGGGGTGGGACGGGATTGTTTCTGGCGGCACGTCCGTAGCGGCTGCAGCGCGACGCGCGCGATCGCGGATTTCGACACCTCCGCCTACCCGTGCGGCGTCGCCGCGCCGGTGCCCGCCGTGACGATTAGTGATGCGGTCACGATCGAGGAGCGTGCCCCGGACGCGCGGAGTGAGCGCGGAGGCCGTCCCGATCCGCGCCGCTACTCGAAGGCGTCGCTGATCGCGGTGATTGCCGCGACCGAGGCGTGGCACGACGCGGGGCTGCGGCTGAACGAGCCGAACGCGGGTGTGCTCGTCGGAAGCGGCGCCGGCGGCATCGATGTCGCGGAGCGGCAGTATTACGAGTTCTTCAACAACGGCTGGAAGCGCGTCACGCCGTATGCCATCCCGGTGTCGATCGTCGGGATGATCTCCAGCGAGATCTCCATCGCGCTCGAGCTCCACGGCATCAGCCACGTCGTCTCGACCGGCTGCACGAGCTCCACCGATGCGCTGTCCTACGCGGCATTGCTGATCCGCGCGGGCGAGGCGGACGTGATTCTGTCTGGCGGCGCGGACGCCTGCGTGACGCCCGGCATGATCTTTGGCTTTTCGACAATGCGCGCGGTGTCGACGGGATACAACGACCGTCCGGGGCAGGCGTCCCGCCCCTTCGACCGCGGGCGCGACGGCTTCGTGCTCGGCGAAGGCGCCTGGATGCTGGTCCTCGAGCGCGAGGACCGCGCGCGGGCGAGAGGGGCCGCCATCTACGCCACGATCGACGGCTACGGCTCGACGTGCGACGCGTATCACCGCGTGCAGATGGATCCGCACGGCGAGCAGATCGTGCGCGCGATGCAGCTTGCGATCGCTCGCTCCGGGCGCGCGCTCGACGAGATCGGCTACGTGAACTTCCATGGCACGTCGACGGTGTTGAACGATGCCGTGGAGTCGAGATGCGTGCGACGGCTCTTCGGTCCGCTCGCGGATCGCGTGCCTGGCTCCTCCACGAAGTCGATGATCGGCCACCCGCAGGGGGCGAGCGGCGCGGCGGGGATCGTCACCGCCGCGCTCGCGCTCCACGATGGGTTCCTCCCGCCCACCATCAATCACACCAACGCCGATCCCCAGTGCGACCTCGATTTCATTCCCAACGTTGGTCGCGAAGCGCAGGCGGAGGCGGCGCTCTGCAACTGCCTGGGATTCGGGTCCAAGAACAGCGCGATCGTGCTCGGGCGGGCGTGAGCATGGCCGACGTGCTGATCACGGGCGCGGGGCCGGCTGGCGCCATCGCCGCGACCGTGCTGGCGCGCGCGGGCGTTCGCGTGCTCGTCCTCGATCGTGCGCGATTCCCGCGTCCCAAGTTGTGCGGCGACACGGTCAATCCCGGCACGTTCGCGATTCTCCGGCGGCTCGGGCTCGAGTGCGTCGTCACGCGCGCGTTGCCGCTGGACGGCATGATCGTGACCGGCGCCGGGCACACCCGCGTCGAAGGGCGCTACGGCGGCGCGTGCGGGCACGCGATTTCACGGACCGACCTCGATCTTGCGCTGCTGATCGCCGCGGCCGGCGCGGGCGCGCGGATCGAGCAGGACGTGCTGGTCGATGCGCCGCTCGTGGACACCTCGCGCGGCGAAGTGGTCTCGGGCGTGATCGTGAAAGGGCGGAACGGCAGACGGCATCGCATCACGGCGGGAATCACGATTGCGGCGGACGGACGCTATTCGCGGGTCGCACGCGCCGTCGGCCTCTCGCGATCGCCGTCGCATCCACGGCGATGGGCCATCGGCAGCTATTTCCAGGATGTCGCGGGCATGACGACGTTCGGTGAAATGCACGTCCGTCACGGGCATTACCTCGGCGTTGCGCCGCTCCCCGGCGGCATTACCAACGCCTGCGTGGTGACGCCGGATCCGGGACGGAGAAGGCCCGAGGACATTTTGAGAAACGTGCTGCGCCAGGATCCGCTGCTGTGCGATCGATTCACGAAGGCTCGAATGGTGGTCGAGCCGATCTCGCTTGGCCCGCTCGCCGTCGACTGCCCGGCGTCGGGCATGCCCGGGTTGCTGCTGGCGGGAGATGCCGCCGGCTTCGTGGATCCGATGACAGGCGACGGCCTGCGGTTCGCGATCCGCGGCGCCGAGCTCGCCGCGCTCGAGGTCCTTCACGCGCTCGAGCATGGCAACATCGACGCGCATGAGCGCCTGCGGGCGGCCCGCCGGCGCGAGTTCACGACGAAATGGCGGTTCAACCGCACGATGCGGTGGGTCGTCGAAGTCCCGGCGACGCTGCGCCTCGCGGAGATCGGCGCGGGCGTCGCGCCCGCCATGCTGCAGCGCGTCATCCGCTACGCCGGCGATCTGAACGCGGCATGATGCAGCCCGTGATTCTTCTTATCATTCTTCTTCTCCTTGCATTCGGGCCGATGCTGTTCGAGGCGCAGCTCGCTGCGCATCACGATCGCGCGCTGCGTGCCGCCGGCGCGGTCGAGCCGAAAGACGACGTGTTCCCGTGGATGCAGGTGGTCTATCCGGCGGCGTTCGTCGCGATGGCGGTGGAGGCGTACTACCGCCCGCACGGCGCCGATGCTCTCGTGGTCGCCGGGATCTGTGTGTTCGTCCTCGCGAAGGGCATCAAGTATTGGGCCATCGCGACGCTTGGCCCCCGCTGGACCTTCCGCGTCCTTGTGCCACCTCGCTCGACGCGCGTGACGGGCGGTCCGTACCGGTTCATGCGGCATCCGAATTACCTGGGCGTCATCGGCGAGCTGGCAGGATTCGCGCTCATGGCGCATGCGGCGTTCGCGGGGGTCGCATCGGTGCGAGTGTTCGGGTGGCTGATAGCGAGGCGTATTGGTGTCGAGGAGAGAGCGTTGCGCATCCGTGCTCGCGGGACTCACGGCGATCACGCTGATCGTTCTTCATCGCCAGACGATCCACCTCTTCTCGGTTCCTGACCGCGGTGATCCGCTGTTCTCCATGTGGCGGATCGGATGGGTGCAGCATCAGCTCGTCACCGATCCGCGCCACCTGTTCGATGCGAACATCTTCTACCCGCTCCGCGCGACCCTCACCTACTCGGACGCGATGATTCTTATCCGTCTCTATATAAGGTTGCCTTTCCGTTTCAGTCGATCCGCGTCCCCGCGCGTTTCGGCATGCTGGTCATGCTGAGCGTCGCGGCGCTCGCCGGATGTGGTGCGTCCCGCCTGCTGTCGCGCCTGGCCAATCCACGAGCTCGACTCGCGTGCGCCGCGTTGATCACCGCTGGACTGATGGTCGACGGGTGGCCGCGCTACGACAGCCTGCCGATGTGGGAACGCCCGCCGTCGATCGACGAGTCGCTGCCGGCCTCCGCGGTGCTGTTCGAGTTCCCTGTTCACCCGCAGCCCGAACGCTTCGGCGAAAATCTGCCGTACATGTACTTCTCGATGTGGCACTGGCGGCCGATGGTCAACGGCTACAGCGGTTTCAATCCGCGCGAATATGCCGCGACGCTCGAGGGCACACGCGGATTTCCTGCGGCAGCGGCGCTCGACTACCTGCGCAGCGCAGGCGTCACGCATGTGACCGTGCACTGCCGCCTCTGGGAGCCGGCAGTCTGCGCGGCGACGACCAGCCGCCTCGACCACGACTCGCGGGTTCGCGTCGTGTCGCGTGCGGATTGGTACGGCGCACCGTCATCGCTGTATGAGATTGTGCGCTGAGCGGCTATGCTTCGACGGCCAGACCCTGCTCACGTGAAGAGATACCGCGATTGGTTGTCCGGCGGCTTCGCGGCGATCGCGCTCGCTGAGTTGATTGTGCTCGGGTTGCGCGCCGCTGGTGTGAACGGGCGAGCGTTCTGGGGTCCGTTCCTCATCAGCATCCACTCTGTGTACAAGCCGCTTTGGATCGGGCTCGGCGCATCGATCGGGCTGCTCGTTCTTGCGCCGGGATCCCGTGCCTCTCGTGCGCTCGCCTGCTTGTTGATGGCGTTTCTGATTGCTGCGGCAGTCATCGTCCTGGCGCGGACCGCGCCAGCCATCGTCACCAAATCCGATATTGCGGTGACGGAACTCTATGTTCAACTGGCCACACGGGGCGATCTTCTGCTGGGGGCGTATTCGCGATTCGGCTGGCACCATCCTGGACCGATGTATTTCTGGCTGCAGGTCCCGTTTTACGCTGTGAGCGGCCAGAGAGGCACCGGCCTGTATGCCGGCGCACTCGCAATCAACCTCGCGTCCCTGGCGGTGCTTGCCTGGATGCTGCTGCGTGTCGATCGCGGGCTGTTGTCCGTTACCCTTCTCGGTGCCTGGCTTCTGTTTGCATGGCGCGATCGAGTTACGGTTTCGAGCCCGTGGACAGGTCACATTCCGATCCTCGCGACGATGACGTTCGTGGGTCTCGCCGCGGCCGTGGCATCCGGCCGGCGCTGGATGTTTCCTCTGTTGATCGTGTTCGGCAGCTTTGTGACGCAAGCGCACGTCGCCCTGGCGCCGCTGGTCTCCGTGCTGTCGCTGTGGGCGCTCGCCGGAGCCGTTGTGAATCGAGACGAGCATCCGGCGCGTCTGGCGGCAGTGCTGCAGACGACCGCGTGGGTGCTTGCAGCCCTCTGGCTGCTTCCCATTGCTGAGGAGCTGGCACAAACGCCGGGGAATCTCACGCGCTTGTGGAGATTCTTTGTCAGCGACGCCGGCGGCGGACAGCCGTTCACGATTGCATTTGCCGCGTGGAGCTATGCGCTGATCGGTGTCCTTCGCCCGGACCTCTATACGCCTTACGGCGGTCATCTGGTTCTTACACATCTCCTCTGGGGGATTCCCGTGGCTGTCGCGGAGGTGATTGCGCTGGGTGTGGTCGGCGTGCGACAGGTGCGCGCGCGGCGTCTCTTCGAAGGCTGGCTTGCACTGACGGCACTCGTGGCCAGTCTCATAAGCCTCTGGTCCATTATGCGGATTCCGGCAGATATCCTCGATCACGAGATTTACTGGATCGTTCCTCTGGGCGCGATGAACCTTGCGATTGTCGCGGCCGCGGGACTGCGCGCGGCAGACGGGCGCTGGTTCAGGAATGCATCAATGCGACATGCGATCGCCGACGTGCTGTGCACGCTGCTGGTGCTCGCGTGCGTCGGCGCCGGTTTCCGCGATTTCGATCGGTCGGTCGCTTATGAGACCGCCAGCGTGCGCACGGATGCCGAGATCAATGCCACGTATGAATCGATTCGCGGCTACCTTGATTCGCAGGACATCCGCAAGCCCCTCTTCCGCGTCGAGCGGAAGTGGGACATGGCTGCCGCCGTCTTTGTGCGCCTGAATCGCACGGCCCGTTCCTTCGCCGTAGACGATGCGGCAGTGCCGATGTTCACGGATGTGTTTTCCGCGCACGGCGACGAAGACGCCGTGATTGCCATTGGCGCGCGCCACGTGGACAGCGTCCCCGATGTGACGGTCCTCCAGCGTGAGCCGGTGTATGTCGATGCGTCTCGCACCCGACGGTAAGTGTCCGGCCAGAGGAACGGCAACGTAAACCGATTCATGCCTGCATCCGATTCCGCCGCACCGCCGCCGAACGAACTGCATCCCTACGCTCGAGTGGCCGACCTGGTCACGGCAGCGCTCCTCGCCATCTCGCTGTGGCTGGCGGTCGTGGGGGTGAATCGTGCGCTGGTATTGGGACGTGTGTTCGGCCCGCCCTCAGCATCGCTGGTGCTCTACGCCGCGGTCTCACTGCAAATCGTCCGTCACCTGCTGTGGCCGAAGCCGACGGCATGGTCGCGCTTCAACGCGGTGCGCGAGTCGCTCATGGCGCGGCCGCACGTCGGCACCGCGATTCGCGCGTTCGTGGCGACGCGTCCCGCGGTGTTCCTCGTCGCGTTCTTCTCCGTGCTGACGATCGGCCTCTCGCCGAAGGTGGGATTCACCCTGTCGCGCGAGCCTCTTGACAACCTGCCCGCGCGGTTCGACGCCGGATGGTACGGCGAGGTTGCGCTCGACGGCTACACCTGGGATCACACGTTTCAGCAGCAGCGGAACATCGCGTTCTTCCCGGCGTTGCCGATGCTGATGCGTCCGGTCGGGATGGCGTTCGGGATGAACGATCAAACCGTTCCGCGCGAGCGCCGCATGCTGCGCGCGCTCTGGGCCGGAACGGTGCTCTCGCTGGCGGCCTTTCTATGGGCGCTCTATTACGTCGCGCGCCTTACGGCCGATCTCGTCGGCGATGAGTATGCCGAGAGCGCGGCTTTGCTGCTGTCGGCCTATCCGTTCGCTCTTTTCTACAACGTCCCGTACACCGAGTCGCTGTTTCTGCTCGGAGCCGCGGGTGCGTGCTACCACTTCCTGCGCCGCCAGTGGATCGCGTCGTCATGCTTCGGGCTGCTCGTCGGCCTCACGCGTCCGAACGGGTGTTTCGTCAGCATCCTGCTGGGAATACTTGCGCTCCAGCAGATCGTCCAGAGTTGGCGGGGTCTGAAGACCCCGCCCTACGTGCTGCAGCCATATGTGCGGCGGGATGCCCTCGAGCCACATGTAGGGCGCGGTCTTCAGACCGCGCCGCGAGATCCCGCAGCACCCCGCGGGATTTCTGCGCGGGTGATCACGGCCGCAATGCCGGGCATCGGGATGCTGCTCTTCACGCTGTACCTCTTCAATCTCACGGGCGTGTGGTTTGCGTGGGCCCGAAGTCACGAGGCGTGGGGACGGACGTACCAGGGGCTTGCTCCGTTTATGACTGCGTTCGGCTGGCTGCGCGATGAGCCGTTCCTACAGGTCGTCGGCAATATCCCGTTCAACACGCTGAACACGCTCGGCGTGATCTTCGCGCTCGCGCTGACGTATCCGGTGTTCCGGCGTCTCGGACTCGCGTGGGGCGTGTTCGTGCTGGTCGATGTGGTCCCGCCACTCTTCGCAGGCGGCGTGCTGTCGATGGGCCGCCTGAGCGCGACGCTGTTTCCGTTGTTCCTCGCGCTCGCCGCGATCGTGCCGCGCCGCAATGTGCCGTCCTGGGTTGCCGCGTTCGCGGTGGGGCAGGGGCTGTGCGCGACGCTGTTCTTTACCTGGAGGGAGCTCTTTTAGCGGCAACTCCGCTGTCACGCTGTCACGAGCCCACGGCAGCCTCGCACGAAGGTCACGAAGGCCACTGGCCTTCGTGTCACCCGTCGGGGCGTGCAGCGGGACGATGGCTGTCGTTCGAACGAGGGCCGCCGCTGACCATGATCTTTCTGTGGCCGTCGTGGCAACCCGGGCTCCCGGCTCATATAATCGATCCAGGTCGTATGCGACGCCCCCCTGTTCGTCCCGCCGTCGCCCTTATTCTCTGCCTCTGTGTCTGGACCGCTGTGGGCGTGCCGTCGCATGGGCAGCAGTCCGCCGCCGCGCCGCAGGCGTTCCCGGCGAGCGCATGGCGAGCCATCGCGCATGGAAAAGCCGGCGACGCCGAAGCGCTCGCGCGCTCGCGTCCCCCCGATGATCCGGCGGCGATCGCGGTGCTCGCGCACCTCGCGATCGACAAGGGACGCTACAACGACGCGCTGGCACTGCTCGAGCCGGCGGCCCGCCGGGCTCCGCTGAGCGACGCGGCGCTCGAACTTGCGCTCCTCTATCAACGCCTCGGACGCCAGGGGGAGGCCTCGCAGCTGCTGACGGGCCTCTACCAGCGCTCCGCGGACGATTCCGCGTCGCTGCTGCGCGCGGGTCGCGCCGCGGCGGCGCTCGGGCGCGCACGTGACGCGAACGGCATCTTCCGATCCGCCTCGCAGTCCGGCTCGAATCCCGCGCGGGATACCGCGTGGGGGCTGCTGTTCCTCGAGAAATGGAACCGTGCGGAAGCGGTGAAATCATTCCAGCAGGCGCTCGCAGCCGATCCCGAGTGGGCGCCGGCGCACGCGGGGCTCGCGCGCGCGTTGAGCGAAGACGATCCGCCTGCCGCCGCCGCGTCGGCGACGCGTGCACTCGAGATCGATCCTCACCTCGCGGACGCCGAGCTGCTGCTCGCCGAGCTGGATCTCGACAACACCCAGTGGGACGCGGCGCGCGAGCGCATCGCGCGCGTGCTCGCGGACAACCCCGAACACCTTGACGCCCTGGCGCTGAACGCGGCGATCGCGTACGTCCGCGGCGGACGGGATGCGTTCGACACGGAGGCGAAAAAATCGCTCGCAGTGAATCCCGCCTTTGGCGAGGTGTATCGCGCCGCCGCGTCGCTGGCGGCGCAGAACTACCGGTTCGAGGAAGCCGTCGGTCTCGCGCGCGAGGCGGTGAAGCTCGATCCCACCCACGCGCGTGCGCACGCGGAGCTCGGCATGCACCTCATGCGCACTGGCGAGGAGGCCGAGGCGCGGCAGTCGCTCGAGCGCGCGTTCAAGATCGATCCCTACGACGTCGTCACCTACAACCTCCTCGCGCTGATCGACAGCCTCGACAAGTTCGTCGAGATCAAGGAAGGCGACATCATCCTGAAGCTCGATCCGGACGAAGCGCCGGTCATGCGCGAGTACGCGATGCCGCTGGCCCAGGAAGCGCTCAAGACCCTGTCGGCGAAGTACAACTTCACGCCGAAGGGCCCGGTCCTGGTCGAGATCTTCCCGAAGCACGACGACTTCGCCGTCCGTACGCTCGGCCTGCCCGGCATGATCGGCGCGCTCGGCGTGTGCTTCGGCCGTGTGGTGTCGCTCGACTCACCGCACGCGCGGCCGCCCGGCTCGTTCTCGTGGCAGGCGACGCTGTGGCACGAGCTGACGCACGTCATCACGCTGCAGATGTCCAACCAGCGGATTCCGCGCTGGCTGACCGAGGGGATCTCCGAGTACGAGGAAACGCAGGCGGGTCGCGGATGGGGACGCGAAATGGAGATCCCGTTCGCGATCGCGCTCGAGCGCGGCAAGACGCTGAAGCTCGCGGACCTGAACTCCGGGTTCACACGACCCGACACGATCGCGCTCGCGTATTACGAAGCCTCGCTCCTCGTCGATCACATCGTGAAGACGTACGGGAACGAGAAGCTCCAGGCGCTCGTGCGCTCGTACGCGCAGGGAATGGAAGGGGACGTGGCGGTCGAGAGGAACGTCGGCGTGACCGTGCCGCAGCTGCAGGCCTCGTTCGATAAGGCGCTCGATGCGCACTTCGGCACGATTCGCGCGGCGTTGCGCGATATCCCGGGCGTAACCGCTCCCGCGGCCGGACGCGGGCAGCAACCAGCGGGACGACCGCAGGCGCTGGATCTCGCGGCGCTTCGCGCAGCCGCTGCGGCTCATCCCGGCAGCTACGCCGCGCAGCTCGAATACGGGCAGGCGCTCGCCGCCGCCGGCGATCGCGCGGCGTTCGAGCCGCTCGAGAAGGCCGCGACACTCGTGCCCGGTGCCACCGGCGAGGACAGCCCGCACGCGCTCATGGCGGAGCTCGCCGAGAAGTTCGGCGATCCCGTGCGCGCGATCGCGGAATACCAGGCGCTGCTCGCGCAGGATCACGCCGCGGTCGAGCCCGCGCGCAAGCTCGCGGCGCTCCTGTCCAAATCTCCGAACGCGCAGGCGCCACGCGTTCTCGCGTCGGCCTACGATCGCGTTGTTGCGATCGATCCGTTCGATCCGGCGGCACATGCAGGGCTTGGCCGCCTCGCGCTCGACAACAACCAGGTGGACACCGCTCTCCGCGAATTCAAGGCGGCGCTTGCGATAGGGCCTGCTGACAAGGCATCGGCGCACTGCGATCTCGGCGAAGCCTACCTCCGCGCGAACAAGCCAGCGGAAGCGAAGGCGGAAGCGCTCGCCGCGCTGGAGATTGCGCCGAGCTTCGATCGCGCACAGGAGCTCCTGCTGCGGGCTATCAAGGGGACCGGCGCGGCCGGTGGCCACCCATGAAGCCGTTCCTGCCGGCAGCGGCCGCCGCCGGCCTGCTGCTCTGCGCAGGCGCCGCAACGTTCTCGTCGCGCGCTGACGCGCAGGGGGCCGCGCACACCGATGCGCGCGTTGCCGGCCTCGAATGGACGTTCGTGCGAATCCGCTACACGGCGTGGACCGTGCCCCGCGGCGGATTCATGAGCCCCGAGGACGAGCCCTGGTTCATCGACGCGCCCGCGGCCGAACAGAACCTCTCCCGGCGAGTGAGGACGGTGACCTCGATCAAGGTCAACGATCCGCTCGTCCTCACCATCGAAGATCCGGAGCTCTGGGCTCACCCCTGGATCTACATCGTCGAAGGAGGCAATCTGCGGCTCAAGGATGCGGAGGTGCCCATCCTGCGCGAGTTCCTCCTGCGCGGCGGCACGCTGACCTTCGATGATTTCCACGGCCCGATTGAGTGGGCGAACGTCGAAAGCGAGCTGCGGCGCGTGTTCCCGGATCGCAAGATCATCGATCTCCCTCCGTCGCATCCGATCTTTCACTGCTTTTACCAATTCGATTCGTTCCCCCAGACGCCGGGGCTTGGCTCGTTCCTGCAGGGCCGCACGTACGAAAAGGGAGGCTACGTCGCGCACCTGCGCGCGATCGAAGACGACAATGGCCGCGCGATGGTCCTCATCAACTGGAACGTCGACATGGGCGACGGCTGGGAGTGGTCGAACGCCTCTGAATATCCGGGGTACGTGAAATACACCGCGCAGGCGTACCGGATGGAAATCAACGAAATCATTTACTCGCTGACGCACTGATGGACACAACCACCGACATCGCCGTGGTCGCCGAACGGGTCGCGCAGGGGCGCGAGCGGATCCTCGCCGAAATCCGCAAGGTCATCGTCGGACAGGACGAGGTGATCGACCAGGTCCTGATGGCGCTGTTCACGGGCGGGCATTGCCTGATTACGGGCGTGCCGGGGCTCGCGAAAACGCTGCTGATCAAGACGGTTGCGCAGATTCTCGATCTGTCGTTCAAGCGGATCCAGTTCACGCCGGACCTGATGCCGGCCGATATCACTGGAACCGAGGTCCTTGACGAAGAGGCGGGACACCGGTCGCTGCGCTTCGTCAAAGGGCCGATCTTCGCGCAGATTCTGCTCGCGGACGAGATCAACCGCACGCCGCCGAAGACGCAGGCGGCGCTGCTCGAGGCCATGCAGGAATACCACGTCACGGCAGCGGGCCGGACGTATCCGCTCGAGCGTCCCTTCTTCGTGCTCGCGACGCAGAACCCGATCGAGCTCGAAGGCACCTATCCGCTGCCCGAGGCGCAGCTCGATCGCTTCATGTTCAACATCGTCATGACATACCTCTCGGAGGACGAGGAGGTGCGCGTCGTGACGACGACGACCGGTGTACAGAAGCACACGCCGTCACGCGTTCTCAGCGGCGCCGACATCCTCGAGATCCAGCAGCTCGTCCGGCAGGTGATCGTCGCGGAGGAGATCGCGAGATACGCGGTGCGGCTCGTCGACGCGTCGCGGCCGGGACGGCAGAGCGATCACCAGTTCGTCCGCGAGTGGGTGAAGTGGGGCGCGGGCCTTCGCGCCTCGCAGGCGATCATCCTCGCGGCGAAGGCACGCGCGTTGATCATGGGTCGCTACCACATCTCGGTCGCGGACATCCAGGCGCTCGCCCGGCCCGTGCTGCGGCACCGGATAATCCCGAACTTCTATGCCGAGTCCGAGCGCATCACGGCCGACAACCTGATCGATCGGCTCCTCGAGGCGGTCCCGACGCCGCGCAGCGGAATGTAGCCATGCCGCCGCCGTCGACCTCTCGCGACTTGCGATTTCTGGACCCGGCCGTCATTGCGCGGCTTGGGACGATGGAGCTGAAGGCGCGGACGGTCGTGGAAGGGTTCCTGTCGGGACTGCATCGGAGTCCATATAAAGGATTCAGCGTCGAATTCGCCGAATACCGGCAATACCTGCCGGGGGACGATCTCTCCACGCTCGACTGGAAGGTCTACGCGCGCAGCGACCGCCATTACGTCAAGAAGTTCGAGGAAGAGACGAACGTCGAGTGCCATATCCTCATCGACGTGAGCGCGTCGATGGGCTATCGCGGCGCCGCGCCGATGAGCAAGCTGGAATACGGGTCGGTGCTCGCCGCCTCGCTCGCGTTCCTGATGAACAAGCAGCGCGACGCGACCGGGCTCATTGCGTTCGACGACGGCATTGCGTTCCGAATGCCGGCGGGCGCGCGCCCTGGTCATCTGCACGCGCTGCTCCTGGCGCTGGAACGTCTCGAGCCGGGGTCGCGCTCGGCGCTCGGACGTCCACTGCACCAGCTCGCCGAAGCGCTCACGCGGCGCAGCCTCGTCGTGCTGATCTCGGATCTCCTCGATGAGCCCGCGCCGGCGATCAAGGGACTGCGTCACCTCCGGTCGCGCGGCACCGATGTGGTCGTATTCCAGATCCTCGATCCGAACGAGCTCACGTTTCCGTTCCACGGCGCCTCTCGGTTCAAGGACCTCGAGAACGCCGAGGAGGTGACGGCGGATCCGTCGTCGATCAGGGCGTCGTATTTGCGCGAGCTGGCGAAGATGACCCTGCAGTACGATCGCGAGCTGCGCGGGCATGGGATCGACTACGTGCAGCTCGATACCTCGCAGCCGCTCGACTTCGCGCTGCTCGCATATCTGGCCGCGCGGTCGAAACGGAAGTAGCCGTGAGCTTCCTCTATCCCGCCTTCCTCGCCGGCGCGGTGGCGATCGCGATTCCGATCGTGCTGCATTTCCTGCGGCGCGACATCGCACCCGAAGTGCCGTTCAGTGCCGTCCGCCTGCTTCGCCGTTCGCCCGTGGAGCGTTCGCGGCGGCGACGGTTGCGCGATCTGCTGCTGCTCGCGGCGCGCGTGGCGGCGCTGATCCTGCTGGCGCTGGCGTTTGCGCGCCCGTACCTGGCGGGTGCGGCCGCGGCCGTTTCGCTTCGCATCATCGCGGTCGATCGATCGCTGAGCATGAGCGCCCCCGGCACGTTTGCACGCGCCATGTCGCTCGCCAACCAGGCGATCGCCGAAGCCCCTGCGGGGGAACGCGTCGCGCTGATCGCGTTCGACGATCGGGCCGACGTCGTGAGCGGGCCTGGCGCGCCAGGCGCGGCGCGAGCCGCGCTGGCGGCCCTGAAACCCGGGAACGGCGGCACGCGCTACGCGTCGGTCCTCGGCAAGGCGGCCGAGATCGCCGGTCTCGACGCGGCGCACGTCGTCATCGTCACCGATCTGCAGCGGACCGGCTGGGACAGCGAGGTCCACGCGGTCGTGCCCGCAAACCTTACGGTGGATGTAAGAGATGCAGGCGCGCCGGCCGCCAATGTGGCCGTGACGGACATTCGAGTCAGCGCCGACCGGGTCGTCGCGAGCATTCGCAACGAGGGAAAAACCGCATGGTCCGGCGATGTCCGTGTCGAGCGTGACGGCCGGATTGTTGCTACAGCCTCAGCGATGGTGCCTGCCGCCTCCACCTCCGACGTCGCGGTCACCTATCGCGCTCCCGCGACTGGTGCAATCGCGGTCTCGATAGACGATCCGTCCGGGTTTGCCGGCGACAACCGGCGCTTCGCGGTGCTCGATGCCGCGCCGCGGCCGTCGGTTCTCATCGTGACCTCTGGCGCCGCGGAGTCCGGATACTACGTGGCACGAGCGCTCGTCGCCGCGTCGGAGGAGGCGGATACGCGCGTGGTCAGTGCGTCGACGCTGACCGCGGACGAATTGCAGAAGCAGTCGGCAATCGTGCTGCTGTCCACGCGGGGCATGGACCGGCGTGCACGAGAAGCGATTGCCGCGTTCGTGCGTGCGGGGGGCGGACTCTTCGTCGCGGGCTCGTCGGAAGTCGAGCCGATCGTGCTGTCGACGACCTTCGACTGGAAGCCCCCATTGAGCGCAACGGAGCTGGCGGTCGATTCGGCCGCGTTGTCCGCGACGGATCTGCGGCATCCGATCCTGCGTCCCTTCGGCGCGCTCTCGGCGAATCTCGGGCAGGTCCGCTTCGATCGCACCTGGCGCGTGGGTGAACGCGGCTGGGACACGGTCGCGCGTTTCACCGACGGCAGCCCGGCGCTCCTGGAGCGGCGCGAAGGCCGCGGACGCGTCGCGCTGTTCGCGTCGGATCTCGATCGGCGCTGGAACGACTTCCCGCTGAACCCCGCGTACGTGCCCTTTGTGGCGGAAACGGTGCGCTACGTCATGCCGGCAAGGGACACACGGCGGGATTACTTCGTTGGCGCGACGCCGGCCGGTGCACAGCCGCAGCCAGGCGTCTACCGCACGTCCGGGGACAACCGTGTGGTCGCGGTGAACGTCGACCCACGCGAGAGCGAGACGGCCGCGCTCGCGCCGGCGGAGTTCCTGGCGATGATCGACGTGGTGCAGCCGGCGGATGGCGGCGCTCGCGACACGCGCGCGCGTCAGATCGAGGCGCGACAGAGTTACTGGCAGTACGGCCTCTTGCTCATGCTCGCCGCGCTGGTGGCCGAATCGTTCGCAGGCCGGCCATAAGTATGAATCCGCAACCTGAACTTCGAACGGTGCTCGCGCGCGTCAGGCGTCGCTGGACGATGCTTGCGGGCCTGCGTACCGCAAACCGCGGCGCCGCGCTGCTTGCGCTGCTGTTTGCGCTCGTCGTGCTCTTCGACAGGCTCCTCCGGCCACAAGGCACCGCGCTCCTGCTGGTGCCCGCAGGCGTCGCTCTGCTTGCAGTTGCGGTCTTCGTGTACGTCCTGACGCGAGCGCCGCGGTCACCGGACGATCGCCAGGTCGCCCGCTTCATCGAAGAACGCGCCGCCGAGCTCGGACATGGTTTCGACGATGCGCTGGTGAGCGCGGTGGCGGCGCTGGAGGGAGCAGCGGCTTCGGCGTTCCGGACGCCGCTGATGGAGCGCGCCGTCAGCCGGCTGCGAGATCTCGATATCGCCGAGATCGTACCTCGATCGGAGCTGCGGAAGACCGGGCTCGCAGCGGCAGGGGCAGGAGGTGCGCTGCTCATCGCGCTGGCATTCGCGGTGCCCGGCGCGGAGCGCGCGTTTGAGACCGCGCGCCTGCGGTTCTTCCCGGGCACGATCCAGGTCCAGGTGTTCCCCGGCGACGCGCGGGTCCAGCAAGGCAGCTCGCTGCGGATCCAGGCGTCAGTGCGGTCGTTACGCGGATCACTGAGTCGCCTCGCGCCGAACCTGACCCTCATGTCGAACGGCAAACGCCGCGTGGTCGCGATGGCAGCGGCAGGCGATGGCTACGAGTACACGCTGCGCGCCGTCGATCGTTCCTTCACGTACGACGTGAGCGCCGCGACGGTGCGGTCCACCACCTACACGGTGACGGCGTTGACCGCGCCGCGTGTGACGCGCATCGATCTTCATTACACGTATCCGCCGTTCTCGCACCTCGCTCCGCGGGACGAACAGGACGGCGGCGACGTGTACGCGCCGGCGGGTACGCGCGTGCGCCTGACCGTCCACACCGACAAGCGGATTGCGCACGGCGAGCTGGCGCTTGGCACGGACGCGATCCGGCCGCTGAAGGCGACTGATGAGTGCGCCGCGGAAGCGGAGCTGGTGTTGTCGAAAGACGACTCGTACCGGATCCGCCTTGCCGACGGCGATGGCCTGAAATCGTCGGGCGAGGCGGAATACTTCATCCGGCTGATGGACGATCGGCCGCCGGGCGTGCGCATCCTCCGCCCCTCGGCGGACCAGCCGATCACGCCGCTCGAAGAGGTGCCGATCGAAGCGCGTGCCGACGACGACTACGGCATCGCGTCGTTTGATCTGGTCTACGCCGTCGCCGGCGGGCCGGAACACATCGTCCCCTTCGAGCGCGTGACCGGAACCAACGAGCAGAAGATCGGCACACGCCTGCTGCCCGCTGAAGACCTGCGCGTGAAGGCAGGCGACGTCATCACCTACTACGCTCGCGCGCGCGACGTGGCGCGCGGTAAACCCTCGACGCTCACGACGAGCGACATCTTCTTTCTCGAGGTCAAGCCGTTCAACGAGGAGTTCGTGGCGGCCCAGAGCCAGGCCGGCAGCGGCGGAGGCGATCCGCAGATCGAAAGCCTGATCGATGCGCAGAAGCAGATCATCGCCTCCACGTGGAACGTGGAGCGCCGCGCGCAGGGAGGGCGATCCGCCGATGACATCAAGGCGATCGCGCAGGCGCAGGCAGAGCTGAAGGCGCGGGCGGAGCAGCAGCTCGGATCGCGATCGCGGCGCGGCCGCACGCGCGGCGCGCCGCCTCAGCGTATTGCGCCGGAGCCTGCCGCGCAGCGTCCGGCTGGCGACGATCCGATCGCGAGCGCGGTGGACGCGATGGACAAGGCGCTGCAGCAGCTTGGCGCGGATCGCACGAAAGAGGCGCTGACGCACGAGATGGCGGCGCTGAACGGGCTGCTGCAGGCGCAGGCCGAGGTGCGGCGGAGACAGGTCACGCAGCAGGCCAATGGCGGCGGCGGAGCCGGCGGCAACCGCTCGGAGCAGGATCTGTCCGCGCTCTTCGACAAGGAGCTGCAGCGCGATCAGAAGACGAATTACGAGAACCGGCCGTCCCTGGAAACGCGGCCCGAGCGCGGAAAGAAAGACAGCGCGCTCGATCGCCTTCGCGATCTCGCGAAGCGACAGGAGGATCTGAGTCAGCGGCAGCGCGATCTCGCGCAGTCGAATGCCGGTGCCGAGGAGCGGAAGCGACAGCTGGAGAAGCTGACACGCGAGCAGGAGGAGCTCCGGCGGGAGCTGGAACAGCTGGCCCGGCGTGCCGACACACCGGGGTCTAAAGACCCCGGCGTCACAGACGATGGCCGCAATCGTAGGCCCGGGTCTTCAGACCCCGGCAACGACCTACGCGGGGCGGGGCAGCAGATGCGCGACGCCGCCAATCAACTCGGGCGCAACGATCCGAATCGCGCAGCCGAAAGCGGCCAGCGTGCGGCCGAGCAGCTGAAGCGGCTGCAGCAGCAGATGGCGAGTGGCGCCGCGCAGCCGGAGGGCCGTGGCGGCCGCTCCGGCGATCCGAAGCGCGACGCCCAGGCGCAGCAGCTCTCGCAGCAGCTCGAACAGACGCGCGCGATTCGCGAACGTGTGCAGCGCGCCGAACAGCAGTTGCGCGAGGCCGAGGCGCGTGCCGGCGAGCGCGGCGGGAGTCAGACCGGGGTCAGGCCAGGGTCAGACCGGGGTCAGACCCCTGGGCGGGGCAGCGACGGTGAAGTGCAGCGGCTTCGGGAGGCGTATCAGCGGGAGCTCCAGAAGGCGCAGGAGGCGCTCGGCCGGCTGGGCGGCGGCGAGTATCGGCGCGGCGACTCCGGCGCGACGCCGGAGCAGCAGGAGTTCAGCCACTCCGCCCCCGGGACGGAAGCATTCAAGCAGGACCGATCCGACTGGGACTCGCTGCGAAAGAACGTCGATCAGGCGATGGAAAAATACGAGGCCTCCGTTTCCAGCCGTCTCTCGCGCGCGCGAACGGATGACCGCTTCAGCGCCGGCGGCAGCGATCGCGTGCCGGAAGCGTACCGCCGGATCATCGCGCGCTATTTCGAGTCGGTCGCAAAGAAGAAGCCGTGACGTCGTATGCGTTCGCGAATCCGCTGCCCTGGTGGGGCATCGCGCTGGCACTCGTTGCGTGCGCCGCCGTGGCGTGGCTCGCATACGGCCGCTTCGCGGTCCGGCCTTTTCGCCGCAATCTCCTCATCGCGCTGCGATTTCTGATGCTCGTCTCGATCGTCACCTTCCTGATGCGCCCGGTGCGCAGCGGCGACGAGGGGATGCGCGACGTCGTGGTTCCCGTCCTTGTCGACGTGTCGCGCAGCATGGGCCTCACGGACGCCGGCGATGGCGCGACACGAATCGATCGCGCACGGGAGCTTCTGACGCGCGATCTTCTCCCGGCGTTGAAGCCGCACTTCCAGGTCGACCTGCTGTCGTTCGGCGATCGGCTCGCGGCAGCCACTCCTGAGAAGCTCGACGCGAGCGCCGGGCACAGCGATCTCGCGCGCGCGATTGCCACCGCACGCGAGCGCTACCGCGGACGACCGGTGGCAGGCGTGATCGTCATCTCAGATGGCGGAGACACGGGAGGCGGAGCGGTCCCTGACGACATGCCGGTCTACCCGATCGGCGTCGGATCGCCGGTCATCGCGGGCGATCGCGAGGTGCTCAGCGTGACGGCCGCCGAGGCGGTGTTCGATGACTCGCGCGTGGACCTGGCGGTGTCAGCCGTCAGCCACGGCCATGGCGTCGATCCGATTCCGCTGCAGCTGCTCGAGAACGGCACGCCGGTCGAAATGCGCCGCGTGGCGCCGTCGGCTGACGGTGCGCCCGTGCGCGCAGTATTCCAGGTGTCGCCGGTGCGCGGCGCCGCCACGGTCTACACGGTCGAAGTGCCGGCCGCGTCAGGAGAGCTGTCGGCGGAAAACAACGCGAGGCGCGTGCTCGTACAGCCTCCATCCCGCGTTCGCCACGTCTTGTTCGTCGAAGGGGCCCCCGGATTCGAGCACAGCTTCCTGAAGCGCGCGTGGGGCATGGATCCGGGACTGGACGTCGACGCGATCGTGCGGAAGGGAAAGAATGAGCAAGGGGCGGACACCTTTTATATCCAGGCTTCGCAGTCGCACACCGACGTGCTTTCGGGCGGCTATCCGCAGCGTGCCGACGATCTCTTCGGGTACGACGTCGTAGTGCTCGCAAACGTTGACGGGACGCAGGTCACGCGGGAGCAGATCGATCTCACCCGCGCCTTCGTTGGAAAACGGGGAGGCGGGCTGCTCGTGCTCGGCGCAAGATCGTTGGGCAAGGGGGGACTCGGCGACACCGCGCTCGAAGAGGCGCTGCCGCTGCAGTTCTCCGGGCGCGACGACGCGGTGCTGCCCGCGTCGTCGCGGGGCATGAACCGCATCGCCCTGACGACGGCGGGCGAGTCGCATCCGATCATGCAGCTCGCGGGATCGCTCGACGAGACGAAGAAGCGCTGGGACGCCGTTCCGGCGCTGGCGTCCACGGCGCCGCTCGGCGCGGCGCGTCCTGGCGCGACCGTGCTTGCGGTGACGGGTGGGGCCGGCGGCGGCTCTCGCGCGCTCGTCGCTGTGCAGCGCTACGGACAGGGGCGCTCGATGATCTTTACCGGCGAAGCGTCGTGGCGCTGGCGAATGATGCTGCCGTCGACGGATCGCTCGTACGACACATTCTGGCGGCAGGCCGTGCGATGGCTGGCGCTCTCGGCGGAGGACCCGATCGCGATCGCCGCGCCGGTCGGTGCGTCACCGGGCGACACGGTGCAGGTGCGCGCGCAGGTTCGCACTCCCGCATTCGATCCGCAGCCGGATGCCGTCGTCGACGTGCGCGTCACGGATCCCGGCGGGAAGACACAGAAACTGCGCGCGGAACGCGAGCGCGGACCGGATGAGGACGGCTCTTTCGTTGCCCACGTCCGTGTTGGTGCACCAGGCGTCTATGGCGTGGGCGTCGACGTTCGAACCGGGGGAAAGGCGCTGGGCTCTGCCGAGACCGCCATGCTCGTCGGAGGCGCCGATCTGGAGATGACCGACCCGCGGCTCAACACTCAGGTGCTCGAGCGCGTCGCGCTCGGTTCGGGCGGGCGCGCGATCCCCCCGCAGGATCTCGGCAGCGTGGTCGATGCGCTGCGGCGTCGTGTGCCTGCGGCGCGCCTCGCCGTGACGCAGGACGTGTGGCACACCGGGTGGTCGTTCGCGGCGCTCGTGCTGCTGCTCGGCGCGGAGTGGATCCTGCGGCGCCGCTGGGGGCTGCGATGAGGGTGGCGCAGGAATTCGGCTGGCCTTCCGCCTTCGCCATGGCTCCGGCGGACCGCCGTAGCTTTAGCGGAGGCTGGTTCGGCCAGCCTGTCACTTGCGTGCTCGTACTAGCGGCACTCCTCTTTGCGGCCACCCACGCTGACGCCCAGCCGCAGCGTTTCGCGCTCATCATCTCAGGCGCGACCGGGGGCGCTGAATACGCGGCGCAATACACGCGCTGGTCGGACGATCTGTCGAAGACGCTGGTGCAAAGCCTCAGGTTCGACACCGCATTCATCACCGTGTTGAGCGATGGGTCACAGCCCGGGACCGCCTCGACGGCAGACAACGTGCGCAAGGCCATCGCAAACGTGCGCGATCGCATGAGGCGCGACGACCTGCTGCTGCTCGTGCTGATCGGACACGGCACGTTCGACGGCAGTGACGCGAAGTTCAACCTCGTTGGCCGGGATCTCGAGTCGGCCGAATGGTCCGCGCTCCTGCGTCCGTTGCCCGGCACCGTGGTCATTATCAACGCGTCGTCGGCAAGCTTTCCCTTCCTCGAACGGCTCACGGGTCCGCGCCGCGTCATCATCGCCGCCACCGATTCCGTCGTCCAGCGTTTTGATACCGTGTTTCCCGAATATTTCATCCACGCGTTGACCGATCCGTCAGCGGACCTGGACAAGAACGGACGTATCTCCATCTGGGAGGCGTTCGCGTCGGCGAGCACCGCGATCCGGCGCTACTACCAGCAGCGTGGACAGCTTTCCACCGAGCGCGCGTTGCTCGACGACAACGGCGACGGCGTCGGCAAGGATCCAGGCGATCCGGGAGACGACGGATCGCTCGCCAGCCGAACGTATCTCGACGAGTCGCTGCCCGGCGCTGCTCCGACCGACGAGGTCCTGCTCAAGCTGCTGCAGAAGAAGACGACCCTCGAAGCTGACGTGGAGGATTTGAAGATCAGGAAGACGTTCCTGCAGCGGGAGCAGTATGCGAAGGAGTTCGAACGACTGATGATCGAACTTGCGCAGGTCTCGCACGACATCCGTGCGCGCACGAAGTCGTGACTATTTGGCTGGCCTGAAGGCCAGCACCACCAACATCGGTGGCCCTGTTAATCCCACCGATATCGCTGCGTCGCTTCCTTCACGCGCCACAACACGCCGACGATCGCGCCGCTGGCGAACCCCGACACGTGCGCCCAGAAGGCGACGCCGCCGTTGAGCGATTGCGTGCCTAGCGACCCGACGCCGCTGAACAGCTCCTTGATAAACCAGATCCCGAGAAAGAAGATCGCGGGAATCTCCACCATATCCATGAAGAAGAGGAGGAACACGACGGTCAGCACACGCGAGTGTGGATAGAGCACGAAGTACGCGCCCATGACGCCCGCGATGGCGCCGCTTGCGCCAATCATCGGGACGGTTGAGTCGAGGCTGACCGCGACCTGTCCGGCGGCGGCGGCCGCGCCGCACGCCACATAGAAGATCAGGAATCCGACATGACCGAGGCGGTCCTCGACGTTGTCGCCGAAGATCCAGAGATACAGCATGTTCCCGAGCAGGTGCAGCCACCCTTCGTGGATGAACATGCTCGTGAAGAGCGTGGTCGGATCGAAGTGCGCCGGGACCACGCCGAACAGAAACGCGAACATCTGGAGCTCGGGGCGGGAGAGCTGGAGCTCGTACAGGAAGACCGCCGCGTTGACGACGATCAACCCGGCGGTGACGAACGGCGTCGTGCGCGACGGGATGACGTCGCTGACGGGGAACATACGAAAGTATAGCTACGGTATAATCACAATGACGATGTCCAGTTCCGGGCGGCTCCTTCGCGGATCCCTCGACCTGCGGTTGAAGGTCGTGCTCGCGGTGTACGTGCTTGCCGCCGCCCTCATGCCGCTCGGGCATCACGATCTCGCCTGCCACCTCAAATCAACCACGCACTGCACCACCTGCACCGTTGGATCGTCGGCAGAAGCCGCTGGGGATCCGGCAGTGCTCGCGCGTATCTGGCTACTGGAGCTCGGCGTCGCGACGACCGATCCCATCCAGTCGCCGGA
>WNGF01001229.1_pt1 | contig 37591 bp, 34 predicted proteins | sample 5400641 | NCBI WGS metagenome assembly WNGF01 (sample SAMN13153371, study PRJNA577476) | soil metagenome | isolation source: 80 cm soil or saprolite under grassland replicate 2 | place: USA:California | collected 2016-06-15 | reverse complement strand
GCTGCTCCTCGTTCCGCAGCAGCTCGTCGTCGGCGCGCCGATCTCCTCTTTTCTCGCCACGCCCGACACCGACGATGTCGCGCTCGTGTACGTCAACGTACCCGCAAGCGCTGACTCCTCGCGCTGGGAGAGCGCTCGCATCACCGCGGTGAGTACCCGCGCGGTATCCACCACATGCCCGCCTTCCACCGGATTCACCACGGCCACTGACGCCGCTCCCGGCCGAACGACGTACTCGGTCGCGCTCGCGTCGCTACCGGCGGGCGCCAGGAGAGGCGCACCCGTTCGCTTCCTGCGCCGCGGACGCTACAGTCTCTACCGATCGAGCGACGGAACGTGGCAGCTCGGTTATCGCCGGTGCGCAGCGCAGCCTCCGCACGACTGCTTCGCAATCCAGCCGATCAGCGGACCATACCGCGCGTACACCTCGGGATCGGCAACGAATGCGTCTGGGCTGGCGCTTCGCTACTACGACTCCTCCGGGAGAGAGCTCTTCGACGCCGCGCTCTCCCCTTCAGTCGCGCGAGTCGAGGTTGTGCTTCGAGGCGAGTCGGCGTCAACGGCTTCGCTTGCCGGCGACGCCCACGATCGGTATCGCGACTCGGTGCTCGTGACAATCTCCCCCCGCAATCGTAGCCGGCCATGATGCGATGCCGAACGGGGTTCGCCATCGCCACTGCGCTCTGCGCCCTCGTCATCATCGCGGCACTCGTGACAGGTGGGTTCTTCGCCGCCGGTCAGGAAACCTCCGTGACGCGCCTCGGCATTCTTGATCAGCAAGCGTTCGCGATCGCAGAGCTCGGGGTCTCCCGTGCGATAGCCGGTTGGAGCGGAGCGGTCATGGAAGCCGCGCTGCAGGGATCCACGACCACCATTGTGACTGTCAGTGCGCCGCCGCTGGAAAGTGGCGTGGTGGCGACGAAGCTGGACAGTAGTCTGTTCCTGGTGGTTGCCGACGGGCGTGTAAACTCGGCGGATGCGGCGGGCATCCGTCGCAGGGTCTCCGTTCTGGTGCGGGCCGAGCGGGCGGACTCCGGGCACTTCGTGGTTCATCGCGTTAGAGAGCAACCATGGAGTGAGGCCTACTGAGCAAGTGTTTGCCGCGGCTGTTACCTCCCTGCGCCGTAAATCGTGTTCAGGTGCATTCACTCGCGGTCACCTACCCGGAATCCCATGCCGCTCTTCAGTCGCAAAAAGACAACCGTCGGCCTCGACATCGGTTCGGGCCTGATAAAGGTCGCAGTAATCGATCACGGCAGAGGCGCGCCCGAGCTCGTCAGAGTCGGCGTGCAGAAGCTTCAGGCCGATGCCATCGTCGAAGGCGAAGTAATGGATCCCGGCATGGTCGCCGAAGCGATCCGCGCTGCTCTCGATTCAGCATCGGTCAAGGCAAAACACGTCGTCACCGCTGTCGGCGGGCGCGACGTGATCATAAAGAAGATCCAGACCGAGCGCGTGAAGGAGAAGCAGGCTCGCGAGCTCATTCGCTGGGAAGCCGAACAGCACGTCCCCGACGTCGAAACGGTGGAGCTGGACTTCCAGATCCTCGATCCTGGGCGGTCTTCCGACGAGATGAACGTGCTTCTCGTCGCAGCCAAGCGGGACCTGATCGATTCCAAGCTGCGCATTCTCGCCGAGGCGGGAGTGACGCCGTCAGTCGTTGATGTCGACGCATTCGCTCTCCACAACGCGTTCGAGGTCAACTATCCGGACGCGATGATGGGCCTCGTCGGCCTCGTCAACGTCGGTCATGAAGTGACCAACGTGAACATTCTCGACATGGGCGTACCGTTGCTTACCCGCGACCTTCCGCTAGGGACGCGGCGCTTCAGCGAAGATCTCCAGCGTCAGCACGGCATGTCTCCGAAGGACGCCGAAGGCGTCATTCGCGGCTTTGACCGGTCACCGCAGCTCGATGCTGTTCTCCAGGCCCGCGGCGAAGAGATCGCCGTCGGCGTGGAACGAGCCGCCTCATTCCTGTCGACGTCCAAGAATGTTGCGCAGCCCCGGGCGGTTTATCTGTGCGGCGGCGGATCGCGCACACCGGGTCTCGCCGAATTGCTCGGCGAGCGACTCCGCATCCCGATCCAGCACGCCAATCCTCTGGCGCGTTTGAACATCCGCGACGGCGCGTTCGATTCGCTCCGCACGGACCAGATCGCGCCACTCTTGATGCTTCCCATCGGCCTGGCGCTCCGCCAGTAACCGGGATTTCGAAATGATTCAGGTCAATCTGCTTCCCGGAGCCGCCAGCCGCTCACAGCGCGGTGAATTCGACATGGACGGCTTCTTTGCTTCGGCCACCGCGGGGATAAAAGACAAGTTCCTGATCGTCTCTGCCGGCACGGTGACGACGGTCGTGCTTGCCGTTGGTCTCCTGTTCATGGGCCAGACCAGTCGCGACCGGACTCTGTCCGCGCGCGAGGTCAAGGAAATGTCCGACTCGGCGCAGTTCAGGGTGGTTCTCGAGGCAAAGGCCAAGGCCGAAGCCGCTCGCGATTCGCTCTACCAGCAGGTCGCGATCATCAGATCCATCGACGACAGCCGCTATCTCTGGCCGCATCTGCTCGAAGAGATCAGCAACTCGCTTCCGCAGTACACCTGGCTGACAAGCGTGCAGCAAACAAGCGCCCCGCCGAGCTCTGTCGCTTCCGACAGCTCCTCGGCCAAGCCGGGTACGGCTGCAGCGACCAAGAAGAAGACCGATCCCAAGTCGCGAAAGGCGAGAGCCGATTCGGTTCTCGCGGCGGCGTCCCGCGCCACTCGCTTCCGCATTGTGGGCCATACGGTCGACATCCAGGCATTGACGCTGTTCATGAAGACACTCGAAGCGTCTCCGTTCATCCAGAACGTCCAGCTCACTCGCTCGGACATGGCGGTGTCGGACGGAAAGGAAGTAACTGAGTTCCAGCTCGAGGCGGAGTCGCAGACCCCGCCGCCGTTCCTTCTCAAGACCGTGTCGACATCGGTGGGGGCTAACTAACATGGCACTAGGCGCCAATCTCACCAAACGCGAGCAGATGCTCATCTGCGTCGCCGTAGGCGCGGTATTGCTCGGCGGTGCGTACGGATACTTCCTGTATCTGCCGAAGCGGGAGCAGCTCGCAGTAATCGAGCAGCACGTCAACGTGCTGGACAAGAAGAACAATCAGGCGCGCGCTGATCTCGCAAACGGCAGCGTTGCCAAGCTCAGACAGCAAGCTGACAAATACGCGGCCGACCTGGCAGTGATGCGGCAGCTCGTACCGACCACCAATGAAGTCCCCGCGCTACTCGAAAACGTTTCGACCGCGGCTCGTCGCGTTGGTCTCGACCTCGCTTCGGTTGAGCCGATGCCGGTTCTGATCGGCGAGCAATTCGATACTTACCGCTACAAGCTGTCCGTCTCGGGCGGCTATCACGCGATCGCGTCCTTCCTGTCGAACGTCGGCTCTCTCAATCGCATCGTCGCTCCGGTGGCCTTGCAGGTGAAGCCGCTCGCCACGAAAGACAAGAGCAAGCTGCGGTTGGTAAAGGACGACGAGTCGCTGCTCGACACTGATTTCCAGATCCAGACCTATATCGCCCACACACCCGACCAGGGCGGTGGGGTGACCGAGGAATTGAAGCAATGAACACGAGCCGGAAGTACGCGATCGTAGTTGCTGTTGCAGCGATTGCTATTGCGACCGTGGCTGGTGCGCAACGCCGTCATGCAAAGCAGCCGGTGAAAGTCGCATCCAACACCGCGCCTGTCGCAACCCCGAAGCCAGCCGTGCTGACTACGCCGACAGCGGCGCCGGACAGCTCACAGGTCACGGTTACGCGTGAGACCTACACGTATCCAGGCAGCGGACGGCGCGACCCGTTCCTGTCGTTGATGAATACGGAGGAGCTCCGTCCGCTTCTCGGCGACCTCAAGCTCGTCGCGGTCGCATTCGACCCGCTCGGCAGAAATTCGGTTGCCGTTCTACGGGACCTTTCGTCAAAGGAGCAGTACCGCGTGAAGGTAGGCCAGGAAATCGGCCGCATGCGCGTCGCCGGGATCAGGGAGAAGTCCGTGATCTTCGGCATCGAGGAGTTCGGCTACAGCCGCCAGGAAACACTGGCGATGACTGATTCAACAAAAGTGAGGACGCAATGAAGCAGTTTCTGGCGATCGCCGCCGCTCTTGCAGTCGTAGGTCCGGCCGAGGCTCGCCTCGTCGGTCCGGCGGGCGCGCTCAGCGCCGCCCGTGAAGCGGCCCCAAGCGCTTCGGTTCGCTCCGTGAGTGTCGTCCCCACTTCAGGCCGCGCTCAAGTGATCATCGGCGTAGACAAGTCCGTCGAGGTTGAGGATTTCACACTCGGGGGGCCCTATCGCGTAGTCGTCGATCTGCAGGGCGCAACGCTCAACATGGGCGCGCGCTACGATCGGCTGGCGCGTGGTGGTGTCACCAACATCCGCGCAGCGCAGTACAAGCCCAATATCGTCCGCGTCGTCATCGAAATGGATGCGCCGCACCCATATGAGCTGTCCCGCGCCGACGGTGAAGTTCGCGTTGCCATCAATGGTGGAACTGCGAGCTTCGCCGCCTGGTACTCCTCGGGAAAACAGTCCGAGCGCGCGCCGTCCACTACATCCAGCAACACCACATCCAGCGCGCCTGCACAGTCTGCGGCACCCGCGGACTACAGCAAGAGCGCGCCGGCGAGCGACAAATACAATTACGCATCAGCGGAGTCCACGACGCCCGACGCGAACATCTCGGGCTCGGACGCGGCTTCGAGCGGCCAGAGCTTCCGTCTCACATCGCCGAGCGCGGTGTCCGATCAGCCGAGAATCACCGTCACGTATCAGGACGCTGACATCCGCGACGTGATCGCAGCCTTTGCCGCTTTCTCGGGACGCACCATCGTCGTCGGGAAGGACGTGCAGGGAACGGTGACCGCCGAGATCAAGAATCAGCCGTGGGACGTCGCGCTGCGCGCGATTCTCCAGGGCCAAGGTCTCGCCGCAGCCGAAGACGGAACCACCGGCATCATTACTGTCGACAGTTACAGGAACATCGCCGCCAAGCAGTCCGCGGAGCCTCTCACAACTCAGATGGTCGCGGTCAACTACGCGAGCGCAGCTTCGCTCGTAACGACGCTGTCGAGTCTGTTGTCGAAGGATTGCACCCCGGGCGGCGTGCCCGAGGCGCAGCAGAACATGCGCACCAGCTGCGTTGCCCGCGGCGGCGTCTCAGCCGACACCGCGACGAATACGCTGGTCATCACCGAGACTCCGTCACGCATGGGGGACCTCGTCTCCTATGTGAAGAACCTCGACATTCGTACTCCGCAGGTCGCGATCAAGGCGAAGATCATCTTCGTCAATCGCACGGACATCGAGGAGCTCGGTCTTTCGTACGACCTGGGCACAGGCAGCGATCAGTTCTTCAGCCAGCTCGCCCCCCGCATCGATCCCTCCACCATGAAGCCGGTGGATACCAATGGTGACGGCGTGCCCGACGCCTTCGGCGGCGGCACTCCCATCAATGGTGATCGTATCCTGCTGGGCGGCAACGCCCTGTCGGCGATCGCAAACGCCAACGCGCGCGTCGTCAACCCGGCACTTCGCCTCGTCTTCTCGGCGGCTCTGGGCAAGTTCCAGCTCACGACCTTCCTCGACGCGCTCCAGGAGGTCCGGCTCGCCGATCTACAGGCCGAGCCCAGCATCGTCACGCTCGACAACCGGAAGGCGGAGATCCTCGTTGGTCAGGAAATCCCGATTCGCGTTCTCGATGCGAGCACGCAAGGGCAGCAGGTGTCTGGTCAGCAGGGCGGACTCAACGTCCCCCGCGCAACGGTACAGCTGAAGGAAGTCGGAATCATCCTCAGCGTTACGCCGCACATCACCAACAACCGTCAGATCCTGCTGCGAATGCACGCCGAAAACTCCGACGCGCAGCTCGCATCATCTGACGTCGGTTTCATCTTCGGAAAGCAGCGCGCGGACAACCAGCTTCTCGTCGGCGACGGCGAGACGGCGGTCATTGGCGGGCTGACAGTCACTCAGGTGACGAGCTCCAAGTCCGGCATTCCGCTTCTCGTCGATCTTCCCGTCATCGGCCGGTTGTTCGGCGTGACGCGGACCTCCGAGCAGAAGCGCGATCTGCTGATTCTCGTGACCCCGCACATCATCGACGAGGGTGAGCGCTCGCTCACCCGTCCGCCAGCGCCCGGCAACAAGTAACCGCGAGTCCGATGCTGAATTCCAGGATGAGCCGCGCAAGTCGCGGCATGACCGTGGCCGCGCTCGCGATGGTGGCCGCCGCGTGCAGCGAGTCGACGGCTACCAACGTGCTCGCCGACAAGACGCCTCCTACGGTCACTTTGACCAGGGGCGGCAGCACACCCGACACGGTAATCGCATTCCAGGTCGAGGTGCGCGACAACCTTGGCATCAAGAACGTGAAGGTGGACGTGAGCGGCGGCGTCAGCATGTCGTTCGACACCACGTTCACGAGCCCCAACACCGACGCGACAATACCGTTCACGATCTCGGTGCCGCGCAGCATTCCGGTAGGAACCCCGGTCGTAGTGACTGCAAAGGCAACCGATGGCGCGCTGAACAGCTCGCCGGTCACCACACTTGGCCTCACTGTCGGCAACCTTCCGCCGGCCGAGGTGAACGTGATCAGCCCGGTTTCCGGGACGATTGCAGTGCTTGGCAAGTCGATCATCGTGGTGATCAAGGCGAGGTCGGCGATCAAGGTTCGCTCAGCCGGCTTCCGAACTTCGGGCGGTTTCGCTCTCGCAGATTCGATTCTGTACTCGAGCCCGCTTCCGGATTCGGCGTCAGTCATTGATACAGTCGCCATCCCGACAAACGCTCCGACGGGGCCGGTGCAGCTAACTCCGTTCGTAATTGATTCGCTCGGACAGCGCACTACCGGTCCGGCGATAACTCTGAACGTCCAGCCGCTGGGGGCTATCAACTCGACGCCGGTGGTGACATTCAGCCATACGCCGCGCATCGAGGTCAACGACACGTTGCACGTCGAGGCCAGCGATCAGACTGGTATCACCACGCTCGGATACGAGGTGCGCCGGTCGATCGGCGGGGCGATCGACGCAAAGGATTCCGTCGTCTCCAACGGCAACATCACCTCGCAGCTCCACACGTTCACGCTGAGCCTGCCGTACTCGCAGTTCCCGACGACCGTGTATATCCAGGCGTTCGCGAGGAATTCCAACGGCACGCGCGCCTACGCCAAGCTGGGCGGTGGTACGGACCGGATCGATACAGTCACCGTCGTCGCTGGGTCAACTCGTAACCTGCCCGGAGGAGGCGCAGTCGCCGACGCACTGTATCACCCGCGTACGGACCGGCTGTATCTCACGAACACCAATCGCAACGAGGTCGAGGTATTCAGTCTCGCCGACTCCTCGTTCAAGTCGCCTGTAATTGTCGGGTCGAGGCCGTGGGGCATTGCTGCCTGGCCGCGCGATCACAACGGTACGATGGGCGATACTCTGCTCGTCGCCAACTCCGGCGGCACTGACATCAGCTACATCAACCTCAATTCGGGCGCGACGGGGCGTGAAGTATCTCGCTACCCGCTGCCCAACATCATCGCGTTCACTGTCACGTCCAAGAGGAGCGCTGCGGGGTTCTTACTCCAGGAGCGGACGAAGTACGACTTCTCGGATCGTCCCCAGTTCATCGGTACCACCTGCGTCGGAACCGGGTTCGATTGTGGCGACGTCGTCTTGACATACTCCACAACTCCGACACCCGGCCAGAGCACTCCGTTCGACCAGAACAACGGAACGCTCAGGTGGGAGAACCTGATGACCCATGCCTCGCACTTCATCTTCGAGCAGGCTGTGGGGCAGGACGCGAACAGCGCCGATACGCTCGAGGTGATTCGTTACGATGCCAACACCGGAGATGCTACCACGCTTGTACCCTATAAGCAGACCGTCGTCTCATCCACCGGGACGTGGGAGTATTCGATAGTAGTGCGGAAGCAGGAGCTCGCTTTCCGCGATACCACCTTCGTTCGCAACTCGGGCGACTTCCGCCATGTTGCGTTTGGTGAGGGAGGTCCGGTGAGTGGCACTCGTGCCATGACGTTCGATGTAAATCGGGGCTTCGAGACAACTGCGCGCATGCTCGACGGCTCGACGGCCACTCTGTCCTTCCCGGTCTTCGACCGTGGAGTGTCGCAGGCCGCGGATGTCAGCGACTTTGTCGCCAACAGCTTTGCCCGCGTGCAGGGAGTCGCAACGAACTTCGACGGCTCGCTAACCGGTATTCGCGCAGACTCTACGTACCTGCTCAATCCGCAGCTTCGCCTCCAGGGAATACTCGGCACCACGCAGAGCAACGCTGGTCTGGATTTCCACCCGGCGAACAGCGGTCCGAACTCCTTCCCGCTCGCGACGCGACTCGTATTTGCCGCGTCCGCCGAGCCGGTGATCGAGATCTTCGACAGCTACTGCTACCAGCGCGTGGCAACGGTTCCCATTCGTGAGCCGATCATCGGTCCGATCAAAGCCGCGTTGCGTCCGCTCACCGGCCAGCTCGTTCTCGTCGGCGCGACACGCGGAGGGGTTGTCATAGTCACGCTCCCGAATACGTTTACGACGACCTGTCCCTGACCGCACTCCGGCCGCGACACGGTTCGCGGCCGCGTGACAAGAGCACGGCGACTGCGAGCCCGGCCCAGGCCGGGCTCGCTTTCGTTTGGAGGACGATGCTCCGATTCACAACCGCCGGTGAGTCCCATGGTCAGGCGCTCGTCGCCATCCTCGAGGGCGCTCCGGCGGCAGTACCCCTCATCGCATCGGACATAGACACGCAGCTCGCCCGCCGCCAGCAGGGTTATGGCCGCGGCCGACGGATGCAGATCGAAAGCGACCGCGCTGAGATTCTCTCCGGCGTGCGCGCTGGATTCACAACCGGCTCTCCGATCGCTCTTCTGATCAGGAACAAGGATTGGGATAACTGGCGTGACGTAATGGATCCTGCGCCAGATGAGCCGGCGGAAGGTGCGGTGCGCGAGCGCCGGCGCGCGGTGACGCGTCCGCGTCCCGGACACGCCGACCTCACCGGGATGCTCAAGTACGATCGTGCCGATGCGCGCGACATTCTCGAACGTGCGTCGGCTCGGGAGACAACCGCTCGCGTCGCTGTTGGGGCGATCTGCCGCAAACTACTGTCCGAAGTTGGAGTCAGAATCGGCAGTCATCTCGTGCAGCTCGGCGGCGTTGATGCATCGCTTCCCGTCGACATGCCGGAGAACATCAATGAAGCCGCGGATCGGTCGCCGCTGAGAACACTCGATCCGTCTGCGGAGTCCGAGATGATCGCCCTGATAGACAAGGCGAAAGCTGAAGGCGATACACTCGGCGGAGTATGCGAGGTTGTATGCACTGGATTGCCTGTGGGTATGGGATCTCACGTATCATGGGATCGAAAGCTCGACGGGCGAATCGGCGCCGCGATGATGTCCATTCCGGCGGTGAAAGGTGTTGAGATTGGACTCGGCTTCGAGGCCGCGCGGCGGCGTGGCTCCGCGGTTCACGACGAGATTGTCGGCGCAGCGGACTCTCAGCGCACCGGAAGCGTGCGACGCCGATCGAACCGCGCTGGCGGACTCGAGGGCGGCATGACAACCGGTGAGCCGCTCGTCGTGCGTGTGGCGATGAAGCCGATCAGCACACTGATGAAGCCGCTCGCGACGGTCGAGATGAAGACTGGCGAGGCGGCATCGGCCGTCGCGGAGCGCAGCGACGTAACCGCGGTTCCGGCGATGGGAGTGATCGCCGAGGCAATGACGGCGATCGTTCTCGCACAAGCGCTCGTCGAGAAATTCGGCGGCGATTCACTCGGTGAGCTCAAACGCAATCTCGATTCGTACGTGATGCACATCGCGACGCGACGTGCTCCGTAAAGCCGTTTCGGTCCGCAATCCGCAGTGGTAGTTGCTGTTCCGCGGCCCCTCCTGATACTCGTCGGTCTGCCCGGCTCAGGAAAGACAACTGTCGGCCGCGCTGTTGCGCAGGCTCTCGACTGGCCGTTCGCGGACTTCGACGAGGAAATCCAGCGGCGCGAAGGCGAAACGATCTCCGAAATATTTCGCACCCGCGGTGAGGAAGGATTCCGCGCTCTCGAGCTGGCGCTTACCCGTGAGCTTGCCGGCTGCACCGAGACGATTGTCGCGCCCGGAGGGGGTTGGGTCAGCCAGCCCGAAGCAATGGCACTTTTGCGCCCAGCGTCGCGTATGATATACCTTAGAGTGTCTCCTGAGGCGGCAATGGCACGGATGGGGGCATTTTTACCGGCCAGGCCGCTTCTCGAGGGGGGTAACCCCTTGGAGCGGCTTCGTCGTCTTTATGATGAGCGGTCTGAACAGTACGGCCGGGCGGACCTCGAGCTTGACACGGAAGTTCTTGATTTACAGGCAGTTATCGACCGCGTGCAGCGATATGCTGTCTCTTGAAATTGTCCGATTTCGCTCCTGGGCTGAGCATATTCTATAGAGGCAGGGTGGGTTTTAATGGATGATAGAACGGCGGTTCCAACGACTTTCAGGGTGCTTGGTCCACACGAGCGGGGGCGTTTCGCGCCCGAAGCGTGGGGGCACCTCCTCTCGCTCAGCGGGTCGGGCGTCATTAACCCAGTCGAGCTCGAGCACATCATCGAGCGTGCGCTGATGCAGGTTGACGGGCGCATTGCGCTCGAGGATCTGCGGGGGATGCTCGAAGGATCGGGTCTCGAGGACACTACTCCCGGCGACAGCACGCCGGTGCACTGATCGATGGCGACTCCGAAGAAAGCGGCGAAGAAAACATCAGGCCGGAAGACTTCGGCCAAGGGACGGGGCGCAAAGACCATCTCCGAAGATGGTCCGCATCCCGAGCCGGGCACGACGTCGCTCGTCGTCGTCGAATCTCCAGCCAAGGCGAAGACCATCGGTAAATACCTCGGCCGCGGCTATCGCGTGCGAGCGACGATCGGTCATGTCCGTGATCTGCCGGAGAAGAAAATCGGGATAGATATCGAGAACGGATTCGAGCCCGAGTACGTGACGATTCCCGGGAAGGAAAAAACGCTCGCGGAGCTGAAGAACGCAGCTCGCGATTCGCGTGAGATTCTCCTCGCGACAGATCCGGATCGAGAGGGAGAAGCGATTGCGTGGCATGTCGCGAGTCAGATCAGGAGAAAGAACGGCGCTCCGGTAAAGCGCGTGCTGTTTCATGAGATCACGCGCGACGCGATTCAAAGCGCAATAACGCGCGCCGGTGAGATAGACGAGCGCAAGGTGGACGCCCAGCAGGCGCGTCGCGTGCTCGACCGGCTCGTCGGCTATAAGGCGAGCCCTGTCCTCTGGAAGACTGTAAAGAAGGGAATCTCCGCCGGTCGAGTGCAAACGGTCGCGCTTCGTCTGATTGTCGAGCGTGAGCGCGAGATCAAGGCCTTCAAGGCGGTCGAATACTGGACGATCCAGGCGCTGCTCGAGAAGGAAGGGCAGGAGTTCATCGCCAAGCTCCATCACATCGACGCGAAGAAGCCGAAGATTCCAACCGAAGCGGATGCAAAGCGCATCGTCGCCGAGGTCGAGACTCGCCGCACATTTGAGGTCACTGATGTAAAGCGGCGCGAGCGGAGGAAGAATGCCGCGCCGCCATTCACGACCAGCACACTTCAGCAGGAAGCCGCCAAACGACTGGGCTTCGGCTCGAAGCGAACGATGCGTCTGGCGCAGGATCTTTACGAGGGTGTCGAGCTCGGGCCCGAGGGCGCCGTGGGTCTCATCACCTACATGCGGACGGACTCTACGCGTGTGGCAGAAAGCTCGGCCCAGGCCGCGCGCGATTATGTGCAGACGTTGTTCGGTAAGGAGTTCGCGTCGCCGCGGCTTCAGCTCTACGGCGATGCGAAGAAGAATACGCAGGATGCGCACGAGGCCGTCCGGCCGACCGATCCCACCCGTCGGCCCGATACGATTCAGCGCTATCTCTCTCCCGATCAGTTCAAGCTCTACCAGCTCATCTGGCAGCGCTTCATCGCGTCGCAAATGGCGCCGGCGGTGTTCGACACAACGACGGTTGATTTCGATCTCGCCGCTTCGAAGTCTGCTCCGCCACTGCCGTATCTGTTCCGCTCCACAGGGAGCGTGATGAAGTTCCAGGGGTATCTCGCGCTGTATCGTGAGGCGCGCGAGCCGGGTGACGGACATGGCCGGCCTCTCGAGGACGAGCAGGCGTTGCCACTGGTGAACGTCGGCGAGAACATACCGGTAAAGAAGGTCACACCGGATCAGCATTTCACCGAGCCGCCTCCGCGTTTTTCGGAGGCCAGTCTGGTGAAGGAGCTGGAGCGTCTCGGAATCGGCAGGCCGTCGACTTACGCGTCGATCATTTCTACTCTCGTCGACCGCCGCTATGTAATGCTGGAGCAGCGGCGGTTCTACCCCACCGAGCTCGGTGATCAGGTCGAGAAGGTGATGGTGAAAAGCTTCCCCGACATTTTCAACGTGAAGTTCACCTCTCACATGGAGTCCGACCTCGACAGGATCGAGGAAGGGGAAGTGAACTGGAGGCGGATGCTGAAGGATTTTTACGGCCCGTTTTCCGATTCACTTCGCGATGCCAATTTCGAGTCGCTGATCGCCGAGGCGCACGACCTGTCCGGCCTAGCGACCGAGAGATGTCCTGATTGTGGGGGCAAGCTTGTCGCGCGCGGCGGATTCTTCGGTCCATTCGTCGCCTGCGAGAATCATCCGAAAAATTGCAAGTACACGCGTCCCCTTCGCGGTGAGCGCAAGCCGGCCGAGCCCACCGATCAGATCTGCCACGAATGCGGCGCTCCGATGGTGATTCGTCACGGGCGTTCCGGCGAATTTCTCGGCTGCAGCAAGTTCCCGAAATGCAGGGGAACGCGGTCGATGCCCACCGGCGTCAAGTGTCCGAAGGATGGGGGCGACATCTCCGTGCGTCGCTCGAAGAAGCGCGGCAAGGCGTTCTACGGCTGCTCGAATTATCCCGAGTGTGATTTTGTCATCTGGGACAAGCCGGTCGCCGAGGTGTGTCCCGAGTGCGGGTACGTTGGTGCGGAGATGAAATCGAGCAAGGCCCGCGGTGAGTATCGGCGGTGCATCAAGTGCGCGAACGAGTGGGATGCGCCCGAAGTGCAACCGGAAGCCGTCGCAGTCTAGGCTTCGCAGCGCTGCAAAAGCCGAGCAGGGAAGGAGCACGGAAACACGGAGAAATACCGAGCCTTTCTTTTTCTTAACTACAACAACGACAGATGATTCTCGATGCCATCCGACATGGTACCTGCCGTTGTAGTTTAAAAAATGAAATTCTCCCGTAGTTCTCCTTTTTTCCGTGCCTCCTTTCCTATTCTCGGCCAGTCGTGCTCCTATTCTCGGCCAGTCGCGCGCTATGATCATTGAATGCAATGAATGAAGTGAACGTGATCGGCGGCGGCCTCGCCGGCTCAGAAGCCGCATGGCAGCTCGCCCGGCGCGGGCACCGCGTGATAATCCACGAGATGCGCCCTGTGCGTCGCACGCCCGCACACAATACCGACCGACTCGCCGAGCTCGTGTGCTCCAACACTTTCAAGAGTACCGAGGTCTCGAACGCCCACGGTCTGCTCAAGGCGGAGATGCGCGTGCTTGGCTCGCTCATCCTCGAATGCGCCGACGAGGCGCGAGTTCCCGCGGGTAGTGCGCTCGCCGTTGACCGCGACGTTTTCGCTGCTGCCGTGACGAGCCGCATAGAGTCTCATCCGTTGATCGAGATTCGCCGTGAGGAAATGTCTGACATCGAGGGTCCGTGCATCATCGCCACCGGCCCTTTAACCTCCGACCGCCTCGCCGAAAAAATCGCCGAGCGTCTGGGAACCGGATCCCTCGCCTTTTACGACGCGATCGCGCCGATAGTCGATCGCGATTCGATAGAGCACTCCGTTGTGTTCGCTGCGTCACGCTATGGGCGCGAGACAATGGAGGGTGAAGAGGACGGTGCCTACCTGAATTGTCCGATGACGCGCGAGGAGTACGACGCGTTCATCAGTGCGCTCACTACCGCCGACCAATTCCACGGCCACGAGTTCGACGAGGTGCCCTACTTCGAGGGATGCATGCCAGTCGAGGTCGCGGCAAATCGCGGACGCGAAACGCTGCGCTTCGGTCCGATGAAGCCTGTGGGATTGAGCAGTCCGCGCGACGGTCGCCGGCCATACGCGGTCGTTCAGCTGCGGCGCGAGGATCGCGCGGGCAGAATGTGGAATCTCGTCGGGTTCCAGACCCGTCTTCGGATCCCCGAGCAACAGCGAGTCTTCAGAATGATTCCCGGGCTCGCCAACGCCGAGTTTCTGCGATATGGCTCCATTCACCGGAACTCGTATCTGAATTCCCCGGCTGCGCTCACACCGCATCTGTCCGCGCGCGACGATCGCACAGTTTTGTTCGCTGGTCAGATAACGGGCGTCGAGGGCTACACCGAAAGCTCGGCAACCGGCCTTCTTGCGGGAATCAATCTTTCCCGCATGCTCCGCGGCGATGATCCAGTAATTCCCGCGCCGACGACGATGCTTGGGGCGTTGTACAGGTATCTCCGCGAAGCCGATCCCGCGCACTTCCAGCCGATGAACGCCAACTTCGGTCTCGTGGATGAGCTACCGGAGCTGATTCGAGACAAGAAGCGGAAGCGCGAGCTAATCGCCGCGCGCGCTCTCAGAGCGATGGAGGAGTGGGCCTCGCCGCTCGCTGTGGAAGAACCCGGACGAGAGCATGCCGCAGTCGCCGCAAACCGCTGAATTCCTCGAGCACCTCGAGAAGGAGCGTGGTGTTTCCCCAAACACTCTCAAGGCATACACACGCGACATCGAGTCGTTCGAGGATTACCTCGGATCCTACTACGGAGCGCAGGCTTGGTCGTGGCAGGGAGTGGATCGGCTCGCGATGCGGGGCTTTCTCGCCCATCTCACGCGGAAAGGTCTGGCCAAGCGCTCGGTAGCGCGAGCTCTGTCGGCTGTCCGCAGCATGTACGCATGGCTGCACCGGAACGAAATGGTGGAGTCGAATCCCGCGCGCGGAGTTGGCACGCCCAAGCTCGACAAGCATTTGCCAGGCTATCTCGACCGCGCGCAGATCGACCTTCTCTTCCAGAGCGCAGAGCTCCACGCGCAGGAAGGCAGGTTTGCCGACGTTCGGAACCGCGCAATTCTGGAGCTGTTCTATTCAACCGGCATGCGACTGTCCGAGCTTCGCGGAATAAACCGTGCCGACATCGATCTCCTGTCGCAGCAGGTGAAGGTTCGCGGGAAGGGAAGGAAGGAGCGGATCATTCCTGTCGGCGATCATGCGCAGCTCGCCCTGCGGAACTACGAAGCGAAGCGCGATGAGATCATTCGCACGTCGCTGCGGAGCGCCGACCGCACTGCGTTCTTCCTCAGCTCACGCGGCAAGCGGATCTCGACAAGAGCAATTCAGAACGCGGTGACCGGCTTCCTCGACAGAATAGACGAGGATGCGGGTCTCTCGACGCACTCGTTGCGCCACACATTCGCAACGCATCTCCTCGATGCTGGTGCGGATCTCCGGGCTGTGCAGGAGCTGTTGGGCCACGCGTCCATCTCGACCACGCAGATCTACACCCACACCAGCGTCGAACGATTGAAAGAGGTGTATCGCAAGGCGCACCCGAGAGCGTAGAGTGGGCGCTCACCAGTTGAGCGGAACACCGGTTATCCTCAGCTGGAGTGGCGGCAAGGACAGCGCCTTGACTCTTCAAGCACTTGCCGAAGACCCCGACGTCGAAATCGTGGGACTTCTCACGACCGTGACCAGCGGTTACGATCGCATCAGCGTTCACGGCGTTCGACGCACCCTCCTCGCCGCTCAGGCTCAGCGCCTCGGAATTCCATTGACCGAAGTCGAGATCGATCCTGCCTGTACCAACTCGCAATACGAGGCGGCTTTTTTGTCGGCTATAAGCAGGATCAAGAATCAGCGCCCGGATGTGGCTCACGTCGCATTCGGCGATCTCTTCCTTGAGGACGTGCGTGCCTATCGCGAGAACCTTCTCGCGAACACCGGATTTGCTCCGCTCTTTCCGTTGTGGGGATTGGACACGGCGGTGCTTGCCCGCCGCTTTATCAACGATGGGTTCGCCGCTCGCCTCGTCTGCGTGGACACCTCCCAGCTCGACGCCGCCTTTTCCGGCCGAGCGTTCGACACGCAGCTTCTGGATGAGCTGCCGTCCACTGTCGATCCCTGCGGCGAAAGAGGTGAGTTCCACACTTTCGTATCCAATGGGCCGATGTTCAGCGTGCCGGTGGATTATCGCGTTGGACCGACAGTCCTTCGCGACGAGCGATTCATGTTCTGCGACCTGGAGTAGCATGCCGCGAATCGTGTCCATGCTGCCCGCCGGAACCGAGATCGTCCACGCGCTCGGCGCAGGCGCCGACCTCGTCGGTCGATCTCATGAATGCGACTATCCCGATTCGGTGATGGCTCTTCCAGTCGTCAGCCGGCCGACCCTCGAAATGGACGACTCGCGACCGGATGCGATCGACAGCGCCGTGAGCGAAAGGATGCAGGCCGGGGACACGCTCTACGCCATCGACGAAGTGCTGCTGCGTGAGCTCCGGCCAGATGTCATACTCACACAGAATCTGTGTCGCGTATGCGCCCCGTCGGGAAACGAGCTGAGCCGCGCGGTCGCAAGCTTTACGGTCCGGCCGGACATTCTCTTTCTCACTCCACGGACAATCGGCGAGATCGAGCAGAATATTCTCGACGTAGGCCGCGCCCTGAGCCGAGTGGATGCCGCCGAGTCGCTCGTGCGAAGTAATCGCGAGCGCATCGAGCGTGTTGCGTCGGCCGTGTCCAACGCGACTCGGCGAAGAGTCGTGTTTGTCGAATGGACCGATCCACTATTCTGCGGCGGGCACTGGGTTCCGGAGATGATCGCACTCGCGGGGGGCGATGATCCGCTCGGCAACTCCGGCGAGGATTCGCATCGGATAACCTGGGATGAAGTGCAAGCGGCGCAACCGGAGATCATTGTGGTCTCGCCGTGCGGATATCGGCTCGGCCAGTCGGTAAAGCTCGCGCGATCGATTCCGCGACTGGCGAATGCACGAGTTGTTGCAGTCGATGCCGATGCCTACTTTGCGCGACCCGGCCCGCGCGTCGCCGAGGGAATCGAGCTGCTCGCCTACTTGTTTCACCCAGATAAGGTGCGATGGGCGCATCAACACACACCGTGGCAGCAAATCTGATGGAAACATCGCCTTCCAGTCTCGCGCTCGAATCATCCGCGCACCAACTTTTCTATGCGCCACTCTTTGCCGGAGACTGATGGACCGTCCGAGAATTCACGTCGTCGTCCGCATCACCCATTGGATCAACGTCGTCGCCGTGACGATCATGGTCGCAAGCGGCCTGCGGATCTACAACGCCTATCCGTCATTCGCCCGGCGCGGCGAGACGTTCTGCTGCTACCCGTTCGCGGGTAAGCGCATCCCCGCCGAGCTCACATTCGGCGGCTGGCTCGCCGGCGCCCGCAACTGGCACTTCGCGATGATGTGGCTGCTCGTCCTCAACGGTCTGGTCTATCTCACGTACACATACATGTTCGGACACTGGCGCGAGCTCGTCCCGCGCCGCGGATTCCTTCGCGACGCGTGGGAGATGACGCGCTTCTATCTATGGTTGCGGCCGCGGCACCCAGTTCAGGGGAAATACAACGCGCTCCAGCAGGCGACGTATTTCATCCTCCCTATCATCGGAATTGTGATGGTCGTGACGGGAATCTCGATCTGGAAGCCGGTGCAGTTCGCGACTCTCACGAACCTCCTCGGTGGATATGTTTGGGCGCGATACTGGCACTTCCTCGCGATGGTGGCGCTGGTTCTGCTCGGCGCGATTCACGTCTTCATGATCTTCGCGGTGGATCCATACGCGCTGCGCGCGATGACGACCGGTGGATATCCCAATCGGTACACTCCCGAAGCCCGGAATGCGCGCCCCTTCTATCATCTTCTTCCACAGGATGAGGAGACTCCGGGCGTAAGCGACTACCCGCAGCTCGATCCGACTACGGCTTATGAGACGCCGGGTCACAGGGCCAATCCAAAGCTCGATCTCACGAGCGCGTACCGAACTCAACGTCCCGCCGCGCCGTCCCCTCCGCCCGCGCCGCCGGAAGAGGTGAAGGAAGACTCGAAGAAAGAGGAGGAAGAGCGATGACGATCGACCGCCGCAAATTCCTCATCGACACCTCGACAACGTTGTCGGCGATGATCCTCGCGTCATGCAACTCACGCGGACCGAAAAGCGCGAAGCGATTGCTGCGCTACGCAGAGCGAAAGAACGAGGTAGTGGAGCGAGCACTGTTCAGACATACGCAGATGGATGCGCCCATCGCCGGCTCGCATCTCGCAGGCGACAAATTACCGAGCTATTTCATCTCCAAAACGGTTCCGATCTGGGACGAGTCCCAGCGCGGGAAGTGGTCGCTCGAGATCGCTGGACTTGTCGACCGTCCAATGAAGATCACGCTCGACGACCTTCAGAAGCTTCCGCGCAGCACCCAACGTGTGAACCACTACTGCGTCGAAGGATGGACAGCGGTCGAGCAGTGGACCGGCGTCCGAATGAGCGACATCGCGCGCCTCGCCGGAGCAAAACGCGAGGCGAAGTACGTTGATTTCGAATCGTTCGACGACGGTTATCACGAAAGCTGGGACATCGAGAGCGCAATGCACCCGCAAACTCTCATTGCCTACGGTCTCGACGGCCGGATGCTCGGCCCCGCCCACGGCGCTCCCGCGCGCCTCTTCTCTCCCATCAAGCTCGGCTACAAGAGCACCAAATACCTGACTCGCATCGTCTTCCTGCCCGTAAGGAATGGCGGCTACTGGAGCGACGAAGGATACGAGTGGTACGCGGGAGTGTAACCAGTTTCGTTCTACCTAGCGAATACGCATCGGAGGCTCGGGCTTGGGAGGCGGAGGGCCCTCTCCACCTTCTCCGCGTCTCGCGACCCCGCGAAAGAAAAGCAGCTCCCGGATGTAGTCGCGGTTGATCACGCCTCCGACGACGATCAGCGCCACTCCGGCGAACACCACAATCGTTCCCCATCGCCAGGTGTCGCGCCCGATCAGCGCCGCACCCATGCACAGTGTGCCGAGCCCCGCCAGCAGCTCGCCGGAGCGCATGACTTCGGCGCGCTGCCGCCGCCGCCGCTCGCGAAACGGCCGGATGTACTCCGGACTTACCGCGTCGTAGATGATCCCCGCGGCGATGAGGGAGACGATAATGCCGAGCACGATCGGGAACTGCTCCAGCTTCACGGTATGGTCCCTGTTATTTTTGACAGATGCCCTACCCGCCGCGACGCATCCGCTCGACCACGATCCTCGCCGTCCGCCGAAATGGCCAGGTGGCCCTTGGCGGTGACGGCCAGGTCACCGTCGGTGACACCGTCATGAAATCCAATGCACAAAAGGTGCGAGCGTTGCGTGGCGGGAAGCTCCTCGCCGGGTTCGCTGGCGCCGCCGCCGACGCATTTACGCTGTTCGAGAAGTTCGAGGAGAAGCTGGAGCGGCATCCGGGGAACCTCTCCCGCGCTGCCGTCGAGCTCGCCAAGGATTGGCGGTCCGACCGGGTTCTCCGCCGCCTCGAGGCGCTGCTCGCGGTGACCGATACCGAACGCGGATTCATCATCTCGGGCACCGGCGACATCATCGAGCCCGACGATGGGATCATCGCCATCGGATCGGGCGGGTCGTACGCTCTGGCCGCAGCTCGCGCCCTCGTCGCCAACACCGATCTCCCTGCGCGAGACATCGTTCGCAAAGCTCTCGAGATTGCCGGCGAGATCTGCGTCTACACGAATACGAACATCACCGTTCTCGAGCCGGTCTGATGGCGTCGCCTCGCACTACGCAGGCGTTGGCGCGGCTCGCCGACCTCACGCCCCGTCACATCGTCGCGGAGCTCGACCGCTACATCGTCGGTCAGTCGGAAGCGAAGAAGCTCGTGGCGATCGCGCTCCGGAACCGTTGGCGACGGCAGCGCACTCCGGATTCGATCCGCGAGGAGATCTCGCCCAACAACATCATCCTCATGGGCCCGACAGGTATCGGGAAGACAGAGATCGCTCGGCGGCTTGCGAAGCTCGCCGGTGCGCCATTCATCAAGGTAGAGGCGTCGAAGTTCACGGAGGTCGGCTATGTCGGCCGCGACGTCGAATCGATGGTTCGCGACCTGGTCGACAGCGCGATCAACATGGTTCGGGCCGAGCGCGAAGCTGAGGTCGAGGACCTGGCGCACGATCGCGTGGACGATCGTCTGCTGGACCTTCTTCTGCCGCCGCCTCCGGCAAAAGCCAAACAGCCGGCTGAAGTGCCGGCGGGCGATTCTCCGATCTTTCTCGTTTCGTCGAGCGGCAGCGTGTCAGCCGAGATGGATGTGGAACAGGAGCGCCACAAGCGCACTCGCGACAAGCTGAAGCAGCTTCTTCTCGACGGACAGCTCGAGGGAAGGGAAGTGGAGATAGAGGTCTCCCATAACGCGCCGGTGTTCGACATGATGATTCCGCAGGGCGCGCCGGAAGGAATGGAGAACTTCTCGGACATGCTCCAGGAGATGCTTCCCAAGCGAACGAAGAAGCGCACGGTGAAAGTCTCCGAAGCTCGCCGCATTCTGCTCGAGCAGGAGCTCGACAAGCTGATCGATTCGGAGGACGTGACATCCGATGCTCTCGAGCGCGTCGAGCAGATGGGAATCATTTTTCTCGACGAGATCGACAAGATCGCCGGGCAGCGCAGCCAGTTGGGTGGGCCCGACGTGTCACGCGAGGGCGTGCAGCGCGACCTCCTTCCGATCGTCGAGGGATCGAACGTCCAGACGAAGTATGGAATGGTGAAGACCGATCACGTCCTCTTTATCGCGGCCGGCGCATTCCACGTCGCCAAGCCGAGCGATCTGATACCGGAGCTTCAGGGTCGGTTTCCTATTCGCGTCGAGCTGAAGCCACTAACCGAGGCGGATTTCGTTCGAATCATGACCGAGCCCGAGAACGCGCTCACCAAACAGTACTCTGCTCTCGTCGCAGCCGACGGCGCGCAGCTCTCCTTCACGGATGACGGCATCGCCGAGATCGCGCGAATCGCCGCGCACGTGAACGACCGGATGGAGAACATCGGCGCGCGGCGGTTGCACACGGTGATGACGACACTGCTCGAGGAAGTGATGTACGAGCTTCCGGACCGCGGCAACGGCGACATCCGCATCGACAAGGGAGTCGTCAGCGACAAGTTGAAGGAGATCGTCGAGGACGAAGATCTAAGGAGATACATTCTGTGACAACGACCGCGAATTTCGAGCTGCGAACTGCGAAACAGGCACGGACTGCGGACTCAGAGCGGCCACACCGCGACTTCCTGTCGATTCCAGACTATTCGCGCGAAGAGCTTCTCGCTCTCTTCGAGCTAGCGGAGCGGATGCGGGAGGGCGAGTACACCGACAAACCACTCGCCGGGAAATCGCTGGCGATGATCTTCATGAAATCCTCCACGCGCACCCGCGTATCATTCGAGGCGGGAGTCTGGCAGCTCGGCGGACACGCCCTCTTCCTGTCGTCACGGGACATCCAGCTCGGCCGCGGTGAGCCCATCGCTGATACTGCGCGCGTGCTGTCGCGGTACGTCGACGGAATAATGATCCGCACCTTCGCGCAGGCCGAGGTCGACGAGCTGGCCCGCTACGCGACAGTGCCGGTGATCAACGGATTGACCGATCTCCTCCATCCCTGTCAGGTCCTGGCGGATCTACTCACTGTCCGACAGTACCTCGGCACAACCGACGGCCGGCACGTTGCCTGGATCGGCGACGGAAACAACGTGGCCAACTCGTGGATCAACGCGGCTTATCGGCTGGGATTCACGCTCACGCTCGCTTGTCCGGAGGGATACGACCCCAATCCAGAGATTCTGAAGCGAGCACAGGCAGCGGCTGACGTCAGGGTGGTGCGCGATCCTGCCGAGGCCGTCGAGGGCGCCGACGTCGTCAACACGGATGTCTGGGCTTCAATGGGGCAGGAAGAAGAGCGGGCTATACGCGAAGCAGCGTTCAAGGGATACTATGTCGACGAGGCGTTGATGTCCCGCGCTCAACAGGACGCGATCTTCATGCATTGCCTCCCTGCCCACCGCGGCGAAGAGGTCAGCGCAGACGTAATCGACGGTGTGCAGAGCGTCGTGTGGGACGAAGCCGAAAATCGTCTCCACATTCAGAAGGCGATAATGGCGAATCTCATCGGTGGCGTCGCGCTGTGACCGCCGCGGACGTAAACCTCAATGTCGCTGAGGGCGATCCCGCTCCCGATTTCGATCTCGAGACGGACGAGGGGAATCGCATCTCTCTCGCATCTCTTCGTGGTCGCAACGTCGTTCTCTTCTTCTATCCGAAAGACAACACGTCCGGCTGAACCCGCGAGGCGTGCGATTTTCGCGACGCCCTTCCCCGGTTCGGGGAAATGAATGCGGTGGTCCTCGGCGTCAGCCCCGACTCGGCGAAGTCACATCGCAAGTTCAAGGCGAAATACGCTCTTCCGTACAACCTGCTGGTTGACGAAGGGCACAAGCTCGCGGAGGCGTATGGCATTTGGGTAGAGAAGACGCTGTACGGCGTCAAGTACATGGGCGTCCAGCGGACAACCATCATCATCGAAAGGAATGGGAAGATCGCGAAGATCTTTCCGAAGGTTCAGCTCGACGGTCACGTGGAGGAAGTCGCTCGCGCGGTGAGCGAGCTGAGTTGACACTGTGACTACGCGACTGATCTCGATCGTGCTTTTGTTGGGCCTTTGTGCATGCTCCCCAGCGAAGGCAGAACAACACAGCGGGAAGAAGCACGACAAGCCACGCGGCCACGCAGGCACAAATGCGGATGTATCACGGTTTGCATCGACTGACTGCGATGAGTCGCTGTGGAATCATGTATATGATCCGACTCGCCTGCGGAAACTGGCGGCGTGCGTAACGGTCACTGGCATCGTTGAGGAATCGGCTGCCGACAGAGATGGCGATCAGCACTTTCTGATCAAGCTGGATCCCGGGCAGGATGCCCTGGTGAACAAGACGAACCGCAAGAAGAAGAACGGGGATCTTGTAGTCGAGATCGTGTGTGCCAATCCCGTCACGCTGGCGAAGGCGAAAGCAGCCTGCAAAGGCTACACGAACCGGGTTTCGGTACCGCCCGTCGGCGCACACGTAAAGGCAACCGGCACCTATGTCATTGACTCGCACAACGGATGGGCGGAAATCCACCCTGTGTCCAGATTGCAACGGCTCTAGCACGCCGCGGAAGCCGCCGGCGGGTACATCTTCTGCACTCCAATCGGTCATGCCAAACTCACACAAGAAGCTCGAGGAGCTGGACAAGCTCATCGAAGGAATCGAGACGGCGATGTTCACTACTCGCCGAGCGGACGGTCATCTCGTCTCGCGGCCAATGGCGACGCAGAAGCGGATCGCGGACGTGGACCTGTGGTTCGTTACGGACGCCGAAACTCACAAGCTCGATGAGCTGGCAACCGATCCGCACGTCTGCTGCTCGTACTACGATTCCAAGTCGCGCGAGTGGGTTTCAGTGAGCGGCGTCGCTCACGTCTCGAAGAATCGGAAGCGCATTCGCGATTTGTACGAGCCGGACTGGAAAGTGTGGTTCTCCGATGATGGAGGAAATCGCAACGGCGGTCCCGACGATCCGCGAATCGCACTCATCTTCGTGGATGCGGATTCGGTGATCTACATGAAGAACGACAAGCCGCGCCCGGTCGTCCTGTGGGAAGCGATCAAGGGAATGGTCACCGGAAATCGGCCCGATGTCGGAGAGGTGCGACACATCGGCGCCGGCGAGCTGATGGACTGACCCACTCTACTCTCATGAAAACTCATTTCGTTAATTCCGCTGCGGCCTTGATGCTTGGCTTCGTCGCTGCCTCAGGTGAATGCCAGCCGGCCACCGCTGACAGCACGCGCGTGTGGCGTGAGTCGTTGCGTGCCGCGGATGCGGCCGCAAGCACTGCCGCTTTCAAGCGAGGTCTTGCCGAGGCGCTCTCGCTCGTCATGACCGACGACGCGGTACTCCTCTGGGACGCCGCCCCGATTGTATCGGGCCGCGCCGGCATCCAGCAGCTTCTCGCGGTGCAATCCACCGTGCGCGTGAGCTGGCAACCGTTCCGTGTCCTTGTCTCGAGTGACGGTCGCTTCGGCGTCACCTTCGGCGCGACGTCGCGATACGGCGATGGAGCCACGCCTGCGGTTGTTTCGCGATACATCAGCGTATGGCGGCGTGTCTCGCCCGATGGCTGGAAGATCGCCGCGACCGCTCTGATTGGAGTTGCGTCCCCTGACAGCGTGAAGCTCCCGGCCTTCCTCGCGGGCGTAATGAGTCCTGACAAACGTCTGCGGGACCAGTTTGCGGCAGTCGACAACGCATTCGCGCGGATGGCGGTCGATAGCGGTGCGCCAGCGGCTTTCTACTACTACGGCGCGCCGGACGCGATGACCCTCGCTGGAACCGGCGAGCTCAACGTCGGTCCCGCTGGCATCCGTGCCCGTCTCGCCGAGGGGCCGGTGGGCAAGGCGAAATGGGAGTGGCGGCCGGTGGTGACTATCGCCGCACCCTCCGGCGACCTTGCCGCCACCATCGGCACTGCGGAAATTCGACTAGGCCCAGGCCCGGACGATGTTTTCTTCTCGAAGTACATGACTATATGGAAGCGCCAACCCGATGGGTTCTTAAGGTTTGTCGTCGATGGAGGGAGCGGCCGCCCACCAACTCGCTGACGAGATGAAAACGCTGCGCAACGCACTGGTGGTGATCGGGCTCGTCGTCGCCGCGCTCACCGTGAGGCAGCTGGTCATCGCCGTCAATGATTTCGGGATGTGGCGCGGCACAATGAACGACCCATCGCTTCGCGCTTTCTACTTCTCTTCGCTCGAGATCGACATTGCCCTCGTTGTCTTCTATCTGTTCTTCGCCTGGGTGATTCTCTACGTTCTTCGCAGGCCGCAGCGGAAGAGCAGCGACGTTCTCTAAGGACGCGTCGCTGGATTTGGCCTGGCGAACGATGAATCATCATCTCACGCGTTCAGCTTCAGGTGGCCATTCTCCTTTGAGAAACGTGTCGATCGCGCGGAACACCAGCTCGGGCTGATCGATCCACGCCAGATGGGCAGCGTTGCGAACAGTCAACAGTCGCGCATTGGGAAGATGCGCGTCCGTGCGCGCGTCAGCTCGTACTCGCGGCGGCAATGCTCCTGCGGCTTTTGCACCGCGAGCTCCGAGCGCCTCAACCGCTCGATCTCCGCGCTTCCCGCCGAATCCGGAATCGGCGGCAGATCGTTCGCCGTCAGCTCCCGCGGATACTCGGTTCCGTACTTCCTCGGCACGGGTCCCATCTGAATTATTCGTTCGACACGATCGGGATGCTCCGTGGCGTACATCATCACCATCAGCCCGAGATACGAAAAACCGACCGGAACGAATCGCTCGACGTCGAAGTGCTTGCGCACCGTCTCTAGATCGCGAACGTCCCACTGGATGGTGATGTGCGTCGAGTCGGCGACGCGATCCGATCTTCCTCGCCCGCGCATGTCGTAGAAGATCATTCGTCGTCCCGACGCGAGCGCGCTCAGATCCCGGTAGAGAAAAAGTGACGCCGGAACGATCACTGTCTGAGCGCCGCTGCCGGCTATTCTATAGTAGAGGCGCAAACTGTCGTCGGCGGTGACAAATCCCTCGTTCGCAGCCGGCCTTTGCAGGTTGGGACGAGGTATCTGCGGACCTGCGCAGCCGATCGCCATGACAGCGGCGGCAAGTGTCCAGCGGCTGATTCGGAATGAAGGGTCGACGGTCACGATGGCGCCCTCATCTCTTAAAGGTATTTCGCCCAGTATACCGGTCGTCCGGACCGGCTGCAGACAGTGCGCCCCGATTTGACCGGACGTTGACATTCTAGCTGGCCGAATTGGATCGTGGCGCAGAATCAGGCGAACCCTGACGAAGGAAGCATAAGACGCCTGAATTCGCTATTGCGACAGCCTGCTTATCATGTGGTCACCCTCTACCTGAAGGGGCCCACATGTCTAACTCTGCTCTGGATCGACGCCAGTTCCTCGCGTCCGGACTCGCCCTTGCCGGCGCAACTCTTTTCGGCGTTTCCGCTTCTGCGTGCTTTTCTGATGACCTCGTTGCCCCCTCGCCGCCGGCAGACCTGAATCGACTGAGCGCGATCGCGCTCGCCGGGGATCTGCCGGAGCCGCAGGTGATCAGCAGTGTCGCAGGGATACTCTCCGCTGCGATCACCTGCACCACACAGCCGGTGTCAGTCGGCGGGCGTCGCGCACTTCAGCCCGTCACCTACAACGGCACGTTCCCCGGCCCCACTCTGCTGGTGCGGCCCGGAGACATGATTGACCTGACCTTTACCAATAGGATCGTGTTCGATCAGGCCGACACGAAGCCCGGATACGGGCGGCCACCTCGCGTCACCAACATGACAAATCTGCACTTCCACGGGATGCACGTGTCCCCACTCGGCACCGCGGACAACATGCTGATCATGGTGCGCGCGAACGGACATCAGCGCTACCTGCTCCAGGTTCCCTTCAACCACCCCGCGGGACTCTTCTGGTATCATGCGCACGTGCACGGGCTGGTGACGAATCAGGTCGGGCGCGGAGCCGCGGGCATGATCTACGTGTCGGACGCGTACACGGACCAGATAGCGAATCTCGGAATCCGGCGCCGCTTGATGCTGCTTCAGCAGGTGTACTTCGAGACCGACCGTAGGAGCCTCATCTCCGATGACGGTGAGCGCGATGATCCCGACTACGCGCTCTCGGTCATCAACGGGCAGTTGATGCCGAGCATCCGTCTGCGTCCCGGCGAGCCGCAGGTGTGGAGTCTCCTCAACGGCTCGACATCCGCGTTCTACCTCCTCCGGCTGCAAGGGCACACCTTCGACGTGATCGCCGAAGACGGTATCCCGCTCCGTGCGCCGCGCACCGGTCAGGAAACGCTGTTGCTCGCGTCTGCGAAGCGTCTCGAAGTCGTGGTCCGTGCGAGCGCCAACAAGGGCCGATACACGCTGTCGTACGACGAATACAACCAGGGCGTCGACACGTGGCCGCAGAAGGCAGTCGGCACCGTCATCGTGGAGGGCGAAGCGTGGAACGGGCCGAACCATCCGGGAGTCGACGCGTCGACGTCCCTCGACGATCTCTCGACGATCTCTGTACCCGCGGGGCTTCAGCGGACGCTCGTCTTCGGTCAGGATACCGGTGTTCCCGAAGGTGAATTCGGGCGCTTCACGATCAATGGCCATCCCTGGGACCCGAGCTACAGCGAGTGGACCAGCACGCTCGGGACCGTTGAGGAGTGGCTCTTTCGAAATGACACCGAGCAGGACCACCCGATCCATGTCCACGTGAATCCGTTCCAGGTCACGAAGATCAACGGATCACCCGTCTCCTTCGACGGATATCAGGACACGGCGATCGTGCCGCGATTCGGATCGATAACAGTGCGGACCCGCTTCAAGGACTTCGCTGGCGGGCCGATTCTGATTCACTGCCACATCCTCGACCATGAGGACATGGGGATGATGACGAGGTTCGAGATCGCTCCGGCCTAGTGCAGAGTCATTTCTTCTAATGAATGTCCAGCCGCTCCTCCCACAGGGGCGGCTGACCTGCCATATTGACCGGAAGCGCTTCCAACTCGCCGATCCGGAGCCTTTTTGACCGTTTCACCCGCCGCCTCCCAGGAACTCAAGCGAACCCCTCTCACTGAGATTCACGCCGCACTGGGCGCGAAAATGGTTCCGTTCGCCGGTTATCTGATGCCGATCCAGTACCCCACCGGCATTACCGCCGAACACAAGGCGGTGCGCGAGATGTGCGGTCTGTTCGACGTGAGCCACATGGGTGAGTTCATCGTCCGCGGTCCGGGCGCGGTGGATTTCGTGGACTATGTCACCACGAACGACGTCGGCTCATTGGCGATCGGCCAGGCCCAATACTCCACAATCCTCAACGACCGCGGGACAATCGAGGATGACTGCCTCGTCTATCGAGCGAGCGATCATCTGATGGTGGTCGTCAACGCGTCTAACGCAGAGAAGGACCTCACTCACATGTCGCCCGAGATTCCGAATTTCGAAGCGGAGATTGACGACGTCAGCGACAACACCGCGCTCCTCGCACTCCAGGGCCCGCAGGCCGCCAGAATCCTCCAGCCGCTCACCGACGTCAGCCTCGACGACATCGAGTACTATCACTTCGTCTTCGGCTCGGTCGCCGGAGTCCCGAACATTCTCATCTCCCGCACCGGATACACAGGTGAGGATGGATTCGAGCTCTACTTCCCGAACGTGCACGCGGCGAAGATCTGGACCGCGCTCGACACCAGCGACGACGTCACTCCCGCCGGACTCGGCGCACGAGACTCGCTGCGCCTCGAGATGGGGATGGCGCTCTACGGGAACGACATCGACGACACGGTGACTCCGCTCGAGGCGAATCTCGGCTGGCTCGTGAAGCTAAAAAAGGGCGACTTCGTTGGTCGCGATGCGCTCATTCAACAGAAGACTGCGGGGCTCAAGAGGAAGCTCGCTGGATTCATGATGGACGAGCGAGCGTTTCCCCGCCCGGGATATCCGGTGTTCGTGGATGAAACGCCGACCGGCAACGTCAGGAGCGGGACGATGAGTCCGTCACTCGGCCGCGGGATCGGCACCGCATACCTGCCCATAGAAAACACGGCGCCCGGCTCGGCGCTCGAGATCGAGATCCGCGACAAGCGCGTCACCGCGCACGTCGAGAAAACTCCCTTCTACAAGCACGGCACACACCTATAATGACACTTCGCGTTGCAGTCCTTACGATCTCCGATTCCGTCGCCCGCGGTGCGCGCGAGGATCTCTCCGGGTATCTCATCGAGAAATGGTGCGCCGGTCGCAACGACACTGTTGTCGAGCGCGCCGTCGTGCCCGACGACACCGTCGCGATCGCGCGACGTCTCCTCGACTGGTGTGATTCCGACACCGTTGACCTCGTCGTCAGCACCGGTGGAACAGGTCTCTCTCTTCGTGACGTCACGCCGGAGGCGACACGGTCAATCATCGAGCGTGACGCGCCGGGAATCGCCGAGCGTCTCAGGGTATCGTGCATCGAGAGCTTTCCGCGGGCGGCGCTGTCGCGCGGCGTTGCCGGAACCCGCGCGTCAACGCTGATCGTGAATCTGCCCGGCTCTCCGAACGGAGTCCGGGATTCTCTGGCCGCGCTCGAGCCGATCGTCAATCACGCGTGCGACGTTCTTCGCGGCCGCGTGACCGATCATCATCCGTCGGGCGGCGACTCGTCGGGCGGATCGGTGCTTCACTCGGAAGCAGATGGGCGACGCCCCGAAGGAAGTGTGCCGCATGCGCGGTGACCCCGATGCGATGAAAGTCCTGATCACGCTCACCGACGTCGAGCCCGCGGTGCGTCTCAACGCGCTGCTCGAAGCGGAGGGAATTCAGACATCGCTGGTGTCGCCGCTCGACGACATCAGGAGCGAGGTGAAGCGGTTCAAGCCCGATCTCATCGTTCTCACCGGCGCGATTGCCGACCCGTCGAGCGTTCAGGTCGTGCGCGATCAGCTATGGGAAGGATGCGGTGTACTGGGTCTCGCCGATGTCAGCGATCCCGAGCTCCTTGAGCGATTCCGCGCGATTGGATTCGTCGACGTGTACGCGAAGCCCATGTCGGCGGAGGAATTGTTCGCGGCGGTGCGCGGCATCCTCGATCGTCAGCGACTGACAAAGCTCACCGGGCTCGTCGGACAATCCGAGGCGATCAGGGAAGTGCTCGTGAAGACCGAGCAGTTCGCTCCCGTGTCGAGCACGGTTCTCGTCGAGGGTGAGAGCGGCACCGGCAAGGAGCTCGTCGCGCGCGCCATCCACAAGCTGAGCCCTCGGCGAAACAAGCCGTTCATCGCGGTGAATGTCGGCGCCTTGCCGGAGACGCTGATCGAGAGCGAGCTGTTCGGCCACGAGAAGGGTGCGTTCACCGGCGCGGCGGAGAGAAGGCTGGGGAGGTTCGAGCTCGCGAACAGCGGAACGCTTTTTCTGGATGAAGTCGGCGAGATACCGCCGGCGACGCAGGTGAAGCTGCTGCGCGTTCTGGAGGATGGAGAAGTGACGCGCGTTGGTGGAACGGTTCCGATATCCGTTGACGTGCGCGTTGTCGCCGCGACGAATCAGCGACTAAAGACGCTTGTCGAGACCGGACATTTCCGGAGCGATCTCTATTATCGGCTCAACGTTCTCGTGATGTATCTCCCGCCGCTTCGTGAGCGGCCGGATGACGTTCCGTTGCTGGTGCGGCGATTCGTCCGCGAATTCGCTAAGCAGCACGACCGTCCTTTCCACGGCATCTCGGCGGAAGCGATGGAGCTCTTGGTGAGTTATCCGTGGCCGGGAAACGTGAGGGAGCTCAGGAATCTGATCGAGAGCATGGTTGTTCTCGCGCCCGGCAGAGAGATCGAGGCGAGCGACATTCCGCGCTCGATAAGGGAAGGGGGAAGTGCGCGGTTCCTTCCGGTGCATGTTGGTCCGTTGATTCGCGAGTCGCAGGGCACGGGAGGGAAGGAGCTTCAGTTCATCGTGAGGAGCCTGGTCGAGCTTAAGCTTCAGGTCGAGGAGCTGCGTGCGCGGATGCAGGCGGGTGAGCAGTTGATACGCGGTGCTCAGGCGATCGGATCCGGTGCGGTGCCGGAGTGCGTGAGTGCGGGCAATGGTGCGCCTCCGAACGATTCAGCGATCGATCCGCGGGCGATCGAGCCTCCAGGTCAGCCGGTGGGTCCGAGGACGATAACTGTGGGCCCGGGGATGACGATGGCGGAGATAGAGCGGGCTGCCATACAGGCGGCGCTGGCGGAAACAAGGGGTAACCGAAGAAAAGCCGCAGAGATGCTTGGGATAGGGGAGAGGACGATGTATCGCAAGCTCAAGGATTATGACATTCCCGTGCGGTAAAGACTCTGTTTGTGAGGCTGATTTTTCTTGATTAAAGGGTATTCGCCACTCATATTGGGTGCCGTTTTGGTAGCGGGGGGGTGCGTGTCTTTTCTAGTCCACACCAACAGGTAGCTATTGACCTCGCCTATTGCCGGAAGTGTACTCCCGATCAAGCGTGCTGAAGAGCTGATACTTACGTTGCCCGGGGTGATATCCGCGAGGATAGTCGCCGGCGACAGCGGTGCCATAGATCAGATTCACGTATTGACGACTTCGGAGCTCACGCCGAAGCAGATGGTCCGGAACATCGAGAGTGCGCTGATAGCGCACTTGGCGATGCGGATCGATCATCGGAAGATCTCGGTGGCTACCACCAGCGAGACCAAGCCGAAGCTTCTGGGTGAGGAGCAGGGGAGGGCTGCGCCGCCTCCGCCGGTGGAGCGTTCGCCGCAGACGCCGCCTCATGGGGTGTCGCAGCCGGCGAGCGCGTCGTCGGCGCGAACGGGGCCGTTCTCCAGGCGTTTGTACTTCGAGGATGTGGAGGTACGCGGATCGAGGACTAAGGGACTGTCCTGCAGGGTGACGTTACGGAAAGGCAACTCGTCATTTATCGGGGAAGCCCTCGGCATGGAGGGTGACCGGTCGCGGGTTGAGCTGGCTGCGCGGGCGACGTTGCTTGCGATCGCCGATGCTGACAACCGCGAGGGACAGTTGGGCGTTCAGGGCGTGAAGGTGTTCGACGCGTTCGACAGGACGTTCGTGTTTGTGGTGGTGAGCGTGCGGTCGGGACGAGAGAACAAGGTGTTGACGGGCAGTGTCGAGATGCGTGAGAGCGCGGAGAGTGCTGGTGTGTTAGCGGTGCTCGATGCGACGAACAGGTGGATAGAGCACAACTGATGATGGGTCGACAGGTGTCGGCTGACGGATTGAAGTGTTTGAGAAAGCCGCGCAATGCGCGGGTGTTGTAAATGACGGTTCACCTTTAACAAGGAAACCACGGACTAAAAAACCCCCTCCCTCAGAAAGAGCGGAGTTGAGCGGGCAGGTAAGTATTACGAGCTGAGCCAACCGGATGCGCAGTACAGCGGATGCTGGCTGCGACAGTTGTACCCCTGGGAGGTGACGCTTTATGGCATTCCTGCTTGCGCTTATTCACGGGATCCTGTCGCTATGTGATTACGGCACATGGACCTGAACTGAGCCGAGGGGGTTTCTTCTTATGTCGAACCGGGTTCGCTGGTACGTTGGAGCGCTTACTGCGGTCGCTGTCCTTACCGCATACGAGGTCTATATCCATTCGCCTCCGGCGACATGGACACTCGTGCGCGCCGCAACCTGGTTCGCCGCACTTGCCGCGCTGTGTGAAATCCTCGCCTATAAGAAGGCGACAAAGAGCGAATCAGGCTCGATTGCGTTCCTTCCAATTCTCGCTGCGGTGGTCGTCGCGCCGCATTGGATAGCGGTCGGACTGATTGCCGCTTCGGCTTGTGCGATTGAAATCGCGAACAGGCGCGTCTGGATAAAGGGCGTTTTTAACGTCATGCAAGCAATTCTCGCTGTGTCGCTGGCGATTCTTGCTTACATCAGCTTAGACGGGCACTCATTGTTGGAGGACCGCGGGGGCATCCAGCTTCTCGCTTTCGTCGCCGCGCTGTTTGTGTTTGCGGTTGTAAACTCGATTGCGCTGGCGGCCGCGATTGCGATCAGCGAGAGACAGAGCGTCCTAAAACTTTGGAAGCATCGCGCACGAGTTACACTGGTCTACGATTTATTCGCGTTCCCATTCGTATACGCTTTCGCCTGGTGCTACGTGACATTTGGCCCACTTGGTTCTATGGCCCTCATCATTCCGATGCTTGGCGTCCGGGAGCTGTACAAGGTGAATTGGCAGCTCCAACAGGCCAACCAGGAGTTATTGCAACTGATGGTAGCGGCAATCGAGGCTCGGGATCCTTACACGTCTGGACATTCCCGCCGCGTGGCGCGAAATGCGCGACTAATTGCGCAGGCGATTGGCCTTCGAGAAAAGCAAGTCGAGCGAGTTGCTGTCGCGGCATTGCTGCATGACGTCGGCAAGATTCACGAGGTGTTCGCGCCGATCCTTAGTAAGCCGGGGCGCCTGACGGCTGAAGAAAATGCAATCATGCAAACTCACCCAATCAAGAGCGAGGAATTAGTTCGAACGGTTTCTCAACTAAAGGATGTCGTGGCGCCCATACGTCATCATCATGAGAACTGGGACGGCACTGGTTATCCAGACGGTATCGCTGGTGAAGGCATTCCCGTTGCTAGTCGAATCATCATGTTTGCTGATACGATCGATGCTATGACAACTGATCGGCCGTATCGAGGTGCCCTAAGTGAAGCGCAAGTGCGGGCTGAGTTCATCAAGCTCCGCGGGCGCCAGTTCGATCCAATGATTTGTGACAAACTTCTTTCGAGTCCGATTTACGCTCGGCTGTTCGATCAAGACGTGCCACTTACACCCGCAATTGTTGAGAGCGGTAAGCGCAAGCTGACGCTTCCTACTTCACGCCTAGCTAGCTGAGGCAACCTGAAGAGACTGCAGGATCTTTAACGACGGTGGCCAAGGCTCCCTTCTGTGGGTCGTGAGGTATTCCGCCAACAGCATCTCTGCTAGGGCACCCTGCCCAGCCGCTCGCAATCCTAGAAACGTGACATAAGCCTCAAAAGCCTGATGCGCATTTCGTCGCGCCAGAAGGTGCGTTTCGACAAGGATGTTGAGAAATTCCGCGTCAGCTTTGCCGGCAATAGCCAACTGTGTAGCGACGATGAGCGCTGCAAGGTGGACGCGCCGCTGCACGATAGTTTCGGAACGGACCTCGGACACTTGCTTCGGCAGTAGACTCAAAGCCTCATCGAACCGTCCTCGCAGAAGGGCAATCCTCACGGCGACCGCTCGAATTTCCAGTGGCGTGAACTTGTCTGAGTCAGGGACGGGATAACGTCGCATTTCAGCGAGCGAGCGTTCGGCGTCTTCGAGATTGCCCCGTTCAAGAGCGAAATTGGCGAGCGTGGGATATACACGATGAAGGGCGGGGTGGATGCGGTGTTCAAGTGCTATGTTGACCGCTTCAATCAGAGCTTTCTCGGTCTCTTCAAATTGGCCTGCAACGCGAAAGGTGATTGCCCCGTTGCAGAGCGCCCGGAATGTTTCGCCAATGTTGCCGGATTCTCGTCTCAATACGATGAGCTCTGCCGCGGCCTGGACTGCCGTCGGTAAATCTCCGCAAGAAGTGTGATAGACCATCGAGACCTCGAGCCAGTTTACACGTTCCACATCCGCCTGAACGGCGAGGTCGCGTAAGAGGTCGAAAGTTTGATGCATCCGAGGATGATCACAGATGGAGTGGAGCAAGATCAGGGCGGAATAACCAGCCTGCACACGATGTGAAGGCGTGGCATCCGTTGCAGCCACACACTTCAACGCTCGAATGAGGGAACGATTCCACCGCAATTTTCGCCATTCTGCGCGGAGGTACATTAGCTCGTTGTCATCGTGGGTCGATTGAATAGGCAGCGCACGTCTCTTGAGCTCATGAATGACAGGAACGAGCTCGCCTACCTTGTCCCAATCGTTGGCTGCGTAGCTAGCGCGTGCTTCCATTCCTAACATGGAAAGTCGATCAGGATCAGTTCTACAAAACGCAAGGGCACGATTATACGCGCTTGCAGCTTCACTCGGGAGCCCTAGGGCCATCAGTCGGTTAGCACAAGACTGAGCGAGCTCCAGCGCCCGCGCGCTGTCGCCGGACTCCCTCCAATGATGTGCGCAGTCCCACAGAAGAGCTGTAGACGAATTGCGATCGATCTCACTCTCGAGTACTAAACCAATTCGCCGGTGCAAATAGGCCAACGCAGCAGGCGTAAGACGTGCGATCGCTGCAGTTGACAGAAGAATGTGTCGGCTCCGAAGTAGCGCTGTCGTTGCAGATGAACGGTTTTCCAGAAGTATCATCCCCGCTGTTCCAAGGGCGTTAACGCACTCAAGAAGAGTGTGCGCCGGATACTCAAGAATTCGCTCAAGCCTTCCGAACGTGGAATTCCCTTCCACTAGGGCACAGCACTGCAGGACGTGAAGGGTTTGCTTCGAAAGCCTGCCGATTCTCTCTTCGAGGACCGCTGCGAGGGAGGCAGGCAACCGCTCCTGTTCGCCCACCTCCAGCCATTGATTTGCAAGTTCCTGTAGGAAGTACGGATTGCCATCGGCGACTTTTGTGCACCAATCAACGTAGCTCGGACTCATCTCTCGGCGGAAACTACGCACCACACCCTCGACGATTTCCCGCGCCTCACAATCTGCGAGCGGATTAAGAAGAATTGCGGCAATGTTAGGGCTTTCACCGATCCATTTCCCTGGCTCTTCCCGAGAGGACATTACAAATAAGAGCTGACGATCCCCAGCCCAGCGGAGGATTTCCACCAATAGCGCGGCAGACTTGTCGTCAATCCAATGGCTGTCTTCAATCCAAACTATTACCGCTTGCTCATCTCCAACTGCGTCCAGCAAATCGAAAATTGACCGTCGTATATTTGCAAGTATCACGTCGGGGTCTTCCACTCCAAACTCAGCAGGCTCGTGTCGTTGGTTCGTAAGGCGTTTTAGATGGGCGAGGCTTTCGGGTGCGCACCCAATCGCCCCTGGAAGCCGTTGAAGCTGGGGAACTAGGTCCTGAAATACCGACAATGGCCTCACGCAGTTGGTCTGTTTGCAATCCACCCGCTTAACGGCCACGCCACGAATGCCGGCGACCGTCGTGAATTCCGCTAGTAGTCGAGTCTTCCCGACGCCCGGCTCTCCCCAGACTATGATTGCTCCCCCTCTGTTTGCTTTAGCTTGGTCGAGCGCACATAGGAGATCGCGAATTGCTCCACCCCTGCCCACAAGTTGGGTATCGAGAAACCGATTGCTGCGTGGGTCGGCGCCCTCGGCAATCTGCTTCTGCATCTGGACAGCTTCTTCATCTGGCAAACCTGCGTCGGCGAGCTCGCGTCGCAGGCGCTGAAGAACCACCAGCGCTTCCGACCTCGCCGCGCGCATTGCGAGAGCTTCCGCAAGAGCTAGCATGGCGTCTTTGTCGCGTTGCTGGAATCTGATCAAGCGCGAGGCGTGCTTCTCTACCTCTAACCAGTCTCCTTGAGAACGAGCGCGTGCAATGATGTCGCACAAAACTCGGGAAACGGCAGACTCTATCTCTTCTCGCTTCGCGTCCATCCATTCCATGAATGGTGCGGAAAAGCGAGGCTCGTAACCGGGGAGTACAGCAAGTGATTGATTCGCGTCGTGGCGAGTCGGATCGGCGCCTCGAACGAAGGCTTCGTAGTCGACAATAATGTCCGAATCGGTCAGAGCGATCTGTGAAAGGCTGGGAGTGGCGATGGCGATTCCCACTTGCCGTAGCTTGAGTAATGTTTGGCGCAGTCGGTGAGCTCGCACCGAGGTAGAAACTTTTGGCCAAAGAAGATCCTGAAGCTGTCTTCGCCAGATGGTTTCCCCACGCTCAAGAATCAGGTAGAGTGCGGCAGCAAAGGCCACCTCCGCCGTCGGCTCGAGTTTAGTGTTTCGCGTGAGAATGGCCGACTGACCAAGGGTCAGCAGCTGAATGGATGCGGAGCGCTTTGTTGGCACGGTTCAAAATATGGCTCATAGCGTCAGTGGTCCGTCAGCGTGTGGCCATCCAGCCGTCTGCGCTCAGCGAAGTGCAGACCGGGTGATTCCAGGGGACCCCGGCTCGCAGGAGGCTGGATCCGCGCTCAAGATCGTAAATGCGAACGGCAAGGGGAGCCGAGCGCCGAGAAGCGCCTGCGACAGTTACGCTGGACTATGGGAGGTCGATTAGGCGAGAGTATCTCATTGTGAATTCTCGCAGCTTGCCGCCTATTGACTTCTATTCTACCATGTACCTTATAACGTGCCGAAGCTTCAGCTTGGTGATCGAGAGCTGAGCGAATTCTCAGAAACGCGTTCCGACCCCGGCGCCTTGCGGTTACACGCGGCCCTGCGGCTTCCTATCTTCCTAGGCTATGGCCACCGCTGTTCGTGACGCAATCCAGCCCGGCTCCGCCGTTGATCGCTATCAAATAGTAGGGCTGCTCTCCGCAGGGGGGATGGGAGAGGTCTACCGCGCCCTCGACCCCGCCCTCGAGCGCGAGCTCGTCCTCAAAGTCCTATCCAACGAAGCGGTATACCGCAGCGAGCTCCTCGAACGGTTCATCCGCGAGGCACGAGCCGCCTCCGCCTTGAACCACCCCAACATCGTCACCATCTACGAAATCGGGGAGGCCGAGGGGCGGCACTTCATCGCAATGGAGCTCGTCCGCGGACGCACCCTCCGCGACATCGCCAAGGAATCAGTACCCGTCCGAACCGTCGCCCGCATAGGCGCACAAGCCGCACGCGCACTCGCCGTAGCTCACGCCGCCGGCATCGTCCACCGCGACATCAAGCCCGAAAACATCATGATGCGCGACGACGGCTACGTCAAAGTCCTCGACTTCGGCATCGCCCGCCTCTCCCA
>WNGF01001227.1_pt1 | contig 37605 bp, 37 predicted proteins | sample 5400641 | NCBI WGS metagenome assembly WNGF01 (sample SAMN13153371, study PRJNA577476) | soil metagenome | isolation source: 80 cm soil or saprolite under grassland replicate 2 | place: USA:California | collected 2016-06-15 | reverse complement strand
CATGGCCGTCCGCTACCGATGACTGCGGCGGTTGTATTTGGATACGCCAAGCCGAGTATCGAGCGCCGGCGGCACGAAGAACGCCCTCTGTGCCAGCGCGACCGCGCGGTGCACGTCGCCGTCGCCAATAATGGAGCGCGCGCGTAACTGCTCGGCGACCAGCTCGAGATATCCTTGGACATCCTGCCGCGGCAACGGCGTGGCGCATTGGAGAATTTGTGCAAGCTGACTGTCGGTGAGACGAATGGGCTTCATCGAAGCAAACTCCCAAGCTATGCTGCGGGAATCGCTTCGACGACTCTTGCGTCCTGACCCTTAGAGGAACTTCCCCCACGGCTTCCGTGGGGATTTTCTTAGTTGCCGCGGCAACGGCCGATCGACCGCCGCGTTAACCTGTTCCCGGAGCGGAGCTTCTTTAGGTCGCGCCGGGTTTCATCGCCTGCTCGAGCGCACCAAGCGGATCCGGCTCGAAAAAGCTAACGCCGGCGCGACGCATGCGTTTGCGCAGTGCAACCTCCTCCAGCCGTCCGCCGTAGTGGTTAGTGACTTCATCTCCGGCATTGATCGGAGGGCAGCCCCATGGCGGAAGCTTCAGCGTGATGTCCTGACAACAGCTGGCGGCGAAGCGGGCAACGGCCTCAAACGGGCGCTCGCGCAGCATGTTATCGATTTGCTCGGCGCGTCGCGGGCTCTCTGCGCGACATTGCGCGATTGCACGCCTCCCCGCTTCTCGATCACACCGTTTCATCGCTGCCGCTCTCCATGAGGGCAAGCTTCTCGTAAGCGGATAACGGGCGCTCCGGCCGTGCTGGAGCACTGTGTGATCTGCTTTGCGGGGTCAACTTCAGTCGCGTCGATAAGGCGAGCATGCTTTTGGTGGCTTGCGCCATGATCGCGAGCCACGGTGAAGGACGGTTGTCAGCGGTGAGGTACCCATCAGTCGCCAGTTGCAGGGCGGCATGCCGCTCGAGCTCGACGGCCCGGCAATAGGCGGCCAAAAGGGGTAGGTCAGAAGCCTCGAAGTGCTGCGGCTTTTTGGCCGCGACAATTTCGACGAAGGTCGCCCGCTCCGGCGGATTGAGGTCGGCAGAAGGAACTAACCGGGGTTGGCTTCCGGGTACGGGAAGCACCGCAAATGACGCCGCCGAGCGTCGTGGCATACGATTTATCCCGAAAAGTGCCCGTTTGTGGCTGGCTTTTGATTATACAGCAAGGGGAAAATCTTCTCCCTCGTCCATACCACGTTACCGGAGGTAGCAAGGTGGAGGCGCCGCCGCGCTGGAATTTTCGAGGGGTCGCATAAAAACCCAGGTACCCCCCGGCCCTGGGGTTTGCCGGGGCTACGGAACGCTAGGAATGGCGTTTTCCAGTGGCTTGGACCAACACAAATTGACCGGGGCGCCTGTCCGGGGCCGCCCTGGGGCTTCCTACGAGCTCGCTTTCTGGGTTTTAGAAACCGCAATGAAATCAATGCCATAACTCAGCTCAAAAGCTCAATAAATTCAAGGGTTTGCAAGCCGCGTAATTTTCTTTCGCGCAAGAGAAGGATCTTCTCTTTGGAGGATCTGCCCCAATCTCGAGATCGAGCCGGCCAGAAACTGGGCTCGAGCCGTGGGGCCTAGGACCGCAGCTGACTGAGCAGCCTGATCGTACCAGCATCCTTCCGCCCAGCTAAAGCAGTCAGCCCACCCGTAGCATAGACAGCCACTGCCTTGAGTAAGTCGGCAAGCTGACGGGCTGCTCCTGGATCGAACCGACAGTAGGCACCCTTGGTCAGCCGGGCGACCTCACGGAACACGTGCTCGACCTCTCGGTCGTTACCTTCTTGGAACATGAATGCCCGCACTCCCAGGCGCCCGAGCTCGGCAGCCTTGGGAATGATGGTGTCCTCCTCCTCCTCAAAGGCATCACCGACGAATACGAGCGCACTCACCGGCAGGAGCGTAGTTTCCTTTGCCGCGTGGGCGAGAACCTTCTCGATCTGAGTTTCGCCGGATCGACAGGCAATTCCTGACATGATCTTGCCGAGTCGTCCGGAGTCTGAAATCCATGCCGAGGCTTTGCATTCGCCTAGACCACGGTAATACACGAGTTGTAGATCGAGACCGCCGACGGCAGCGGCCTCACGGAACATATCGGCCTGCAGCGCACAGGCGGTGTCCCAGGTCTTTTGCCGGCTCATGGTGGCATCGAGGGCAAAGATGAGACGTCCACGAGTCCCGGAGCCAGTCGAGGCGAGCTGTTTGACCTCCTCGAGGAAGCTATCGAGCTCAGACTTGACCGGAGCGCTTGCGCCGCGATTCGTAACCTGATCGTTAGCCATATGACCACTCCTCTGTATTGGCGGGACCTCAGGGACCCTCGGAACCTCCACTATCGCACGCGTGAGGATTGCAGCAAAAAAGCTGGAAGTGCAGACAGGCCTACCGAAACTCCCGCGGGTCCCGCAACTTTTTCACGTCACTTCCGAGAGCTGAAAGGTCGCAGCGTTCGTGTGACGATCGCGTCCTTTGATCATCCAGAACCTGCGACCATCGGCGACCCGCACTACACGCCCGCAATTCCGATGCAGCCACTCACCTAATCGCTTGGTCGAGATGTCACCGTTCTTGTCACCGGCCACACGCAGAAGGAATTCCTTGAATGGATTCCGATTGAACCCGATGGGGGCTGCACGCGCGGCCTCGGCGAAGCTGGCGCTCGCATAGGGCTCATCGAGCCTGAACTCGGCCAACCATAAGATGAACCACTCGCGAAGCTCGGCGAGCTCGGGATCCTCGGCCTGGGTCTTATCGACGCTCGCAACCGGATCGGGCTCGCCTAGCCAGACTAACGGGCTGCGCACCATGGTCGACCACTCGGCGTAACTGCCAAATGGTCCGCAAACCTCAGGCGCCCCGGCCGTGAGATAGGCTCGCATGATCGTTAGACCGGCTGCGACGTACGTGGCGCGATTGGCGACGGCTTGCCGCAGCGTGTTGCGATTGAATCTCCGCAACTCCGGCCGCTCGTCCAGCGATTCGAGATTACAGACGAGACCACGGCGGACCATGTCGGCCTTGAACGTGATGTTATTGCCGGTTGCGAACATCGCAGTATGGATCTCGCAGTCCGGCGTCTCGCTACGACCGAGTATCCTGACCTTGACCACCGGCCGTTCGGCAATCTGGCATAGGAACTCGCCTCCGAGGTCATGCGTGCAGTTGTCAAGTGAGATCATCGGAATGCCGCTCAGGATAATGGAGCCAAGACGCTTCTCGGTTTCCTCCACACTCTTGAGTGCGGTAATGACCGGGCAAAGCCGGCCGGTAGCAATCATCGCGGCAGTGTCGACCAGATAGCTCTTGCCCGTTCCTGCCATATGCGCGGCGATCAGGTGCATCGGGGCGGTGGGGAGTGAGCCGCGAACTAATGCCGTTAGCAATCCGGACACGGCGACGGAGCGATTAAGCCGCTTCTCGTGGTCGCCCCCAATGCGCTTGAAGGAAAATTCGGAGAGTAAGTCGATCAGTAGCTTGAGCGCTGCGAGTGCCTGATCTTTGGTCGGGTGCTCAGGAATTGGCGGCAGTTGAAGTCCTGGCAGCAAATAAAGTTCGGTCTCGGGATCGTAGCCGGGATCGGCGAGTAGCGAACCATCAGGGCGTAACGTAGGCGTGGTGATGACGCCGCTAACATGCGGGAACCGCCAGCGCCGCTCGCTCGCAAGGATCACGCGCACATGCCGCAACGGCGGATCGGTATCGACCCATTGGTTGCGCTTGCGATCGTACTTCTGAAACGCGGCGCTCTCGGCGGCCGGTCCCAGGAAACTCTCGGGCGAGAGTTCGCGCAAACGCGCGACTACGGTCTTTTGCCCGTCCGACGCCGACATGTTCTCGGCGACGGGCTCGACCAGCATGCCGGCACGCGAGAAAATCGGCAGGCCCGACGCCAGTAACGCGTCCTCAGTCTCGCCCAAGATGCGAAGCAGCTGCCCGTCCATGATCTGGATAGTGGGACGAGCGACACCTTGGGGTGACGGCTGCGGTCGGGTACGCGGTTGTTGACGACCGGCCGCGGCGCCGCTGTCGATGGTGTCCCATGTCTGTTGCGCACCATCGTCGGCGACTAGGCGGCAGATCTCCGCTGCTTCGAACAGCCGATCGCGCACCTCTTGCTCGTCGAGGACGCCGCCGGCGACCAGTTGGAACAGATTAAAGGCGGCAGTGTTGAGCGTCGCGTTGCGCGTGCCCGGTTGTGCGGAAGCGACGTTCTTGCATTCACGGTCGAGTGCCGCCTTCGCGTAGGCGCTAGCCTTCTTTGCTTTGGCGAGTGCGATCAGCCAAGGCGGTGCCAAAGCGGCAGTCTGTGGACCGCCCGGTTCCCATTGATACATTCCACCAGTGGCGCTGCGGCTCGGCGGTAGAATGATGTAACCGCCATTGCCGCGCACATCGATGCCGGGACCAACCTTGCTAGCACTGTTGCGGATTTCGACGTTGGGATCCCAGACCCAAATCAAGTGCCGGCCGCCGCGCGGAGTGATGGTCGTCCAGGTGAGCGGGAGCGCACCTCGTTGTGCGACCAGTTGGTCGAGCGCGGCCTTGCCGTCGATCTTCCTGGCAGGATCGACATCAAGGTCGATTGCCCACACCCCGCTCGCGGGACCCATCGGCACGCCGATCATGGCATTGGGATATTGCTGCCACCAAGCGAGAATTTGTGTCTCGTCCTTGGTCGCATCCTTGAAGCCGTTGGCAGTGAGTGGCTTCTTGTCGATTGGATTGCACGGAAAAACCGGAACGCCGCAGCGCACATAGTCGAGTGCGGCCTCGAACACGGTGGGCGGAGTGGTTTGCGTTTGGGGCATTACGTAATCCTCCCTCCGAGGTACTGAACAAAGAGATCGAACAAAAACTTGCCCTGCTTCGGCGACGGCTCGAGTTCTTGACGGGCGTAGAACGCCATCTTGTGAATGAACTCGTGCTTGTCAGGAGGTAGGCGATTTATCTGCCGCTCCGCGAACAGCGCCACTTCGCTGAACTCGAGCTTGCCGTCGGGACGGAACCTCGCCTCCGCCGCTCTAACGCCCTTCTCGTAGCCAACCTCATGGGCCTTCTTGATCTGAGCCCGAACCTCTTCCCGATATTTCTCGCTCATCCCGCCGTTCTCGACCTGCGCAGCGAGCGCGTGAACATCGCCGCCACAGGATTCCAGCAGGCGCAGGATGGCGTACAAGGAAGCGACGATCTCGCCATCCTGATCAGAGGACAGCCGACGAATGACGTTACCAAGCCTGTCGGTGACCTCGGACGGGAGCGCCATGGTGCGTCACCTCCAGCACCGCTCTCTATGGGGACACTGCTTGCAAGGCCATTTCTCGGGATCGTCAAATCCGCGCGGAAGCAGTTCGCTCGCGCGCGTTGCTGCGATAATGTTGGCGGCGCGGTCGCTCCACATCTGCGCCCGCTCGGCATCGAACGGGATGAAGAAGTGTAACCACTCACAGGTATCCGCGTTCGTGATGGTGAATAGCGCGGGATTGGTGATGTTTAGGTACGCTTGGTAGAGCGCGACCTGCGCGAGGTAGTTGGAGTGTTTCTTTTCGAGCCCGTCACGCTCAATCTCACGGTAGCTCGTGGCCTTCAAACATTTGTGTTCCCAGATCAGCGGATAGATCACATAAGCGCCCAGCAGATCGGGGCCGTGAATGATGATGCCATCACAGTGTCCGCGCAGTACGCCTCCGACCGCGGTGAAGGCCCACGCCTCACGCGGTGCAAACCTGAAGCCGGCGGCGACAAGGTACTGGCGCATCCGCTCCTCGAAATAATCCCCGCGACGAAATCTCTCGCGCTCCTGGGCCGAGTGCTCCGCCTTGCACCACCACTCGTATTGAATACGGCGCAAGCATTCGTGCCCGAGGATCGACGCGCCCAGGTATTGCTCGCGCAGTCGCTCCGTCGCCGGCGCGACGATACGCTCGAGCGCGGAATTGATCGCGGTGTTGATCGGCTCGAGCGAGAGGTTGGCTCGATTGAGGTTAAGCACGGCACGCTCCGTTAGATTCCAATCTCATCGTCCAGCTCGTCCGGAGTCATGAGCGGACCACCGGCGGCGGCATTTGCTTGACGCGCGATCGTGGCGGCGCTCGACTTGCGGCTGATCCCCTTGGCGCTGAAGTCACGCGCGATCATCGCCTTGCGAATAAGCGGCATCGCCTTGAGCAGAAACTCGGTGATGTCGTCCTTCGGCCAAGCGGTGAGCGGCTTCGACCAGTCGAGCTCAGAGCAAGCATCCGCGAGATCCGGAAGAATCGCCGCCACCGCGCCGGCGTCCCATGGCTGCGGGTCGAGGGCGGTCATGCGGATCGTTTGCTCGGTGTCGAGTTGTTCGGCGGCCGCTTGCTCGGCGCGCTTGCCGATCCAGGCGAACAGGACGCCGGCGACGACCCAGCCCCATTCGGTGTCGCTGAGGCGGCCGACCGGTGTGCCAGGCGGAATGGGGCCGTCCAGCTGGATAACCCGTCGCGCAGCTGCGATCGCGGCAGCGGTGGCGTCCCGCTGCCGCTGATCTTCGAGGGCGGACAGGGAGACCTGTCCGATTGGATTGCGGATCTTCCTCACCGCGCCCACTCCGGCCGCTCGACCGGCGCTGCAGGAGCAGAGGGCGCCGGCGCGGCACTACCTCCGCCGCCGTTGAATGGAGGCGGCTGCTCGATCGGATGCCAATCGGTCTTATCGGGGGTGATAACGCCGGCGAGGATGTTCTTGTCCGCCCAGTTTCCGCCGCTGCCGTCATTCTTGGGACCGCCCGCCTCGACCCCGATCTTGGCGATGAAGCCCTTGCCGTCGAACCACTTGACGCCGACCGTGCGAGCCGCACGCGCCTCCGCGCTCACGTCGTTAGGTTTGAGGCCGAGCGCGCTATCGAGGATGGCCTTGAGCACGCCGAGACTGCCAGCGGCCATCTTCTTCTGCCCGTCCGTGGTGCCGACAAGGATCAGGTACTGCCAGAACTTGCGCCCCTTGTAGGATCCGTCGATGACGGTAAACTCGAGATCGAGCATCTCGCAGTCACCGCTCTTGTTGCGCTTGAGCATTCCCTCCTCGCCAACATTGCCAGCGCGAATGTGGATGGAGACGCCCGCGACTGTGCCGTCGGGAATCAAATCAAACGACGGCGGCGGTGCATCGGTGTAGTCAAAAGGCATTGATGCCTCCTCTAGCTGCGAGCGGATTGCTCGGGTGAAACAATGTCGAAGGGTTTGCGCTGACCGGGACCGGTGAGCTTCTCGATCAATGCGCCTAGCTTCGGCGGTTCGAATTGTTCAAGCCGGCCGGAACGATCTTTTGCGGGATAGCCCCACGGATTGGGATTGGTGCAGACGAAGGCGCGCACAGGCTTATGATCGCCGAAGTCGACCCAGGTCATGGTGATGATTTCGTCGACGATTGCCGGTAGCTCGCGACCGGTCTTGTTGCCCTCGATTTGCGGCTGCCAGCTCGCAACATTGAGCTCATCGATGCTCTTCTCGAGTACCGCCACAAGAACGACCGTGCGCACACGCGCGTGCTGAAGTTGATTGAGCCACCCCAACATGCTGCGAGCATGCAACCCATAAATCGCGCGCAAGTCCTTGCGGCCCCGGTCGGTAAACGCCTCCGGTTGCTGTTCCGCCCAGGTGAAGCAAAGCCGACCGGCCGCGGTTAGACTGTCGACGAAAAGGATTTGGTAACCCGTGAGCTGTGCGAGTTCAGAGTTCTTCATCACCTCGTTGAAATGGGCCTCGCTGTAGGCGACGTTCGCCGGCAGCGCCGGGTTGAATCCACCAAGCACGCACGCGAGGTCTCGACACTCCACCCACGTCCGCGGACGCACGCTCGCAACCGGCAGATCGGCGACCGCGATGTCGCCGGCTTCAATATCGACGAACAAGGTTGAGGCGAGAATTGCCGTGCTCATGGTGCGCAAGAGCGAGGTCTTGCCGACGCCGGAGGGACCGACGATTAAGATTTTCGCGCCGGACTTTTCCGCGAGCCTCTCATCGGCGCTGATGATCTTCATGGCGTTCCCGCTCGGAGATGTTTTCGGATGATCGATCGAAGGTTTCTCTCGAACGCCACGCTCACGCGATTGCCGCGATGGACACGGACGAGACCGCCGCCGTTGGAGTCGTTGAAGTGAACCTCGGTGTGCCTGCCGGCTTGGTGAACTCGGTCCACCTCAAGGCCGGCCGCGCGCAGGCTAGTAATGGCGAGTCTCAGCGGCGCGCGCATTAGCCCCTCCTGCTTGCGGTTAGGGCAATTAAAGCGGCCTCAGCGCGGCCGTGGTCCTTCTTACGGGCGAGTAGAGCGTGAGCGGTAGGAAAGAACTGCAGTGCGAGCGCGCGTGCAGCTTCCTTATTCTCGGGGCCACCGCGGAGGTGGTGAGTTCGTTTCCATACTGATGGTTCGATGAGCTCAAATGGAACGCTGCAGCAGGCAAGGACGGCCTCGAGCGCGCCGCACGCCCTACCGTATTTAAATCCACTCGATGAACCTTGACGGGGCAGCGCTTGGCCACGCTCGATCCCGGCACAATCGGGACGGTGCGTCCGAATCCAAGCCTGCAATGCGAGCACGTCGACACGTTCCTTCGCGCCGGTGCCAACGGTCGGAATATCGATCGCATCGATGAGCCGTGGCGCTGTGCCGTTCTCGAGCTCGATGATGGCGCATCCGCCATGAATGCCTGGATCGATGCCGATGATTCTCACCACGCGCCCCCCGCCAACGCGAGCCTAAGCTGCGGCACCGGCTTCACGCCGACATGATCCCATTGGGTGATGAGCCGCCCAGCAATCCCACACTCACGCAGGCACACGAGATCCGAGGGCCCGAAGGAAACCAAAACGGCAGGTGCGCCGGAATTTGCCGGGTGTTCGGTCCCGTCCGGTTTGCAAAATGTGATCCGATCGTCGAGAAACAGGAGGCCGGACGCGCGCTCCCAGCAAACCTCAAACCAATCTGTCTCTGTGCGCGCATGCAGTAGCGCAATGCCGCGGTTATGGTCGGCAAAGCGACTCATCCACCGCGGGACTACGTAACGGTCATAGGGCGGATTGAGAAAGCCACGGCCAAGGCCACGCCAGTCCTGCGACAGGCCGTCTTCGCGCTCGGTGAAGTTGACCGTTGCGCAATCCCACGGTCTTACAACGGCGGCGCATGGATCGAAATCGAACGGGCCCAGCCGATCGAGGAACCGCTTCGGAGTTATATGGACCTGCGATTTGCCGACGGTCTTCTGGTGTGAACCGAGTGTCATGACTGTCTCGAGAAAATCGCAGTTGATGCGGGACGAAGAACGACGACGCCCGCATTCGTGCGAGCGCCGCCGAGTCGACTAGACAATCACGCTTGCGAGCACGTCCCAGACGCGAGCGGGACCGATCATGCGAAACGCTTCCCTGCGCGCGTCGTCGGAAGAAGCGGTATCCCAAGCGTGTACGATCGCATCCGTCTCCTTCAACCATCCATTCTCGTGCTGTGCCGCACGGGATTTGATTTCCGCACGGATCTTGGCCACGGGGACGCCGGTTAGAAGGTTGACCTGTACCATCGAGGGTTGGAACGGACGCGTTCCGGTCGCCATATCGGCAGCCAGACGCACCAGCTCGTTCTCGGTTAGCTTCAAGTGACCGAGCCCGCGACCATTGACGGGTCGATCACCGTTGACGTGGGAGGTAGCATTGAGTAAAGCGTTCATCGACTTCGGCCCCTTTCACGGCCGTGGTTCTCAGGCAGAACCGTTTGTCTCGGTGGAGCGCCGTTGATCGCGGCGCCCACCACTCACGAGCCGCTCTGTCAGTTCCCTTCCCTCATCTACCGGCGGCACCTTCGTAGGGGGTCGGCTGTCTCCTATAGGCTTCCGGTTATGCGGCCTCCGGCGAAGGCGGCGTCAGCCCCGCACGCCGCATCGCGGCCTCGCGTGAGTTCTTGCGATCCCATGCGTCGAGCTTGTCGGCCTCGCGATAGCGGCGGCCGTTCACATAGACGGGTGGAGGAAAACCGAGTGCGGGCTTGTCGTCCCAGCGCCGAAGGGTGTGCGGATGGACGCGATACCGCTCTTTCGCGACGACACTGTCCGGAATCAAAACCGGTTTGCGGGTCTCGACCATGTTTGCAGTGCCTCGGCTTGTTGATTGCCAAGGCCAGCAAACCATAACTGTCGTGAATTTCAGTCCGCTAACGGTCCAATAACTAGTTACTGGACTCGGGGGGCCTGATTAAGCTCGGCTTCTTCTTAGACTTTTTGCGCTCGTCCTCGATACGCTTGCGCTCTCGCTCGTCCTCGATGCGCTTCCAGATTGGATTAAAAATTTTGTACAGCGTGCTCCGCTCTGGGGTGTCAGCTGGCTTGAGCACAAGCTCAAGCTTCTCGAACAGACCACCCTCTCCGTCAAGCGTGGCTGGCGCGCCATTGACAGCGATATAGACCAGGGCCTCGATCACTATGCGCATGTGGGGGTACTTATCCGGACGACCGCCGCGATTACGCGGTGCGTCGGGGCGATTGGTTTCAAAACTCTCGCGTTCCACGGTCCACTGCTTGATCGGCTTATTGTCAATTCCGAAAGCGCGCTGCAGTGCCACCGCTAATGTAGCCCTTCCGTCGGGAGCGATTTTTGCCACCACCGCTAGATGCGTCGAGTATAGATGAGGTGCCACAAAGATCCCGTCGGCGAGCAGGCGGATGCCTTTTTTCTTCTTAATGCGGTCGTCCACCCACTTGGCCACTTCGAACGGATCGTCATCACGATGCGGGAGCATCTGCTCCAGTACCTCGTCGAGCGTCAGAGCATCGGGCGCGTCGGGCGTATCGGACGCCTTACGCGGGGCCTTCACGGCCTTGCCGGCGGACTTGGCGGACTTGGCGGACTTCCGCACGGCTCACCGCACGCGCAGGGTGAGGACCTTGGCCGGCTTACCGCCGACAATCTCCTCGACGTGGTCGGCCCACTTCTGCAAGGCGATGCGAACCTCGTCGGCGTAATCATGGGTTTGGTAGGTGCCGACGATGCCGTGGAACGTACCGCTCACATGGTTGAGCGCCTTCTCGATCACCGGCACCGAGACGCCGAGCTTCTGCATGCCGCTAGCGCAAGTCCGACGCAGGTCGTGCAAGCGCCAACTGTCCGGGAGGACCCCCGCCTTGGCGCTGACCCTGCGTTTAACCTTGTCCCAGTTGTTTACGGGTCTCTGGCCGTCGACACTGAACACAAAGGAACAGTCAGCGAATTGCGGACGCGCCTCGATCACCGCCCAGGCCTGTGAGCTCAGCGGGACCACATGCTCACGCGCGTTCTTGGTTCGCGCCGCTGGCAGCGTCCACAGCCGGCGCTGCTCGTCGATTTCCGGCCAGCACATGTGACCGACTTCGCTGCGACGCTGACCGGTCAAGATCAGCAATCGGATGGCCTGGCCGAGCGCGCCATCATCCGCGCAGGCGAGCCACAGCGCGCGCAGCTCGGCATCGCTGAGGATCCGAGTCCGAACTTCTTCCTTGTGCGGAGGTTCGACCCCGATGACAGGGGAGAACGCGAGTGCGTCACGCGCGACCAACCAGTTGAACAACTTGGAGAGGGCGGCGAGTGTTCGGTTGGCGCGATAACCGCGCCGGCCATCGACGGCGACGCTCTCCACGAGCTCAATGACGTCGCGCCGGCGGATGCTGCCGATCGTGCGCCCGCGCCAGCCTGGCAGGACGATACTGTTGAAGATGCCCTCGGTGACCCGGGCGGTGGAGGCGCGGGTCTTGCGGTGGACATGGAGCTCGAGGAACGCCGCGACCGCGGTCTCGATCTTGTCCTCACCCCCTCCCGATTCCCCCGTTACAGCCGTTACTGCCGTTACAACGTCCCCCCGCTCGAGCCGGTGGCGATGGGTCGCAGCAGCTGCGCGCGCAGCGGCTAGCGAGAGCCCGCCTTCGCCGGCGCGACCGAACGTGAGCTTGACGCTCTTGCGGTCCGTGCGGCGGCGAAAGCGAAACGCCCATGAGCGCGTACCGGTCGGCTGCACGACCAAGTGCAGACCAGGACATGCCGCGTCCGGAAATTCCGCTCGCACCGCGTCGCCGGCGCTGTTGCGCCCGGGCTTGGCCGCCGCGATGAAGCGGGTGGTCAGCACTGCCATTGTCGTCGCTCCTCCTTGGGGTAGCAGGGTGGACAAGGTAGCAAAAGCAGGTCTGTACTGCCTTGCCCGATCGTGCTCTTAACACACCGTAGCAAAGCGTAACAAGCTTAATAATGACGCGGGTTTTTGCGGTGGGGACGGACGGAAAAATGCTGGCCTTTGCTCGGGCTCGCTAAGGGAGCCGACGAGAATGCCGATCTGCGCGGCGATGAGCGCCCAGGTCGGCCAATCCTTCTGCACGGGCAAGCGCCGCACCGGCTTTGCCGCTGGCTCGGCGGCTTCGGGTTTCGCCTGCGCCCGATCGAGCCTCGCCATCGCGCCGACGGTGGGGGTGGTCTCTTGAACGGCCATCTTGCCGCTGCCTTAGGCTGCTTCGTTGACGGGTTCGGATGCGGTCGGCTCGAGATGGAGCAGTTCGAGGCAGCGCTCCTTGATGGCGAGGAATTCGCCGCTAAGTACGCTCCCGCGAATGCGCGGACGAGCAAGCGGGACGGGGATGGTCGCGATGATGCGGCCCGGCCGCGTCCCCATCACGTGGACCTCGTCGGAGAGATAGATTGCCTCCTCGACGTCGTGGGTGACGAATAGCACGGTCTTGTTGAAGTCGCTCCACAGCTGCATCAGCCACTCCTGCATCCTGAGCTTGGTCTGGGCGTCGAGCGCCCCGAACGGCTCATCCAGCAGAATGACGTCGGTATCGAACAAGAGCGTGCGCAACAGCGCGGCGCGCTGGCGCATGCCGCCGGAGAGTGCGTTCGGGTAGAGGTATTCGAAACCGGCCAGTCCATAACGATGCAGCAGCGGCAGCGCTCGTACGCGCGCCGCGCGCAACGGCACGTGTTGAATCTCCATGCCGAGGATGACGTTGTCGAGCACCGTGCGCCAGGGCAGCAGCAGGTCCTTTTGCAGCATGTAGCCGACACGGCCGATGGTGCCCGTGGCGTCAATCCCGTCGATCAGCACGCGGCCGCCGGTCGGCTCCAGCAATCCGGCGATAATGTTGAAGATGGTGCTTTTGCCGCAACCCGACGGTCCGATCAGACTGACGAACCGGCCTTGGGGGATCAAGAGCGTGACCGGCGCGAGCGCGTGGAAGGCGCCGGTCGGCGTTTTGAACGTCATGCTGACGTCGGCAACGCAAAGTTTAGGGGCCGAGGATGACATGCCTACTCCGCGACCCTGCTAAAGCACGGATTCCCCCGTCCCCATAACTATATCGCAAAAGGCGTGCCAGCCACCATGGCAGGGTGGGGATGAAAACGTCGCCCCGCCGACGTTGCTGCTGATAGTCGATGACGGCAAATTGCCCTGCCTGCATCAATTTTCGGCAGGTGACGGGTGGGACGGGTTTCGTAGGCTCAATGTCCGACCCATCGTGCTTAAATCGCCAGCTCTCCTCCGATCGTTCCATTGCGCGTCAAACGGTCGAACAATTCATCGTCGTGCGTCACGAGAATCGCGATGTTCTTTTCCGTTGCGGCGATGGTGTTGAGCCAGCGCAGCTGCGCCATCACCGCCGGCACGTCTTCTTTCACCCAGGGCGCCGCCTTGCCCTTGCTCTGGGTGATGTTGTCCATGATCCAGGCGGAGTCGACGCTGTGCAGAATCTCCCGGCCGGACTGGAGGCGGATGAAGACCATCTGGGAATCGGGGCTATGGCCGGGTGACCGGATCAGGACGACGCCCGGGGCAACCGGATAGTATTGCGGATAATCAAGGACGATGAATCTTTCGAGCGTCTGCGGCGCGAGCCTGAGGTGCGGCCGATGCGGCGTATTCATCATGCAATCCGCGACGTCCATGGTGATGACCGTTTTCCCCGCAAGCTCGGAAAAATTTGCCGCGCACAGCACCCCTGCCACGTGGTCGGCATGGTGATGGGTGAGCACGATGAGCCGCGCGTTGGCGAGCGCGCGCTCGAGCTTGGCGAATTGCTCGACGAAATACGGCTCGGGTTTGTCCGGGCTGAAGGAATCGTGGGTCGCCTTGTCCAAGCCGGAATCGATCATCACCGAGCAATCGGGATAAACGATCTGGAAGGCCGTGCGCGGCATCGTCACCGGCGTGTCGTCACCGCCCTCGATCACGAATTTGCGCGGACGAATGCTCGCTGCCACTCTCACGCCGTTGACCGCGAGCGGCAACGCGCCGGGTAGGACCGTGCTCGCCGCCCGAATGGCCGCGAGATCAGGACGGAAATCGGCCGTCTTGCGTCGCTCTGCGGCCTCGGCCTTGGTCCCGTCCAACGACATTCAACTCTCCCCGTACTTCGACCTGTCATCATCCGCGAAAGCGGATGATCCAGCACTCGCTAGCATTCTTTGTCAGCCATACCGTCTCGGATTACTGGATGCCCGCGTTCGCGGGCATGATAGCAGGGATGCAAACCGATCTTTATTCCGCCGCTACTTTGTGCGCGGCGGATACGCCGCGCGCCTTCACCACCACCTTGATGGCATCTTCGACGCGGTCCTTGGCGTAGCGGATCGCGGTCGGCAGGTCGTCGAGCGGGAAGGTGTGGGTGTGGATCTTGGTGGCGTCGAATCGCTTCTGGCTCATGAACGCTTCGGCGCGGTGGGTTGCGCTCTTGCCTTCCCCGCGGATGCCATAGATGTAGATGTTGTTGCGCACGATCTCGGCGATATCGACCGGCGTTTCCTGGTGCGGGAAGGCGGCGAGGCAGACTTTGCCGCCGCGGTTGATCATGCGGATCGCCTCGTTGACGGCGTTGGGCGCGCCCGAGCACTCGAGCACGTAATCGACGCCCTTGCCGCCGTTGAGGCGGCGCACCGCCGCAACCGCATCCTCGCTCCTCACGTTGACGACGTGGTCGGCGCCGAGCTCGCGCCCGATCGCCAGCCGGTTGTCGCGTGTGCCGGTGAGGATGACGGGGTGCGCGCCAAGCGCCTTGGCGACGGCGACGCCGAGGAGCCCGATCGGTCCGGGGCCGGTGACCACGACGCTCTCTCCCGCAACCAGGCCGCCGAGCTCGGTGAGCCCGTACATCGCTGTGCCGGCGGTGACCACCAGCGTCGCCTCCTCGTCCGACATGGTGTCGGGGATGGCAACCAGCGTGTTGATGTTGTTGACCTGGTATTCGCAGAAGCCGCCGTCGGTGGTGAAGCCGTTGGCGCGGTGGCCCTTGTCCACGTCGCCGTAGTTGAGGCCGTAGTTGTGGCAGGCGGTGTACATGCCCTCGCGGCAGCGCTTGCATTGGCCGCAGCCGGCATGGATTTCGACGGTCACGCGCTGGCCGATCCGGTATTCGTCGACGCCCGGCCCGAGCGCCGCCACGGTCCCCATATATTCGTGCCCGGGCGTGAAGTTCTTGTTGTGCGGCAGGCCGCCGCGAATCAACGCCGGCGGCCCGTGATAGATGATCTCGAGATCGGTCGCGCAGATCGCGACCGCGTCGATGCGTACGAGGACTTCGGCCCTCTTCGGCACCGGCACCGGCTTCTCGCGCAACGAAAGCTCGCCGGGATCGCCGAGCACCCATGCTTTCATCGTCTCCGGGATGGGGTAATCCCTGCTCGTCTTGACTCCGGCTGGTGCGTACATTGGAACTTCCTCCCGGCGCATGCGGGCCACGCCCGTGGGGGCCGAGCGTGGCGCACTCGGTCGGCAGCAGACTAGTGTATATGTTCTTGATATTCGAGGGGTGCAATGATCGCACCGGACGCTGATCCGCGGGGAGTGAGAGACCGGCGTAATGCGTGATCATTCGACCTCGAGCATCGCCATCGGCGATTGCCGTATCCGCCTCATGCGCGGCGGGGCGGGGGCCCCGCTGCTCTTTCTCCATGGCGGCGGCGGCGTCGGAATTTGGCTTCCCAGCATGGCGCGGCTCGCCAAAAAGTTCGAGGTCATCGCGCCCGAGCATCCCGGCTTCGGCGAATCCGATACGCCGCCTTGGCTCGATACCATCGGCGATCTGGCGAACTTCTATCTCGATTTTCTCGATCAGCTCGACTTGCGCGGCGTGCATCTCCTCGGCAGTTCGCTCGGCGGCTGGATCGCCGCGGATCTCGCGGTCCGCAATGCGACTCGCCTGGCTTCCCTGACGTTGATCGGGGCCGCCGGTATCCACATCGACGGCGTAGAACAGGTGGATACGTTCCTGTGCAGTGACGAGCAGCGCATCCGCGACCTCTTCTACGATCAGAACCTCGCCGAGGCGGTCATCGCCGGCTCGCAGCGGCCGGAGGTCGAGGATGCCGTCCTCAAGAACCGGATGGTGACGGCCAAACTCTCGTGGCAACCGCGCAATCACGATCCGCAGCTGCGCAAGTGGCTGCACCGGATCAAAGTGCCGACGCTGCTGATCTGGGGCGATCACGACCGCCTCTTTCCCAAGGACTACGCGTTCGCCTATCAACGGCTGATCCCGGGGGCGAAGGTCGCCATCATTGCGAATTGCGGGCACTTGCCGCACGTGGAGAAGGGAGATGAGTTCGCCGCCGAGCTCGAAGCCTTCATCGGCGCCATGAGGATTGCAGCATGAGGTTCTTCAATTTCCATCTCATGCCGTATCGGCACGCCGATCTCGATGCGATCGGCAAGAACGGCTCGGCCTGGGTCACATTCTCGAACCGGCATTACGACCCGCAAACGGGCGCCGAGCTCTATCACGAGTATCTCGATCAGATGGAGTTTGCCGACAAGCTCGGCTTTGACGGCGTGTGCCTCAACGAGCATCACCAGACCGCGTATGGCATGATGCCGATCCCCGGCGTTCTCGCCGGCGCGCTCGCGCGCAGCGTCAAGCGCGCCAAGCTCGCAATTCTCGGTCGCGCGCTGCCGCTCATCAACAATCCGCTGATGGTCGCGGAAGAATACGCGATCCTCGACAATCTCACGCGCGGACGGCTGATCGCAGGCTTCGTGCGCGGCATCGGCGCCGAATATCACGCCATGGGCATCAATCCGGCGTATTCGCAGGAGCGCTATGCCGAGGCGCACGATCTCATCGTGCGGGCATGGACCGAGCCGGGCCCCTTCTCTTACGCGGGGAAGCACTATCAGTTCCGATACGTCAACCCGTGGCCGCGGCCCTACCAGAAGCCGCATCCGCCGATCTGGATTCCCTCGCAAGGTTCCGACTCGACCATCCGCTGGGCCGCGCGCATGCGCTACACGTATTGCCAGACGCTCAGCCCCATCGCGGCGGTGGCGCGCTTCTTTCAGATGTATCGCGAGGAGGCCGACAAGGCGGGCTACCAGGCCTTGCCCGATCAGCTCGCGTGGTCGAACACGATCTACGTGGCCGAGACCGACGAAAAGGCGGTGCGCGAGGCGCGGCCGCACCTCGAAGCGCTCATGAACTACTTCCTGAAAATGCCGACCGAAATGCTGCTGCCACCGGGCTATACGGATCCCGCTTCCATGAAGCGGGTGCGCGCGGCGAAGGTCACGGGCAAACCACAGTCAATCGAGGACGTCATCAAGGCGGGCGTCGTGATCGTGGGAAGCCCCGATACCGTGCGCGAGAAGCTCGCCGAATATCAGGATCTGGCGGGCTTCAACACCTCGCTGACGAAGACTCAGTTCGGCACGCTGCCTGACGACATGGCGCGCGCCAATATGACGGCGATCGCAGAGGAAATCCTGCCACATTTCCGCGATCGCTCCCCGCAGCGCGGGCGACGGGAAGCGGCGGAGTAAGCGTGGGCGCAAGATCGACGCACGCTCAATCGATCTTCACGCCCGATGCCTTGACCACCTCGCCCCAGCGCACGCGCTCGGCCGCGGTGTATGCGGCGAATTCATCGGGGGAGGACGTCGCCGGCTCGGCGCCGACGTTTTTGAGCGCCGTTTTGACCTCTGGCAACTCCCAGACGCCTCTCACCTCCGCGGCGATCTTGTCGACGATCGGCCGCGGCGTGCCGGTGGGGGCAAACAGCCCCTGCCACGCAGTTGCCTCGTAGCCCTTGAGCGTCTCGCCGATCGTCGGCAAATCCGGTGCCGCGGCGCTGCGCTGTGGCGTGGTCACCGCCAGCGCGCGCACGTTTCCCGCCGCAGCGAACGGCCAGACCGTGGTCATGCTGTCGATGGCAAGCTCGATGTTGCCGCCGAGCATGCTGTTGACGACTTCGGCAGTGCTGCGGAACGGAACGTGCGTCATCTTGGTGTTGGTCGCGAGCTCGAACATCACCGATGAGAGATGCGAGGAGGTGCCGATTCCCGACGAGCCATAGTTGGTCTTTCCATTATTCGCCTTCAGGTAGTCGATCAGCTCGGGCACCGACTTCGCCGGCACTTTCGGATTGACGAACAGAAGATTGGGAAACCGCACCAGCAGCGAGACCGGCTGCAGGTCGCGGGCGACGTCGAAATTGAGCTTCGTGTAGAGGAAAGCATTGATGGCGATCGAGCTGACCGTGCCCACGAGCAGCGTGTAGCCGTCGGCCGGCGCCTTCGCCACAAAACCGGTGCCGATGCTGCCGCCGGCGCCGGATTTGTTCTCGACCACGAAGGGTATGCCGAATTTCGCCTGCAGGTGCTGCTGCAGGATGCGCGCGAGCAAGTCCGCCGATCCGCCGGCCGCGAACGGCACGACGATGGTGACCGGCCGCTGCGGCCAGGGCTCCTGCGCGTGAGCCTGGGCGAAGACGACGGCGGCGAGCACGGGTGCCGCGAAAATTGCGCGCATGCCAATCCTCCAAGGACTGTCGTCCCCGCGAAAGCGGGGACCCATATTCCAGATCCGGTGGTTATGGGTCTCCGCTTGCGCGGGGACGACAGATGACGTCCGGATCAACTGGGCCCCCGACGTCACACCGCCTTCAAATGCGCATCTCGCCGCTTGTACAGATCCTCGTCGGCGTAGCCCATCGTCTCGGGCTTGCCGCGCCCGAGCATGACCTGGAAATAGACCGGCTCGAGGCTGTCGTTCTGGTAGCCATGGATGACGCCGGCAGGGCAGGAGATGCATTCCCACGGGCCGAGGCGCGTGGTGAGACGCTTGCCGCTCTCGTCTTCGACAAAGACGTCGAGATGGCCCTTGACTACGAAAAAGCACTCTTCGACCTCGTGGGTGTGCGCGGCATTGCCCTGTCCCGGCTCCACATACATGATCGACAAGGTGAAGTTGTTCGCCGGGATGACGGTCGGATCGCCGTGCTTGCCGGAACCGCCCGCGCCGATGAAGCGGTGCTGCGCCCGCTTGTAGCCTTCGATCTTGGCGTCCTCGAACGCTGCCCAATCCGGCTTCTTGTCACGGAAGCGGCCGACATATCTCTGCATGATGTCCTCAAGCGGAACATCGACCAGCTCCGGCGGGCGTGGATGCCGTGCAACGCTCATGGGTCACTCCTGTCATCGAGAGGTCACCCGAAATGTATTCTTGCCGGGTCAGGCCCGTCAAACGGGCTCTCTCGGCTGCGATGCGTCTCGAAGCATCAGGGGCGGGTGAGGAACCAGTCTACGCAGATTTCTTGTTTGACCGCGCGGCCTGCACGAGCTCCCAGATCCGGGTCGGCGTGAGCGGAAGCTCGCGCGGTTGCACTCCAAGCGCGCTCAGCGCATTCGCCACCGCATTGGCCATCACCCCGCCGGCGGCGATGATGCCGCCCTCGCCGGCGCCTTTTGCGCCCAACGGATTGATCGGCGAGGGGTGGTTTTCCAAGACGATGGCGCGGAGGTTGGGGAAGTCGCTGGCGGTGGGGATGAGATAATCGGCGAGCGAGCCGGTCAGCAGCTGGCCCTCCTGATCATAGGCGAGATGCTCCATCATGGCGCCGCCAAGCCCTTGCACCAGCGAGCCGACGGCTTGCCCGTGCACCGTCCGCGGATTGATGATGCGGCCGCAATCCGCGACCAGCACATAGTCGAGCAGCTCGACATGGCCGAGCTTGGGATCGACCGCCACGTGCGCGGCATGGGCGCCGTACGTATAGGTGTGCTTCTTGTTGAGAAAGGCGCCTTCGGCGGAAATGCTCGAAAGCTCGGTCAAAGCAACGGCCTTACCGCCGGGTCCGACCGCCTTTACGCCCTCGACGATCTCGACATCGGGTGGCTGGCAGTCGAGCCGCTGCGCCGCTTGCGCGCGGATCGCTTCGCGCAGTTTGGTCGCGGCGTCGAGTATCGCGGAGCCGCCCATGACGACCGAGCGCGAGTGATAGGCGCCGTAGCCGTCGTCCACGTAAGAGGTGCTGCCGTGAAAGACGCCGCGGATGCGCTCGATCGTAACTTCGAGCGCGTCGGCGGCGATCTGCGCGAAAACCGTCTCCAGCCCCTGGCCGATGGCGGATGACCCGACATAGACCGAATAGCGGCCATCCGGTTCGAGCACGATGCGCGCGCTTTCCTTTGGCCCGGCGGCGCCGCCTTCGATGAAACAGCCGACCGCAAGGCCGAGATAGCGCCCGTCGATGAGCTTGCCCACGAGCTTCGACCTTTCCGACCACTTGATCTCCTCGAGGCAGCGATCGAGGGTGGCGTGGTAATCGCCGCTGTCGAGCTCGTCCTTGCTCTCGAATGGCGTGATGGTGGCGATCTGATATGGCATCTCCTGCTGCGACACGAGATTGCGGCGGCGGAACTCGACGCGATCAAGCTCGAGATCCTGCGCCACCATGTCCAACAAACGCTCGCGGAAAAAATCGGTCTCGAAACGGCCAGGTCCGCGATAGGTGCCGACCGGCGTCTTGTTGGTCAGCTGCAGCGCCACATCGATATCGATGTGGGGAATGCGATAGGGCCCCGACATGAACTGCGCGACGTTGCGGGCGCCCACCGCCCCGTTCGTGCGCATATAGGCGCCGACATCCACGTAGGCGTGCCCGCGCAGACCGAGGATCGTGCCGTCGCGCGTGCAGGCGATCTCCACGTCGCATTCCGCCTCGCGCGCGTGGTTCATGCACATCAGGTGCTCGCGCCGGTCTTCCGTCCACTTTACTGGCCGGCCGGCAAGCCGCGCCGCGAACGGAATGAGGAAATCCTCCGGATAGAACTCGCCGCGCGCCCCGAATCCGCCGCCGACATCGTTTTCGACGATTTCGATCGCGCTTTCCGACAGTCCCAGCTGTTTCGCCAGCGTGCGGCGATTGAAGAACAAGACCTTGGCGCCGCCGTAGATGGTGAGCCGTCCGCGCGCCGAATCCCACTCCGCCAACAGCCCACGCGGTTCCAGCGGGAGCGCCATGTGCCGTTGCGTGCGGAAGCGTTCGCGGCGCACATAGGGCGCGCCCGCGAAAGCCGCGGCAACGTCCCCGCGCACCGCGCGGAACGTGATCGCGCGATTGGTGCCGGCCTGTTCGAACAGCAGCGATGCATCTTTTGCCGATGCGTGGCGGTCGGCGACCGGCGGCAGCGGCTCGATGTCGATCTCGATCAGGCCGAGCGCGTCCTCGGCAATAGCGGGAGTGTCGGCGAGCACGACCGCGAGGGCTTCGCCGACGTAGCGCACTTTGCTCTCCGCGATCACCGGCTGCCCGAACGGCTCGAAGTCGGGCAGCGGCTGTAGCCGCATCGGAACGCGCGGCACGCGGTTGCCGATATCCTTGGCCGTGATCACGCTGTGCACGCCGGCTAACGCACGCGCGCTGACGACGTCGATTGAACGGATGCGGCCATGGGCAACGGAACTGCGCAGGATCGCCGCGTGCAGCATGTCCTGGCGCGCGAGATCATCGACGTATTGTCCGCGGCCGCGCAGAAAACGGAGATCCTCGAGCCGTTCGATCGGGCTGCCGATGAGCGAGTTGACGGTTCTCATGCGCGGTTTCCGCTGCGATCGCTCGCCCGCGCCTCCGGCTGATAGGCGGCGCGCGCCTCGAGCACAGCCTCCACGATTGAGATATAGCCGGTGCAGCGGCAGAGATTGCCGGAGAGGACCTCGCGCACCCGTGCGGCATCGCAATCGGGTTCCTCGCTCAATAGCGCATGGGCGGTGGTGATCATGCCGGGCGTGCAGAAGCCGCATTGCAGCGCGTGATGCTTACGGAAGGATTTTTGCAGGGGCGTGAGCTCGGCGTCACTGGAGAGCCCTTCGACGGTCACGACCTCGGCGCCCTCGGCCTGCACCGCGAGCATCAGGCAGGAGCGCACGGCGGCGCCGTCGACGAGAACGGTGCAGGCGCCGCACACGCCGTGTTCGCAGCCCACATGGGTGCCGGTCAGCCGCAGATGATGGCGCAGGCAATCCGCCAGCGTGAGCCGCGGCTCGACGTCGACCTCGACCTCTCGACCGTTGACGCGAAATCGCACCGACATAGGAGAATCACTGCTGAGGTCGTGCGGCCGCGCGCTTGAGGGCGCGCTCGACCATGGTTCCCACCAGCGCGCGGCGATAGGCGGCGCTGGCGTGAATATCGTCCTGCGGATCGACGGCGGCGCAAGTGGCGGCTTCGGCCTCGGCGATGGCCGCTTGGTCGATCACTCGTCCGTTGAGCACGTCTTCCACCGAGGGGAGGCGCAGCGGCCGGTCGGCAACGCCGATGACGCCCACATGGGCGTTGCGCGCCCTTCCGTCCTCGCTCTGGTCGTAGAAAACGGCGGCCGCGGCCATGGCGAAATCGCCGCGCCGGCGGGCGAATTCTTCAAATCCCCAACGCCGCCCTTTGGGCCAAGCGGGCAGCCGAACCTCCACGATGATTTCGTCCGGCGTCAGCGCGGTGATGAGCGCTCCCTGGAAGAAATCGGCCGCCTGGATGACGCGCGCGCCGGATTTTCCGACTACGGCGATCTCCGCATCGCAGGTGACGGCGATTCCCGGCATTTCGGCAGCCGGATCGGCGTGCGCCAGGCTGCCGCCGACCGTGCCGCGATTGCGGACTTGGTAATGCGCGACGTGCGCGATTGCGGCCTTGAGCAGCGGATGCGCGGCATCGAGCCGGTCGTCGTCCTCGATATCGCGCCAGCGCACCATGGCCCCGAGCGTGACGCCCTTCCCCGAAATCCTGATCCCGCGCAGATCGGCGAGCTTGCGAAGGTCGACGAGCAGCGTGGGCTGGGCGAGGCGAAACGCCAGCATGGGAACGAGGCTTTGACCGCCCGCGATGGGTTTGGCATCGTCATTTGAGGAGAGGAGTTGAACAGCTTCGGGCAGCGTCGTCGGGCATGCGTAGGCGAAGGGCGGCAATTTCATGATCTGGACGCATCCCTCGGCACGCAACGAAGCAAGCCCGTACCTATCATCGCCGCGGCGCAGGGGTCAACGTGACGGACCACCGCCACGAACTCGGCCACGTTGCCGTGTTGATGTATAGGTCTGCCATAGTCGATTGTCGCTCGTCATCGGGCATTATGGAGACGGCCGTCTTGTCCGCGGGTTTTAAACGCCATGCCGCGTAGGTTTGCCTGGGTCTCATTGCCGGACAGCGAGCTCCTCAAGCTGCGTTTCAAGGACCTCAAGGTCAGCATCGCAGGCACGTGGCTCGAGCGCTGCCTGGAAGACCTCTACGACGAGCTCGCCCAGCGCGGACTTCGCATCCGGCCGCACGCCTGGATGTCGAACGAATGGTTCAGCCCCGACGACACGCCCGGCATCGCTATTCCCTTCTATCTCGCCCATCCCCGCCTGATGCGGCTCGAGCGCAAGCTGATCATCGACGTCGAAGGCGGCACGGTTCCCGAGTGCATGCGCATTCTCCGGCACGAAGCCGGGCACGTCGTGCAAGTGGCCTATCAGCTGCATCGCCGGCGGCGCTGGCGCGAGCTGTTCGGTCCGTCCTCCACACGCTACCCCAGATACTATCGCCCCAACCCGGCCAGCCGCCGTTACGTTTATCATTTGCCGCTGTGGTACGCGCAGAGCCATCCGGACGAGGACTTCGCCGAAACCTTCGCGGTGTGGCTGACGCCACGCTCGAACTGGCGCAGGCGCTATGCCGGATGGCCGGCGCTGAAGAAATTGGAATATGTCGACGAGCTAATGGCCGAGATCGTCGCGAAGAGGCCCGTCATGATGCGCCGCCTGCGCGTCGAGCCGCTGGGCAAGCTCACGCAGACGCTGGCCGAGCACTACGAGAGGAAGCAGGCACACTACGCCATCGATTATCCGAAGATCTACGACCGCGATCTTCGTCGCATCTTCTCCGCCGAGCCGCGGCATCGCCGCTCGCCGACGGCTTCCGCTTTTCTGCGGCGCAATCGAGCGAAGATCAGGCAAATCGTTTCGAAGTGGACAGGCGAGTATCAGCTGACGCTCGATTCCGTTTTCGATGATATGATCGGCCGGTGCCGCGAGCTGAAGCTGCGTGCGGTCGGCTCGGAGCGGCAGCTGAGAATGGAATTCATCGTGTTGTTGACCGCGAAGACGGTGCACTCGCTTTACAGCCCGTCGCGACGGCAGTGGCTGGCGTTATGAAGCGCCTGCGCGTTCTGGTGCTCGTGCATCCGGAACTGGTGCCCCCCGATTCGCTCAAGGGGCACAGCGAGCAGAAAATAAACGAATGGAAGACGGAATACGACGTGGTGAGCACGCTGCGCGCTACCGGCCACGAGGTGCGGCCGCTCGGCGTCGAGAACGAACTCAAGCCGATCCGCGACGAGATCGAGAGCTGGAAACCGGACATCGTTTTCAATCTGCTCGAGCAGTTTCACGGCGAAGCGGTCTATGACCAGAACGTCGCGAGCTATCTCGAATTGCTGCGGGTGCCCTATACCGGCTGCAATCCGCGCGGGCTCGTGCTCGCGCGCGGCAAGGACTTGTCGAAGAAGCTTCTGATCTATCATCGCATTCCGTTGCCGGCCTTTGCCGTGTTCCCGCTGCGGCGCAAAGTTCGCCGCCCGCCGCGCCTCGCGTTCCCGCTCATCGTCAAGAGCCTGAACGAGGACGCCTCCATGGGCATTGCCCAGGCCTCCGTGGTCGACAACGATGAGAAGCTTGCCGAGCGCGTAAGCTTCATTCACGAAAGCATCGGCACTGCGGCCATCGCCGAGCAATATATCGAGGGCCGCGAGCTTTACGTCGGCGTGCTTGGCAATGAGCGGCTGCGCGTCTTTCCGATCTGGGAGCTCGAGTTCGGCAGCATGCCGCAAGGCGCGCGCCTCATCGCCACCGAGAAGGTCAAGCACGATCTGCAATACCAGGAGCGTCACGACATCGCCGTGGGCCCGGCCAAGGACCTCTCGCCGCAGCTCGCGGAAACGATCAAGCGCGCGGCCAAGCGCATCTACCGCACGCTCGACCTCGACGGTTATGCACGCATCGATTTCCGTCTCTCTGCCGACGGGATTCCCTACTATATCGAAGCCAACCCCAACGCCGAGATTGCGCGCAGCGAGGAGTTCGCCTCGGCGGCCAAGCACGACGGGCTCGATTATCCGGCGCTGATCGACCGCATTTTGGCGCTGGGGCTGAGCCGCGCGGGAGCCACGGGCATCGCGATGTGAATTCTTCCCCCGCCGCGTGTAGCCCGCATGAGCGAAGCGATATGCGGGGCAGTCTTCCCGCTCCAAGAATCCCGGATTTCGCTGCGCTCATCCGGGCTACAAGCTGCTGCCGGCGCAGCAACGGCAAGGTGTCGCTCTACCCGGCACGCCGTCTCCAAGCGATCCGGAAGCGCTGGTCGTGGCGCAAGAGACTTATAAGGCCGTGTTCGAATCGGGAGCGGAGCCAACCCCTTCACAAAAGACGACAGCGCTGAAATCTATTGAGTTGGCGACGCAACAATTGCGGAATGCGGGATACACGTCATTGGCGGCAACGGTGAGCGATTGGTTGCGGACACAGTGACGAGCGCAACCATAAACTCTCTGTCTCACGCGAAGGTAAGGCAAAGAAAGACCTGGCTGAATTCAGCGCGCGGCAATTCGCCCCTGAATGAGCTCCCATACCCGCGGCGGCGATAACGGAAGCTCGCGCGGCTCGACCCCGAGCGAGCCGAGCGCGGCGGCAACCGCGTTGGCTATGACGCCGCCGACCGGAATGATGCCGCCTTCGCCGGCGCCTTTGGCGCCGAGGGGATTGTTGGGCGAGGGCCGCTCCTCGAGCGCGATGGCACGGATGTGCGGGAAGTCGCTCGCGGTCGGCACGAGATAGTCCGCGAACGAGCCCGTGAGCAGCTGCCCCTCCTGGTCATAGACGAAATGTTCCAGGAACGCGCCGCCGAGACCTTGCACGATGGCGCCCACCACCTGTCCGTGCAGGGTCAGTGGGTTGATGATGCGCCCGGCGTCCTCGACTGCGACGTAATCGAGAAGCTCCACGTGTCCGGTCTTGGGATCGACGGCAACGTGGGCGGCATGCGCGCCGTAGCTGTAGGTGCGCTTGTTGCTGGCATAGGTGGCTTCCGCCGCGGTTCCGGCGAAGGCGGCGAGCGGCAGCGCTTGCCGGTCGGGGCCGCGCACCGCGCCGGCGTCGATCTTGACGTCCTTGCCCGCACAGCGCCAGCGCTCCGCCGCATCTGCCGCAATGGCATCGCGCAGCTTGGCCGCCGCCGTGACGATGGCGTTGCCGCCCATCACCACCGCGCGCGAGCTGTACGAGCCGCAGCCGTCGGTGACGTGATCGGTCGAGCCGTGAAACACGCCGTTGATGTCATCCATCGGCAGTTCCAGCGCATCCGCGGCGATCTGCGCGCAGACGGTTTCGAGCCCTTGCCCGATGGAGGAGGAGCCGACGTAGACCGACACCTTGCCGTCGGATTCGAGCACCAGGCGCGCGTTCTCGCTTGGGCCCGACGCACCGCCCTCGAGATAACAGCCGATCGCCGTGCCGCGGTAGCGGCCGTCGATCAGCTTGCCCTGCATGGCCGCCTTCGCCGTCCAATCCATTTCCTCAAGGCAGCGCGCGAGCGTCATTTCATAGTCGCCGCTGTCGGTTTCCGTCTGGATCGCGAGCGGTTCGACGGTGGCGAGCCGGTATGGCATTTCGGCTTCGGCTATGAGATTTCGCCTGCGGAATTCGACTGGATCGATGCCGAGCTCGGCCGCCGCAATGTCGAACAGCCGCTCGCGAAAGAAGTCGGCTTCGTAGCGTCCCGGGCCGCGATAGGTCCCCGCCGGCGTCTTGTTGGTCATCATCAGGGAGACGTCGATGCGGATATGGGGAATGCGATAGGGCCCGCTGAGCACCTGCGCGACATTGCGCGCGGCGGTCGGCCCGTTGGTGCGGATGTAAGCGCCCTGGTCGGTGAGCGCGTGGCCACGCAGCGCCCGGATCGTGCCGTCCCGGTCGCAGGCGATCTCCAGCTCGCATTCGGCCTCGCGGGCATGATTGGTGGCGGCGAGATGCTCGCGGCGATCCTCGATCCATTTGACCGGGCGCCCGGTAAGCCGCGCCGCAAACGGGATCAGAAAATCCTCCGGATAGAATTCGCCGCGCGCGCCGAAGCCGCCGCCGACATCGTTTTCCACCATCCGGATCGCGCTCTCGGGCAATCCCATCTGCTTCGCCAGAATGCGCCGGTTGAGAAAGGCAACCTTGGCCGCGCCGAACACGGTGAGGCGCGCGCGCGGGGCGTCCCATTCGGCCATCAGGCCGCGCGGCTCCATGGGCACCGCGGCGTGGCGCTGGACCGCGAATTTTTCACGGCGCACGTAAGCCGCATCCCCAAAAGCGCTCGCCGCGTCGCCGCGCACGCCAGTGAGCGTGAGCGCGCGGTTCGTGCCCGCGCCGTCGAATAGTAGGCTTTGATCGGTCAAGGCGGCGGCGCTGGTGACAACCGCCGGCAACGGGTCGATCGCAACGTCGATCGCATCCAGCGCGTCCTCAGCGGCAGCGGCAGTCTCGGCCAGCACCACCGCGATGGGCTCGCCGACATAGCGGACCTTGTCGTAGGCGATGACGGGCTGCTCGAACGGCCTGAAGGCCGGCGAGGAGTCCTGCCGCAACGGAATGGTCGGAATCGCCGTGCCGATCTCGGCCGCCGTGATGACGGCGTGCACGCCCGGCCGCGTCCATGCCGCGGTGACATCGACGGAGCGGATCCGGCCGTGCGCCACCGAGCTGCGCAGGATCACGGCATGCAGTAGATTCTCGCGGGCGAGATCATCGACGAATTGGCCGCGGCCGCGCAGCAGCCGCAAATCCTCGACGCGTTCGATCGCGCTCCCGATGAGGATATTGGTCCTGCGCTTTTGGTCCATTTTCAGATGACGATCATCGCTTGTTCGTTGAGCAGTGCTCGCGCGACGCTGAGCGCCGCCAAGGCAGAGGTCTTCGGGTTCGTGGGCGAGGGCTTACCCTGCAACGCGATCGCAAAGCGCCCGGCCGCGCCCTCGGCTTCGATCTCGTGAATGTTGCCCGGCGCATCGGGATCGGCGACGAGCTCGACTTCCGTAGCGTCAAATCCCAGTCCGGCGAGCGCCACCGCGGCGGCGACATTGGCGTTCTGCGGATAGAGCAGCGCCGCTTCCCCCGCCGTGCCCTTGTAGACGACCGTTCGCTCGGCGAGCTTGCCGAGGTCGACGAGGCGCTCCGCCGGCGAGCCGCGCCAGGCGAGCGGCGGCTTGCGCGAGCGATACCGCACCGAGGTCAAACCGCCGAGGCGCATGGCTGCGATCGCATCGATGCCGCCCACTGCGCCGGCGGGCAACAAGATCCGGCTATTGCCCTCGCGCGCAGCCGACTTCAGCTTTCCGAACACGGTCGGATCGGCGAGTGCGCCGATGGAAATGACCAGGCAGTCGATCCCGCTGCGCAGCACGGTAGGGCCATGCTCCGCCACCGCCGCCTGGCTCGCAACTTCGGCAACGACAGCGGGCTTGCGCGCGATGAGGTCATCGAGGCCTTCGAGGATGTCTACCGCACAGAGCTTCGCCCGCGCTCGCTCGCCGCGACCTGGCCGGGCGAGCGCGCCCACGATCCGCACGCCGCTGGCCGTGTCGGCGGTGCGCAGCGCGGCAACCACGTCCTGCGCCATGCCGCCGCAGCCGATGAGGCCGATTGCGGTCATATGTCGACTACTGTGGATTAAGGCGCATGCCCGTGAACTTCCACTGCGACAGCTCTTCCATCGCGTAGCGCACGCCTTCGCGCCCGAAGCCGCTCGCGCCAACGCCGCCGAACGGATAGGTGTCGAGTCGAAACCGGCTGGCGTCGTTGATCCAGAGCGAGCCGACCCTGAGCTTGCGGGAGACCTTGAATGCGGTCTCGAGGCTCGTGGTGAAGCAGGCGCCCTGCAGACCGAATTCGGACGAGTTTGCGAGTTCGAGCGCCGCGTCGACATCGGCGACGCTCTGCACGACGACGACGGGACCGAACGCCTCCTCGCGCATGAGGCGTGCCTGCGGCGGCGCATCCGCCACGATCGCCGGACCGAGAATGGCGCCGCGGCGCTCAGGCTTGAGAACGAGGTTGGCGCCTTTGGCAATCGCGTCCTCGACCATCGCTTGAACGCGGTCGGCGGCCGCGCTGCTGACCATGGGCCCGACATCGGTCGCGGCATCATCGGGGTCGCCGACCTTGAGCTTCTTGGCAGCGGCGACGAACAAGTCGAGAAAGCGGTCGAACACCGGCTGCTCGACGATCACGCGCTGTGCCGAGATGCATTGCTGGCCGCTTGCCTCGAAAGCCGCGCCGGCGATGCGCGCGGCCGCATCGTTGAGATCGGCGTCGGCGCAGACGATGTTCGCGGCGTTCGAGCCGAGCTCGCCAACGAATTTCTTTGCGCCGGCGGCGCGGGCGAGTTCATTGCCGGCGGCGGTGCTGCCGGTGACGGTAACCACCGCGACCAGCGCATGCGCGGCGAGGAGCTTGGCGGTCTCGCGCCCGCCGGGCACGACATTGAAGAGCCCATCGGGTATCCCCGCCGTTTTCATCGCTTGCGCCATCAGCAGCGCGACCTCCGTGCCGGGCGGCGACGGCTTGACCACGATGGCATTGCCCACGGCCAGCGCCGGGGCGACCTTCTGAATGAGGAGATTGGCGGGCCCGTTGAACGGCGTGACCGCGGCCACGACGCCATACGGCACGCGCGTCGTAAATCCGAAGCGGCCGGCGCCTGCCGCCGTCACATCGAGGGGGAGCACTTCACCCATGAGGTGAGGGAGTTGCGCGGCGCAGGCGCGCATGAATGTGCCCACGCGCTTGGCCTCGAAGGTGGCGGCCCGCCGCGGCTTGCCGATGAAGCGAATGAGCGAGCGGACCAATTCGCCTTCGATCTTGTCGATGGCATCGGCCGCCGCCAACAGCCACTCGACCCGCTTGGCGGTGGTGGCATCCTGATGCTTGAGGAACGCCGCATGGGCGTGTTTGACCGCGGCATCGACCACCTTGGCGTCGGACTCGATCATGTGCGAAGCGACGCTCTCGTCGATCGGGCACACGAGCGGCGAGAGGCTGGCTTCGAACTTAACCAGCCCACCGATCCACGGCATCAGCTGCGGTATGGTCATGGCTGCCTCCTCGGTCCTGATCGTTCACACGTGCTGGCCTTCGCCCAACGGAATGTCGCGCAGCGTGCTCGGCGCAAACAACTCCTCGAGCTTCACGCGCCGGTCGGTCAGTCCGTGCTCGTGGGTGTATTGCAGCGCCGCCTCGATCGAGGGCCGGTTCGGCTCGATGCCGTAGGCAAACCAATCCGGCCCGAAGATCGCCCGTTCCTCCTCGAGGAGCGACTGCAGCCAGGCCGAGGAAACCTTGGGCGAGCCCATGTCCGCCAAGAGATGATAGGCGTATTCCTTGGCGCGGCAGAGCGCTTTGTACATGCTCAGCGCCACCCAGGGATCGCGCTTGTACACGTCGTTGCGGATCACCACGGTGTGCATGATCGGAAAGATCTTGGTGCGCCGGTAATAGTCCTTCTCCAGCTCGGGATAATTGGGAAACAGGCGGCGCACCTTGGGCGAGCCGCGCCGGAAGGCGAGCGGATTGTTGGCCGTCATCATGAAGTCGATCTCGCCGCGCTCGAGCAGGTCGCCGAGCTCGGTGCCGGCCGGCGCCTGGGTGAGGCGGATGTCCGCGGGCAGCTTGCGGCCGAGCCGGTCGGCGCGGCCCTGAACCCATTCGACATCGCTCGGCTTGACCCCGTATTCGTGCTGCAAAAGCCCGCGCATGTAGAGCGCGGCGGTCATGGTGTATTCGGGCACGCCGCCGCGCTTGCCCTTGAGGTCGGCCGGCGTCTTGATCCCCTTCTCGGTGTTGATGAAGAAGTAGCCGTGCCGGAACACGCGCGACGGAAACGCCGGGATGGCGACGAACGGCGCGTTGCCGGCGTCCACCAGCGTGACGTAGTTCGACAGCGACATTTCCGAGACTTCGAACTCGTTGAATTGCAACATGCGCCAGAAAATGTCGGGAGGCTGCGAGGCGATGTAATTGAGCTCGATGCCTTCGGGCTGCACCGACCCGTCGCGCAGCGCGAGCGTGCGGTCGTAGGGGCCGCAGGCAAATGTCAGACGCAGCTTGCTCATCGGATTATTCCTCGCCGTTGCCCGCGACGCTGTCGCGACGCTCGATCACTGTCAAGCCAGCGCAGCTTCAGTCGTAATCGGCGGTCCAAGTACGTTGGAGGATCGTCCTCGTCCCGCCCGGTGCCGAATAATGCGTCAATTCGACCGATATGGTCGCCCGTGCCTGCATGGCTTATGCGCTGGTCGGCGCTGGGGGAAATGACATAGTTTCGGCTGCCGGCACAAATGAGAGCGCGAGGAAGGTAATCGGATGTCACAGGTCTTACGCTTGGTCGCGATGGCTTTTTTGTCATTGCTCGTGCCCTGCGTGCAGGCAACCGCGGAGCATTACCCGGATCGTATCATTCGCATCATCAATCCCTATCCGCCGGGCGGGTCTGTCGATGTGATGGCCCGAATTCTGGCGCAGAAGCTTACCGAGGCTCTCGGCCAGCAAGTCATCGTCGAAAACCGCTCGGGCGGTGGCGGCAACACCGGAACCGATTTCGTGGCGAAGGCGGAGCCCGACGGCTACACGCTCCTGTTCACCGCGCCCGGACCCCTCACGGTCAACCAGACCCTTTACAGCAAACTTCCCTTCGATTCGACGAAAGACTTTGCGCCGATCGCGCTGTTTGCGACCGCGCCCATCGTGCTGATCGTCAATCCCGGCGTGCCCGCGAACAACGTGCAGGAGCTGATCGCGCTGGCGAGGCGGGAGCCGGGCAAGATCAACTTCGCTTCGGCGGGGAACGGCACGACGAATCATCTCTCCGGAGAGCTGTTCAAGAGCATGGCTCATATCGACATCGTGCACGTGCCGTATCGCGGTGCGGGACCGGCGATGAACGATTTGATCGCAGGGCACGTCCAGATGTTCTTCGACCTCATGCCGGTGGTGTTGCCGCAAATCGCCGCCGGCAAGGCGCGCGCGCTGGCCAACGCGGGGGCGAAGCGACCGTCGGCGCTGCCCAATGTGCCGACCGTCGCGGAGCAGGGCCTTCCCGGCTTCGATGCCTCCTCCTGGTATGGTCTGGTCGCTCCGGCGAAGACGCCCGAGCCGGTGCTCGCGAAACTGCGCGAGGAGGTGGCCAAGGCGCTCAAGGCGCCGGATGTGGTCGGCCGCGTCCGCGAGCTCGGCTCTGAGCCGGGCACGGCTTTCGGCGACGACTTTAGGGCATTCTTGGCGGCGGAAACCAAGAAGTGGGCCGAGGTCATCCGCGCCTCGGGTGCCAAAGCTGATTGATTCTGTTTAATTGCGACTCCGCGCGCTAGGGCGAATCCATAGGGCGAACCCAGGTGAAGTGTAATGAGCGAGCGCCATACTCGGTCCTACCCTCCCCCTTGTGGGGAGGGTCGGCGGGAAGCGCCGGGGTGGGGGTCGTGCGGTGATCCGCTGAAGGACCCCCACCCCCAACCCCTCCCCACAAGGGGGAGGGGAGCACACCGAGTGCGTGGCGGCATTGTGCATCAAGCACAAACGAAGATGCCCTAATTCGCCCGAATGCCCGCACTGGTGATGACGTCGCGCCACTTCGTCACGTCAGCGCGGATACGCGCGCCCAGCGCCGCGGGCGAGCTCGCTTCCGCCTTTATGCCGTTTTTCGTGAGCGCGGCGCGCACGTCGGGATCGTCGAGAACGGCGCCGACCTCGCGGTTGAGCCGGGCGACGATGGCCGGCGGTGCAGCCGCCGGTGCGACCATCGCCTGCCACAGCGAGCATTCGTAGCCTTCCAAGCCCGACTCGGCGAGTGTCGGCACGTCGGGCAGGGTCGGATTGCGCGTCGCGCCGGTCACCGCCAGCGCGCGCAGCTTGCCGGCGCGAATGTGCGTCAGCGTCGGCGGGATGGTGCCGAACTGCATCTCGACGCGGCCTTCGAGCAGATCGAGCGTGGACTGCGCCGTGCCCCGATAGGGCACATGAGTGAGCTCGATCTTGGCCATCTTCTCGAACAGCGCGCCGGACAGGTGCGCAAGCGTCGCGGGACCCGCCGACGCGTAGTTGAGCATGCGCGGCTTGGCTCTGGCGAGCGCGATCAGCTCTTGCACGCTTTGCGCGGGCACGCCGGGGTAGAGCGCGAGCACGAAGGGCGAGTGGCCCAGCATCGATATCGGGGCGAAATCCTTGACGGGATCGTAGGGCAGCGGTGCGAGACTCGCCGCCACCGCGTGCGTGCTGGTATTGGCGAGGCCGAGCGTGTAGCCGTCGGCGTCCGCGTGCGCGACCTCGCCAGTACCGATGCTGCCGCCGCCGCCGACGCGGTTTTCGACCACGAGGGGCTGGCCCAAGCGCTCGCCAAGCTTCTGCGCCACCAGCCGGGCGACGATATCGGAGCTGCTGCCCGCCGTGAACGGCACGATGAGTCGGATCGGACGCTCGGGCCAGCGCGCATCGTTTGCCTGTGCCTGCGCACTACATGTCCAAAGCAACCCGCCCAGCACTACTAGCGCGATGTGCGTCATGGTCTCCACAGCTGGATTTCCCAGCAACCTTTGTGCCAGCGCCATCTGATGATCCATTTGCTTCAAGCAATGCGCTCGGCTTCAAGTAGGCTCTCGATCAGCGAGGTACGCAGGAGAAAGGCGCGCGCGAGCTTGGGGTCTTCTGCGGTCCGGCGCAATTCCTCATGGTTGCGCTTGCGCACCGCCGGGTCTTTTTCTGCCAGAAGCCGCTTGTTGCGGATGGTCTGCGCCTGTGTGTGCTGTAGCGCGATGTGCCGGCGCTGACGCTCGTAGCGGTCGAGCACGTCCTCTGCGGCTTCTCGGCGTAAGATCCTGGTGAGCTTATCCGCCAGATTAAATGCGTCGTGAATGCCGCTGTTCATGCCCATGGCGCCGATCGGGCTGTTCACGTGCGCGCTATCGCCGGCGAGGATGGCGCGACCGAGGCGGAATTTCTTCGCCACCCGCTGGTGCACGACGTAGAGGTTGCTGGCGACGATATCGAACGGCTTGCCCGTCTGCAGGAAGCGCTGCAGCCGCGCCTGCAGCGCGTCGGGGTGGGTAAGCGCCGCTTCTTCCTGGTCGGCCTCGGTCGGAAAATGGATGCGCCAGCGGTCCGGCGGGCCCTTCCAGTGAAACAAGTTCGACCATTCGTCCGGATCGGAGATGTAGTTGCGCTCGGTATAGCCGTATCTGCGGAAATCGTACGCGACTTCGATGTTCAAGGTGCGATCGGGATAGGTGAACCCCTCGAATTCGATATCGAGCTGCTTGCGCACGATGCTGCGCGCGCCTTCGGCGCTGACGAGATAGGCGCCGCTCAACGATTCCGATTCGCCGGCCGGATTGACGATTTGTGCCACCACGCCGTCGCCATTCTGCGTGAACGCCGCAAACGTGGTCGCGAGGCGAAGCTCGACGTTGGGATGCGCCTTTGCCATTTTCAGCGCTTCTTCGACGATCTTGATGCGCTCGCATTGCAGCACGTAAGGAAAACGCGTGTCGTCCTTGAGATGGGCGTGATCGAATTCGGCGATCAGCCGATGCTCGCGACGATCCCAATAATGGAACAGCGGCGCGATGATGCCGCGCGGCTCGAGCTTCTCGTAGAGGCCGATGCGCGCGAACAGCTCCAGTGTGGCGGGATGGTTGGTTCCCGCGCGCGGCACCTGTTCGAGGAAATTGTCCTCGCCCAGCTGTTCGATCAGGCAAATCCCGATGCCCTCCTGTGCCAGTGCCAGCGACAGGCAAAGCCCCACCGGTCCGGCGCCGATCACGATCACACGGTTGGAGGTATCCATGCGAGTCCGCTAGATGTGGCGCGAACTCGGTGTGCTCCCTCTCCCCGCAGGGGAGAGGGTTGGGGTGAGGGGGTTCTAAGCCTATCGAAAGACTTAAACCCCTCACCCCACCCCTCTCCCAGCCGAAGTCGGATCTATCCGACTTCGGCCAACTTTAATGCGCCGAACTCGGGTAAACCCGAGTTCGGTGGGAGAGGGAGCAGACCGAGTCCGTCTCGAGAGTGTGCGCACGGCGCGCCAGTTCAAGTTTTCGCGGCGATCACGTCCTTCACGGCGCCGACCCAGCCGGTGTGGGTGAGGTCGAACACGATGCCGAGCGGATCCTTGTACTTGGCCTCGTAATAGGAGTGAGCCGTCGCGCCAGGCTTTCCCGGCTCCGGCCGGCCGGCAAGATACTTTCCGCCGGCGCTCACGACCTTCTTCTCGGCTTCGTCGAGATCATCCACCCACATGCCGAAATGATAGATGCCGACCTTCTCGTCGCCTTCCTGCTTGAGCAGCGCGACATTGACGGTGCCGTCGGAGACATAGAGGCCACGGCGGGCTTTGCCTGCCACTTTCATGTCGAAGGCCTCCTCGAAAAACTTGGCGGCCTTCTCCGGATCGGGAACGATGAGCGCGATGTGGCGAAGCTTGGCCATGACCTCTGTCCTTGTGAGCCGTTGAGCGAGGCAGAATAGCGAGGAACCGCGCCTGACCACAAGGCGCGCGGCCTGTTATGCTGCGCGCGGGCCGCGGCAGGGGCGAAAACAATGTACAAGGACTTGCGCGAATTCATCGAGCTTGTCGACAAGCTCGGCGCGCTGCGGCACATCGATGGCGCGGACCTTCGTTTCGAGATCGGCGCCATTACCGAAGTGGCGGCGGGGCGATCCGATGGGCCGGCCCTTCTGTTCGACGCCATCAAGGGCTTTCCGCGCGGCTTTCGCATCTTCACCAACGCCACCACGAGCCCGCAACGGGCCGCGCTCGCGCTTGGGATCGACCCGGCCTTGCGGCCGCTCGACGCGCTCAAGGCGTGGATGGAGAAGCGCAAGACGTTGCAGCCACGCGCGCCGCTCGCGATCAAGGACGCCGCCTTTCTGCAGCACACGGTTACCGGCAAGGACGTCGACCTCGCCAAATTTCCGGCACCGATCTGGCACCGGCACGACGGCGGTGCCTTCCTCGGCTCGGGCTCGATCGTGATCATGCGCGATCCGGACGGCGGCTGGATCAACGCCTCGATCTATCGCGTGCAGGTGCACGGCCGCGACAAGGTGACCGTGCAGTTCGACCACGGCGGCCGGCACGGCGCAATCATCGCCAGGAAGTATTGGGAGCAGGGCAAGCCCTGTCCGCTCGCGGTGGTGAACGGCGAGGACCCGGCGCTGTTCGTCGCCGGCTTCGAGTATCTGCCCGCCGGTCAATCGGAATACGAGTTCGCCGGCGCGATCAAAGGCGCGCCGATCGAGGTCCATCCCGGGCCCGTGACGGGGCTGCCGATTCCGGCGCACGCTGAAATCGTGCTCGAGGGACATCTCCTGCCGATGAGCGAGAGCGTGCCCGAAGGCCCGTTCGGCGAGTTCACCGGATATTATGCCTCCGCAGCACGGCCGGCCCCGGTCATGCAGGTAAGCGCGGTGCATCATCGCGCCGATCCGATCCTTTTGGGATCGCCGCCGATGAAGCCGCCGCGCTTTCATTTCGGCCTGCCGTTCCGCGCCGCCACGATCTGGCAAAATCTCGAGGCCACCGGTGTGACCGACGTGGTCGGCGCCTGGCAGCACGTCTCGCAGCTCATGACCGTGGTGGCGCTCAAGCAGCGCTACGACGGCCATGCCAAACGCGCCGCGCTCGTTGCCGCCGCGCACAGCTACATGGCGCGCCTCATCGTCGTCGTGGACGACGACGTCGATCCCTCCGATCTCAACGACGTCATGTGGGCGGTCGCCACCCGCTGCGAGCCGTCGGAGCAGGTCGACATTGTCCGCAACGCCTGGAGTTCGCTGCTCGACCCCCGAATTTCCGCGGCCGACAAGGCGCGCGGCGTCACCTCGCATTCGAAGCTGATCATCGAAGCCTGCCGGCCGTTCGCGTGGCTCGAGCAATTTCCGCCGACTTCGGCGCTTTCCCTGGCCGAAGCGCGCGCGATCGAGGAGAAGTGGGGCGCAGCGCTGAAGTAAGGAGGCTGCGGCCTTTCTCGGCCTCATGCTGAGGAGCATCGCAGCGCCGGCGTGACGATGCGGCTACTACGGCACCTACTCATAAATCGCGATTGTTCGGCAATCGCCAGCTGATGTCCGCTTTGCCCCCGAATGTGTTGCAAAACTCGGTCGGTTTTTTGCGGCTGGGTTGGGGCCGTGAGTTTTGGCCGTCCGTTGTCCCGCCCCCCATTAAGGGAGTCCTTGTATTGCGTCATTGGCACCAAAGCCTGACGCGACGCCTAC